>Ga0335075_10015962_pt1 | contig 11236 bp, 12 predicted proteins | sample Lox_Sample_24_FD_206723 | JGI IMG/M metagenome (GOLD analysis project Ga0335075, IMG submission 206723) | Soil microbial communities from Loxahatchee National Wildlife Refuge, Florida, United States - Lox_Sample_2.4 | ecosystem: Environmental > Terrestrial > Soil > Wetlands | place: USA... | reverse complement strand
GGTTCCGTGCGGATTACGGCCACCAAGCCCGCCTGGACAAGCTGAGGATCATCTGTCAATGGCACACCAGATTTACCAGGCCGTCGCCGACGGCATTCTTGAGGGGGGCGTGTACGCCCTCATGGCCGTCGGCCTGACGCTGATCTTCGGCGTGCTCGACATCATCAACATCGCCCAGGGTGTCCTGGTCATCCTGGGCGCCTACCTCAGCTACTCGCTGTCGGTGCACCTCCACATCGACCTGTTCCTCGGGCTGCTGATCACCGTGCCCGCGATGTTCCTCATCGGCGTGGTGATCTACTGGGCGTTCATCCGGCGGCTGCGCGGCACCGAACGCACGTCGATGACCCTGCTCGTCACCTACGCGGTGGCGCTGATCGTGGAGGGAGTGCTGTACAAGATCTACGGGGCGAACGACGTTGAGCTCACCGCCTCGTACGTGACCTCGAGTGTGCACCTGCTCGGCTTCTACCTGTCGTACATCTACATCTACGGGTTCATCCTCGCGATCGTGCTGATCGCGGCGCTCTACGCGCTGCTTTACCGCACCCGATTCGGCCGCAGCGTCCGTGCCACGATGCAGGACGAGACCGCGGCGCGCCTCGTCGGCATCGACGTGAACCGCGTCGCGGCGCTGACCTTCGGCATCGGCGTCGCGGTGACCGCGACCGGCGGCATGTTCTACGGCGCGACAAGCGGCGGGTTCAACCCCAACAGCGGCTATGACCTGATCTCCCGGTTGCTGGCCATCATTATCCTCGGCGGTCTCGGCAGCATCGGGGGTGCGCTCGCCGCGTCCGTGTTCATGCTTCTCCTGGAGTCCCTCGTGACCATCTGGAGCCCGAACTGGGCGATCGTCGTGTTCTACGCGGCCCTCGTGCTGGTCCTGGTGATCCGCCCAACCGGGTTCCTCGGCCGGAAGGCGGTGCGGGCACAGTGAACGCAGAAAAGTCGGAGCGCGCCCTCAAGCACGCGGCCCTCATCGTGCTGGTCGCGGCCGCGATCGCCTTCCCCAAGGTCTTCACCAACCCGGCGGTCACGAACTACGGCGTGCTTGCGATGATCTTCGTGACGGTGGCCACCGCGTGGAACATCTTCTCCGGTTACAGCGGCTATATCTCGCTTGGCCACGCCGTGTTCTACGGCAGCGGCGCGTACGCCCTGGGCATCGCGGCGCGGGACTGGCACGTGGGCGGCACCACGGTGTTCGCCTTGCTCCCGCTCGTCGCCGTCGTGGGTGCCGTGATCGCGGTCCCGGTCGGGCTGATCGCGCTGCGGGTGCGACGGCACACGTTCATCGTGATCACGATCGCCTTCTTCTTCATCTTCCAGCTGATGGCGTTCAACTTCTCCTTCACCGGCGGGTCGAGCGGGCTGAACTCCCCGTTCCTGACCTGGCCGGCCTCGGGCTACAACACGCCGTTCTACTACATCGCGCTGGCCTTCGCGATCGGCGCGATCGCGATCTCCTGGCTGGTCCGGCGCTCCCGGTTCGGCCTGCAGTTGCGGGCGATCAGGGACGACGAGGACCGGGCGCGCGGGCTCGGCGTCCGCACCATGCGGGTCAAGCTGTCCGCGTTCATACTGTCCGGTGCGCTGACCGCCATGATCGGCGCCGTGTGGTTCTACTACATCAACCAGGTAGCGCCGCAGACCGGCTTCGACCCGCTGTTCGACCTGACCGTCGTGCTGATGGCGTTCATCGGCGGCTACGGCTCGATCGCAGGCCCGGTGCTCGGCGCGCTGATCATCGAGCCGGGGACGCTCTGGCTGAACACCCAGCCCCAGTTCTCCGGCGGCTACCTCAGCGAGATCCTGCTCGGCGGGATCTTCCTGCTCGTCGTCCTGTTCATGCCGCGCGGGATCATCCCCACCGGCGGGGAGTGGATCACCAGGCTGCGCACCAGAGGGCGGCCGGCCGTGGTGCCAGCGATGGCGATGGACGCCGCGTCAGGCGCGGCCGCGTCGTCCGGGTCGGGGTCCGCGACGTCCGGCTCGGAGTCCACGACGTCCGTAAGCTCAGGAGGTACGAGGTGACCGCGCTGCTTCGGACCGAAGGCATCAAAAAGGCCTACGGCGGCGTGCAGGCGCTGAACGGCGCCACGCTCGAGGTCGCCGAGGGCACGGTGGCCGGGCTGATCGGGCCGAACGGCTCGGGCAAGACCACCCTGTTCAACGTCATCACCGGGTACGAGCGGGCGGACGAAGGCCAGGTCTACTTCGGCGGAAAGGCGATCACCAACGCCGCGCCGGACAAGGTGTTCGCGACCGGCATCGGCCGGACGTTCCAGCTCACCCGGATCTTCGCCCGGCTCACCGTGCTTGAGAACATGCTCGTCGCCGCGCAGACCAAGGACCAGCCGCGCAACGTGCTCTCCTGGTTCGGCAAGGACGCCTGGACGCATCATCACCGGCACGCCATGGACCTGCTCAAGTTCGTTGGCATCGAGCGGCACGCGAACGTGCTGGCGGGCTCGCTGTCCTACGGGCAGCGCAAGCTGCTCGAACTGGCCTACGTGCTGGTGGCGGACCCGCAGGTTATCCTGCTCGACGAGCCGGCCGGCGGGGTGAACCCGACGCTGATCAACCACATCACCGACCGCATCCGCGAGCTGAACTCCCAGGGCAAGACGTTCCTCATCGTCGAGCACAACATGGAGTTCGTGATGGGGTTGTGTGCCAACATCACCGTGCTCGAGTCGGGCGCGTCCGTCGCCAGCGGGCCGCCGGACATCATCCGGACCAACAAGCGCGTGCTCGACGCGTACCTGGGCGCGGACCTGGAGGAGGACTCCGATGACGACCAATAACGCCGGCTCGGGCCCGGCGCTCGTCGTGGAGGAGGTCGTCGCCGGGTATGGCGGCGGCGACGTGCTGCGCGGCGTGAACTTCGAGGTTCCCGAGGGCGCCATCACCTGCGTGGTGGGCCCCAACGGCGCCGGCAAGTCCACGCTGATGCGGGTGATCAGCGGCCTGCTGCGGCCGCGCATCGGCACCGTGACGCTGCGCGGCGAGAAGCTGAACGGCAAGTCGCCGCGGCAGATACTGCGCATGGGCGTGGTCCAGGTACCGCAGAACCACAGCCTGTTCAAGGACATGACGGTCCGGGAGAACATTGACCTGGGCGGCTACATCCTGCCGGACCGGAGGCTCATCGGCAAGCGGATCAATGAGGTCTTCGACCTGTTCCCGCAGGTGAGGGACTGGGCCGAGATGCGGGCCGGCGCGCTGTCCGGCGGCCAGCAGCGGCTGGTGGAGTTCGCGCGCGCGCTGATGCTCGACCCCAAGCTCATCCTGCTCGACGAGCCCTCGATGGGCCTGTCCCCGATGGTGCTCAAGTCGGTGTTCAGCGCCGTGCGGCAGATGAACTCCGGCGGCGCGACGATCCTGCTTGTCGAGCAGAACGCCCGGGCCGGCCTCAAGCTGTCCACCCGGGGTGTGGTGATGGAGAACGGCATCGTGCGGCTGTCCGGCAGCGGCCGGGAGGTGCTTGAGCACCCCGAGATCGGCGAACTCTACCTGGGCGGAGCGGTCAAGAGCTCGTCGTAGCGGCGGAGCACCATCCGTTCAGTGCTTAGCGGCGACCGTAAGGCCGTCGCCGAGCGGGACCATGATCAGCTCTACCCGCTCGTCGGCGGCCGCCTGGTCGTTCATCGCGCGCACCGCGATGACCGACGGGTTGTCGTTGCCCGCGTCGAGGACCCGGCCGTGCGAGAACGTGTTGTCGACCATGATTACGCCGCCGGGCCGTACCCGTGGCACGATCTCCGTCCAGTACCTGGGGTAGGAGATCTTGTCCGCGTCGATGAACGCGAGGTCGAAAAGCTCCTCATCGGGGAGCGCGCGCAGCGTGTCGAGCGCGGGTCCGAGGCGCAACTCGATCCGGTCGACCAGGCCGGCCTTCTCCCAGTACTTCCGGGCGACCGAGGTCCATTCCTCGCTGACGTCGCAGCACAGCAGCCGGCCGCCGCCGCCGAGGCCGCGGGCGATGCAGATCGAGGAATAGCCGGTGAAGGTGCCCACCTCGATCGCCGAACGGGCGCGGCTGATCCTCGCCATCAGCGTCAGGAACGTGCCCTCTTCGGGGGCGATCTGCAGGCTGACGTCGTTCGGGTAGCGCTCCGCCGTCTCCGTGGCCAGTTCCCGCAAGATCGCGTCCGGCGGGGTGCTGTGCGCCGTCAGGTAGGCGTTCAGGTGGAGGCTGATCTGCTCACTGCGCCGAGTCATGCCACCAACTTAAGGCAGCCCGCCGGGCCGTGCGCCCGCACCCTCCCGAAACTCCCGGTTCGCCGGGGGAGGCACGGCCTGGCCGGGCGATGCGCCAGGTTAGGCGATGAATCCTGCCGGTAAGGACAAACTAGGGGTGAATATTTCCCATTGTGCTGGCGGGATGCCCGGACGATGCTGCACTATGTAATCAGACGGCCACGGAGGGGTTCGTGCCGTTCCGGGCTTCTGCCGAAACGGCAACAGCCCCCCTGTTGTAGTAGGGGGGCCGTCACGGTTCAGCCAGCCGGATTCCGGTCGGCAGCTGAGGGAGGGCCGGGGGGCCATGACTGACCACAACCGCAACCACAGCGATCACAACCACGACATCGGGCTGGCCGTCCGGCGGCGCGCCGACGGCGGGTGCCTGGCCGACCTGGCCTGCAAGCGCGCCACGTCCTTCCGGGTGCGCTTTGACGCCGACGCGCCCATGCCGGTCCGCCGCCAGACGGACGTGTGCGCCGATCACTTCGACGGCGTCGTCCGGTACCTCAACAGGTGGGCGGCCGAGGCGGATCTCGCCGACGGTCAGCTGACGATCCTGGTGCTTGACATGACCGCTCGCGTGCGGAAGCCCGACGCCGAGCGGTCGGGGATATCAGCGGACTAGTTCCGGCTGGCGTGCCCGGGCGCGCCACCATTCCTGCCCCTCGGCAGGCAGCAAGTGCACCGGGTCGTAGTAGGGGTACTCGCGTTCGAGTGCCATCGGGTCGTCCGCCTCGAGGGCGGTGCGGTAGTTCTTCGTCCAGTACGAAATGCCCGGCACCGTGTCGTAGCGCGCCGCCTGGTGCACCCAGCGCTTGCCGACGTACGGCACGTCGCAGACCATGCGCGGCGTCGCGAACCCGGGCAGGTACCCCATGATCGCGCTTTGCAGCGCCTGCGCCTCGGCCAGCGTCAGCCGCCAGTGCTCGGCGCCGGGGATCATGTCGCACATGTAGAAGTAGTACGGCATGATCCGCGCCTCATCGAGCAGCGCGAAGCAGAGGTCGAGCAGCGCGGGCGCGCTGGCGTTCACGCCGCGCAGCAGCACCCCCTGGTTGCGCACGTCCCTGATCCCGGTGTCGAGCATGGCCCGCGCCGCCCGCGCCACCAGTGGCGTCACCGACTGCGCGGCGTTGACGTGCGTGTGGATGGCGATCGACACGCCACGCGACCGCGCGACGGCGGCGAGGCGCGTCATGCCGGCCTGCACCTCGGGTGACAGCCAGTGCTGCGGCAGCCCCATCAGCGCCTTGCTGGCCAGCCGGATGTCACGCACCGACTCGATCTCGAGCAGCGCGGAGACGAAGGACTCCAGCCGCGGCCAGGGCAGGTTCGCCACGTCCCCGCCGGAGACCACCACGTCCCGCACGCCCGGCGTCCGCCGCAGGTAGTCAAGCATCGCGGTCAGCCGGTCCTCGCGCGCCATCCCGAACTTGTGCTTCGCGACCGACACGGTCGAGTTGCCCACCAGGTCCATCCTGGTGCAGTGCCCGCAGTACTGCGGGCAGGTCGGCAGCAGTTCGGCAAGCACCTTGGTCGGGTACCGGTGGGTCAGCCCCTCGACCACCCACATTTCGGCCTCGTGCAGTGAGTCCCGCTGCGCCTCTGGGTGCGACGGCCACTCCGGCTGCCGGTCGGTGAAGACAGGGATCATGTACCGCCGCACCGGGTCCGCGTACCAGGCGTCGGTGAACCCCGGAGAAGACGCCGGGACGGCCGGCGCGATCGTGTTCAGCATCTGCGGCGGGATCAGCATCGACATCGTCGCGCGCTCCCGCTGGTCCCGTTCCAGGCCGGCCAGGAATTCCTCGCTCAGCCCTGGCCCGGTGACCTCGCGCAACTGCCGCACGTTCTTCACGCAGTGCGCCCGCTGCCACTGCGCGGACTCCCACTCTTCGCGGGTCACGTTCGCCCACCCTGGCAGCCGCCGCCAGTCCGGCTCGACAAGCTCCCGGCGCTGGTACACATACGGCTGCTCTACCATGCTGCCTCCAGGGATGGGCGAACAATGATCCGGTACTACCCGTATCGTACGAAAGAAGCTACGGTAGATCATTATTAGAAATAAAAATTTTCCCGAACGACCCGGTGTTTCTGCCGGACGAAACGTGCCCAGACGGGGAAGGATGATCGCATGGCGCCACCTCAGCATGGATCGCCGCTGGCCCGGTCGCTGGGCCTGCACCGGGTGACCGACCCGGGCGAACGCTCGGCGGGAGTGCTCCCGCAAGCCGCGTGGCGGCTCGACCCGAGCCTCCGGACCGGCCCGGACGAGGTCCGGATCCGGGTGGACCGGCTCAACCTGGACGCCGCCTCCTACCGTCAGCTCAGCGACGCCAGCGGCGGGGACGGCGACGCGATCCGGGCGGCCGTGCGGAAGATCATCGCCAGCCGCGGCAAGATGCACAACCCGGTCACCGGATCGGGCGGCATGCTCACCGGCATCGTCGAGGAGGCCGGGCCCGAGTCCCCGCTCGGCCTCAAGCCCGGTGACCGGGTGGCCACCCTGGTCTCGCTGACGCTCACCCCGCTGGAGGTCTACGACGGCCTGGCCCGGTGGGACGGCCGCTCCGAGCAGGTGCCGTGCGACGGCCACGCGATCCTGTTCTCGCGATCGATCGCGGCTGTGTTGCCGGACGACCTGCCGGTGGCCTTGGCGTTGTCGGTTATGGATGTGTGCGGCGCGCCTGCGCTGACGCGGCGTGTCGTCGCGGGGCGCCCCTCTCCCGACGAGCCGGTCGTGGCGATCCTTGGCGCCGCGGGGAAGAGCGGCTCGCTCTCCGCGGCGGCCGCGCGAGAGGCTGGGGCCGCGCGGATCATCGGGGTCGTGCCGACGGAGGCCGAGGCGGAGTTGCTGCGCCTAGCCAACGAATCATCCGTCCCACCAGCAACTATGGCCTCATCAGCCACTGCCGACACATCAATCCCGCTCGTCGACGACATCGTTGTTGCCGACGCGCGAGAGCCGGTTTTGCTCGCTGAGCTGATAACAGCAAGAAGCGGGGGCGCCGATGTCACCGTCGTGTGTGTGGACGTGCCTGGATGTGAGGGCGGGGCGATTTTGTCGACGAGGCAGGGCGGGACGGTGATCTTCTTCTCCATGGCGACGTCGTTCAGCGCCGCGGCACTCGGCGCCGAAGGCGCCGCCGCGGATGTCACTATGCTCGTCGGCAACGGCTACGTGCCTGGCCACGCCGGCTACGCGCTGGACCTGATCCGGGCCAACCCGGCGGTACGCGCACTTTTCGCCGCCCGCCATCCGGTCGACGATGGGGGCTGTGGCCCACAGCCCCACTCTATCGGGGGCAGTGGGCCGCAGCCCCCGTCTCTCCATGGTGACCGCGTAGTGAGGGAGCGAGCATGACGGGCAAGCTGAACCTTGACCCGGCCGTGGTCCGCGAGGCGAGGGAACTGGCGCGGCGGGCCGGGGAGCCGGTGACCGAACTGGCAAGGACGCACACCACGGTCTCGATCGAGCGCGCCGTGCTCCGGCTGGCAGGCCTGGACGGCGCCGACGCCGAGGGCATGCCCTGGGTGAACCGGCTCACCGACGCGGTGGCCAGCGCCGTGGGCCTGGAGCACGGCGTCGCGCTGCCGGTCTGGGACGCTATGCTGGCCGGCGGCTACCCGGACCTGCTGACGCTGGCGGAACAGGCCGCCGCCGGGCAGGTCAAGTTCCGGATACCCGCGGGCGGCGAAGCCGCTACGACACGGGAACAAGCCCGGCGTTCCGCACGAGAAGGGGTAGCCGCGATCGATGCCCAGCGGGCGCTGCGGACCCGTATGATCGCGGATACCGCCGACCCGCCCACGCCGTGGATCTACCTGATCGTCGCGACCGGCGACATCTACGAGGACATCCCGCAGGCCCAGGCGGCGGCGCGGGAGGGCGCGGACGTGATCGCGGTGATCCGGTCCACCGGGCAGTCGCTGCTCGACTACGTGCCGGAGGGCGCGACCCGGGAGGGGTACGCGGGCACGTACGCGACGCGGGAGAACTTCCGGCTGATGCGCGCCGCGCTCGATCAGACCTCCCGGGAACTCGGCCGGTACGTCCGGCTGACCAACTACGCGTCCGGGCTGTGCATGCCGGAGATCGCCGCGCTCGCCGGGCTTGAGCGGCTGGACATGATGCTGAACGACTGCATGTACGGCATCATCTTCCGCGACATCAACCCGGTGCGGACGTTCATCGACCAGCGATTCTCCCGTCAGGTGCACGCCCGCGCGGGCATCGTGATCAACACCGGTGAGGACAACTACCTCACCACCGCGGACGCGGTGGAGGCGGCGCACACGGTCGTCGTCTCCCAGCTGCTTAACGAGTACTTCGCGCTCGAGGCCGGGCTGGAGACCTGGCAGCTCGGGCTCGGCCACGCGTTCGAGATCAACCCGGCGGTGCCTGACTCGTTCCTGCTTGAGGTGGCGCACGCGCAGCTCGTCCGGGAACTGTTCCCCGGCGCGCCGCTCAAGTACATGCCGCCGACCAAGCACATGACAGGGAACGTGTTCGCGGGCTACCTGCTTGACGCATTCTTCAACCTGTGCGGGCTGATGACGGAGCAGTCGATCCTGCTCGTCGGGATGATGACCGAGGGCATCCACACGCCGTTCCTGTCCGACCGTGACCTGGCGCTGGAGAACGTCCGCTACGTGCGTTCGGCGGCCGGCCGGCTGGGGCTGTCGTTCCAGCCGGATGATTTCGTCGTCGGCAGGGCGCGCCAGGTGCTCGGCGAAGCCGTCGGGCTGCTGCGCCGGATCGAGGGCGGCGGCCTGCTCAGCGCGATCGCGGACGGGACGTTCGGGGTCACCAGGCGGCCGCCGGACGGCGGCCGCGGGCTCGACGGGGTGATCGAGCGGGCGGCCGGGTATTTCAATCCGGTGATTGAAATCCTCGGGGATTCCCGGGGTCGTCCCCCGGGCCAGCAGGGTAATCCGGTGTCGGAGATCCTGGAGGGAGGAGCGCGCCGTGACAGTCGCTGACCTGGTAAGGCCATACGGCGACACCACCGGCGACGGCCGGGTGCAGCTGTCGTTCACGCTGCCGGTGCCGGGCACCTCGGCGTCCGACCGGGCGCGGGCCGAGGGCGCGGCGCTACAGCTCGCGGCCAAGATGGGCATGTCCCCGGCGATGGTCGTGCATTCCAAGCCGATCGGGGGGGACTTCACCTTCTTCATCGTCTACGGCCGGGTAAGTCACCTTATCGATTTGTCGACAATTACCGTGCCGGAGCGGGAGTTCGAGCTGCTGTCCCCGGCCGAGGTGAACCTGCGGATCCGCACCGCGCTCGGGCGCAAGCTGGTCGTGGTCGGCGCCACCGTGGGAACGGACGCGCACACCGTGGGGATCGACGCGATCCTGAACGTCAAGGGACACGCGGGGGAGAAGGGCCTTGAGTACTACCGGGAGATCCGGGTGGTGAACCTGGGCGCCCAGGTGGCCGTCCCGGCCCTGGTGCAGCGTGCCGCGCAAGAGCACGCCGACGCCGTTCTGGTCAGCCAGGTGGTGACCCAGCGCGACGCGCACCTGTCCAGCGCGCGGGAAGTGGCGGCGGCGTTCCGGACCGCGCCCGCCTTCCAGGACGGCCAGCCGCGGCCGCTGCTCGTGGTCGGCGGCCCGCGCTTCGACCCGGCGCAGGCGGGAGAGCTCGGGGCGGACAAGATATTCGGCCGCGGCACCACGCCCGGCGAGGTGGCCAGCTACCTGGCGCACGCGCTCGCGCCGGCGGCCCTGCCGGCGGCGGGCCCCTCGTCGGCGAGCGCGCCATGAGCGTCGGGCTCACCGTGACGCACCGGCGGTACATCTCCTGCGGCGACGCGCACTACGGCGGCGGCCTGGTCGACGGGGCGTACGTGCTCGGCTTGTTCGGCGACGTGGCGACCGAGGCGTGCGTCCGGATGGCCGGGGACGAGGGGCTGTTCGCGTCGTATTCGGACGTGCAGTTCCGGGCTCCGGTGCTGGCCGGGGACGTGATCGAGGCGGAGTGCGTGGTCACCTCGGTGGGCCGGCGCAGCCGGCAGCTCTCGTTCGAGGCGCGCATCGTGTGCCGGGCCGACCCGTCGCGCGGCCCGTCAGCGTCGATCGTGCTCGACGAGCCGGTCGTGGCGGTCACCGCCACCGGCACGGTCGTGGTCCCGTTAGCCCGCGTCACATCCGGTCGAACGGCTCGGCGTAGCCGAACGTGCCGCGGATCCCGGGCCGGTAGCTTGCCAGCGGGCGGACCTGGAAGTGCGCGCGCCATTCTGGCTGCGGCGGGGCGATCTGGTACTCCTGGCTGAGCCGGAACCCGAAGCGGCCGTAGTAGCCGGGGTCGCCGAGCAGCGCGACCAGCGGCTCGTCCAGCGCGTCGGCCGCGCCGAGGATCGCGTGCACTAGGGCGCTGCCGACGCCGCGGCGTTGCCAGTCCGGCCGGACGCTGAGCGGCCCGAGGCCGAGCACGGGCACCGCGCCGACATGCCCGCGAGTGCACAGCACATGCCCGATCACCTCATCACCGGCGGTGACCGCCACCAGGGACAGCGGCGGCAGCCACGCCGGGTCTGCCCGCAGCTCTCGCACCAGCCGCGCCTCGGCTGGCGGCCCGGGCGCGCCTGGCCGGGCGAACGCGGCAGCCGTGACGGCTTCGACGGCCTCCGCGTCGCGGGCGGACTCGCGTCTGATCAGCACCAGTCCACAGTGACTGGCCGGAGCGCGTCAGGCAATCGATTTTTCCCACTGATGGATCTTTGGCGGCCAGGTGTATGGCTAGCAGCCGCCCGATCCCCCGGGGTGCCTGCTGCCGGCCGGTTCCGCGGGCTAGCCGGAGGCCGCTAGCAGGGTTTGGTGTCGTGCGCTGGTCCGGTGGCAGTCATCGGGATGCTCTTCCTTTCCCTGTCGGGATCGGGGGTTGGCAGGGACGGTTACTGTAATCGTCAACCTTTTAGTTGACACAGACGAGAAAATCGGGGCCGCGCCCCATGGTCAGGATGGGCTCGCGCGTCTAGC
>Ga0335075_10015961_pt1 | contig 11236 bp, 6 predicted proteins | sample Lox_Sample_24_FD_206723 | JGI IMG/M metagenome (GOLD analysis project Ga0335075, IMG submission 206723) | Soil microbial communities from Loxahatchee National Wildlife Refuge, Florida, United States - Lox_Sample_2.4 | ecosystem: Environmental > Terrestrial > Soil > Wetlands | place: USA: Florida... | reverse complement strand
CGCTCGGGGGCCTAACCTTTGATGTTTACGCGATTGATGCCACGCACCTAAAGTTTATTGAGACCGACTCGCTAGAATTTTTATCCGGAGACGCCTACTCCCAAACTAGCGCCACCGTACCTACGGGCGCACTTGCATTTACTTTGACAGGCTACCTTGGTGCCCCGGTAAGTTCAGCGGCGCCATTCGCTGCCGGCGGCTTCCTAGTCACCGATGGCAACGGTAATATAAGCGGGTCCGAAGACGAGAATGATGGCGGATCGCCTTCGCCTGCGGCCATAGCGTTCACAGGCACCTATACCGCTGATGGCTCAGGTCGATTTACTTTGACCACGCCGTCACCATTTGTCGGGGGCACGCAGTATGCCGCCTATCCGTCCAGTGGCGGACTCCTTATGTTGGAAATCGACAGCTCTGGAACGACATCCGGTGCCGCCTACCTACAGTCCACCACCGCCTTCGCCGCATCGCAGGGCTATGCCATGAATCTTTCAGGCGTGAACCTAGGGGCGTCTACGGGGAGCGAAGCGGTAGTAGATGACATTGCCGAATTCACCGCCACGGGCTCATCCTCCAGCGGAACCGCTACCGGAATCCTGGACGAAAACTACGAGCCCGGCGGAGCGCCGGTCTTCAAGCTGGCGTTCAGCGATGGTAGCTACGGTAGCATTGACGCAACCGGGCGCTACGGCATCTCGGCAGATGTCGGAAACAACAGCATTACAAGCCTTAACGGAGGCTTCGCGCTCACTTACTACAGTGTGGACGGCACAACCTTCCCCTTCATCGAGTCGGATAGCGGCCAAGTCTCCACTGGCGTAATCGTAGAGCAAAACGAGGCCGCGACTAGCGCAGTCGCTGCCAAGTCCGGCTCCCATTTGTTCGTCGTGCGGCCTCTCATTCAGCCTCACGCACTGAGCAAGAAAAAGAAACTGTAATCGGACTTCGCAAATCACCGGGCACGGCCTAACCAGCCGCGCCCGTTTTCCTTTCTTGGACCCGTTTTCTTCAGCGTCCCGTTTTTTACATGGACTTATTCAAAACCCGGCTTTAGCTGCCGCCTTCTATGACCTTGGTTACCTTCCTCCAATTACCTTGCCGAATTATTCTTAGATTTCTATAACCTGCGGAGACGCCGTGCTCTATCAACGCTTCTTGCGTATTTCGATCTTCGTGCTCATCAGCGCTTCGCTGGCGTGGGCGCGCGATCTCGCGCTCGTTTCTAATAAATCCAATCCCGTCGGCGCCGTGACGCTTGCCGACCTGGTCCGGATTTGCAAAGCGCAAAACAATCGCTGGCCCGATGGCAAGCCGGTCACCTTTGTCATGCGCTCGCCCTCCGCGCCTGAAATGAAAGTTGTCCTCGAAAAGCTTTATGGCATGTCCGAGAATGAAGTCAATGGACTCATCGTGGCCTCCAATCACGGACGCACCAACCACCCGGCCATCCTGATCGCTAAGTCCGATGAAGAGTTGGTCAACCAGGTCGCATCCATTCCAGGAGCCATCGGTGTGGTCGATGTGTATTCCATTAACAGCAGCGTCGCCGTGGTCAAGGTCGCGGGCAAACTGCCTTTGGAACCCGGCTACCCGCTGCACGGAAATTGAGATTTTTTTTGCAATAGACAGCGCTTCGGCGCCGGAACAACGTGCAACGCGAGATTGGGTTTCGGCCTTCTCGTTGAGATTCGTGGGGACACGGCTTCATCCGTGCCAGTGCGTCACAAAGAAATGGGGGCCTTAGCCCTCGAATACCCCGGGGAATCACCATATGGCCACGCCGGGCAGAAAAGTCGACCCCTCCGCGCCGCCTTCCGCGGCTCGCCCTCGCCGTTTTCCGCGCTTCGCTATTGACGCCCGCATCAAGGTCCGCATGTTTCAGCACGGAGAATTTCGCAATTGCTGGGGACACTCCACCGAAGTCGGCCAGGATGGCATCGGCGCCACGCTAACCGGCGACCTTGAAAGCGGGGAAATTGTCTCCCTCGAAATTCCGCTGCCGCTCAGCGCTTATCCCCTGAAAGTCCGAGCCATCGTTCGCTATCGCCAGGGCTTGCGCTACGGCTTCGAGTTCCTCACCCTCACCCATTCCCAGCGCGACACCGTCACTCGTGTCTGCGAAATGCTGGCTAACCAACGCTAGGTTTAAAGTTTCAAGGTTCCAGGTTTCAAAGAATCGCTCTCTTTTTGAAACCTTGAAACTTTTAAACGTTTGAAACCTTGCCCTTGAAAACCTTCCCGATTCAATTACCTCTGTAACTTTTAAGTCACCTTTGCCCGTTCTACCATGCAAAAGCTGAGCTTTCGAGGGGGATCTCCAAAATGGGTGATCGCATCACCCGTGTCACCCAGCCACGGGAACTCGTACGTGCCAAAGGTTTGCGCCAGGCGCTTCGGCGTGGAGCCCCACCCACGTTCGTTTCTGCCGGCATTCCCAATCTCGAAAAGCCCGCGACGCTTTCGTGGCATCCCGTAGAAAAAAAGCCCTCAGAGAAAAAGCGCAGCAAATCCACCGCCGACGAAACTCAGGAGATTCGCCGCCACTATCTCGAGCAAATCTTTCAGGACATTCCCGATCCGCTCATTGTCACCGATGCGTCGTTTCGCACTCTTTGTATCAATCACGAATTTCATCGGGTCTTTGGATTTTCGCCCGCTGAAACTTTAGGGAAGTTAATCGATACTCTGATCTTTCCCGCCAATCGCTCCGCCGAAACCGAATGGATTGCGCAATGTCTGGAGCGCGGCGAGCACATCACTCTCGAAACTCAACGCCACTGCAAAGACGGCACCCTGCTCGATGTTTTCGTCTCGGCCGGCCCTTTGACTCTCGATGGCGAAATCACCGCCTTCTACGCCGTCTATCGCGACATCTCGGAGCGCAAACGCGCCGAAGCTCTTAGCTCCGCTCTCTATCGCATCGCGGAGAAAGCCAGCGCCACGCAGGATCTTCAACAGTTCTTCGCCGCCACCCATGGCATCGTCGACGAACTCATGTGCGCGCGCAATTTCTCCATCGCCATTCACGATCCCGAAGCCGATCTGCTCAGCTTTCCCTATTTCGTCGATGAGCGCGAATCTGCTCCGCCTCCTTCGAAGCTTGCGCGTGGCCTTGTCGAACACGTAATGCGCACCACCGAGCCCTTGCTCTGCACTCCCGAGCTAGCACAACAAATGCACCAGCGTGGCGAAATCGAGCTCGCATCTCCGCCTCCGCTTCAGTGGCTCGGCGTTCCACTCACCGTCAATCGCCACGTACTCGGCGCTGTTGTCCTCAAAAGCTATTCGAAAAATATTGTGTTCCGCGAGCGCGATAAAGATATTCTTGCTCTAATATCGCAGCAGCTCGCCGCAGCCATTGACCGCAAACGCAACGAGCAGGCTCTGCGCCGTTCCGAGGTCCGCTACCGTTCTCTGGTTCAGACCGCCGTGTACGGAATCTACCGCTCCAGCCTCGAAGGCCATTTTCTCGACGTCAATCCCGCACTAATCGGCATGTTGGGTTACAGCTCGGCCATCGAGGTTCTGGCGCTCGATCCACAGAAAGACGTTTTCGTCGATGCTCGCGACTACTCCCGCCTGGTCGATGAATTCCGCCACACCGGCCGCATGGATGGCTTCGAAACTCGCTGGCGTCGCAAAGACGGAAACATCATCATGGTCCGCATCAGCGGACGCGCCGTCGCCGGAGGCGATGAACCCTCCAACGTTCTCGAGGCCATCGCCGAAGACATCACCGAGCGCCGCGTTCTCGAAGATCAATTCCGCCAGGCGCAGAAAATGGAAGCCGTCGGCCGCCTCGCTGGCGGCATCGCTCACGACTTCAACAATTTGCTCATGGTCATCGGCGGCTACACCGAGGTTCTGCTCGATCAACTCGTGGTCGGCAATCCTCTGCACGCCAAAGCCGAATCTATCCAGCAGGCTGCGGACCGCGCCACCAATCTCACCCGCCAACTTCTCGCCTTCAGCCGCAAACAGCTTCTCGAACTTAAAGTCGTCGACATCAACGCCATCGTTCAGGATATGGAGCGTCTTCTCCGCCCCCTCATTGGCGAAAATATCGAACTCTCCACCAGCCTCTCGCCCGCCATCGGCTGCACCCGCGCCGATGCCGGCCAGCTCGAGCAGGTCATTATGAATCTCGTAGTGAATGCCAAAGACGCTATGCCCAATGGCGGCAAAATCGGCATTCGTACCGCCAGCGTCACCCTCGACGATTCCTACCGCCCCGAAAATACTTTTATCAAGCACGGCCCTTACGTCATGATTTCCGTCAGCGACACCGGCCAGGGCATGGACCGCGAAACTCAGGCCCGGATCTTCGAACCTTTTTTCACCACCAAAGAAAAAGGCAAAGGCACCGGTCTGGGACTTTCCACCGTGTACGGAATCGTCAAGCAAAGCGGCGGCTACGTTTTTGTGCAGAGCGAATTCGGCCGCGGCAGCGTCTTCACCATTTATTTTCCCCGCGTCGATGAACCTTGCGACGCCGTCGGCTCAACTCCCGCTGCCCTCGCGGCTTCCGGCGGATCCGAAACGGTTCTCCTCGTCGAGGACGAAGAATCCGTCCGCCAACTGGTTCGCGAAACTCTCGAAGCCCGCGGATATCGCGTCCTCGAAGCCGGCGCCGGTCAGGCCGGAATCGACCTCGCCGCCACCTACTCCGGTCCCATTCACCTCGTCATCACCGATGTCGTCATGCCCGGACTCAGCGGCCCCGAACTCGTTCAGCAACTTCTCCTTGCGCGTCCCGGCGTCAAAGTTCTGTATCTCTCCGGTTACGCTCCCGAAGCTTTCTCCGTTCCACTCGCCACCGATGCCCACAAGGCCTTCCTGCAAAAACCCTTCACCCTGCAAACTCTCTCCCGCAAAGTCCGCGAAGTCCTCGGCCCTCCCGCAAATTAGCTCGCTGCCGATTCGTATCAGGCCGGCTTCAGTCCATGGCGCGACCATCCATCACGAAATAGCGGCTTCCAGCCGCTGCATGTTTTGACTTCCCACATTTTCCTCGCACCGCACTCCCATTCCCCTCGACGAACTCCAATGAATCCGCACCCAGGTTCTTATCATCAGTACAATGAGAACTGGAGGAAAAATCATGGCCTTTGAACTACCGCCTTTACCTTACGACTACGCGGCCCTCGAGCCCACCATCGACAAGCAGACGATGACCCTGCACCATGACATGCATCACGGTGCCTACGTCAAAAATCTCAACGCAGCCATCGAGAAGCATCCCGAACTCGGCAAGAAATCCGCCGAAGAATTAATTCGCGATCTCAACTCCATTCCCGAAGATATCCGCGCCGCGGTTCGCAACAACGGCGGCGGCCACGTCAATCACACCATGTTCTGGAAGATTATGAAGCCCAAAGGTGGAGGCGATCCCACCGGTCCCATCGCTCAGGTCATCACCAAAACGTTCGGCAACTTCAAAGATTTCCAAACCAAGTTCAACGATGCCGGCGCTAAACAATTCGGCTCCGGGTGGGTCTGGCTCGCGGGCAAGCAAGGTGGCGATGTTCAAATCATCTCCACTCCGAATCAGGATAACCCCATCACCCAGGGCCTATTTCCCATCTTCGGCAACGATGTCTGGGAGCACGCCTACTATTTGAAATACAACAACCGCCGTCCGGAATATCTCACCGCTTGGTGGAACGTCATCAACTGGGACGAAGTCAACGCCCGTTACGAAGCCTTCAAATCCGGCAAACATGTGCAAGAGCCGGCCATGGCTCACTAAGCTAAATCGTGTGGGGCGGACACTCTTGTCCGCCTGCTCTTGATCTTGAGCTTTGATATGAAGCAAAAAGCCCCGGCATTCACCGGGGCTTTCTCACAGCAACTCGCATCAGGCCGTCGCACTCGCCACATACTCATCCAGATCGGCCTCAAACTCTTTCCGGCAGTTCATCCGAACAGAAAGACTGTGTTTCTGCATTTCCTGTGCGCGCTCTGTGCACAATTCGCACTTCGATCTTGCTCGCTCCAGCCTCCAGCTTTTTTCCGCAACCGCAATCCCGCGCCAACAGCGCTTTAGCACCAACGCTAAAAAATATTTTCACTCGCGGCGATCCGCAAAGTTCTGCGGCCAACGTTTTCCTCAACTGCACCAAAAATACTGAATTGACCCCGCGCTGTTTCGCTCGTACATTCGGTTTCGCCCTCGACAAAAAATTGAACCGATTCCAGCCCGCGACACCAACGGATGGAACGCAACTGATTTGATTTTTTATTCTGATGATCGGTCATCCTGCGCGGAGCCGCTTTTCAGGCGCAGCGAAGGATCTTAGCGAATCGAGCTCTTGGCTCGCTCCCATTTTTTAGTCCGTATGGAACCACATCACCATTGGCTGGCACTCATGAAAGCATCTCCATGGATCACCTATCGCACCCGCTTCCTGGTCAAAGCCCGGCAACTCACCACCAGCCTCACCTTCACCAATGCCCTCGGTCGTCAGCACTCCGGTCGCAAGGGCGACTATCTCGTCGAATCCTCCGAAGGCATTCTCAGCATCGCTCCACGCCAGATTTTCGAAGATATTTACATCCCCTTACTCTCGCACGACGCGCCCACTTCACCCCTCATCTTGGGGCCAAAGATGCCATCGTCAATTAAACATCCACCCAGTCATTCAACTCGCACTGTAAACGCATGACCAGCGTGGAAAGTGCACTCACACTTGACTGGCAACCACACGAATTCGCGCACAACCGTGGAAGAGCGCTGGTTCAGCGCCCTCTTTCATCGCGGGACAATGGATCGGCCTTGATCCCCCGCTGCGCTAACTCCCCGTTCCATCCGAACCGAGACTCTTTGCGCTCCTTCACGGGCTCAAAACCACCCCTTTTCGTCCAGATCCACATTTATGAACCCACCATGAATTGTTCTTGTGGAAAATTTTCCCGATACCCCCGCATCAAGCCCGTCATTGCTGGAGATACAACCTGTTGTGTTTCTCTCTTGACAGGCACAATACGCGGGAGTAAGTTTGCATTCCCATAGGCCTTTGAAACCGGCTTCGCGGGAACGTTGCCGCTTTCAATTGGAACTCTGTCAGGAATGAAGCCGCGGGTGGGAGTTGGGCCAGAGGTGACCCAGCTCCACTCCCGTAAACAATAGCAAACAATGGTGGATGAGTCAGGTCCAGGGCCAGGAATCGAAGCTTGAAACCGGACCTGACTGATCCGAGTGCGGTGTCCGTTCTCCCGCTCCTCCCCCGGGATGAACGACGATGAAACGCGGTCGTATCACGAAATGCCTCGTATCGCGAAACGCGGTCGTATCACGAAACGCCTCGTATCAGGGCACGGCTTCAGCCGTGCCGATTCGAGCCCACGAAACAGAGGGCTTTAGCCCCCGCACCGAAGTAGGAGCCCGAACATGGAAGCTCTAACCCGCCTTGTCACCGATTCCCTTGCCCGCCACGGATTCGACCACCCCGTCGACCCGCGCCGCCTGCAATGGTCGCGCTGGTTCCGTTGCGACTCTCCTCACAGTCTCCTCGCCGTCCCCAGCAAGCCCGGCATTTTCGCACTCGCCGAAGATGTCGGCGTGGCGCGGGCGCCCTCGCCCGCGGCTTTGACTGCAACTGAAACACGCAGCGCGCCTTTGGGTGGCACAGCTCTTCAGCCCTGCGAATCCGCACCGGTCAAAGATGCGGCTCCAGCCGCCGAGTTGCCCGCCCGCCGCATGCTGGCCGTTCTCCAGTTTTCCGAAGATGACGACATGGCTTTCACCCTCGACCGCATGTTCACCCGCGCCAATCCCATGCGCACCCGGCTTTCTTCCGGAAGCTGCTTCGTCCGCTTCGTCGTCCTCGAAGACGCGGTCCAGCGCCGCAGCATCTGCGCCGCTCTCAATCAATGGATGCAATCCTCTTCCGAAAAATCCACCGGCCTGCCCGCCGGATTCTCTTCCTCTCTGGAAATAACCACCGCTCGTGTGGGTACGCCTCGTGTGGGTCGGACACTCTTGTCCGACAATGACGACACCCTAGGAGCAGCCCCGCGCCAGCTTCAAACGCCCTTTGGCGCCGCAAATCTCGATTCCGGCGCAAACAAAAATCTTCACTGTCCTCAGCCCTTCCCCTCCGGCTTTTAGCCGGGAGGTCTCAAGTGCCACAGCGCGTTTTCTGGTGGCGCACCGGGTTTGCCACAGCCCTTCAGCGCGATTAGATGTCCGTTTTTGATTTGTACCGTTTTTGATTTGTACCGTTTTTGATTTGTAGCGTTTTTGATTTGTACTGTTTTTGACTCGTACCGTTTTTGATTTGTATCAGGGCACGACTTTAGTCGTGCCGTCCTGGAAACAGATAGGAACGGGGGCTTCGGCCCCCGAAGATGTTCTTTGAAATGCCCCGAAATCCCGCCTCCGCCGCCCCGGACGCCGAATCGGGTCATGTTGTTTAGAATCTAATAATTAATGGAGAAAGCCATGCCTGACCTCAAAACTAATACCGTCGATTCCGCCGCCCCCCCGGCATCCCCCGTCACCTCCGTGGTATCCGACAAGGCGAAGAAATCCGGCCTCTCCTTCCGCCGCTTCTTCACCAAGCCCGGCGTCTCTCCTTACGACGAGATCGAATGGGATCTCCGCCTGGCCCAGATCACCGACGCCAAGGGTGCTGTGATCTTCGAGCAGAAAAACGTCGAAGTCCCCAAAGACTGGTCCATGACCGCCACCAACATCGTGGCCAGCAAATATCTGCACGGAAAAATCGGCACGCCCGAGCGCGAAACCGGAGTCCGCGCCCTCGTCACTCGCGTTGCCGAGACCATCCGCAACTGGGGGTTGGCCCAGGGCTACTTCAAGACTCCTGAAGACGGCGCGACCTTCCATGACGAGCTCGCGCACATTCTGCTGCGCCAGTATGCCGCCTTCAACTCGCCGGTCTGGTTCAATGTGGGCTGCGACCGCATCGAGCCCAATTCGGACGCCCGCAACTGGCACTGGAATTCTCAAACCCAGCAGGTCGAGTTCGGCGTCACCGGCTACACCAAGCCGCAATGCTCCGCCTGCTTCATCAACTCGGTAAAAGACTCGCTCGACTCCATTCTGACTCTCGCCAAAACCGAAGGCATGTTATTCAAATGGGGCAGCGGCACCGGCTCCAATCTTTCTCCCCTGCGTTCCTCCACCGAAGGTCTTAGCGGCGGAGGCACCGCCAGCGGCCCGCTCAGCTTCATGAAAGGTTTCGACGCCTTCGCCGGAGTCATCAAATCCGGAGGCAAGACTCGCCGCGCCGCCAAGATGGTCATCCTCAACGTTGACCATCCCGACATCGTCGAGTTCATCGAGTGCAAACAGAAAGAAGAAGCGAAGGCGCACGCGCTCGTCGCGCAAGGCTACGACGGATCGCATCCCGATTCCGACGCCTACTCGTCCATCTTCTTCCAGAACGCCAACAACTCCGTCCGCGTCACCGACGACTTCATGTATGCCGTCGTCCGCGATACCGATTTCTCCACCAAGAAAGTGCAGGATGGCAGCGTCATGAACACCTACAAAGCCAAAGACCTGCTGAAGAAAATTTCCGAAGCCACATGGCACTGCGGCGATCCCGGCATGCAATATGACACTACGACCAATCGCTGGCACACCTCGAAGAACACCGATCGCATCAACGCCTCGAATCCTTGCAGCGAGTACATGTTTCTCGACGACTCCGCCTGCAACCTCGCCAGCCTGAATCTGCTGAAGTTCGCGCCCAACGGCACGTTCGACGTCGAAGCTTATCGCCATGCTGTCGATGTGCTCATCACTGCGCAGGAAATTCTGGTCGACAACGCCGGATATCCCACGGAAATGATCATGCGTAATTCGCATGACTATCGTCCGCTCGGCCTCGGCTATGCCAATCTCGGCGCGCTGTTGATGGCCGCAGGCCTGCCCTACGATTCCGATGGCGGCCGCGACTACGCCGCCTGCGTCACCGCCATCATGTGCGGCGAAGCTTACTTGCAATCGAGCCGCATCGCCGAACAATGCTCCCCGCTCACCCCGGCAACCGACACAGTCGCAACTCGTCTCGGCATTACCGAAGCTGATAAGATGCCTGGCGGAGCCTGCCCCGGCTGGTACATCAATCGCGAACCTTTCCTCGACGTAATCCGCATGCACCGCGCGTCGGTGAATAACATAAATAAAAATAATGTCCCCACTCCTCTCTACGAATCCAGCAAGCAATGCTGGGACGAAGCCCTCGCCCACGGCGAAAAACACGGCTACAGAAATTCCCAGGTAACGGTTCTAGCCCCCACCGGCACCATCGGCTTCATGATGGACTGTGACACTACCGGCGTGGAGCCGGATTTGGCGCTGGTGAAATACAAGAAACTGGTCGGCGGAGGCATGATTAAGATCGTCAATCAGACGGTGCCGACGGCGCTGTTCAAGCTGGGCTACGATCACGATCAAGCGAATGCCATCGTCAGCTACATCGACGCGACCGGAACCATCGAAGGCGCTCCGCACATCAAGGACGATCATCTCGCCGTGTTCGATTGCTCGTTCAAGCCAGCCAAGGGCACTCGGTCCATCGCTCCCATGGGACACTTGCGCATGATGGCGGCGGCGCAGCCATTTATCTCCGGAGCGATCTCGAAGACCGTCAATCTTCCCGAGAACGCGTCGATCGAAGACATCATGGAAGCGTATCTTCAGGCCTGGAAGCTTGGGCTGAAAGCCGTTGCTGTTTATCGCGACGGATGCAAGAAGTCTCAGCCGCTTTCGGCTGCCGGCACGAAGACCGCGAATTCCAGCAAAGACGATCCGCGGCCGGGGGCGGCCGCGCCACACGAGGAGGAGAATCTCAACGCGCCTCCGCGCGCCGTGCGCCACAAGTTGCAGGAAGAGCGCGCCTCCATCACGCACAAGTTCAAGGTGGGAGATCACGAGGGCTACATCACCGTCGGCCTTTATCCCAACGGCGATCCCGGCGAACTTTTCATCACCATGGCCAAAGAAGGCTCGACGGTCAGCGGCCTGATGGATAGCTTTGCCCTGGCCGTCTCCATCTCGCTGCAACACGGCGTGCCGCTGAAACTGTTCTGCGAAAAGTTCGCCCATACGCGCTTCGAGCCCAGCGGCTGGAGCACCAATCCCGAGATTGGATATGCCAAGTCGATCATGGACTATATCTTCCGCTGGCTCCAGTTGCGCTTCCTGACCGGCCAGCAAGGGATGTTGTTTGAAAATCTGCGACTGCGTCCGTCGGCTGCCGACGGC
>Ga0335075_10015959_pt1 | contig 11237 bp, 13 predicted proteins | sample Lox_Sample_24_FD_206723 | JGI IMG/M metagenome (GOLD analysis project Ga0335075, IMG submission 206723) | Soil microbial communities from Loxahatchee National Wildlife Refuge, Florida, United States - Lox_Sample_2.4 | ecosystem: Environmental > Terrestrial > Soil > Wetlands | place: USA... | reverse complement strand
CGTGCGGTCGTTTCCCACCGACGGCATAATCTCGCTGGCGTGCCAGACTGAACAGTTCTGTGCCCCCAGCGATGGCCGGCATGGTGTTGCAGTCGGCCTAGAGATTAGGCGACTAGCTGTGCGGTTATCAAAATCCCCGCACGATTCGAAGGCGGGCAGATCGCTACTTCACCACCTTCAGCGTTTGTTGGGAGAGATCGGGGTGGCGAAGTCGGAGTCGCCGGGGTAGCGGCGACCAGGGTGTGGGTGCCGGAGTTTCCTCGCGGTGAGGCGGCAGCTGCCCTTGCCGAAACTGAGGGTGATGGGCAGAGGGTTGGTCTTGCCGCTCTTGATGGTGACCTTCCCGCCGGGCGTTCCGCAGGGGGCTAGTGCGCTTGCTCGCACCTCGCGCAGACCGACCCGGGTCGGGCGCGCCGACGTTCCGCCGAGTCACCCGCGACGCCGGCTCTCGATGGATCACAGCCAGCTGTTCGAGCGCCCCGGCTCGCTCTGTAGCCACGCACAGATGCTCAGCACCTAGCTCGTCTTGCCTCGTGATGCGCGCCAGCAAGGTCCCATCGCGCCAGTCCGTCTCGTTCGGCCCCGAGAAGTCGAAGAGTGTGACCACGGCCCTGGACTCCAGAAGCGTCTCTATCCCGTGGCTCGGCCGACACCAGATCGAGGCGCAGCTACGACGAACTGAGTGCTACCACACGGGAATGTCATCTGCGCCCTTGCGCCGGTTACACGGCCCGCACAGAAGCTGGATGTTGTTCACCGTGTTCGTGCCGCCCCGCGACCACGGGATCTTGTGGTCAAAGTGCAGATCTTCAGTTGACCCGCACTGGACGCACATTCCCTGATCCCGCGCGCTGACGTGGATCTTGACGTCCTGGGGGATGGTTCGAGAATTGCGCTCGCCCGGCGCGCCGCTAGCTGGACGCTGCCGGATAACTGGTGTGTTGTACTCGTCTGCGCGGAGGCCCGGAGCGGCCTTGACCACGCTATAGTCTGTCGTCCACGCCCACCCCGCGTCGGCAAAGACCCTGCGGCTGTGCTCGCTTTCGAACACATGCTCCCGCGCCGTCTGAGGCATCGCGTTATGCTTGGCGGCCATTTCCTCGATCTCGCGCATCATCTGCACGGACATCTTGAGCTTCAGTCCGTGGGGAATCCCGGCCAGTTCCTCCATTTGGCGCACCACCTGAGCCGGCAGCTGGCTCCACAGTTCCTTGGCAAGCACGTTTATGCCGCGCGCGTACTCGCCCAACTGCTGACCCGGGAGGTCGTCCGCACTGCACTCGAAGGGGCCAACCTCGGTGCCGTCATCGAAGACGAACCAGTACAAGCAATCGCCGTCGTCGTCCTGCTCGAACCGCCGCACTGTGCCCCAGCCGGACCTCGCCGTCCAACTGGTCGCCGCGGCGGTGCCGACGCCTTGTGGTATCCGGTTCTTCTTGCCGCAGCGCGGGCAGATCAGCACCAGTCCCGGATCAGCCCGCTCGGAGCGGAATGTCTCTCGACAGCTGCCGCAGCGGATGGCTGCTGGGTCGCTTGGCGACGTGGCTGCCGGCATGTGGCCGGGGGAGGCTCTCACCCAGCGGCCTGCACCTGTCGGTCCCGGCATGTAGAAGGGAGTGGTGTCGTAGGACGGCGAGTTGGCGTTGGCCCCCAGCCCAGGCTGGAGCGAATCCGGCCCGAACCGATAGCCAGACTGGTGTGTACCTGGCTCTGGCCGAGCCGCGTTGCTCTCGCTGGACTTCACATCGGCCAACTGCCGCCCCCACATCCGCTGACTTCGCCAAAAGCCACAATCCAGTAAGTTCTCGACACATGGTGCCATGTCAGGGCGAGAGTGACACGCGGCACTTCCGGCTACTCGCGCGGCGGCGTTGAGGCCCCGTCAAGGATCAAGTGAGGCTAGGCATCGCCTAGGCACGGAAGAGAGCCAGGTGCGGCAGGCACCGGATTCCCGCGTCTGGTCGTAACCAGGGGCTGCCGACCAGGATGCCGGGGTCGAGCCCGAGCTTGATCACCGCAGCTTGCGCCTCGTCCAGCGTCAGGCCAGTTTCGATCCAGTGCGGCCACCAGTCGTCATCACCGTCGCGCGTCCAGACCTCAGCCAGGCCCCAGACCGGGCATCGGGCGCGCTCGTGGTCCAAGGTTGGCCGGGCATCCAGGCCGTTCTGCCACGCCTCGTAATCAGCAACGGCGTACTCACCCGTGTGTCCGCCCGGATCTTCATCCGGATCGCTCTCCAGCTCGTCGTCCAGGTCGTCACACTCTTTGGTGCTCATTACTCGCCTGTCTCTCTGCGTGCCTCGATAAGCGCTCGCCAGGCCGACGTAAGCAACTGGTACTCCCTCGCCGCCGCGTGATCACCTTGAGGATCCTCGGGGTCGTAGCCCACACGTTCCGCCCAGGCGTCTACATCGTCCTCATCGCAATCGGCCAACTCCGGAGGGCGGACCTCGTCCTGGTCGATATCGAAACCGTTCGCGACAGCAAACTCCTCGTCGCCCTCGGCGTCATGCAATACCAATAGGCCGTACTCATAGGAGCCAAACAACTGGGCGAGAATGCACTCATCGCGATCAGCCAGGTCCAGCTTGTCGAGGTCGATCTTCTGCCACCAGTGACGCATCGCGTAACGAGGTTCTGACCTGTCCAGCGCCCCTGCACCAGACCTGACCTCGGTCTCGTAGCCGGTTTCCATCGCCCAGCCTCCCAGCAGTCCGTGCGGTTAATGCACTCCGTGCTTGTAGACGCTTCTGCCGCGCCAGCCGTTTACGGCAGGGTTGTCCCAGCACCAGTGGATTTAGGCATAACTGAGAGAGCGCTGCCTCGTGGGTAGCTCGCGTCCGTCAAGTGAGGAAGGCTCCAGCGCAGACGCGAGGCTACGGTCCGGGCGCGGGTGTTGTCACAGGGCCGCGAACGCCTGAGCATCAGCTTCCGCGCTGGCTTGGCCAGACCTGGCGCAGCATCTTCTCGACGGCGGACTGCTCGATGCGGGACAGCCGCGTGTACGCCTGGATGGTCTGCTTGTTGGTCCGGGCCTTACCGACAGTGTCATCAGCGTTGGTCAGGGGCGTCACATCAGCCAGGTACTGCTTGCCATAGTCAACAGCGGATGGGCTTGGGCTAGCTGGCCGGCCAACCCCGCCGCGGACGGACCAGCTCTCAATTCGGGGCATCCACGCGAGCAGCGCATCATGTGTAAACCTGAGTACCTTCTGCAACGTCAGTCACATCAGACGAGCAGTCAGTGAGTTACAGGAGCGGGGACGCAGTGAGCAAGATTATCGCTCTGATCAAAGGTCACAAGATCATCAGCATCGTCGTAGGCATCGCAGTCGTGATCGGCCTCGGCGCAGCCGGGGTGGCCGTCAGAAGCGCTCAGGTATACCGGCAGTACTACAACGAGGGCGTGCTGCTGGCCAACGATTATGTGGACGATGCCGGCGCCGTCGGCCCGCTCCCGTGCTCTGAGCTGGTGCAGACCAACGTGATCGCAGGTATCGTCATCCCCGACGGCCCTGACCGGAACGCGGCTCTTGCGGGCTGCCGATCGGTGGGCTAGCTAGTCGGTTCCTCTCGCCAGCATCATTGACACCGCGCCGAATATCCCCGGCGCAACTTTCCGATCATGGCCTGTCAAAGATCACGGAGGCTGATCCGTCAAGGATCAGGTGGAGCTAGGCAACGCTGCGACAGCGGGCGCCACAGCGCGCCCGCGACAGCGGGTCTGGTCACCGACATTGTCACCGGGATCCCCGCTCCGGAGGATTAGGCGCGAACTCACGACGCCGATCTGGCGAGGAAGGCTTCGAGGTTCTGGCGAGTGATGAGGCGTCGGCGGCCGACTTTCAGGTATACGAGCTTGCCTGCTCGCATTTGGTCGTAAAGCAGGTCGCGGGACAGGCCGGTGATGGAGGCGGCCTCGGCTACGGAGTAGGCAAGTCGCTCGCCCGGCGGGTCAGCTTTGCCAGTGGCGGCGTTGGCGTCAGCGGCGGCATCGGCATGGGCCTGTTGTGCGGGCAAGGGCGAGACCGCGTCACGGGCAGCCCGAAACGCGCCGCTCCGGTTAACCGTCTTGGCTTCTGTCATGGTCACTTCGGGACTCCTTTACTTTCTGCCGGATGCGTTAGCCACCGGCTTCGAACTCGGCCTGCCGGGGCGGCGAATGGTGCGGTCGCGGTGCGCTTAGGACGCTGCCGTTGGTTGCGATGAGGTGTCCGATTAGTTCCGCGCTTCCGGCTGAGCGACCGAGGTCACGGTCCGGCTGCAATGGCCCTGAGGCGCTCGCAGCGCGGAGGATGAGCCGGTCGGCAGCCTTGTCGAGAGCTGCCGCCTGCTCGAGATCGGGCTTGCTGGTGACGTCAAGCTCGATGAGAACGCGCTCCACTGGCCCAGGCGGCGCCAGCTGCGTATCGCGAGAGGCGGCCTGGCAATTACGTCCATGAGGGCCGTCGAGGGCCGTCGGCATCTCACGGACCGGCGCACCTGCCCACGCGCTCGGGTCGGCGCGCGCCGCTGCGGGGGCTGTCGTGATGACACGGCTGTCTGCCTGCAGGTTGGCGGCGATACCGGCCATGGCCGCGGTCGCTTCCGCGCTTGCCTGCAGTGCCTGGTCGTAGCTGGATAACAGCGGCGCCGTGCTGGAAGGTGGCGCGGGCGCGAAACGGTACGGGATGTCGTAGCCGTCGGGCAGGCTGCGAGTCGGCACGATGAGCCGGCCCGCCATCGACGCGACGCGCACGTTGTCGCGATCGGCGTCGGCGACCTGGGCCAGCGTATGGCAGACGTGGTGCGTGGCGTCCATGGCGCCGCGTAGCTGATGGGTGTCGGCTACGAGCTCACCGGCCGGGCGTGGCGGCTGCAGCGGACCGAGGTCCGGGGTCCAATGCGGGTTTGCGTAGGCCAGCCGACCGGTCCATAGCGCCAGCGAGGCCGCCTCGGTGCCGGCCGATCCCATGGCGCCGCGGGTGTCGGTGGTGATCGAGTCCCACGATTCGGTGACTGTCAGCCAGGCTGCGCGGGCCCGGTCCGCAGCGTCGGCTGCCTCCGCGATGGTTGCGCTGAAGCGGGCGCATGGCTCGCGGTGGTCTGTGGCGAGCGAGGTCAGCATGATCTGCATGTTGGAGGCGCTAATCGCGCAGCAACCCGCTGTCTGGCGCAGCGTTTCCCTGGTCAGCCCCCGCGACCACAGAGCGTCCGCCGAAGCACGCCGGGCGGCCACACGTAGTCGCTCAGCGGTGCTGATGACGCCGACGCTGAGGTTGGCGACCGAGTTACCGCTTGGTGGCAGGCATGGGTCTGGGACCGCGTTCACCGGAATGGCGTGCAGCAGCCTGAGCTGGCCCTGGCGAACGGGACGTCGTTCCTGCGCCTCGCCGATGGCCCAGGCGACCTGAGACAGTGTCTTCCCAGCCGCACTGAGAGCGCGGCGTTGCGCTGCAGGACAGTTGGCCGTGCCCGAGATCCGATAAGCGTGCCCGGCGATCTGGCGTGACCAGCCGCCGACCTCGTGCAGGATGGCACAGGCAACCGGCGCTGAGGAGATGACGGGTGTCCATTCCGATCCGCCGGCCGTGCTGCGACCAGACTGGATGGTCTCGTGAGTGTGCAGCAAGTCCCGGCCGAGGGTCATCGAGCGCGTTGCCGCGCGGAGGTCGCCACTCCCCCAGCGTGACCCATTTGCGTTGCCTTCCTCCTCGGGCCTGGGCGCCACAGGCAAGGCCGCCTCGGCAGTCGCCAGAGCCTCGCGCACTCTGGTCGCGGCGCGGACCCAGACACCGAGCTCGCGGTCACCCGCGACGTATTCGGAATCGAGCACGCCCGAGACATCTTTTGCGTAGCAGGCCAGCGCGTGCAAAGCGTGACACAGGTCGGCGACGTCGTCGGCCGCGTTCGCTCGCGCACCTGCGGCCGATGGCGCACTCGCCCACTGCAGCCGTCGCAGATGCTGTGTAACGCTCGCAGCGAAGTCACCGAAGGTGGCGCGTCTGGTCATGGCGCACTTACACCGCCCATGAGCGCGCGAATCGTCGCCGCTTCCGCGGCGGCACGCTCGCAGCAGGCCCGTTCCGCGTCGGTGGCGGCTGACAGCGCGCATGCGGAGAGCCGGGTGGCAAGCTCGCTGCTCGCGGTGGCGATGGCGACAGCGATCTCGGCGATGGTGGCGCCGTTCAGAAGCTCGTCGGCCGCGTCCCGCTTCGAAACATCCGGCCGCTGCGTCCAAACTCCGCCGGTCCAGTCCCTGCCGTTGGCTGCCGCGCAGGCGGCAAGCACGAACGCCGGGAACGCGGACACCTCGTCTTCCTGGTGACGGCGCAGCACAGCGAGGAGGTCCTCGAACACCTTGCACGCGCTGTCGAGAACGTCGGCAGCTTCGGTGGCGGTGGCAAGGTGCTCCAATGCACGCGAAATAACGGTCACGAACCTGCTCCGCTCTGACCCTGGGAAGTCGCAGACGAGGATGACGGCAGCAAGGACCGAGCGACACCAACGCGAGCACCGGCTGTGGAAACTGCGGCAGCCGCGCACAGGCGCGCAGCCGACTCCGTCCGCCCGCGCGGGCGACCCCGAGCTGCCGAAAGCGTGCTCATGGCCGGAACTCCCCCGCAGTGCCGGTGCCGCTCGCGGCGCGGTACCGCGCATAGGGCCGGTAGCCGGGCTCGTCGAGCTGGTCCTCGTCCAATCCCAGCGGCGTGCACCATCCCGCTAGTTCCGCCCGCTTCCGGGCAGCGCGAGCGCGGTCGCGCTCAACGCGGGTCCGCTCCGGCGGACGCTTGTCCCACCAGGCGTCCCACAGCTGGCACGTCAGGTCGCGAAGCCCGGAACTGGCCGCTTCCGCCTCGCCGCGCAGGATCGCCCGGATAACGTCCGGGCGCACCCGCAGTGCATCCGCGATCCGGCGGGCGTCGTGCCCCATTGCGACGAGGGAACGAAGTCGCCACATTGTGCCGCCGGTATCCACACTCGCAGCTGTGCCGGTCCCCAGACCGGTTGCGCCGACGGCAGTCATGGCGTCGCCTCGCGGCCTGGCTGTCGGCCACCTCGGCGCCTGGCAGAATCGATGGTCCGGGCGATTTCCCGGTCGCTGAGCCCGGTGGCTGCCGCGGCGGCGGCGATCTCATCGAGCGCGCGTGCGTGGCCGGATTCGACGGCGCGGCAGGCGGCCCAGAACAGGCCGGCGTTGCGGTTACCTTCCTCCAGCCGTTCCACCCAGGCGGCGAGCCGCCTTACGTCTCCCCCGTTAGCCGCGATTGCCTGTCGCTGCGGCCGGCCGGCCTGCGGATCGAGCGTCTCGGTGACGGCCGCCCAGCTGAGCCCTGTGGCCTGGTCGGCCTGGCGGACCAAGCAATAAGGCCTGCCGTCGATGCGAGACGGCGGAGCAACGACGTAGCCACCCGCAGCCTTGAAGTCCAGATAATGCCGCGGCAGCCTGCCCGAAGCCTGGCTGCTGCCGGCGAAGTAGATGTGCAGGCCAGCATGCGGCGTGCGGACGAGGGCGCCGGCGTTCTGGAGCAGGCCCGCGCGCTTGAGCATCAGGAGCGCGAAGTAGCCGTTGCCAGCGTCTCCATGGTGGTCGACGTCGAGCACGTCGGGCCCAGGCGCGCCGGTTGCGATTGCCAGGTTCGCCTCCGGCCAGCCGGCCCACCAGGACCGGATCTGGTCCGGGTCGTTGGTGGCGTCGTGGAAGCCGTGCCTGGTGGCGGGTTCCTTCGTTCCCGGCTTGCATGGGAAGACCAGCCAGCCCCGTTCGGCCCAGGTCAGCGCCCAGGCGACCGCGCTGGTGCGATCGACCGAGACTGGGATTACCCCGTTCCCTGAAAGCGGGCGGAGAACTGGACGGGAACGGCCGGGCCATCGGGCCTGTGGAGCTGGCCTGCTCATGATATGGCTCCGATCCGGGCGGCGCGGCCGGTGCGCGGCTGCGTGTGCGCGCAGCGGGCGGTCTCGGCGGCCATCAGCCCGGCCGCGGCGGTCAGCAGCCGGGTCTGCCATTCGGCCTGTCCGGCGAGCGTGCCAGTGGTGCGGCGCGGCTGCAGGTACAGCACCGACCACAGCTCGCTCAGCCAGTCCAGCGCGTACAGGCACAGCGGGTGCTGCTCCCAGCAGGCGCCCAGGGACGCGGTGACGTGGCCGTAACCGGGCAGATAGACGTGCTCGACCCACGCGCGCAGCCGGCCGATCGCCTCCTCGCGGGCGGCGCCGTCGAGCTTCCAGAATCGCGGCGATGGAACGGGCTGGTAGCCGCGCCCAGGTGAATCGCCGGCGCGCGCGGTGTCGTCGAGGCCGGCCGTGAGGCCGGTGACCTTGTCATCGAGGTCCTGCAACCCAGCGAGGATGTCGGCCTGGTCGTCGAGCGTGCGTTTCATTGCATTGGCGAGCGTCGTCAGGGCTGCGATCCGGTCGGCGGTTTCGGCGGAGTGGCTGGCCTCCCGCTGGTCGAGCCGCGCAAGCTTGTCAGCGTGCTCAGACAGTTGCAGCAGCGCGGCGGCGAGGGCATCAGGTTCTAGCATCTGGGCTCAATTCCATGGGTGGTCGGTGCTGGCGGTGCCGACGCTGACGGCGTCGGAACCATCGTGACTCGGATGATGCAGCGGGGCGTCTGGCCAGGTCGGGCGTGTTGAAGGCGTGCCGGTCCTCGACATGCGGCCGGTGGGTGCACCGGCGAGCTCGGCGACTGCGGTGCCGCGGCGGCGGGCGGCCCGGTAGGCGCGGTCCTTCCACGCCATGCCCAGCCTGGCGATGACCGGTGAGTAGCCTCCGCGGACGATGAGCGCGTGCCCGGCCGGCAGCTGGCGGATCATGTCGGGGGTCATGACGTCGTGGCGGCTGTGGTGATGCTGGCCGCGTTCACGGAATGCGGCCTGGCCGCAGAGTTCGCTGGCCATCTTGAGCGTCGCGGTGTCGGAGATGCCGGGCAGCCAGATCTTCACGCCGCAGGTGTCGAGGACGACCTGAGCGCCGTCGTGCCGCCAGCGGGTCCGCAGCTGCGCCTCGCCATGCGCGACCGGGATGAGCTGGATGCCCTTGCCACCGGAGTCCGCCAGCCACGTTGGGAGGGCAACAGGGCAGGTTTGCACGATCTCGTCGAGTGCCATCAGCAAAGGCGGGTCGAGGCGGCCGGCGGCCTGGGTTTGACCTAACTGGGCAGCAACGTGATGGATCTCGCCGGCCATCGCGGCGAATAGCGGCGCGACCGGGCTGTCGTCATGCTCGCTTTCGGCGATGAGGTACAGGGTGCCCTGCTGCCGCAGGAACGCGCGGATGTCGAATTCGGCCTCGTCGTCAGGGGACAGGACCGACTGCATGAGCTTGGGGTCCGTCATGAATGCCAGCGCGCGGGACAGGACCATCTTGATCGTCGCGGCGGTGCGCTCCGCCTCACCTCGCAGCTCGCCGAGTTCCAGGGCCCACTGCACCGCGCCTGCCTGCGCCAGGATGTCCTCGGCGTCTGCGGCGTTGCCAACCGCCCAGGCCACGACCACGCGCATGTCGGCGCCTGCCAAAGCCGCAGCGTGGAACAGAGCTCGCAGGTAGCTAGAGGCCTTGCTGGACCAGAAGGAGGCGTCCTCGGTGCCGCTCAGGCTGACCGCATTTGCGAACCCGTCGGCGCGGCGGATCGCCACCGCCTCGTCTTCGCAGCCGTCGATCGGGTTCCAGCGGAAGGTGGACGGAACGCCGCCGATGCTCTGCGGGTTGAAGACGTGGATGGGACCACGACGGGCGCGGTTGCCGCTGGTCAGCTCGAACACGTCGGCCTTGGTGGTGGTGCTCACCACTGGACCTGGGTAGTGCAGGATCAGCTTGGCGAGCAGGCCGGTCTTGCCCGTGCGCGGCGGCGCCATGATCAGGGCGTGCTCCTCCACCGGAACGCGCAGCCGGTGACCGTAGTGCGCCATCCCAAGGACGAGGGAGTGCTGGTCCGGGTGGGTAAGTCGCTGCCACGCCGGAAGGGAACGACGCGAGCGGCGCGACCGGCGGAAAGCCGCTAGGCGGCCCCAGCGAAGGTGCAGCTCGACGCTAGTGGCGTGGCCGCGGCCGGGATGCAGGCGTAGCAGCAGACGCAGTTGCGTGTACTTCACGCGGAACCGCGGCAGGCGCCCGTGCGGCAGAAAGCACCAGCGCAGTACTCCCAGGATGGCGAGCGCTTCGGTAAAGCTGACGAGGTCGCTCATGACGCGGTTCCGTTCTGGGATGCCAGCACCTGGCGGCGCAAGGCCGTGCGAGCCGCGCCTACGTTGAGGTCGACCCCAGGCGCCAGCTCGGTGCAGACTCGCGAGACGTTCGCGATGGGGAACTTCGCCAGCGGTCCATAGCGGTCGGTCACGAGGTCGAGGAAGCGCTCGGTCTTGGTTGGCTGGGCCGGCGCTCTCCTCCTGGGCATCGGTTGCAACGTCGCTGAGCCGCTGGCAATCGCTGCGTGGCGCCTAGAAGCGGAGTGCTTGACTACGTCCGCGGTGGTGCTTCCGCGCCTACCCGGCGCGACGGGGCACTCATCGATCACCCAGTCACGGAGCCCGGTGAGAGTCGAGGCCGGCGCGAACCCGAGTCGAAGCATCCACAGCAGCAAACCGCCGACCATGGCCAGCGGCGTCGTGCCTTCGTCGGCCAGTTCCTCGTTCAGAGCCCGTTGCCGCGCGATCGTCCAGGCTCGCACGACCCCGATCGCGGTGTCGGAGGCGAGCGCGTACGCGATCGGCGGCATGGCCCAGATGGCAAAGTCCCGCCACCCGTGACCCGCAGCCATCACGTTCATCCCGACCGACGTGGCCACCGCGCAAACGTTAAGGGTTCTCGGACGCAGCGCCCGTCTGCCATGCAGCGCTAACGCAATCCCGAGAGCCGCGAAGATCAGCGCGGCCACGTCTGGAATCCCTGCTTCCAACGCCGCCGGTATCACGACGCGCTTGGTCGCGTACACCATCTGGTACTGAGCCGAGTAGCTCACGATCGCGGCCCCGACCGCCAAGAGGCCGAGCGCCACCATTGACAGAGCAAGCCACAGACCCGGAACACCAAGACCGCTGCGCCGCCGCGGCGGCGGCGGATAGCCGTCCGCGCCGACATCAGCGCGGACTGTCGGCGTAGCGAAGCTGTCCAAGCCAGCACTGAGCTGAGACTTGCGGTCGTTGGCGGCTGTCATCGTCCAGGACTCCACGTGTGCTGGTGTGCTGCACACTACCATAGACGACCAACGCGCAAGGTGCAAGCGGGCCGACGCTCATCGCGACAAACGGCCAGTT
>Ga0335075_10015957_pt1 | contig 11238 bp, 6 predicted proteins | sample Lox_Sample_24_FD_206723 | JGI IMG/M metagenome (GOLD analysis project Ga0335075, IMG submission 206723) | Soil microbial communities from Loxahatchee National Wildlife Refuge, Florida, United States - Lox_Sample_2.4 | ecosystem: Environmental > Terrestrial > Soil > Wetlands | place: USA: Florida... | reverse complement strand
AGCCTGGACGGCGAGCCGCTCGACGGCGTTGAGGTGACCGTCGACGATCCGTCCCACCGACCCGTCGGCGGCGGCCACGCGGCGGACGAGCGCGAGCTCCGCCTCGGCCGGCGGCCGCACGTCACCGGCCACCGCGTTGCCGGACAGCGCGCCGGCCCGCTCCAGGGCGCCGATCGCCTCCTCGGGAAACGGGGCCGGCCTCCCGCGCGCGTAGTCGGCGCCGTCATCGCGCGCCGCGGCACCGGCGGCCACCTGCGCAAGCACGGCCTCCAGGGTCGCCCCGGCCCGCTCCCGATCGGCTGACGGCTCGAGGTTGGTCATGACAGCGAGGTGAGCGCGAGATGACGCTCGGCGGCGTGGCGCGCCACGAGCGGGACGTAGGCGACGGTCTCGCGGGCGTCGCCGCGGCGGGCGCCCGGACCGATGCCGTCGTGAGCGAGCACGATCGCTCCCGGCCGCAGCCCCGGGCGGGTCGCCGTCAGCATGTCGGCGGCGGCGTCGCCGCGCCAGTCGTGGGTGTCGACCGTCCAACCCGTGAGCCGGAGCCCGTGCTCGGCGGCCACCCGGGCGGTCCAGGGGGCGGTGTCGCCCCAGGGGGTGCGCCACAGCGTGGGGTTCACGCCCAGGTCGTTCAGCCGGCGCACGGCCCGCGCGGTGTCGGCGCGCCCCCACTCCGCGTCGCGGGTGCCGTGGCGGATGTGCTCGTCGCAGTGCAGGCCGACCGTGTGCCCGTCCGCGAGGATGCGGGCGATCAGATCCGGGTGGGCGGCCGCCCGCGGAGCGATGGGAAAGAACGTGGCGCGCGCCCCGGCCCGCGCGAGGGCATCGAGCAGCCGCGGGGTCCAGTCGGGATCGGGTCCGTCGTCGAAGGTGAGGGCGAGCCTCCGCATGGCGTCCTCCTTACCCGCGCGCCTGCGCAATATGCCGCGCGCCCGGCCGACAGAGCCGGGACGGCAGCACCACGGCGTCGCCCCGGTGGGCGCACCTGCCCCACCGGGACGCGCAATGGTTCGCCCCCACCCTTGACTCGGATCGGATCCCGCGTCCAATCGGGATACGGATTTTCCTACCCATTTTCTTTCAATTCATGCTCAAACCGTGCACAAGTGACACATCCCTCCCGCGCGATAATGGCGGGGTGGCGTACGACGAGGACCTGGCCAACCGCATCCGGGAGCTGCTGGCCGACGAGCCGGGCGTGGTCGAGAAGCGCATGTTCGGGGGGCTGGCCTTCCTGATCGGCGGCCACATGTCGGTCAGCGCGAGCGGCGAGGGCGGCCTCCTGCTCCGCATCGACCCGGCCCACTCCGAGACGCTCCTGACCGAGCCGCACGCGGCGCCCGCGATCATGCGGGGACGGGCCATGGACGGGTGGATGCGCGTCGCCCCCGAGGGGGTCGTCACCCGGCGCCAGCTCGAGAGCTGGGTGGCCGAGGGTGTGGAGTACGCGCGCGGGCTTCCGCCCAAGCCGTCGCGCGGTTAGGCGGTCGACTCCGCAGCCGCTCGGCCCGGCCGGCAACCACGTCGTTCCGCTGCGGGCGGACCGGCGGCGGTCAGGCCGACTCGACGTGCACGCGATCGCGCCCGCCGGCCTTGGCCTCGTACAGCGCCTGATCGGCGCGCGCGACGACGGCGTCGGAGCTCTCGCCCGGCGCGCCGACGGCGACCCCGGCCGAGCACGTGCCCCCGTTGGAGACGCTGCGATCGTGGTGGCGTCGCAGTTGCGCAGGAGCAGGCCGAACTCATCGCCTCCCAGCCGGGCCAGCAGGTCCCCGGCGCGCAGCTGGTCGCGCCAGGCGGCGGCGGTCTCCTTGAGCAGCCGGTCGCCGGCCGGATGGCCGTTGGTGTCGTTGAACTGCTTGAAGTTGTCGAAGTCGAGCATGGCGACGGCCAGCCAGTCCTCGTCGTTGGCCGCGCGCTCCAGCTCGGCGTCCCAGGCGCGCCGGTTGGGCAGGCCCGTGAGCGCGTCGGTCTGCGCCTCATCGGCCAGGGTGTGCATCGCGTCGGCGCGGGCGATCACGGCGGCCGCCTCGTGGGCCAAGAGCGCCGCCACGCTGGCGCGGGTGTCGCCGGCCGGGACGCGCCCGGGCCATCCGAGGGCGAGCACGCCCAGGATCGCCCCGTGGCGCAGGAGCGGCTGGAGCAACACGGTCTGGGGCTTGCCGGCGCTCTCCCACAGATCGACGCGGCCGATACGGCGTTCGATGTCCTGCACGCAATGGACGGCGCGGCCGGTGGCAAACGCCTCGTTGACCGCGCTGTGCGCGGGCGCGACGCCTCCCAGGGCGGCGGGCACCCCGTCGCTGGCCGTACAGCGCAGGCCGCCATCGCCGTCCGGCTCGCACAGGAGCGCCACCGTCGCGCCGCTGATGCTGCGGGCCGCCCGGCAGACCTCGGCGCGGGGCTCGGGGCTGTCGAAGAGGAGGCCCAGGACGTCGGTCAGGCCCTGGAGCATCTGTCCGCGCTGCTCAGCCTCGGTGGCCTGGGTGTGCACGCGGGCGACGAGCCGCTGGGTGGCGAAGCCCACAACGCTCGAGACGAGCATGGACTCGAGGGCCCCGCGGTACTGGTTGTGGGGGTAGGTGGGCGGACCGACGATGAGGATGGGCGCCAGGTAGAGGATGCCGACCCCGGCCACGACGACGGCGAGCTCGCGCCGCGAGCGGCTGTAGAGCGCGGTCTGGAACACCGGGATGAGCGCAAGAGCGCTGACCCCCGAGTTCGTGGCTCCCACCGAGTTGCGCAGGAGGGCGACGGCGGCCAGGAAGACAAGGGCGCCCGGGGCGACCCCGAAGCGGGGTGTCGGATCGCGCCGCATGGCCAGTCCCGACAGCACGCCGCCGCACATGGCCAGCGCCCCGGAGAGCGCATATTGGTTCCAGTCGATGTGCGCGGCCACGAGGGCCAGCGACCACGCCAGGATCGCCGCCGCCATGAACGGCGCGAGAGCGCGGGCGGTGCCGAACAGGGTCTGGGGTTGGTCGCTTACCACGGGTCTCCCATCGGCACGGCGGCCAGAAAAACTTAGTCTCAATGCGGGGATCTGAAGCCGACGCGGGATGACCCGGTACAGCGCCCTCAGACCCGGTAGCGGTCGGTCAGCGCGGCCAGCTTGGCCGACAGGACGTTCAGGCTCTCGGCCGCGCGCTGGGACTGCTGGGCGCCGTCGAGGAAGTGGGTCGTGCCCGCGTCGATGTCGCTCATCGACTCGGCGATCTGATCCATGCCCACGCTCTGCTGGTGCGCGGACGCGGCGATGTGCTCGGCGGCTCGGGAGGCCTCGCGGATCGTGTCGGTCAGGCTGCGGATGCCCTCGCCGGCCTGCTCGGTCAGGGCCAATCCCGCGTCGACGACCCGGGTGCCCTGCTCGCTGGCCGAGACGGCCGCCGCCGTGGCCTCCCGGACGTCGTTGAGGATCGTCTCGACCTGGGCCGTGGCCGCCTTGGACTGCTCGGCCAGCCCGCGCACCTGGTCGGCCACCACGGCGAACCCCTTGCCGTGCTCGCCCGCCCGCGCCGCCTCGATGCTGGCGTTGAGCGCGAGCAGCTTGGATCGGTCGGCCAGGTCGTTGACCGTTTGGGTGATGGCACCGATCTGCTGGGTGCGCCCCGACAGCGCGGATCTCGTGCATGGCGTCGACGATCGCCGCCACGGCCTGCGTGCCCCGGTCTGAGACCTGCACCGACTCGCCCGCCTGGCGAGCCACGTCGCGAGCGCTCTGGGCCGTCGCGTCCGCGGCGTAGCGCAGCTCGTTGACCGTGGCCGACGTCTCGCTGATCGCCGCGGACTGCCGGCCGGCGCTCTCGGTGTGCCGGCTGACCGACGCCAGGATCTGCTCGGTCGAGGCGGCGATCTCCTGGACCCCGACCTGGATCTCGCCCGAGATCTCGGCCAGGCCGGTGACCATGCCGTTGAGGCTGCCCGACAGCGCGCGCAGGTCCTGACTGCCCGCGGCGTCGACGGTCGCGGTGAGGTCGCCCTCGGCCACCTGGGCGGCGAAGCGGGAGTAGTCGCGCACCGCGGCCTGGAGCGCCTCGCGTGAGTCTCGCTCGGCCCGGGCCGAGGTCTGAAGCTCGCGGTGACGGTCCTCGGTCAGCGCGTTGAGCCGGCGCAGGGCCAGGCCGAACCGCACTCCGGCGGCGACCAGGGTGGCGGTGGCCAGCCCGATCGCCACCTGGGTGGTGTGCTCGAGCGAGCCGACGAAGAGGATGAGCAGGGCCAGGCCCGAGGCGGCCACCGGGACGGCGAAGCCCGAGGAGGTGTTCTCCCCCACGGCGACGTCGGGGTCGCGGGCCAGCCACACCGCGCAGGCGATGAGCAGCAGCGACGCCGGCCAGGCGATCGCGTTCAAGAACCAGCCGAGGTCGGAGGCGGCCAGCCCGCCGAACAGGGCGCAGATGTCGCCGGCGGCGTTGATCGCGCCGGCCGCGGCGATCAGGAGCCAGCGGGAGCGGCGGCCGGCGGGCAGGAGCCGGGCGGCGAACACGGTCAGCCCGAGCAGCAGCAGGTCCCCGACCGGATAGACGAGGTTGACCGCCACGAACTCGTTGCCGCCGCCCGCGGCGCGGGCGATCGCGTGGAAGGCGAACGCCACCAGGGCGGCGGAGGTGACCAGGGCGGCGACCACGCCGTCGAGGTAGTTGGCCGCGGTCAGCCTGCGGACGTCGCGCTGCATGAGCACCATCACGCCGACGTAGGCGAGCGGGTAGAACCCGGCCCACAGGACGTTGGCCAGCGAGAGGGTCGCGGGCGTCGCCCCGCCCAACGTCTCCGCGGTCATGGCGAGGTCGCCCAGGGCCCACGCGGCGCCGCCGAATCCCAGCCAGAGGGTGTAGGCGCGATCGCGGGGGCTGACGACGCCGCGGAGGATCACCAGCGCGCTGGCCAGCAGCTCGAAGCCCGAGACGCCCCAGCCGTCGAGCCACACCGGCGAGGGTCCGTTGGGGCCGCGCACGACCAGCGAGACGGCGTAGGCGATCAGGACGCCGACGAGGACCGAGAACAGGGTCCAGGTGGTGGCGGTCGGCCGATCCGCGGCCTGGCCCGCCGTGCGCGCACGCGCGCTCCCGGACCGTGGTCGGGCCGCGGCCGGCTGGCCGGCGCTTGCGTCTGTCACTGCCATGTCCCGCTCCTGAAAGGTCCCCGACTGGTTAGGCGGGTTATCGGCAGGACGCGGCCGATCTGTAGCGCCGTTCGGCGGAGCACCGGGGCCGACCTCGAGCGGCCGCGTGCGTGAAACTTGTCGTCATGACCACGGTCATCCCCGCCGACCGGCCCCTGAGCTCGGCCCTGCGCCGCGAGGGGCAGCTCCGCCGCTTTCGCCGCGGCCAGGCGCTGTTCATCGAGGGCGACCTCGCCGAGCGAGTCTTCCTGGTCGAGCGCGGGTGGGTGCTGATCAGCTGCACCGCGCCCGAGGGACGCGAGATCGTGCTCGGGCTGCGCGGCCCCTCCGAGATCATCGGCGAGCTGTCGGCGCTCGACGGCGCGGCGCGGTCGGCCACCGCCGTGGCGATGAGCGAGGTCGAGGCGACCGTCGCACGCGGCTCGGTCATGGCGCGGGCGCTCGACGACGTCGTGGCGGCCCGCGAGCTGATCGGCATCCTGGCCAACCGCCTGCGGGACGCCGACCGCAAGCGGCTCGAGTTCGTCGCCCTGGACACGCTCGGACGCGTCGCGGAGCGCCTGCTCGAGCTCGCCGCGGGGTTCGGCACCGAGACCGCCGACGGCATCGCCATCGAGCTGCCCCTCTCCCAGGAGCAGCTGGCCAGCTGGTGCGGCGCCTCACGGGAGTCGACGGTCAAGGCCCTGTCCACCCTGCGCACGCTCAACTCCATCAGCACCGGCCGCCAGACCGTGATCATCCACGACGTCGCGGCTCTGGAGCAGCGCGCCCACCGGTGACGGCGCCGCCGTCCTCGTCAATCCGACGAGGACCGGACCCCCGGCTCTCAACTGCCGGGGCCGGGATGCCGATCATCGCGTCGTGAATCGGAAAAGCAGAGCCTTGGCCGGTCCGGCTCTGCCCGCCGGGCTCGTGCTCATCCCGCCCGTCATCGCGGTGGTGGCGATGATCCTGAGCAAGCTCTCGCCCTCGTGGTCGGGAGGCTGGTGGGACGTGGCATGGACGAACGGCGCCATCTCCGCGCTGGCCGGAACGCTGCTGGCCCGGCGGGCCGCGGGGCCGGCCGAGCGGGACCGGTGGGGCTCGTGGGCGGCCGCCGCGGGCTCGTGGCTGGCCGGACAGATCCTCTGGGACGTCTACGGCATCGCCGGGTTTCCCCAGTCGCCCAACGCGGCCGACGTCGCCTGGTGGGGTTTCGCCATCCTGGTCATGGTCAGCCTGGTGCGCTGTGGATCGCGGTCGCGCTCGGTACGCCGGGTGGCGATGCTCGAGACGGCGCCGCTCATCGGCGGCGCGATCGCCCTCTCGGTGGCCCTGCTCTGGCACGACGCCGCCACCTCGTCGCTGGCGCTGGCCCCGAAGCTGTCCGCACTCGCCTACCCGGCGGTCTACATCGCGGCCACGGTGCTCATGCTCCAGGCCATGGTGGGCGGGGCTCTGCGCGCCTCGCGTTCGGTGGCCCTGCCGCTCGTGCTGGGCGGGATGGCCGCCCAGGCCGTGGCCTTCAGCCTGTGGAGCGCACAGCTGCTGGCGCGCACCTATGTCCCGGGCGGGACGCTGCTCGACCCGCTCTGGGTGATCGGTCTGGCCACGATCGGCATCGGCGGCCTGTGCGCCGCTCACCGGCCCGAGCCCTCGGTGCCGAGCGACGAGCCGGGCAAGCACGGTGCCATCGTGCCGGGGGCGCTCTTCGGCCTGCTCACCGCCGCGCTCATCCGGGCCCAGCTGGCCGGCAGCCCGAGCCCGGTGCTGATCGCCCTCGGGGCCGGCCTGCTCCTGTCCGGTGCCGCGCTCGTCGCCCGCGGCTTCCTGCTCGAGCGCCGGCTGCGCGACCTGCTCGACCGTGAGCGCCGTGCGCTGTCGGCGCTGGCCCAGCGCGAGGGCGAGCTCGGGCGCCTGAACGCCCAGCTCGTGGAGGACTCCCGGCACGACCCGCTGACCGGCATGCGCAACCGCCGTGCCCTCAGCGATGACCTCCTCCAGCTCGAGGCGGCCCGCAAGGAGCGCGGCGGGACCTACGCGCTGGCGCTGTGCGACGTCGACCACTTCAAGGCCTACAACGACCGCCTCGGTCACCTGGCCGGTGACCAGGCCCTGCGCGAGGTGGCGGCAACGGTGCGGGGCGCCCTGCGTCACGACGACGTCGCCTACCGGTTCGGCGGCGAGGAGCTGCTGCTCGTCCTGCGCGACGTCCGTCCGGCCGAGGCGCTCGACGCGGTCGAACGGGTCCGGCTGGCCGTGGAGCACGCCGCCCTGCCCCACCCCGAAGGGATCGACGGGGTGATGACGGTGTCGATCGGCGTGGCCGCCGGCGACGAGGACCATGCCGGGTTGATGGCCCGCGCCGACGCGGCGCTCTACGACGCCAAGCGGGCCGGGCGCAACCGCACGGTGGCCGCCGGGGAGAAGACGACCCAGCCGGTCGGCCTGGGCCGCCTGCACTCCGCGGTCGACGAGCCGGTCCCCCGCCACGTGCGCAGCATGCTCACCGTCTCGCGCGCCGCGGCGTCGGGCCGCGGACCGATGCCCGTGCTCGAGGCGCTGGCCGAGACGATCCGCTCCGAGCTCGCCTTCCACGTCGTCTCGGTCAACCTGGTCGACCGGGAGCGCAGCGAGCTGACCTGCGTCGTCGTGCTCGGTCCCGAGGACGCCCGCCGGCAGTTGCTGGGCCGGACCGCGCCCTACGGCGAGTGGGAGACCGTGCTCGCCTCCGAGCACCAGCGCTGCGGCGCCATCTGGCTGCCCGCCGGGGCGCACGCCTGGGAGGACGAGAGCGTGTTCTGGATCCCGCCGGCCGGCGCCACCGCGGGGCCCGACAGCTGGGACCCCGACGACATGCTCATCCTGCCGTTGCGCGGACAGGACGGCGAGGTCCTGGGCCTCGTCTCGGTCGACCAGCCGGTCAGCGGTCGCCGCCCCGAGGACAGCCAGATCGCCTACCTGATGGCCGTGGCCGACCACGCCGGCCTGGCCATCGAGCAGAGTCGCCGCGACTGGGAGCAGGCGGCGGCGGCGCGCGAGCAGTCGGCCGAGCTGCGGCTGGCCGCGGTCATGCTCCTGGCCGAGACGCTCGACCTGCGCGATCCCAGCACCGCGCGGCACGCGCGCACCGTCGGCACCTTCGCCCAGCGCACGGCCGTTGCGCTCGGGGTGGCCGACGAGCAGGTGGAGCGCATCCACGCCGCCGGCGTCCTGCACGACCTCGGCAAGCTGGGCATCGCCGACGCCATCCTCCACAAGCCGGGGCCGCTCGACGACGCCGAGTGGCGCGAGATGGAGCGCCACCCGGAGATCGGGGCGCGGATCCTCGAGCACGCCGGGCTGCGCGACATCGCCGGCTGGGTGCGCGCGCACCACGAGCGGATCGACGGCTGCGGCTACCCGGACCGGCTGCGCGGCGATGAGATCGCGCTCGAGGCCCGGATCCTGGCCGTCGCCGACGCCTACGAGGCGATGATCGCCGACCGCCCCTACCGGGCCGGGATGCCGCCCGCGGATGCCCGCGCCGAGCTGGAGCGCTGCGCGGGCTCCCAGTTCGACCCCCAGGTCGTGCGGGCCTTTCTGGGCGCGCTCGACCAGGCCCCGGAGGCGCCGGTCCAGCCAGGCGCGCCCGCCGTGGACGCCGCCGTCGGCCTGGTCGGAAGCGCGGCCCCGGCCGTGGCCGGCTCGGCCGCCTGACGCCACGCGCCGGCCCCGTAGTCTTGGGCCGACCCGTGTCCGCCCCGCGCTCGCCCCGCAAGCGCCACGCGCTTGACCTGTTCTCCGGACTGCCCCGGCAGTACGACCGGATGGGCGCCGTGCTCTCCTTCGGCCAGGACCCTCGCTGGCGGCGGGAGCTCGTGCGCGCCGTCGCGCCCCGGCCCGGCCTGCGCATCCTCGACGTGGCCACCGGCACGGGGATGGTGGCCTTCGCCTTGGCGCGGCAGGGCGCCGAGGTCGTCGCCCTCGACCAGTCCGAGGCGATGCTCGGCGCCGCCCGCGCCCGCCTGGCCCGCACGCCCGAGCTCGCCGGCCGCGTGCGTTTCGTCGCCGGGGAGGCCGAGGCCCTGCCCTTCCCCGACGGGGCGTTCGACGCCCTGACCTTCACCTACCTGCTGCGCTACGTCGACGACCGGCCCGCGACGATGCGCGAGCTGGCCCGGGTCGTCTCGCCGGGCGGCCGGATCGCCATGGTCGAGTTCGGGGTGCCGCGGGCTCCGGTCCTGCGGGTGCTGTGGCGCATGCACACCCGCGTCGGGCTGCCCGCCCTGGGCCGGGTGGTGTCGCGCCCCTGGTATGAGGTCGGGCGCTTCCTGGGCCCCAACATCGAGGAGCTGCATCGCAGCGAGCCCGACCTGCCCGGTCTGTGGCGGCGCGCGGGGATCCGGGAGGCGACCGAGCGGCGGCTCAGCTTCGGGGCGGGCCTCGTGCTCTCGGGGGTCAGGGACGGCGGCGCCACCCCGTAGATGGGACCGCCCGGCGTTCTATGCGCTGCGGTCCGGCGGCTGGCGTGACCTGGTCACGATCCTGCACCCGCCGTACACCGCGTGGCATCTGAGCTACGTCGCGCTGGGCGCGGCCGCCGCCCCGACGCTGCACGCCGATCGGCTCGGCGCGGCTCTGGGCGCGTTCCTGCTCGCGGTGGGGATCGCCGCCCACGCCCTCGACGAGCTGCACGGCCGGCCGCTGAAGACCCGGCTGAGCCGCCCGGCCCTCATCGGCCTGGCCGCGCTCGGGCTCGGCGGCGCGGTGGGGATCGGCGTGGCCGGGATCGTCGTCGTCTCGCCGCTGCTCGCGCCGTTGGTCGCCGTGGGCGCATTCCTCGTCGTGGCCTACAACCTCGAACTGGCCGGCGGCCGCTTTCACAACGACGCGTGGTTCGCTCTCGCCTGGGGCGGCTTCCCCGCCTTCACGGGCTACTTCGTCAACGCTCTGACGGTGCGGCCGGCCGGGGTGCTCGTGGCCATCGCCTGCTGCCTGCTGAGCGTCGCCCAGCGCCGGCTGAGCGCGCCGGCCCGCGAGCTGCGGCGGGCCACCGTCGAGGTGACCGGGACGCAGCGCCTGGCCGACGGGCGGACGCGCGAGCTGACCGCGGCCGGCCTGGCCGGTCCCCTGGAGGGGGCGCTCTCGGCCCTGTGGCTGGCGCTCGTCGTGCTGGCCGCGGGGCTGGTCATCGTCCGGCTGTGACCGGCGGTGCTCCCTCCCGACTCGGGCCGGCTCAGGCGGCGTCGCCCAGGCGCGCCACCAGCGTCCGGGCCTCCTGGGCGAGCTCGGGCGGGCCGAGCACCTGCATCGGCTCGTCGAGCAGGGCCATCCACACGAGAAACCCGCGGGTCCACGCGCCCCGGGTGGTGACGATGCACGCCCCGTCGCCGTCCGGCTCCACGGTGGCGTAGCGCGCGGGGACGCGCCGGCTCAGGGCGGCGGCGTCCGCTGCCACGCGGATGCGCCCCGGTTCGGCCTGGTCCTCGCCGCGCGCGCCGCGCAGCTGGCGCTTGACGTAGGCCGCCGGATCGCCCCCGGGCGCGGTGCGGCGCCGGCCCCGGCCGCCCGGGCGGACCCGGCCCCGGATCCGGTCCAGCCGGAAGATGCGCCAGTCGTCGCGATCGAGGTCGAAGGCCACCAGGTACCACCGGTAGCCGCTGTGGACCACGGCGCACGGCTCGATGTGGCGCTGGGAGGCCGCGTCGTCGCGCGCGACATAGCCGAAGTGCAGCCGGGTGGCATCGCGGCAGGCGCTGGCCAGGGTGGCCAGAACGTCGGCGTCGATGCGCGGGCCGTCGACGCCGAACGCCGACGTCGCGGCGCTCAGCGCGCTGACCCGGCGGCGCAGCCGGCTGGGCAGCACCTGCTCGAGCTTGGCCAGCGCCCGGACCGAGGTCTCCTCGATCCCGGCGATCGACTCCGAGGCCGCCGTGCGCAGGCCGACCGCCACCGCCACGGCCTCGGCGTCGTCGAGCAGAAGCGGGGGCAGCTCCCCGCCGGCGCCGAGCCGGTAGCCACCGGCCACCCCCGGGGCGGCCTCGATCGGATAGCCGAGCGAGCGCAGCTTGTCGACGTCGCGCCGGATCGTGCGCGAGCCGACCTGAAGGCGGTCGGCCAATTCCTGGCCGGTCCATTCGCGGCGCAGCTGGAGC
>Ga0335075_10015956_pt1 | contig 11238 bp, 11 predicted proteins | sample Lox_Sample_24_FD_206723 | JGI IMG/M metagenome (GOLD analysis project Ga0335075, IMG submission 206723) | Soil microbial communities from Loxahatchee National Wildlife Refuge, Florida, United States - Lox_Sample_2.4 | ecosystem: Environmental > Terrestrial > Soil > Wetlands | place: USA... | reverse complement strand
GCGGCCGGTGTGGTCAGGCAGGTCGTGATCGACACCTCGTATTTCGTGGGGAACGCCCCTGGCTCCGCGCGGCTGCTTGCCGCCGCTCGGCGGCCGTCTGATGCCTCAAGTGCGGCCGACTGGGCAGAACTGCTGCCGGGCCTCAAGCTTGTGCCCGACACGAGGCAGCGGTTCCTCGTCGAGCGGGCTGAGCCGGTGACGGACGTCCGGCTGGAGGTGTTCCCGGACGGTGGCCTGGCCCGGTTGCGGGTGCTGGGCGAGCTCACCCCGGACGGAATCGACTCGCTGCAGGCCCGTTACCTGGCAATGCGCTAGCTCAGTCCTGGCGGATGCTGAGGTGCCGGGGCGGGGCGGTCGCTGGCTCCGGGATCATCAGCGGCCCCGCGCCGGGCTGGATCGAGCCGAGTATGGCAGCGTGCCGGGCGCCGGTGGCGCGTAGCCACTGCGCCGTGGTCGGATTCGAGCTGCCCCCGCCGGACAGGATGAGCTGAGTGAGTCCGTGCCTGTCGGTGGCTTCTGCCAGCAAGTCAACCAAGAGCCTCGTGACGGTGGCCGACACACCCCACTAGATCGCGGCTGCGCAGGTCGGAGATCACCGGCAGGCCAGTGTGCTCGGCCACCTCCGCAGAGTTGCCTAGCTGAAGGGCGCCGCCGCGGATGTGAATATGCAACTACTCTGGAACTCACGACGGTAAACAGTAACATAGGCCGTCGCCCCTGGTTCAGGGATGGAGGAGGGCGGCGGTGCCAGCAGAACCGCAAACAGGGCAGCCGGATGAGACACCGTGGCCGCCGCTGCCGAGAACCGAGATGCGCAACGAGCGCACCAGGGAGATCGACGCAGTCGGGACCCTGGAGCTGCTGCGGCTGCTGAACGCCGAGGATGCGCTGGTGGCGGGCGCGGTAGCAGCTACCCTGCCGGTACTTGCCCAGGTGGTCGACGCTGCCGTCAATCGGCTCCAGGCCGGCGGTCATGTGCACTATTTCGGAGCCGGCACGTCCGGGCGGATTGGGGTCCTGGACGCGGCCGAGGTTGTTCCTACGTTCGGCACCGATCCGGGCCTGTTCGTCGCACATCAGGCCGGCGGCGAGGCTGCCGTCGCGCAGGCGATCGAGGGTGCAGAAGACCGGCAGTCGCTCGGAACTTCGGCGGCTGCCGGGCTCAGTGCTGCCGACGTGGCAATCGGCCTGTCGGCAAGCGGCCGGACTCGGTATGTCGCCGGTGCGCTGCGGCAGGCGCGGGCTGCTGGCGCGCTGTGCGTGCTTGTCAGCAGCAATCTCGCTGCCCCGCTCGCCGATCTGGCCGACTACAGCCTCCTCGCCGACACCGGCCCGGAAGCGATAGCTGGATCTACCCGGCTCAAGGCCGCCAGTGCAGAGAAGATGATCCTGAACTCGTTCTCCACGGCCGTTATGATCAAGCTGGGCCGGACTTACTCGAACCTCATGGTTTCGCTGTCAGGCGCAAACGAGAAGCTGCGCCGGCGTCAGGTGCTGATACTGACGGAGGTCTCGGGGGCGACTGAAGCTGCCTGCCGCGCTCAGGTTGACCGCTGCGGCGGGGATCTGCGGCTCGCGATGCTGTGCCTGCTTGCCGGGCTCGATCCGGAGTCGGCTGCCCAGGAACTGGCCGCCGCTGACGGTAGCGTGCGGGCGGCGCTCGCTGCGGCTGCCGATAGCACGGAACGATAGGGGCCGAAGGCCGGTGACCGAGGAGGCGGCGGTGACCCAAGCCAGCCGGGGGCTGGAGAGCCTGAGCGCGGAGGAAGTCCGGCGGCAGCCAAGTCCCGGCGAACCGTCAGGCCCGGACGCCAGTGACGACATCCTCGTCACCGTCCGTGCGCTGCTACCGAACCTTGCACCCGTCGAGCAGCGGGTGGCTCGCCAGGTGCTTGCCGATCCGTTCGGCACGGCGATGCAGGCGATCTCGGAGCTGGCAGCGCTGTGCGACACCTCGGCGACTACAGTCGTCCGCTTCTGCCGTGCCGTCGGCTTGCGCGGCTATCCCGAGCTGCGGATCGCACTGGCGGCCGCGGCGGCGCATGCGGACCGGGGCGCCGGCGTAGAGCCGTCCCACGACATCCTGCCGAGCGATGATCCGGCCACCATCGCGGAGAAGATTGCGCGGGCCGACGCCAGGGCAGTGACCGACACCGCAAGGCATCTGGACATCGGCACCCTGGTCCAGGTCGTGAACGCGCTCGCCAGCGCGCGGCGGATCGACATCTACGGCGTGGGCGCCAGCGGTTACGTGGCCCTGGATCTGCAGCAGAAGCTGCAGCGCATCGGTAAGCCCGCGTTTGCCTGGCCAGATCCGCACATGGCAATCACCTCGGCTGCGCTGCTGGGCCCAGCCGATGTGGTCGTTGCGCTGTCTCATACCGGTACCACCGCCGACACGATCGACGCGATGCGAGAAGCAGGCAGCCATGGCGCGCGCACCGTGGCAATCACCAACTTCCCGCGCTCACCGATCACGACAACCGCTGACTTCGTGCTGCTCACAGCGGCCCGCGAGACGGCGTTCCGTTCCGGTGCCATGACCAGCCGGATCGCACAGTTGACGGTAGTGGACTGCCTGTTCGTCGTGCTCGCCCAGCACGATCTGCCAAGCAGCCGCGACGCACTTGAGCGGACCTATGAGGCAGCGCAGGCGAAGCGAACCAGGCGGGGGAGGAGGCACCCGGCCGGCAGCCGCGACCGGCCGGGAGCTCTGGACACCCGTAACCATGTTGCTTGTTGACACCTCGAACATCCCGCTCGTAACGTCCTTACAGCCAAGGCATGACCCTTAGGCGCTGCCCCTGGAGGGAATATGCCCCTCGCTTCACCGCCGCGGCGGAGCGCTTCTGCTGCCAGACTGTGGCATTGCACGGCAGCCCAGCCGTGACGAGTTCGGTCGCGCCCGCATCGCGGCTGGCAGCGACCTACCAGGAGCAGCGCGGCCATCCGGCGGATCACTACCCGCCCGTGTCGGGGCTGCTGCTGAATCGGGCAGCCGCCGGGTTCCCTCCGGGCGTGACCGTGGAGGTGCGCTCGTCGGCTGGCACTGCATACGCGGCGGCGGGCGGTTGGGCAGCGCTGGCTGGCCCTTGGGCCGGAGGCCCGGATACACCGATTCCGGCTGAGCCGAACTCGCTGTTCGATCTGGCCTCCCTGACGAAGGTCGTGGCCACGCTTCCGCTGGTGCTGCTGCTGCATCAACGGCGCCGGTGGAGCATCGACGACCCGGTATCACGATGGCTCCCCGCCGCGCCCTCGTCCTCCGTCACGATCAGCGACTGTCTGTTGCACACTGCCGGGCTGGTGCCGTTCCGGCAGTACTACCGGACGAGCAGCCACCCGGCAGAGATCAAGCGAGCTGTCATCGCCGAGCTGGCTAGTGCGTCCGCCGGGCCGGTGAGCTACAGCGATGTGGGTTTCATGCTTCTCGGCTGGGCGGTCGAAACCTGCGCTGGCGAACCACTTGCGCAGCTGTTCGCCCGTGAGATTGCCGCTCCGCTGGGGATGACGTCGACTGGTTACCTACCAAAGGCGCAGCGGCAGCACATCGCTGCCACCGAGGCGGACGGGGATCAGCGCGCCGGATCCGGCCTGATCTGGGGCGAGGTGCACGACGGCAATGCGTTCGCCCTCGGCGGCGTCAGCGGTCACGCGGGCCTTTTCGGTACGGCTGCCGATCTGGGCAGATTCGCCGCGGCCTTGCTTGAGCCCGGCCATCACCCGGTGTTGTCTGGCGACACGATCGCGCTTATGACCGGGAGGCGGGCCGGCCTGGGCGCGGAGGCAAGGGTCCTCGGCTGGCGGGAACGGCCGGACCAGTGGGGCAGCTGGCCGGAAGGTACGATCTGGCACACCGGATTCACCGGCACATCTCTGCTAGTCGCTCCGGCTCTCGACGTTGCCGTAGTGCTGCTCACGAACGCCGTGCACCCGGCGCGGCGGCCCGCCGAGACCGCTCAGTTCCGGACCGATGTGCACCAGGCTGTGCGTGCCGCGCTGGACACCCGGTCTCCTGCGTCCGCCTAAGAATAGGGTTTCGCATCTCGCTCGACTGGCGTCATCATCCAGCCCTGTCAGTGAGCATTCTCATGGCGGTGACGACCGTGATAGTGCAGCCCGCGGCCGCCAAGGTCTCGGCCTTCCGGCCAGGCAATTCTGCCGTTACGGCGCGACGGCCTCGCTCACTTGCAGGGTGCCGCCGCGGCTGAGAAATGGGTGGCTACGGACGGCCGAGACAGCATCGTCGATGCTGTCGGCTTTGATGATCGTGTAGCCGCCGATTTGCCCACCAGCATCGCCGTCGTTCACGCTCTCGCTTGTGACAACTTTCGATGGTCCAAGCGGCGACCCAGGATCAACCATGCCGTCCCCAACGCTTCCGGCCCACTTCATGAATGCTTGCATCATCTGATCGCGAGCCTCGGCACTCGGCGGCATCTCCATGGCGCCGTGATAGGTAATGAGATACGTAGCCATAATCGTCTCCGATGTGATCTAGCCACCTCGCCGTCGCCCAGCGCACCACGCGCGGCCGGCGCGCGGACTGTAGTGGCTCGTCGGCGGACCCGACCTCAGCAGGATTGCCGACCGACCCCGCGCTCGCTATGTTCAGCAGGACTAGGGGATTGTCCAGTCGTCCGGAGTGCCCATGGATCGGCTCAATCCGCGAGCGACCGACGCCGTCTCGAGCCTGCTCAATGCGATCAAGGTGCACAGCAGCGTCTTTTGCCTGTCCGACCTGGGCGCCCCGTGGGGCTTCGAGGTCGGAGCATCGAAGATCGCGAAGTTTCACCTGGTTCTTGAGGGCAAATGCTGGCTGCAGCCGCAACGCTCTGAGGCCGTCCTCTTGAGCGATGGCGACCTGGTCATCCTGCCCCACGGCACGGGCCATGCCATGCGCGATGAGCCAGGCTCATCGGTCGTCTCACTCGAGAAGCTGACCTCTGATTACCCGCTGGATGAGCACGCTCGGCTCAGTAACGGCGGCGCCGGCGCTCGCACCCGGCTGCTCTGCGGCGGCTTCGGGCTCAGCGACACATCGGACACTGGGTTGGTCAGCCGCCTCCCGGAGGTCATGGTCCTTGACTCCGCTGCCATCGGCAGCTGGTCAGAGCCACTCGTTTCTCTGGCACGTCTGGAAGCAGACCGGATTGCTCCGGGCTCCCAGGCCATCTTCACCAAACTGGCTGATGTCCTGCTCAGCGAGGCGCTACGAACCGAGCTGAACCGGTCCGAGCAGGAACCCTGGCATGCGGTCAGCAATGGCGTGGGCGTTGAGCAGGCAGTGCGGCTGCTCGCACTGCATCCCGATCGGCCCTGGACGCTCCAGCTGCTTGCCCGCGAGGCGGGGATGTCCAGAACGCAGCTGGCAGCCGGTTTCCGCGCGACTATCGGCGACAGCCCGATGCGGCACCTGGCCACGATCCGGCTGAACCTGGCAGCCTGGTATCTGGTCACCAGCGATAAGAGTGTGGAAGCGATCGCCCGGCGCACCGGCTACGCCAGCAGCGCCTCGCTCTCGAAAGCATTCAGCCGGGAGTTCGGCGTTCCGCCCGGAAGCTTCCGCGCTGGGGCGCTATAAGGACAGCCAGCCCTGGGACATCCTTGGTGGAGCGGGATGTCCCAGGGCCAGCCTGGTCATGGCCGACGGACCGCGACCGCGGCGCCGGCATCATGGGCTAACCGAGCTCGGAGAAGATCTGCTCAGCCACTGACGGCACCACGTCGGAGTCCGTCACGGCCGGCTTCTCGAAGTTCTGTGAGAAGAAGTCGGCAGCCTGGACGGGGTCGCTGATGGTGTTGAGCTGGTTAACCAGCGACTGCCCGATCTCCGAGGAGTTGTAGTACAGGAGGTCAGCGAGCTGCGTCATCATGTCCTGCGACGGGTTGCCGGTGATGATGTTGGAGTTAGGCGCGGCCGAGCTGATCGGCGTCCAGCCGATCAGGCCGCCTCCGCCACTCCCGACCGACTCGGGGTTGCCGCCGGACTCGCCGTCTACACACGAGGCAACGCCTGCGGCTGCCGTCTTGGAGTAGCCGTTCTCCACCAGGTACTGGGCAACGGCCAGCAGGTAGTTGCCGTCCGCGATGTCCTTGCTGACGGCTGCCTTCAGGTTCGTCGAACTGCCGGCTGATGGCGACGGAGACGGCGTGGCGCTCTGGCCACCCTGATTGCTCGCTGAGGACGGCGGCCTTGCAGGCACGTGCGTCGCGCTCCTGTGCCGGTGCGTCGAACCTGTCTTGGCCGTCGGCTTCGTCGAAGCGGCTTTCTTTCCGCTCTGGCGGCTCTTGCTGCTCTTGGTGCCGCTAGGCGACTTCGTGGTAAGGGCCATGCCCGACCCATCAGCCACGGCACTTCCGCTTGGCAGGGTGCGCAGGTGATAGCCCGCCACAGCGCTGGCAACCGGATTCGGTTGCTGCGGCTGCGCCTCGTAGACCACGAATGCGCCGATCAAGGCGACTGCGGGGACAGCCACCCCGGCGATCTTTATTATCTTGTGACCTCTGGACTGGGCTCGGTGCCGTCCAGTCGACTTGCTTCTAGAGCTCTTCTTATGGTGGGAAGAGGCTGACCTCACTACCTGCCTAACGCCGGTTCTTCGCCCAGTTACGTAGCAGTCGGGGGGCTGCCTCTCGCCGGGCCTTAATCTTCTGACCTGCGAAATCTTGGCAGGAGCGACCACGCCTGGTCCGCCAAAATCGTGCAAATAGCCCAGTCGGGCTATCGGTTCAATAAACCGCTTAGCAGGTTCGAAACCACCTGTGGATAAAGGGAATCAGACGCGTGGCGGCATGCGGCGAGGGTGCCGGGAGCTATACCGGAAACCACCCGAAATGACTAGCCCATCTCTGGCCAGCTCACTGCCTGTAGGCGGCCGTACCTGGTGGGTACCGATTCTGTCTAGTTACATCCCGTGTCGGGATAACTACGCTAGCTACATGCAGCCCAAGCGATCACAGGCCTTGATGCCACCTGGCGGACTGCGGCCAGCGCAGTTAGGGGTGCTCTTGCTCGGCCGAGTCATTCTCGGCCACGTCAGTGCCACGCTCGTTGACCTTGACCAGCGCGGCCTCCTTGGCATGGACGAGTTGAGCTCAAGCAGCGGCCCAGACTGGCTGCTGAGGGATATGCGCGAGCAGGCGGGCAGCGGCGAAGCGCTGGCCTTTGAGCTGGCGCTGCTGGATGGCTTGTTCGCTCGTCAGCCCGAAGTACGTCTTTCGGAGATCGGCGAAGTGTTGATCCCAGCGGTCAACCAGTTCCGGGCGCAACTGCGCCGCGATACAGTCCGGCGCGGCTGGCTGCGTCGCTGGGACGGCGGCAAGCGGACACGTCGTGGTGAGGAGCTGCTGAGGCGGATCCATGACTTTCGCCGCGAGATGCGAATGCTCGCCGCCGGAGGCGACTTTGAGGGACTGACGGCTCTAGCGCCCTATGCAATGATCTTCGGCCTCCTGGCATCGCCGATCAGTTTGATCGGCGCCGCCGAGGCGGGGAGGAACCGTCCCCGCGAAAGTGAGGTCCAATGGTCGCAATATGATCGTTTTGCTCAAAGCTGGCTAGCAGTCTGCGCGGGGCTCCCGGTCGTCTCTCGCCGTGCAAGCCGATCCGCTCCATCGCAGCTCGCTGACTCCGTCCATGAATGGTCAGCACCGCGTGGCCGTCGCGGCCAAGGCCACGACTCCGGACACGGCGGTCACACTTCGGGATATGGAAGCCACGACGGCGGGAACCACACGGGAGGCTTCAGCCAGGCAGGCCATACGGGCCACTGAAACGATCAGCAAGTGCTAACTCGCTGGTGGTGCTGGGCGCTTGCCGGCTACAACGGGCCGGTGACTGCCATCCCGCGTCATGTGGCGCCCGTACCCGGATCGACGCTCCTGCCCCGCGGTTTCTCGCATCCGCACGCATCGGAGGAGGCCCGGACGATTGCCGAAGCCGGGATGATCCTGCGGGTGCAGGTCGGCTCGGGGGTGCACGGGACTTCAGTTGTTGGTCAGGATGATCGAGATGAAATGGGCCTGTGCCTCGAGCCGCCGCAGTTCGTCACTGGCCTTGCGCGGGTGCCTAGTGGCGTCAGCGGGAACGGGCCCACGGTTCGGTTCGAGCAGTACGAGCGGCACACTTCGTGGGACCGGCCCGGCGGAGTGGCTAATCGATCAGGTGCCGGTGATCTGGATGTAGTCATTTACTCCGCCCGCAAGCGGGCGCGGCTCGCGCTAACCGGCAATCCGACGGTGCTCCTTGTACTGTTCGTGCCCGACCAGGAGGTGGTGTTCCGCAACCAAGTGGGCGCAGAACTGGTCGGCAACGCTCACCGGTTCGTATCCCGGCTGGCCGCGGCCCGGTTCCTTGGATATCTGCATTCGCAGCAGTCCGCGATGACGGGCGGCCGGGGCGCGCACACCAACCGGCCAGAACTGGTTGCCACGCACGGCTATGACACCAAGCACGCGATGCACGCACTGCGGCTGGGGCTGCAGGGCATCGAACTACTAACAGCCGGGCGGATCACCCTGCCGGTACCAGAACCGCACCGCAGCTACCTGCGCTCGATCCGGCACGGCCAGGTGCCGCTGCGGGAGGTCATCGACGCGGTCAGCGCCGCCGAGTCTCGCCTGGCAAGGCTCCGGGATAGCAGCGGCGTGCCAGCAGAGCCGGACCGGCGCTGGGTCGATGACTGGCTGCACCGCAGCTATCTCGACTATTGGGCATGCCTGCCCCGAAGCGCATCGCCGGTATCTGGGGCTTGGTAGCCGACACCGGCGGGACTGGGCTATGGGGACTCCAGAGCTGCGGCCGCGAGGCTCACTTTCTGAACTGCCTGCAGGAATGTTGTCTGCGCCACCGCCGCCCGCTCAGTCAGTCCGCTGATCTCGGCGACCGCGTACTCATCGGCAGCGGTGCGCGCTACAAGGTCGAGGTACATGTCGTTAAGGTCAGAAACCCGCAGCGCATCCTGCCAGTCCCGGTACGCGGTCCCTGCCGCGCTGACGCAATCGGCGTACCGTTCAAGTTCGGCGACCCTGGCCGTGATCGCCGTCTGGGCCTGCGCGAGAGCACCTTCTTGCGACTTCAGGACGGCGTTCGCCATCGGCCCAACGCTGGCGGCGGCGTTCATCTCGTGCTCAGCGCGCAGATCCGTAATGTCCCGCAGGGCAACAGCGATCTCCCATTCGTGCCCTAGCAACGTGCCCTCTGGAACCGCATCGTCTGCTATCGCGCCAGTGCCGGGAGCTGGCACGACGGGGCGCCCAGGTGGTCATCGCCGACATCCACGGTGAGGATGCCCGGCGGGTGGCGGCCATCGGGGGCCACGGCGGGCGGGCTGAGGCGCGCACCGTCGACGTGGCCAGGGAGCAGGATGTCAGCCGCCTAGTCGAAGACACCGCCGCTGCGAACGGCCGCCTGGACTAGCTGTTTAACAACGCCGGCATTGCGATCGGGGGGTGACGCCCGGTCTCGTCGACTGGATCCTGGTTCGGCAGCTACGGCAGTTTCGTAAGTACCGGACAGCCGCACCGGTGACCCAGTGAACCCAGCTGCCGGCCGGCCGATAGCGTGTTGCAAGTCTGTGCGGAGGAGGGCTCGTGGCAGAGGTCAGCGTCCGCTACATCGTCCATGACGTCGATGCGGCGATCGAGTTTTACCGCGACAAGCTGGGCTTCACTCTTCTGATGCATCCGGCTGCGGCGTTCGCCATGCTCCAGCGTGGTGCCTTGCGGCTGGTGCTGAGTGCGCCGGGCGGCGGACCGGGTGGCGGTCAGGCGATGCCGGATGGCTCACTCCCCGAGCCTGGCGGCTGGAACCGGTTTGCGATCGAGGTCAGCGACCTCGCGGCTACAGTGGATGACCTTCAGGCTAAAGGTGTGCCGTTCCGGAACGAAATCGTCACCGGCGTCGGCGGCAAGCAGATCCTGGCCGAGGACCCGTCCGGCAACTTGGTGGAGCTGTTTGAGCCGGTCTTGCCGGAGGCCCGGCTAGCGAAGCCGAGCGATGCCTAGGTCAACCCGCAGTCTGTCGATGGCGTCCTTGGCCTCCTTGAGGCCCGCGCCTGTCATCTGCCGGTACACCTTGATTGCCTGAATGGGTTTGCCGCTGCGGACTAGCGCGACGATCTCGGGCGAGGCGCCAGGCGGTACTGGTCCGGCTCCGAATGCCGTGGTGTCGGCGGCTGCGGCGTCGGGATCCACGCCGACATAGCGCAGCAGATACTGAACCTGGCGTTCCAGGCGATCTATACGTTCGGCGTCGGATGGCAGCACTTCGGCATCGTAGCTGGTGATGACTGAGCGCGAGGCCACCTGCGAGCGCGGCCGGCAACGCCTGCTTCAGCTTTGATGTCGATGTTGCGGAGGCCGCGATGCACCCGAGCTTGGTCACGGTAGTGGTCAGCGAGTACGACCCGGCGATCAGTTTCTTCGTTAATGCGCCCGGCTTCGAGCTGGTCGAGGACAGCCCATCCTTTACCAATGACCCGCAGGCGCCGCCAGTTACAGCTGAGCCAGCTCGTCGGCCAGATCGTCGAGGCCGAGCGAGCCGAGCGACAGCGCGGCCATGTGCCAGGACTTCAGGTCGAAGCTCTCGCCGCGTGCGGCGTGCGCAGCTTTCGCTGCCTCCCGTCCGGCGAGCCACGCCCGCTCTCCTAGCTTGTAGCTGATCGCCTGGCCTGGCGCGCCGAGGTACCGGACTACCTCGCTGGCCAGGAAGTCGCGCTCGCGTCCGCTGTGCGACACGAAGAACTCCAGCGCCATCTCCGGCGTCCACCGCTGGCCAGCGCCAGGCGCCCAGTCGCTGGCGACCAGCAGCTCCAGGTGCATCCCGATGTCGATGATCACCCGGATCGCGCGCATCAGCTGCGCGTCCAGGTAGCCCATCCGCGCGCCGGCCTTGGTCAGGTAGCCGAGCTCGTCCATCAGCCGCTCGGCGTACAGCGCCCACCCCTCGGAACACGCGCTCACGCCGCCAAGGCTCGTCTGGTACAGCGACAGCTGCTCGCCCAGGTACCGCCACTGGGCGATCTGCAGGTGATGGCCGGGGACGCCTTCGTGGTACCAGGTAGAAATCAGATTCCAGAGCGGGAACGTGGTCCTTCCTAGTGTCGGCAGCCAGGTACGGCCCGGCCGCGAGAAGTCCTGTGATGGCCCGGTGTAGTAGGGCGCCGCAGCGCTCCCTGGCGGCGCGATCCGGGCCTCCACCACCCTGATCGGGTCGGCCAGGTCGAAGTGCGACGC
>Ga0335075_10015955_pt1 | contig 11239 bp, 5 predicted proteins | sample Lox_Sample_24_FD_206723 | JGI IMG/M metagenome (GOLD analysis project Ga0335075, IMG submission 206723) | Soil microbial communities from Loxahatchee National Wildlife Refuge, Florida, United States - Lox_Sample_2.4 | ecosystem: Environmental > Terrestrial > Soil > Wetlands | place: USA: Florida... | reverse complement strand
CTATACGTCCTTTATGGGCAAAAGCGCGCTGCCGTTCGATCACCGGCTCAATCTCGGCGTCGCCGGCGTCTGGGGCGAGTATCCTGCCACCGAAGCCGCCCGCAACGCCGACGTGATCCTCGCCGTCGGCGCCCGTTTCAACGACCTGCATACCGGCTCGTGGATTCCGGGCTATGTCTACAACATCCCGCCGACCCGCCTGATCCAGGTCGATATCGACCCGGAAGAAATCGGGCGCAATTATCCGGTCGAGATCGGCATGGTCGGCGACGCCAAGGCCTTCCTCGCCCAGGCGGTGCGGATCGCGCGCGCCAAGAGCATGCGTCTCGGCTATGGCAGCTCCTGGCACAAGGAGATCGAAGCCTGGCGCATGGACTGGCGCAATTTCTGCGAGCCGTTCGAACGCTCGAGCGAGGTGCCGATCGAGCCGCGCCGCATGATGGCGGAGATGAACAAGATCTCGCCGCCGGAAACGGTGATGGTCGACGACGTCGGCAACTGCCAGGTCTGGTCGGAGCAATACTGGAAGCCGCGGACTCCCGGCTGCCATCTGACCGCGGGCGGCTTCGCCGCCATGGGCTTCGGCGTCGCCGGCGTCATGGGCGCGCGCCTCGCCCGGCCCAATTCGCCCTGCGTGACGCTGTGCGGCGACGGCGGCTTCATGATGATGCCGCATGTCATCGCCACGTCGGTCGAATACAATCTTCCCGCGGTTTGGGTGCTGCAGAACAACTATGCCATCGGCACCATCCGCGACCTGCAGCGCGTCTATCACGACGGGCGTGAAATCGGCACCAGCTTCGTCAACGAACGCACCGGACAATTGTGGAATCCGGATTTCGCCAAGATGGCCGACGCCATGGGCGGACGCGGCATCCGCATCGAGCACCCCGACCAGTTCGGCGACGCCTATCGCGAAGCGATCCGTTCCAACATTCCTACCGTCCTCGACGTCATCATCAATCGCGATACCAGCATGCCAGTTGTCGGCACCTGGCAGATGCCGCCGATTCCGGAAGTGCAGCCCACCTTCGGCAAGCGCAAGGTGCGCTGAAGGCAAAACGCCAGGACGGAGAAGACGGCGAGGTCGCTCGCGGCGATGGCTCGCGCGCCTTCCCGCCCCGTCGGCAACGGGTCGAATTGGCCGACCGAATTTGCCGGATGGGCCGTTACCGGCCCTGGCTGTGATAGGCGCTGTTCGGCCGCATGTCGGTCGCGGCGGCGACCCGGTTCGACATGTTGAAGAAGCCGGCGACGGCTGCGATATCCCAGATATCGCGGTCGGAAAAACCGGCCCGGCGCAGGCCATCGCGATCCTCCTCCTCGATCAGCCACGGCTGCGCGGTAAGCTTGACGGCAAAATCGAGCATAGCGCGTTCGCGCTTCGACAACCGCGCGGCGCGAAAATTCATCGCCATCAGTTCGCCAAGCGCCGCATCGCCGGACAATTCGCGCACCGCGGCGCCGTGGGCGACCAGGCAGTAATAGCAGCGGTTATGGGCGGAAACCGCGACCGCAATCATCTCGCGCTCGAGCTTGCTCAAGCCCGACGGCGCCAGCATCAAGTCGTTGTACATGGCGACGAAGGCCGAGAGCTTGGTCATGTCGAAGGCATAGGCCTTGAGCACGTTGGGCACGAAGCCGAGCTTGTCCTGGCATTTGGCGAAATAGGCGGCCATTTCCGGGATCAGCGGCGCCGGCGGCAGCTTGAGCGCGGTGATGACGGTATCGTCGCCCGCCACCGCGGAAAGGCGACGGCTTCGCGTTCGCTTGGCGGTCGGAATTTTATTGGTGCGCTTGGCCATTGCGGTCCTTTCTTGGACGGCTCCTTGTGGTCGTTGGTGTTGTCACGCGGCTGTCCAACGTCGGTGGATATAGAGCGACATTACAAATCCTTCCGGTAGCGGACGCGCACGTAACACGCGTAGTATGGTCCAGAGATACCGCCGGGGGGATTCGAAAAGGGGGCAAGCATGGCTGTGCAGAACATACCCCGTGCCGAGGACGAGCATGCCGGCCAATTGCTGCTCGAAGCCGCCGCTGCGCTGATCGCCGGGCGCTGGCGCGATTTCCCGCCGGATTTCCTCGCCGCACTCTACGGCCCCAATGCGGCCGACGATCTGGCGCGCTACCCGCCGGAAGAGCTCGCCGCCATCGGCGAGCAAGCGTGGTCGTTTCTGTTGGAGCGCAAGCCCGGCGCGGCCAAAATCGCGTTCGAGCCGGCGCGGCTCACGCCCGGCGTGGCCGTGCTCGACATCGTCAACGACGACATGCCGTTTCTGGTCGATTCGGTGCTCGGCGAGCTTGGCGAACGCACCCTCGACGTGCGCCTCGTCGTCCACCCGGTCTTCACCGTCGAACGCGACGACGACGGCAGGCTTGTTGCGTTCAAGGGAGTCCGCAAAAGCGACGGCCGCCGCGAAAGCTTCATCCATATTCATATCGTCGGCCTGGATGATCCGGCGGAGCGGCTGGAGATCGTGCGCGCGCTCGACGGCGTGCTTGCCGATGTGCGGGTCGCGGTGCGGGATTGGCGGCCGATGCTGGCGCGGGTCAGCGAAGTCACGGCCGAACTGAAGTCCAACCCGCCGCCGCTGCCGGCCGACGAGGTCGCCGAAGCGGTGCAGTTTCTGCAATGGATCGCGGCCGACAATTTCACCCTGCTCGGCGCGCGCGACTATGCCTACACCGACGCCGAACATGCGCTCGAGCCGCAGTTCGAGACCGGCCTCGGCCTGTTGCGCTCGCGCGAGATGCGACTGCTTCGACGCGGCAGCCAACTGGTGACCATCACGCCGGAAATCCGCGAATTCCTCAAAGAGCCGAAGCTCTTGATCATGACCAAGGCCGCGGTGCGCTCGCGCGTGCATCGGCGCGTCCATCTCGATTATATCGCGGTCAAGCGCTTCGACCGCGACGGCCGACTCGTCGGCGAGTGCGTGTTCTGCGGCTTGCTCACCTCGACCGCCTATACGCGCTCGGTGCGCGCCATTCCCTATCTGCGGCGCAAGATCGATCGGATCATCAGCCGCGCCGGGTTCGATTCGTCGAGCCATTCCGGCAAGGCGCTGGTCAACGTGCTGGAGCACTATCCGCGCGACGAATTGTTTCAAATCGACGAGGACACGCTCTATCAGTTCGCACTCGCCATCCTTGCGCTCGACGAACGCCCGCGCGTGCGCGTCCTGCCGCGCCGCGATCGCTTCGACCGTTTCGTGTCGGTCCTGGTCTACATTCCGCGCGAACGCTACGACAGCCGGATCAGGGCGCGCATCGGCGATTATCTCGCCACCGCGTTCAACGGCCGCGTGCGCGCCTTCTATCCGTTCTTCCCGGAAGGCCCGCTGGTGCGGGTGCATTTCATCATCGGGCGCTATGAGGGCGAGACGCCGCATGTCGATCGCGCCAGTCTCGATCGCGCCGTCGAGAACATCGTGCGCAACTGGACCGACGGCCTCGATGAAGCGCTCGTCGCAGCCTACCCCGCGCACCAGGCCCGCAGCCTGTTCGCGCGCTATCGCGAAGCCTTCGCAGTGGACTATTGTGAAGTGTATCCGCCGTCGACCGCGGTCGGCGACATCGCCGTGCTCGAGACGCTGACGGCGGAGCGGCCGCTCGGCGTCGATCTTTATCGCCAGGGCGGCGTCGCGCCGACCCATGCCGGTCTCAAGGTGTTCAGCCAGAGCCGGCCGATTTCGCTGTCGGATCGCGTGCCGGTGCTGGAAAACATGGGCTTTCGCGTCGTCGACGAGCGCACCTATCACATTGCCCCGCACGACGCGCCGGACGTCTGGTTCCACGACATGGAGCTCGAAAGCGCCGCCGGCCAGCCGATCGATCTGTCCGCGTTCGAGAAGCGGCTGGAAGCCTGCTTTATCGCCGTGATGGAGGGCCGCGCGGAAAACGACGGCTACAACGCCCTCGTGCTCGCGGCCGGCCTGGTCTGGCGCGACGTGGCGCTGATCCGCACCTTGTCGCGCTTTCTCCGTCAGGTCCGCGTGCCCTACTCGCAGGATTACATGTGGACGACGTTGCACAAGCATGCCGACATTGCGGCGCAGATCGTGAGCCTGTTCCACACTCGCTTCGACCCGCAGCTTGACGTACCGCACGACGAACGCTCCGCGCGCGAAGCGTTCATCACATCGGCGATCGAAACCGCGCTGCAGGCGGTCGACAGCCTCGACGAGGATCGCATTCTTCGCCGCTTCGTCAATGCGGTAGCGGCCGCGATCCGCACAAATTTTTATCAGCGCGACGACGGCGGGCACGAGAAACAGCTGATTGCGGTGAAGTTTTCGAGCCGCAAGCTCGACGCCATGCCGCTGCCGCGGCCGCTCTACGAGATTTTCGTCTACTCGCCCCGCGTCGAGGGCGCGCATCTGCGCTTCGGCAAGGTGGCGCGCGGCGGCATCCGCTGGTCGGACCGGCCGCAGGATTTCCGCACCGAAATCCTCGGCCTGGTGAAAGCGCAGAACGTCAAGAACGCGGTGATCGTGCCGGTCGGCGCCAAGGGCGGCTTCGTCCCGAAGCGGCTGCCGCGCGGCGGTTCGCGCGATGTCGTGCACGCCGAAGGCACCGCCTCCTACAAGCTCTTCATCTCGACGCTGCTCGACATCACCGACAATATCGGCACCGGGACCATCGGCGTCGTGCCGCCGGCCGATGTGGTGCGTCACGACGGCGACGATCCCTACCTCGTCGTCGCCGCCGACAAGGGCACCGCGACCTTCTCCGACATCGCCAACGAGATCGCCATCGGCCACGACTTCTGGCTCGGCGACGCCTTCGCCTCCGGCGGCTCGGCCGGCTACGACCACAAGAAGATGGGCATCACCGCGCGCGGCGCCTGGGAATCGGTCAAGCGCCATTTCCGCGAAATGGACGTCGATATCGGCAAGACGCCGTTCACCGCGGTCGGCGTCGGCGACATGTCGGGCGACGTATTCGGCAACGGCATGCTGCGCGAGACGACGACCAAGCTCGTCGCCGCGTTCGATCACCGCGACATCTTCATCGATCCCGAGCCCGATGCGGAACGCACGTTCGCCGAACGCAAGCGGTTGTTCGAGCTGCCACGCTCGAGCTGGCAGGATTTCGACAAGACGCTCATCTCCGAGGGCGGCGGCGTCTATTCGCGCGCGCACAAGGAGATCGGGCTTTCCGAAAAGGCGCAAAAGCTGTTAGGCGTCGGCGAACGGCTCGCCCCGGCCGAACTCATACGCGCCATCCTCAAGGCGCAGGTCGATCTTTTGTTCTTCGGCGGCATCGGCACCTACGTCCGCGCCGCCGACGAAACCGACGAGGCCGCCGGCGACCGCTCCAACGACGTCGTTCGCGTTACCGGCAAAGAGCTGCGCTGCAAAGTGATCGGCGAGGGCGCCAATCTCGGCATGACGCAACGCGGCCGCATCGAAGCGGCGCTACGCGGCGTGCGGCTCAACACCGACGCGATCGACAATTCGGCCGGCGTGAACACCTCCGACATGGAGGTCAATATCAAAATCGCCCTCTCCATCCCGGTGCGCGACGGCCGCCTGACGATGGCCGCCCGCAACGAGGTGTTGGCGAAGATGACCGACGAAATCGCCGTCCTGGTTTTGCGCAACAACTATTTGCAGCCGCTGGCGCTGTCGCTGTCGCAGCGGCGCGGCATGGAGGATTTCGGCTTTCTGCAACGACTGATGCAGACGCTGGAAGCGCACAGCCATCTCGACCGCGCGGTCGAGTATCTGCCGGACGACATGGCGCTCGCCGAACGCCGCCGCCGCTCGCAAGCCTTCACGCGGCCCGAGCTGTCGGTGCTGCTCGCTTATGCCAAGCTTACGCTCTACGAGGACCTGCTGGAATCGGCGGTGCCGGACGACCGCTATCTCGCCCGCGAGCTCGGCCGCTACTTTCCCAAGGAGATCACCGCGCAATTCCCCGATGCGCTCGAACATCATCGGCTGCGCCGCGAAATCATCGCCACTCAGCTCGCCAACTCGATGATCAATCGCGGCGGTCCTTCGCTGATCGTGCGCATCGCCGACCAGACCGGCGCAGCGCCCGCCGCCATCGCTTCGGCCTTCGCCGCGGTGCGCGAGAGCTACGGCATGAGCGCGCTCAACGGCGCCATCGACAGTCTCGACAATCGGATTGCGGGAAAGCTGCAGCTCGATCTCTATGCGGCAGTTCAGGACCTTCTTCTCGACCGCATCATTTGGTTCCTGCGCAACGTCGACCTGAGCAAAGGCCTCGACGACGTGGTGGCGCATTATCGCGACGGCATCGCCGCGGTTGCCGGCACGCTTGACGGCGCGCTGGCGCAAGACGCCGCGAGCGCCCGCACGGCGCGCCGGCGGGAGCTGGCCGAGGCGGGGGTGCCCGAGGCGCTGGCCGGCCAAGTCGCCGATCTTGGCCCCCTCACCGCCGCCCCTGACATCGTCCTGGTCGCCGACCGCACCGGCAGAAAAGTCGGCGAAGTCGCCGCCACCTACTTCGCCACCGGCGCCTTCTTTCAGCTCGACCGCATCGCCACGGCGGCCGGCAACATCCCGATCGCCGATTATTTCGACCGCCTGGCGCTCGACCGGGCGCGCGACTCGATCGGCGACGCCGAACGCCGTCTGACCGCCGCCATGATCGGCAACGGTGCGGCCGGCGGTGCCGCCGGCCCCGGCGCGGTCGAGGCCTGGGTCGCGCCGCGAAAGAGCGAGGTCGAACGCATCCGCGGCGCGATTCACGAGATCGCCAATTCCGGCCTCACCTTGTCAAAGCTCGCCGTCGCGGCAAGCTTGCTCGGCGATCTGGTGAAGGACTGAGATGACAGCGTGCTTGCGCCAAGCATAAGGCCCCGGACGGACCGGCGGATGACACTTTCCGCCTTGCCACCAACGCGCATTGCGCCTTGGTGAAGCCGCCTTGGTGAAGCCGCCTCGGCAGGTGAAAACCGGCAGCTGCCTCCGTGTGGCCACAAAAAAGAACCCCAAGCAGGATACGCGCTTGGGGTTCGTAAGTCGTTGCCTCAAACTTAGGCTTATTGGGCCGGACGGCGGGGTGTCGGGGGATGGGGAGCCGCCCGGCCGGCCTAATGAGCACGACATAAAGCGCGTGCTTATCAGATACAATGCGGATCACGCGTTAGTGTTATCGAGTGCGGCAAAACGCCCGTTTTCCACGCCAACACACAGGGACGGATGCCATCGCAAGGGCCGTAAACAACGCTGCGGCTACGACGCAGTGCAGCAAACAACCAGCGTGTTACACCGGTGTGACGAATCCCGGTTCTGCACGTTCAAACAAGCTCGGAAAATACCAAGCAATTTTCATCTAACCCGAGGTTTTGCGAAGCCTTTCACGCGCCCCTCGCGGCCTGTTTGCTGCGCCTGTCGCTCCTGCGCTAGCATGGCCGAACGTCCGCCGCGGATCGCGGTAAGATGAGGCCATGAGCGTCATCGCTGCGTTTCAACCGTCCTATGCGCTTGCCGGCTTCGCCGTCGGCATGCTGGTCGGCATGACCGGCGTCGGCGGCGGCTCCTTGATGACGCCGCTGCTGATCTTGTTGTTCGGCATTCATCCGGTCGTCGCCGTCGGCACCGACCTGTTGCACGCCGCGGTGACCAAGACCGCCGGCAGCTTTGTGCACGGGCTCAACCGCACGATCGACTGGCAGATCGTGCGGCGGCTGGCGGCCGGCAGCATTCCCATGACCGTCGTGACGATCGCCGCGCTGAGCGTGCTCGACATCAACGGCACGGCGGCACAAGACTTGGTCAATGCGGTGCTGACGCTGGCGCTGGTCGCGACGGCCGTGACGCTGGTCTTTCGCGACTGGATCGCCGCTCGCGCCGCCGCGCGGTTCGGCGTTTTGCCGCCGAAGCGGGGCGCCGCGCTGACCGTCATGGTCGGTGCCGTGCTTGGCACGATCGTGTCGATCTCGTCGGTCGGCGCCGGCGCCATCGGCGTCACCTGCCTGGTTTTGCTTTACCCGAAACTGCCGACGGCGCGGATCGTCGGATCGGATATCGCGCACGCCGTACCGCTGACGCTGGCCGCCGGCATCGGCCATTGGGTCCTGGGCTCGATCAATCTGTCCGTGGTCGCCTGTTTGATCGTCGGCTCGGTACCGGGAATTTTACTCGGCAGCTATTTCGCCGTTCGCATCCCGGAGAAGGCGCTCCGCTTCGTGCTGGCGGCCACGCTGATTGCGGTGGCGACCAAGCTGTCAATCGGCTTGCTGCCGGCGGCTTCGAACGTGGTGGCAGTGGAAACGCCGCTGCCGCATCGATAGCGCCGCTGTCGTCACGCGCCGTAACGGTGCAAATCGCCGCCGTGGACGTCGAGCCATGCTTTGGCGCGTTCGTGATCAGGGCAGATGCGCTTGACCAGACGCCAGAACCGGGCGGAATGATTCATCTCGATCAGATGCGCCACTTCGTGCGCCGCGAGATAATTGAGCACGAAGCCGGGCGCCAGGATCAACCGCCACGAGAATGACAGCACGCCCGCGGTCGAGCAGGAACCCCAGCGGCTCGCCTGATCGCGCACGGCCACCCGCCTGATGCTGACGCCAAGCTCGTGCGCAAGCTTCTTGCTCGCCGCTTCAAGCTCGCGCCTGGCTTCGCGCCGCAGAAAGTCGGCGATGCGGCGATCGAGGTGCGGCGCACCGCCGGCAACGCAAAGCAATCGCTCGCCGCTGCCATCGGTTTCGGTCCACGCCGTGCCGCGCACGCCGCTGCGATGCGCGATCCGGTGCGGCACGCCGCGCAACGGAACGACGACGCCATGGGCGAATCTTACCGCTTCCGGCAACCGGCCGAGCCGAGCCGCGATCCAGCCGCCGTGCTTGTGCGCGAATGCGCGCGCTTCCTTCAACGTGCCGCGCGGCGGAATGGTGAGGATGACTTCGCGGGTGGCGGCGACGATGCGCAAGGTGTAGCGGCGCGCCTGCCGATGCCGCCGCAGCCGCACCAGATAAATCGATTTGTCGAACACGACCTCGATCGCCTGAGGCTCGCTCGGGCGACGATAGAGCAGCGCGCGGTGCAACATTGGCGGCGACCCAGAAGCCAACCCGATTCGGATACTGCCACAACGCGCGCGACTTGTCAGACACGGCGCGAACCGCGCGGCTCTAGCCCGCCGACGCGGTCGCCGTCTTATCGCGCGGGGACGCCCCGTTGTCGCCGCGGCGCGCGCCATGGCCGTCGCGCCGCGCAGCGGCACCATGACTCATCGACAGCACGAAGTCGGCGATGCGCGGCGCGATCTCGGCACGGAAGCGCGAACCGTTGAACACGCCGTAATGACCGACACCCGGCTGCAGCCAGTGGACTTGCCGCTCGGGCGGAATGTTGACGCACAGCCGATGCGCCGCCTCGGTTTGGCCGACGCCGGAGATGTCGTCATGCTCGCCTTCGATGGTGAGCAGGGCGACGCGTTTGATCCGGCTCGGATCGACCGGCCGATCGCGATATTTCATCTCGCCTTTCGGCAGCGCGTGGCGCACGAAAACGGTGTCGACCGTCTGCAGATAGTATTCGGCGGCGAGATCCATCACCGCCAGATATTCGTCGTAGAATTCCTTGTGCTTTTGCGCGGAATCGCCGTCGCCGCGCACGAGATGGAGGAACAGATCGCGGTGCGCCTCGATGTGGCGATCGATATTCATGCTGACAAAGCTGTTGAGTTGCAAGAATCCCGGGTAGACGTCGCGCATGAAGCCGGGTTTGGGGAACGGCACTTTGGTGATGACATTGCGCCGGAACCAATCGGCGCCGCGGCGCTCGGCGAGCTTGTTCACGTTGGTCGGATTGACCCTGGTGTCGATCGGCCCGCCCATCAAAGTCATGGTGATGGGCACGTAAGGATCGTCTTCCGCTTCCATCAGAGCGACCGCGGCCATGACCGGCACCGCCGGCTGGCACACCGCCACGACGTGGGTGTCGCCGCCGAGTGCGTGCAAAATCGAGATTACGTAATCGATGTAATCGTCGAGATCGAAGCTTCCCTCCGACAACGGCACCGCGCCGGCGTCGCGCCACTCGGTGATGTAGACGTCGTGATTGGGCAGAAACGCCTCGACCGTGCCGCGCAGCAGAGTCGCGAAATGACCCGACAACGGCGCGACGATCAACAGTCGCGGTTGCGGCCGGCGCGGACGGTGCTCGAACAGCCGTTCAAAACGAATGACCCGGCAGAACGCCCGCTCCCATACGGTTGCGATCTGCACCGGCACGCGCTCGCCGCCGACCAGCGTCGAGGAGATACGCCATTCCGGACGGTCGTAGCGGCGCGTCGCACGCTCGAACACCTCGGCGGCCGCGGCGATCGATTTTCCGAAGGTCGTGTAATAGAGCGGATTGAGCGGATTCTTGTAGAACAATCGCGTCGCGTCGGCGAACGCGCGCGCCGGATTGAGCGCCGCATGGCCCGTTTCGTAGAGCCAATACAGCGGCGTCGACAGCAATAGGCCGTTGTCCGGCACGGCAGCCGCGCCGCCGAACTCTCCGATGGCCATAGATGATCCTTGCCCGGCCTGCTGCAGTGCAGCATTGTGCGGATGGTATGTCATGCCATCACCGTAAGATCAATTTTTTCGTTTTTCGTTACCCTGGCCAATTCAACGTTTTGCGCGCATTTCCGCGACGCATTGCGACTATTCGCCCGTCTGCATCAGCGAGCCGTGGCGGCGCGCGCTTCGTAAGAGCTTGAGGAAGCCGAACACGCCGCCGGCAAAGAACACCGCGTTGAGCGCGAGCGCGTCGAGCATCAGATCGGCGCGGAAGGTGTGTTGGATCAGCAGCGCGCGCATGCCCTCGAACACGTAGGTCGGCGGCAATAGCCAAGCCGCCGGCTGCAGCCAGACCGGCAACGTCGTGACCGGATAGTAGACGCAAGCCAGCGGCATGAACACGAACATGATCGACCAGGCGAAATTCTCCGCGCCCAGCCCGTTGCGCAGCACCAGGCCGGAAACGAAAATCCCGACCGCCCAGCTGGTCAGCATCAGGTTGAGAAAGAAGGCGACCAGGGCGAAGCCGAGCCCGTAGAGATTGAAGCCGAAGAACACAATCGCGAGCAAAGTCACCGGCACCGCGCCGATCGACAGCCGCACGACGCTCATCGCCATCAGCGCGATGATGAACTCAAACGGCCGCAGCGGGCTCATCATCAGATTGCCGATGTTGCGCGCCCACATTTCCTCGAGGAACGCGATGGAGAAGCCGAGCTGGCCGCGAAAAAGAATATCCCAGAG
>Ga0335075_10015953_pt1 | contig 11240 bp, 8 predicted proteins | sample Lox_Sample_24_FD_206723 | JGI IMG/M metagenome (GOLD analysis project Ga0335075, IMG submission 206723) | Soil microbial communities from Loxahatchee National Wildlife Refuge, Florida, United States - Lox_Sample_2.4 | ecosystem: Environmental > Terrestrial > Soil > Wetlands | place: USA: Florida... | reverse complement strand
TTGTGGCAAAGCGAATCGCGGCCTGACTCGGGCTATTTGCGGCTGCGCTGCGGATCGGCCGCGACTGTTGCAGTTCCGACTCACCCCGGCCCGGAAGCGAGTCGCCATTCCCGGCGGGGTGTACTAGGGTGGGCCGGCCGGCCTGAATGGGTGCCGCCTCAGGCATCGACCACGATCTGGGGCCACTGGGTGTCGCCGCCGATGCGCGGACCTCACGAACACACAAACGTTCAATGGGTTCCGTTGGCCCGGGCAGCCGTCATATCTCATGCTTATGGCCGCCGTCGGTTGTTTGCTTCCCTTCGCCCTGCTGGTCATCGGCGCCATCATCGGCGGGGTGATCGGTGGCACGCCGGACGGGCTTTGGGGGGCCGGAATTGGCGCCGCGATCGGGGTGGCCGCCATGCTCTTCGTGCTGCGATGGTTCGAACGCGCCCGCGCGAACTGGCCGGAATAGGGAGACCAGCAATCACCGGGGCGGTGCGGCCCGTGCGGATCCGCCGCATACGTTCGCGGTCCGCCCGTCCATCAGCCTCCGTACCATCCCGCCGAGCTCCGGGAAATCTCGCGCCACCGCGTTCGCGCCAGCCGCCATCGACAGCGGACCATACCCCCATGCGGCAAACACACATGGCACGCCGGCGCCGTGTGCCGCCAGGACGTCGTTGCGGTGGTCGCCCGCCATCACGGCGCACGCCGGCTCGCCGCCCGCCGCTTTCAGCGTCGCCAGCAGATGCGCCGGGTCGGGCTTGCGCACCGGAAAACTGTCGCCTGCTCCAACCGATGCGAACAACGGCGCCAGCCCGACCGCCTGCAGCAGTCTGTGCGCCGCCAACCCCGGCTTGTTGGTACAGACCGCCAACCGCCAGCCATCCCTCGCCAACGCCTCCAACGTCTCGACGACGCCAGGAAATACCTTGCTCTCCACCGCGACATGCGCGCCGTAATCGGCGGAAAATGCCGCCACCGCTGCCGGGTCGAATACCGCCCCGCGCGCGGCCAGGGCCCGTTCCACCAGCTTGGCCACGCCATCCCCGACCATCGCCGCGGTTTCCGCCAAACTGAACGGCGCAAAGCCGCGCGCCGCCACCAGCCGGTTCAACGCGGCGGCGAGATCGGGCACGGTGTCCACCAGCGTGCCATCCAGGTCGAGCAACAGAGTCGGGGACAGCTTGTTGTACTCCGCAATGCGAATTGAACCAGTCGCTTAACGCTAGACTTTACATCCGAACGTCTCCGCCGCTACGCCCGGAAACGGGCCGCGTCGCAACCGTCGCAGGGGAGAGCCATGCAGGCAACCGCCGTCATCCTGGCCGCCGGCCTCGGCACGCGCATGAAATCGGCGCTGCCGAAGACCCTGCACCGCATTGCCGGCCGCTCCATGCTGCGACACCTGTTGGCAAGTTGCGAGCAAGTCTTCGACCGCATCGTCGTCGTCGTCGGTCCGGACATGGCATCGGTGCAGAACGAAGCGGCACCGCACCCCTGCGTCGTGCAGGCGGAACGGCTCGGCACCGCGCAAGCCGCGCTGACGGCGGCAGAGCATTTCGGCGATGGCGACGTGGCTGTGCTTTACGCCGACAATCCGCTGATCCGCCCCGACACGCTGCGGCGCCTGCTGCAACGCCGGCACAGTGGGAACGCGCGGCTGGCCTTGCTCGCCTTCCGTCCCGCTGATCCCGGCCGCTACGGCCGCGTGATCGCCCGTCACGGCGCGGTGGAGCGCATCGTCGAATGGGCTGACGCCAGCGAGGAAGTGCGCGCGATCACGCTGTGCAACGCCGGCGTGCTATGTGCCGGCGCCGCGGATATGCGGCGTTGGCTGAGCGCGATCCGCGCCCATAACGCCAAGGGCGAATACTACCTGACCGATGCCGTCGCCCTGGCGGTCGAAGACGGGATGACCGTCGCCGCTGTCGAAGCACCGGCCGACGAAGTCGCGGGCATCAACTCGCGCGCGGAGCTCGCCGCGGCGGAAGCAGTGGTACAGTCCTGGCTCCGCGCGGCGGCGATGGATGCCGGCGTGACAATGATCGATCCCGGCTCGGTATTCCTGTGCGCCGACACCAGGCTGGGGCCGGATGTGACGATCGAACCGAACGTGGTGTTCGGTCCGGGCGTATCCGTCGCAAGCGGCGCGCAAATCCGTGCCTTCAGCCACCTGGAAGGTTGCAGCATCGGCCCAGGCTGCATCATCGGCCCGCATGCGCGGCTGCGTCCGGGTACCGAGCTGGAGGCCAATGTCCATATCGGCAATTTCGTCGAGGTAAAGGCCGCGCATCTCGCTGCCGGCGTGAAGGCGAATCACCTGACCTATCTCGGCGACGCCGTGGTGGGCGAAGCCACCAACATCGGCGCCGGTACCATCACCTGCAATTACGATGGCTTTGCCAAGCATCGCACCGCGATCGGCGCGCGCACGTTCATCGGCTCCGATGTGACCCTGGTAGCGCCGGTGACGGTGGGCGACGATGCGTTTGTCGCCGCCGGCAGCACCATCACCAATAACGTGGATACCGATGCATTCGCGGTCGCGCGCGGGCGGCAGGCGACGAAACCAGGCCGCGCGGCGGCCATGCGGGCGGCGAAGAGGGAGCAACGCTGATGTGCGGGATCGTAGGGGTGATCGGACGGCAGCCGGCCGCGTCAGTGATCGTAGAGGCCCTGCGGCGCCTGGAATATCGCGGCTATGACAGTGCTGGCGTCGCGACGCTGGTGAACGGCCATATCGAGCGCCGCCGCACCGAGGGCAAACTGAGCAATCTCGCCGCCGCCCTGGAACGCTCACCGCTTTCGGGCACCACCGGGATCGGCCACACACGCTGGGCAACGCATGGCGCGCCAACCGAGAACAACGCGCATCCGCATGGCACGGCGCGCGTCTCCGTCGTGCACAACGGCATCATCGAAAACCATGCCGAATTGCGCGCCGAGCTGGAAGCCGCCGGGCAGGAGTTTAGTACCGAAACAGACACCGAAACGGTCGCCCAACTCGTCGATCTGAACCTGCAGCGCGGCATGGCGCCAGTGGAAGCGGCCGGTGCAGCGTTCCGCCGCCTCGAAGGCGCCTATGCCCTCGCGATGATCTTTGCCGGCCATCCCGAACTAATGATCGGTGCGCAGCGCGGCGCGCCGCTCGCGGTAGGGTTCGGCGAGGACGAGATGTTCCTCGGCTCCGACGGCCTGGCGCTGGCGCCGCTGACCCGCCGCATCGCCTATCTGCGGGATGGCGACTGGGCGGTGGTGGATCGCCAGGGTGCCCGCTTCTTCGACGCAAGCGGCGCGGAAGTCGAGCGGGACGTCAAGTTGACGCGCCTGACCGGTGCGGCGATCGGCAAGGGTAATTTCCGCCATTTCATGGAAAAGGAATTGCACGAGCACCCGCAGGTGATCGGCGACACGCTGCACCGCATGGTCAATCCGGCCACGCGCGCGGTGGCGCTGCCCGAGCTGCCGTTCGATTTCGCCACCGTGCCGCACATGACCGTCTCGGCCTGCGGCAGCGCGTTCTATGCCGGAATGGTCGGGCGCTGGTGGTTCGAGGCGATGGCACGCCTGCCGACCGATGGCGACGTCGCGAGCGAATTCCGCTATCGCGCGCCGCCGCTGCCGAAGGGCGGGCTCGGGCTGCTGGTATCGCAGTCCGGCGAGACCGCCGACACGCTGGCGGCGCTCCGTTATATGCGCCAGCAGGGGCAGAAGGTGCTGTCGATCCTGAACGTGCCGGAGAGCAGCATGGCACGCGAGAGCGACGCCGTGCTGGAAACTGTGGCGGGCCCGGAGATCGGCGTCGCCAGCACCAAGGCGTTCACCGCCCAACTTTCCGTGCTGGCCTGCCTGGCGCTCGCCGCCGGCCGCGCGCGCGGTGCGATCACCGCCGCGCAGGAAGCGGCCATGACCGATGCACTGCTGGAAGTGCCCAGCCGCGCAGCGGAGGTTTTGGAAAACGATGCCGCCATCCATGCGATCGCACAGCGAGTCTCCGCAGCCCGCGACGTGCTGTACCTGGGACGTGGCAACTGCTTCCCGATCGCGCTGGAAGGTGCGCTGAAGCTGAAGGAGATCAGCTACATCCACGCCGAGGGCTACGCCGCGGGCGAGATGAAGCACGGTCCGATCGCGCTGATCGATCCGGCCGTGCCGGTGATTGCTATCGTTCCCTCCGGGCCATTGTTCGAGAAGACGGCGTCGAATTTGCAGGAAGCGGCGGCGCGCGGCGGCCAGGTGATTGTGTTCAGCGACGCCGAGGGTGCGGCGAAACTGCGCGGCATTGCGGCGGAAACGGTGGTGCTGCCGGCGGTCGATCCGTTCGTCGCGCCGATTTTGTACGCGATCCCGGTGCAGGTGCTGGCGTATCATGTCGCGGTGCTGAAGGGCACCGACGTGGATCAGCCACGCAATCTGGCGAAGTCGGTGACGGTGGAGTAACGGACCTCGTTCTGAGGCACGCAGCGCCGAATCGATCTCGGTTCGGGACGCACCGATAGCCGCTATTGCTGGGCGTTGCGTACTTGGCAATCTCAAGTCCGGCACCTCGCCCAGCCCCCCTGGACGCAAGCCCTGTTCGGCGCCATCACTCTGCCGCACCAACCCACAGGGGGAATATCATGCGCAGCGCCGTACTGGTTTCCACCGCACGCACGCCGATCGGCCGCGCCTATCGCGGTGCGTTCAACGACACGCAGGCGCAAACTCTCGGCGGCCATGTCATCGCCACCGCGGTGCAGCGCGCCGGGATCGCTCCGGAGCAGGTGGACGACGTGGTGCTGGGTGCTGCCCTCCAACAGGGCGCGCAGGGATTCAACCTCGCACGGCAAAGCGCGCTCGCCGCCGGTCTGCCGGACAGCGTCGCGGGCATGACCGTGGACCGCCAGTGCTCCTCCGGCCTGATGGCGATCGCCACCGCCGCCAAGCAGATCATCGACGACGACATGCAGATCGTGGTGGGCGGCGGGCTGGAAAGCATCTCGCTGGTGCAGACACAGCAGATGAACCGCACCCGCGCGCAGGACCCGGCCCTGGTGGAGCGGATTCCTGCGCTCTACATGACCATGATCGAAACCGCGGAGATCGTGGCCGACCGCTATAACGTCTCGCGCGAAGCGCAGGACGAATACGCATTGCGGTCCCAGCAGCGCACCGCCGCGGCCCAGCAGGCCGGGCGGTTCGACGATGAAATCGTCCCGCTGCCGTCCACCATGGCGGTCACCGACCGCAACACCGGCGAGACCAGCCGCAAGCCGGTGACGCTGGGCAAGGACGAGGGCAACCGCCCCGATACCACGCTGGAAGGCCTGGCCGCGCTGAAGCCCGTATTCGCCGATGGCCAACGGGTGAAGGCCGGCCGCTGCATCACCGCGGGCAACGCATCGCAACTCTCCGACGGCGCATCCGCCGCGGTGCTGATGGAAGCGCAGGAAGCCGAGCGCCGCGGGCTGCAGCCTCTCGGCATCTATCGCGGCATGGCGGTCGCCGGCTGCGCGCCGGACGAAATGGGCATCGGCCCGGTCTTCGCCGTGCCCAAGCTGCTGGCAAAGCATGGGCTCAAGGTGGACGACATAGACCTGTGGGAGCTGAACGAGGCCTTTGCCTGCCAGGTGATCTATTGCCGAGACCGGCTGGGGATCGATCCGGACAAGCTGAACGTAGACGGCGGCGCGATCTCGATCGGCCACCCCTATGGCATGTCGGGCGCTCGGATGACCGGCCACGCGCTGATCGAGGGCAAGCGCCGCGGGGCGAAATACGTCGTGGTGACGATGTGCGTCGGCGGCGGCATGGGTGCCGCCGGATTGTTCGAGGTCGCGTAGCGCGGCTGCGCACGACGCTTCCCCCTTTGTCATGGGAGGAGCACCCCTGTCATTGCGAAGCCCTCCAGGGGCCAATGCAATCCCGGTCACGCGAAGTCTCGGGCGTCTGCACCCCGCCTGGCTACGGCTGCGTCCGCGCCACGGACCTAACAGGCAACACCCCGACATGGCCGGGCTGGCCCCGGCCGTCTACGCACATGGGGCCGGCCGCGTAGCGCTCTTCCGGGTCCGAGGTTCGCACTTGCGTTTCGCCTGCGGGCGGCTTTCCTTGCCGCATGATCATCGGCACTGCCGGCCACATCGACCATGGCAAGACCGCGCTGGTGAAGGCGCTCACGGGCATCGACGCCGATCGCCTGGCGGAAGAAAAACGCCGCGGCATCACCATCGATCTTGGCTTCGCTTACACGGACACGGACCGTGGCACGTTCGGCTTCGTCGATGTGCCCGGGCATGAGCGGTTCGTGCACACCATGCTCGCCGGCGCCACTGGCATCGACGCAGCGCTGTTGGTGGTGGCGCTGAACGACGGCGTGATGCCGCAGACTCGCGAGCATGCTGCCATATTGGATTTGCTTGGCATCGACCGCGGGATCGTCGCGCTGACCAAGGCGGACATCGCCGCCGACAACATCCCGCTGGTCGAAGCCGAGGTGCGTGCATTGCTCTCCGCGACCGCGTTGCACGACGCCGCCATCTTGCCGGTGAGTGCCGTCAGCGGTGCAGGCATCGCCGCGCTTGTCGCGGCGCTGGACACGCTGGGGCCGAAGCAGCGCGATGCCAGCGGACATCCGCGGCTGGCGGTGGACCGGGCATTCACGCTCTCCGGCGCCGGCCTGATCGTCACCGGCACTCTGGTGGCCGGTCGCATCGCGGTGGATGACCGGCTGATGCTGTCGCCGTCGGGACTGGAGCTGCGCGTGCGCGGCCTGCACGCCCAGAACCGCGCCGCGACGGTCGCAGAGGCAGGCCAGCGCGTCGCCTTGAACATCGCCGGGCCGCGACTTTCCAAGGATGTGGTGACGCGCGGTGACTGGGTGCTGCATCCGGACATCCATGCGCCGACCGGCGCGCTGGATGCGCGGCTGCGCGTGCTGGGCGAGGAACCGGCGGCGCTGCGGGCCGACACGCCGGTGCACCTGCATCTGGGGGCGGCACATGTCATGGCCCGCGTCCAGCCACTGGATCGCGACCGTATCCCGCCCGGCGAGGACGCTTTCGTGCGGCTTGCGCTGGATCGTCCGATCGGTGCCTTGGCCGGCGATCGGCTGGTGCTGCGCGATGCCGGTGCCACTCGGACGATCGGCGGCGGCAGCGTCATCGACCCGTTCCCGCCGACGCGCGGGCGCCGCACACAAGCACGGCTGGCGCAGCTTTCCGCATTGCAGCCGGCGGCGGCGGCGGTCGCGCTGCGGCAATTGCTGGCACTGCCGCCTGGCTGGACGGACCGGGCACGTTTCTTACGTACCAGGAACCTTCCACCGGCTGCCGCGGAGTCCCTGCTGGCAGTGGCGCCCGCGGTTGGCGTGGCGGACGTGCTGATGGCGCCGGCAACACGCGAGATGTTGCAGCAGGAGTTATTGCAGACGCTGGCAGCCTGGCATGCCGGCGCGCCGGACCAGCCCGGGTTGCAGCCGGAACGGTTGCGGCAGCAATTGACGCTGCGGCCGCCGCCTGCGGCGTTCAAGGCCATCCTCGATTCGTTGCTGCGGCGAGGCACTGTCCGACAGGATGGACCATGGCTCCGCCTCAGCACGCACCAGATCCGGTTGTCCGTGGCGGATGAGAGGCTGTGGCCCCGGATCCGCGCCGAGCTTGCCGCGGAGCGGTTCCGCCCGCCGCGGGCCCGCGACCTCGCGAAGACGCTGGCGCTACCGGAACCCGCCATGCGTGCCGCGCTGAAACGGCTGCAGCGGGTGGGACATTTGCTCGAGCTGGCGCCCGATCATTTCTTTTTGCGCGAAACCGTGGCGGAGATGGCGGCGATCGCCGCTGAAACGGCACGCGCCGATCCGTCAGGAGAATTGACGGCCGCCGCGTTCCGCGACCGGCTGGACAATGGCCGCAAGGTGGCGATCCAGATTCTGGAATTTTTCGACCGGGTCGGGGTAACAGTGCGGTCCGGCGATACGCGCCGTGTTCGCGAAGACCGGCTGGGATTGTTCGGGCCGGTGGCAGCGGAGGCGAACGCTTGACCGACGCTGATCCGTTCCTGTACCGGATCGGATTCGGCGCCGAATTCGGTCGATTGTGGCTTAAGGGTCATCTCGGTGTGGCCGAAAGCGCACACGCCCAGGTGGGGGTCATGCGATTCGGGCTTTTTTACGGCAGCTTGCGCATTTTACAGTTGCGATGACGCCGCCCCAATCGACATATGATCACCTATCCGCGCTTCACGATTCGGCGATTGCGAGGTTGGCGGCGCAAGAGTGTCCGTATGGACGATGGATTTGGTAACGGAAGTGGATCTGGCTATGCCACAGAGTAATGCGTTCACCATCGAAGAGCATGAGCATGGCGGCACCGTGTGGATTGCCATTCGTGCTCGCGGCGCTGAGTGGTCTTGGCTGACGCGAGAGGAGGCGGCGCAGGTCGGTCATGACCTGATTGAAAGGTACGCCAAAGGACAGCCGTGTCCGGCGCCTGTGATGGCTGCGGAGTAGTTGCGTAGACGCTACAAGAAATTTGGTGACGTGCGGCTTGAGCTAGTCGCTTCCCGATGCTCGTCCGGATCAAGCAGCGTAATCGTGCGGTCCATTTCCGCAATGATGTTGGCGCCCTTGGTGAACTGGCTGGTTTGGCTTTCGTGAAGTAACCATGGGCCGCCTTTTTCCGGGTAATGGCCAAGCCGCTTTGAGCGTGCTTAGAAGATATATCCCGACTCCGGGAGAAGCCGAAAAAGGCCTTTGCGAAGCGCCGCGGCTCGGACTCTACCGTCGGCATGATCCGAGGCGGCGTCCTGGACAGCGGATCGCGCAAAGACCTGACCGAGCTGGCTCGGGACGGGTTGGCCGCGCATCGCCTGGCACGGCGCGCCAACGCCCTGATGCTGCTGGACGATAGAATGAGCTGCGAGGCCGTTGCGAAAGTCCTGCTGCTAGACGACGACGCGATCCGCACCTGGCACCGCCTCTGTGAAGTGGAAGGCATCGAGGGCCTGGCGAACTTCGGGTATGAAGGTGGCGCCTGTCGCCTGAGCGACGAGCAGCGAGAGAACCTGAGGGCCTGGATCAGCGAAACGCTGCCGCGGACGACACGCGAGGTGGGCGCCTGGATCGAGAGGGAATGCGGCATCGAGTATCGGGGCCGCTCTGGCCTGATCTCGTTGTTGCACCGCCTCGGCATGGAGCATCGCAAGCCGAACACGGTGTCGCGCAAGCTCAATCCGGAGAAGCAGGCGGCGTTCATCAAGGTCGCGCTTGCCCGTTGAGCCGCCACAAGGGGACGCCAGTGACCTCGAGATAGCGCCGGGAACCGGGAAGATCGTCGTCACGGGGCACGCCCCGATCGTAAGCCTTGAAAGCGAGGCCGAACGCGTCGTGAGCTCCGTTGCCAACCAGATAGCGCTAAAGGACGCCGACCTTCGCCGCTGGTCGGCGCGGTGGCCAGGGTGGACCTTCTTCACTGGCAACTCCACTGGCAATTCCACTTGGCAATATCGTGACGCCGGTTGTCATGGGCGGGCTGGTATGGCTGGATCAGCGCAATATCGAAGCGAAGACGATTTCCCCTGACGCTCGCATCATCGACCGGCAAGTGATCCTGGGATTGCTTGGCGCCACCACCGTCCAGGTTGGCACGATCGCTGCCATCATCGTGCGATATCTATTCCCGGGCCGATCGCACCCGGACTGACCGGTGCGCTGCCCCAGCTTCGGCCGAGGCCGGCCGCCGCCTGCTCGCTGCCAAGGGCTGACTTCCGCCCCCCAACGCCCCTATATTACCGGCTTGCACCCCTCTCAGGACACCAAACCCAGTGACCGATGCCATTCAGCTTACCCGGCTGCCGTCCGGGCTGACCGTCGTTACCGAGCGCATGGACCGGGTGGAGACCGTCTCCTTCGGCGCCTATATCGCGGCCGGCTCCCGCAACGAGACGGCGGAGGAAAATGGCGTTTCGCATTTCCTGGAGCACATGGCGTTCAAGGGCACCGAACGCCGCACCGCCGCGCAGATCGCCGAGGAGATCGAGGCGGTCGGCGGCCATATCAATGCCTACACCGCACGAGAGCAGACGGCGTATTACGTGAAGGTGCTGAAGGAGGATACCGCGCTGGGCGCCGATATTATCGGCGACATTCTGACGCACTCGACCTTCGAACCGGAGGAACTGGAACGCGAGCGCGGCGTGATATTGCAAGAGATCGGCCAGGCCAACGACACGCCGGACGACATCATCTTCGATTTCTTCCAGGAGGCCGCGTTCCCGTCACAGCCGCTGGGGCGGTCGGTGCTGGGGACCGAGGAGGGCATCAAGGCCATGCCGCGCGGCATGCTGACCGCGTATATGAAGCGGCACTATGCGGCGTCGAACGTGGTGGTGTCCGCCGCCGGCAACCTGCGGCACGAGCAGATCGTGGACCTGGCGAAGCAGCATTTTGGCGACCTGCCGACGCATACCGCGCCGAAGATGATGCCCGGGCGGTATCGCGGCGGCGAGTTCCGTGAAGATCGCGACCTGGACCAGGTGCACATCGTGCTCGGCTTCCCGTCCATCGGGTACGGCGATCCCGACTATTATCCCACGCTGCTGCTGTCCACCTTGCTCGGCGGCGGCATGTCCTCGCGATTGTTCCAGGAGGTGCGGGAGAAGCGGGGGCTGGTCTATTCGATCTATTCGTTCAGCGCGCCGTATATGGATGGCGGATTGTTCGGCATCTATGCCGGCACCGGCGAAAGCGAGGCGGAGGAGCTGATGCCCGTTACGCTGGCGGAACTGCGCAAGGTGCAGGAGTCGGTGACGGAGGCGGAGCTTCGGCGGGCGCGGGCGCAGGTGAAGGCAAGCCTGCTGATGTCGCTGGAAAGCACCGGCAGCCGCTCGGAGCAATTGGCGCGGCAGCTTCAGGTGTTCGGCCGCGTGGTGCCGACGGCGGAGACCGTGGCGAAGCTGAATGCGGTCACCACCGGCGATGTGCAGCGTGCGGCGGTGCGGCAGTTCCGTGCCAAGCCGACGCTGGCCGCGCTTGGCCCGGCGGCACGCGTGCCGAAGCTGGCGGCGATCGCGGAGAGGCTGGCGGCATAATACCAGACCGCCAAATGGCTGACTCGCGGCTGCCCCGCCCCCATGTCATTGCGAGGAGCGAAGCGACGGGCCTGTCATTTAATCCCCCGATTGCCGGATTCCGCTTGGAGCGACGCGGCGGCGCATGGTTGAAAGCCCGGAGCACGCGGAGGTGCTCGGAATGGACGACGTGAGAGTGAACCGGGCGG
>Ga0335075_10015951_pt1 | contig 11240 bp, 7 predicted proteins | sample Lox_Sample_24_FD_206723 | JGI IMG/M metagenome (GOLD analysis project Ga0335075, IMG submission 206723) | Soil microbial communities from Loxahatchee National Wildlife Refuge, Florida, United States - Lox_Sample_2.4 | ecosystem: Environmental > Terrestrial > Soil > Wetlands | place: USA: Florida... | reverse complement strand
GCGCCCGCTGCAGTAGGTAGGGCCGGCTCGCCGAGCCGGCCGTGAGCGGACGCGCCGGCGGCGCGTCCCTACCGAATCGCCCGTGCGGACACGCGGCGCCACATCCCTATCGAACCTCCTGCCGTCCGGAGACCGCGACCGGCGGCCATTGCGACTACGATGTGGACGGCTTGCGGGCGTACGCGGTCCACGCTGGACCTCACGACCCACAACAGGAGCCGTGATGTCAGCACTCAAGAGCCTCGCACTGACGCTGGTGTGTGCGGTCGCCAGCCTGCCGGCGAGCAGCCAGGCGCAGCCGCGCCGCTTCGACGTGGTCGTGTACGGCGGCACCGCCGGTGGCGTGATGACGGCGGTCTCGGCTGCGCGTCAGGGTGCCCGGGTGGCGCTGCTCGAGCCGCGCGACCACCTCGGCGGGATGGTGTCTGGTGGCCTGGGCTGGACCGACTTCGGCAAGAAGGAGGTCATCGGCGGCTATTCGCTCGAGTACTTCGAGCGAGCCGGCAAGAAGTACGGCACCCCGATCCAGTGGTATCTCGAGCCGCACGTCGCCGAGGACATCTTCAAGGACCTCGTGAAGGAGGCCGGCGTCGAGGTGTTCTACCGGCATCGCCTGCGCGAGAAGACCGGCGTGACCCGCGAGGGCACGCGTGTGACGACGATTGCGCTGGAGAACGGCGCGACGTTCGCCGCCGAGATCTTCGCTGACGCGAGTTACGAAGGCGACCTGATGGCGCAGGCCGGCGTCGCCTACACGGTCGGCCGTGAAGGGATCGACAAGTACGGCGAGTCACTCGCGGGCGTGCGTGACCGCACGCCGAAGCATCAGTTCCAGGTCCAGATCAAACCCACCGGTGCGGGTGGGGCCATGCTCCCTGAAGTATCGGCAGCCAAACGCGAGCCGGCGGGGTCGGCCGATACGAAAGTGCAGGCCTACAACTTCCGCGTCTGCATGACGAAGGTGGCGGAGAAGCGCGCCGCCTTCCCGAAGCCGGCCGGCTACGACCCGGCCCGCTTCGCACTGCTGGCCAGGCTGCTTGCCGCCACCGATGCGATCAAGCAGGCGGCAGTCGCCGAGCGGAAGGGCGCACCGGCGCCGGCCGCGCCACCCCCGGGTGGCGACCCGATGTTCCGCACCAAACAGCCGTGGACGTTGTGGGACGTGATGAAGCCCGACCCGATCCCGAACGGCAAGACCGACACGAACAACAACGGCGCGTTCTCCACCGACTACATCGGCGGCAACTACGACTACCCGGAAGGCGACTACGCCACCCGGGAGAAGATCTGGCAGGCCCACGTCGACTACGTGCAGGGCTTCCTCTACTTCCTGCAGCACGATCCGCAGGTGCCGCGTCCACTGCACACCGAGATAGCTGACTGGGGACTGTGCAAGGACGAATTCACCGACACGGGAAACTGGCCGCACCAGCTGTACGTGAGGGAAGCGCGCCGGATGGTCGGCGAGTACGTGATGTCGCAGAAGGACATCCAGCAGGAGCTCACCAAGCCCGACGTGATCGGCATGGGCTCCTACAACAGCGACTCCCACAACATCCAGCGCATCGTCAACGACGAGGGCTTCGTCGAGAACGAAGGCGACATGCAGGTCGCGGTGACGCCCTACCAGATTCCGTACCGCGTCATGCTGCCGAAGCGGGCCGAGGCCACCAACCTGCTGGTGCCCGTCTGCTTCTCGGCCAGCCACGTCGCGTATTCGACGCTGCGCATGGAGCCGCAGTACATGATCATCGGCCACGCCGCCGGCATCGCCGCCAAGATGGCGATCGATGCGAAGGTGCCGCTCCAGGACATCGATCGCGCGAAGCTGCAGGAGACACTGAAGGCACAACGCGCCGTCTTCGAGTGGCGACGTCCACAGTAGGCTGCAGGCTGTAGGCCGTGGCCTGTAGCCTGTCTTTCATGACGGAGCGTGCCGTCGCGAAGTGCGGCTGGCGCGTGATTGAATGGCGCGCATGCGACGTGCGCTCCTGCTCCCCGCTGCCGGTGTCCTGCTGATGACGCTGGGCGGTCACGCCCAGACCCAGCCGGCGGCCCCCATCCATGGATTCGCGCCGGGCCGCCTCGACGCCCAGCGCGACCTCGAACGCCGCTTCGACGGGCAGTTGTCGACGGCCAACCTGACGGCCTGGCTCAAGCAGATCGCCGGCCGCCCGCACCACGCCGGTTCGCCACACGGCAAGGCCAACGCCGAGTTCATGGCCGGCCTCCTGCGCGAGTGGGGCTATCAGGTCGAAATCGCCCAGTACGACGTGCTCTTCCCGACGCCACTGACCCGCGTCGTCGAGCTGGTCGCGCCCACGAAGTTCACGGCCCGCCTGTCGGAGCCGGCGCTGCCCGAAGACGCCGTGTCGAAGTTGAAGGGCGAGGCACTCCCGACGTTCAACATGTATTCGATCGACGGTGAGGTCACCGGCGATCTCGTGTACGTGAACTACGGCGTGCCGGCCGATTACGAGGAACTCGAGCGTCGTGGCATCGACGTCAAGGGCAAGATCGTGCTCGCGAGGTATGGCGGATCGTGGCGCGGCATCAAGCCGAAGGTCGCCGCGGAACACGGCGCCATCGGCTGCCTGATCTACTCCGACCCGCGTGACGATGGATACGCGCAGGGTGACGTGTATCCGAAGGGCGGCTGGCGCTCGGAGGATTCGGCGCAGCGCGGGTCGGTGGCCGACATGCCGGTGTATCCCGGCGACCCGCTGACGCCCGGCGTTGCGGCGACCAGGTCGGCGACCCGGCCGGAGTTCACCAAGGCGCAGACGCTCACGAAGATTCCAGTCCTGCCCATCTCCTACGGCGACGCGCTGCCGCTGCTGAAGGCACTCGCCGGCCCGGTCGCGCCCGCCGCCTGGCGCGGCGGCCTCGCCACGACCTATCACATCGGCCCCGGCCCGGCCCGCGTCCACCTGAAGCTCGCATTCGACTGGAAGCTGGTGCCGGCCTACAACGTGATCGCCACGCTGCCCGGGTCGGAACTGCCGGACCAGTGGGTCGTGCGCGGCAACCACCACGACGGCTGGGTGGCCGGCGCCAGCGACCCGACCAGCGGCATGGTCGCGGTGCTCGAGGAAGCCCGCGCCATCGGCACGCTCGTGAAGGCCGGATGGAAGCCACGGCGGACGCTCGTCTTCGCGGCGTGGGACGCCGAGGAACCCGGCCTGCTCGGGTCCACCGAGTGGGTCGAGGACCATGCCGACGCGCTCAGCGCGAAAGTGGTGGCGTACATCAATTCCGACAGCAACGCGCGCGGTTTCTTCGACGCCGGCGGGTCGCACAGCCTCGAGCGCTTCATCAACGAGATCGCGCGCGACGTGCCGGATCCGAAGTCGGGTGGGTCGGTCGGCGATCGCCTCCTGGCACGGACGATCCTCAACGGATCGGCAAGCGCCAGGAAACTCGCGCGCGACGAGAAGCGCTTCGAGATCGACGCGCTCGGATCGGGGTCGGACTACACGCCGTTCCTGCAGCACCTCGGCATCGCCTCGCTGAACATCGGCTTCGGCGGCGAAGGCGAATACGGTCAGTACCACTCGGTGTACGACTCGGTCGACCACTACCTGCGCTTCCAGGATCCCGATCTCGCGTACGCCGCAGCGCTCGCCAAGGCCGGCGGCCGTGCCGTACTCCGCCTGTCCGAGGCCGATCTGCTGCCGTTCGAGTTCGTCCGCTCCGCCGATCGCATCGGCAGCTACGTCACCGAGATCGAGAAGCTGCTCGACTCGACGAAGAGCGATACGACCGAGCACAACCGGCGGGTCGACGATGGGACGTTCAAGCTGGCGGCCAATCCCGGCGAGACGTACGTGGCGCCGGCAAGGAAGGATGCCGTGCCCGACCTCGACCTCGAGCCACTGCGAGAGGCGGTCGCGCGATTGAAGGTCGCGGCGCGGCGCTTCGATGCCGCGGCCGGTGCGTCGACGACGGCCCCCGCGAGCGTCCTCGGCCCGGCCAACGCCATCCTCTTCCAGGCCGAGCGGGCACTCACTCGCAAGGAAGGCCTGCCGCGTCGGCCGTGGTTCCAGCACCAGGTCTACGCGCCCGGCTACTACACCGGCTATGGCGTGAAGACGTTGCCTGGCGTCCGCGAAGCGATCGAGCAGCGGGCCTGGGACGAGGCGAAGCAGCAGATTCCGATCGTTGCGGCGACGCTGGAACGCTACGCCGGCGAGATCGAACGCGCCGCGTCGGCGCTGGCGCGCTAGCGGCGTGGGGTAAAGCCCTCATCTGAGGGTCACCGCCGGACAGAGTCCGGCGGCTACCTTCGGTGAGCGCGTGCCGCGCTTCCGACCGACAAGTCGGTCGGCGACGAATTGGCCAAGGATCGACCGCGGCCGAGGGGCCTGCCGCGCCGTAGCCGCAGTGAAGAAACCCACCGCGGCGGAGGCGGGAACATTGTGTAGACGGTCTACGTCACATGGCGTAGGGTGTCTACACAATGACCGACCGATCGTCGTCGACCGACCTGCTGCAGGGCACGCTCGACCTCCTCATCCTGCGCAGCCTGGTGTTCGGGCCCGCCCACGGGCACGCCATCGCTCACCACATCCGGCAGTCGTCGGACGCCGTGTTGCAGGTGGAGACCGGATCGTTGTATCCGGCGCTGCATCGCGGCGAAGCGCGCGGCTGGCTCACGGCGGAATGGGCCGTCTCCGAGAAGGGCAAGCGGGCCAAGTATTACCGGCTCACACCCGCGGGGCGACGCCAGTTGACGGCCGAACAGGCACGGTGGCAGCAGGTGTCGCTCGCCATCGGACGGGTCCTCACCGCCGAGCGGCAGGAGTCGTAGCGTGGATCGTCTTCGCTGGCTCGCCTACCGCCTGCGCGCGCTCGCGCGTCGTCGTCAGTACACCGAGGACCTGGACGACGAGATGCGCTTCCATCTCGAGGAAGAAGCGGCGCGGCTGGTCGAGGAGCGGGGGCTCACACCCGACGAGGCCGCGGCGGCGGCCCGTCGCGATCTCGGCAGCCCGCTGGCCGTGAGGAGCCACACACGCGACGTGTGGACGTTTCCGACGCTCGATCAGATCGCGCGCGACGCAGCCTATGGCTGGCGACAGCTGACGCGCGCGAAACTGCGGTCAGGGGCCGCGATCGTCTCGCTGGCGCTCGCCGTTGGCGCCTGCCTCACCACCTTCACGGTGACCGACGCGTTGCTGTACCGGCCGCTGCCGGTGCGCGACGCCGCGCGCCTGCATGTGGTGATGCGGGAGAGCCACGGCGCCGACGGACCGCCGCGGGCCTTCGACGGCGTAGAGTACCCGCTGTACCTGCGCATGCAAGCCGCGGTGAGTGGCGCCAGTCTGGTCGCGGCGTCCTACACGTCGCGTTCGGCGGACATCACGTTCGGCAGCGATCAGGACATCGAGAAGGCGTACCTGCAGTACGTGTCGGGCGACTTCTTCGAGCGTTTCGGCCTGCGTCCCTCGACCGGACGACTGCTGACGGCGGCAGACAACGAGACTGCCACCCCCCGGCTGGTCGCCGTGATCAGCGACCGCTACTGGTCGCGCCGCTTCGGCCGCGACCCTGGCGTCATCGGCCGCAGCCTGCGGGTTGGTCCAACCACCTTCGAGATCGTCGGCGTGGCCGCCGCGCCATTCACGAGCGTGGAACCCGGCCTGAGCATCGACGTGTGGCTGCCGGCCGCCGCGCATCCGAGTGCCGCGGAGTTGGGCTCGAGCTGGGCCCGGGTGCTGGTGATCCCGGATGCGGGCGTGTCGATCGCCAGCATCCGCGACCAGATACAGGCACAGCTCACGGCCTATCAGCTGTTCCGATCGCCGACGTTCACCGGTATCCCTGAGCCGTTGCGTCAGCGTCTGCTGACCGAACAGGTCCGTCTCGATCCTGCGCCGTCCGGCGTCTCGGGCATGCAGGAACGCTATCGTCGCGGCCTCGGTGCGGTGGCGCTGCTCGTCGGCCTCGTGCTGCTCGTCGCCTGCGCCAATGTCGGCAACCTGATGATCGCCCGCACCGCGGCGCGGGCGCGCGAACTGGCGCTGCGGGTATCGCTCGGCGCCGGTCGCCGCAGCGTGCTGCAACTGGTGCTGGCCGAGTGCGCGTGGATCGGCCTGCTCGCCTCGCTGCTCGCGATTGGGTTCGCCGCGGTCGCGGGCCCGGCGGTCGTCGCGCGCGTCAACGTCGCCGACGATCCGGCGTGGCTGGCCCTGCAACTCGACATCCGCAGCACTGCGTTCGGCACGGCGCTCACCCTGGCGGTCACCATGTTGTTCGGCCTGGCCCCGGCCCTCGTCGCGCTCCGCGTCACGCCAGCCGCGGCGCTGCAGGGCGGGCACACACCACGCTCCTATCGCCGGGTGATGCTCGGTCTCGTGTCGGTGCAGGTCGCGTTCTGCGTGCTCGTGGTGTTCGTCGGCGGCCTGCTCGTCACGACGCTCGACCAGCTGGCCCGGCAGCCACTCGGATTCGTGCCCCAACGCTTACTGGCCGTGCAGGCGATCGCGGCCACTCCACGCCCGGTCGAGGAGTGGGAGCGGGCCGCCGCTGCGCTTGCCGGACTGCCCGGGGTGGACAAGGCGGCCCTCGGCGACAAGAGCCTGCTGGACGGCAGCAACTGGAACAACTTCATCTCGATTGACGGCGCCCCGCCGGCCGAGCCACGCCTCTTCATGCGCGCCGTCGGCCCCGGCTATCTCGACACCATCGGGATCGCCTGGCGCGATGGCCGTGACATTCGACCCGGCGAGACGTTGCCGGGGCCCGTCGTGGTCAATGAAGCGTTCGCCCGCGCGTACTACCGCGGGGCCAATCCGGTCGGGCGCACCTTCCACCTGCCGTGGCGCAACGGGGACCGGAAGGCGATGACGGTCGTCGGCCTCGTCGCCGATGCGCGATATCGCGACCTTCGTGAAGCGGCATTGCCCGTCGCCTACGTCCCCTTCCGTGACCTGCTGCAGGACGCCACGCCGCCTGCAGGCGCTGACGATGGCCATCCGGCAACGAGTCGGGCAGGAGTCGCCGGCGATTGCGGTGAGCAGCGTGCGGACGCAGGAGTCGGTCGTCGCCGCCCAGACGGTTCGGGAACGACTGCTGGCCACGCTCGGTGGATTCTTCGCCATCGTCGCGCTGGTGTTGTCGGCGGTGGGTCTGTACGGCGTCACCGAATACGTGGTCGTGCAGCGCCGGCGTGACATCGGCATCTGTCTCGCGCTGGGGGCGCCAACCCGACGCATCGCCGCGCTCGTGGCCGGCGGGGTCACGGCAATGGTGACACTTGGCGGCGTCGCCGGGCTGCTGCTCGGCATGGGATCGGAGCGCTACGTCGGTGCGTTGCTGTTCGGGGTCACGACGAGCGATCCGGGCGCGCTGGCCTTGCCGGCCGCGATCGTCCTGCTGGTCACCGGACTGGCGTGCGCGCTGCCCATCCTGCGCGCCCTCCGGACCGACATCACGGCGACCATCCGCGCGCAGTGACGGGGCGAATCAAGCCGCGGCCTGGCCGATCGCCCGCTTGACGGCGTCGAGCAGCAACGGGAACTCGAACGGACGACCGACGACTTCGATGACCTGTTCGTCGCGGCTCGCGAGGCTGCGCGCCAGTCGTTCGTTCGTGCTCATGAGAATGAACGGCAGGTCCTTGAGCGCCGAATGCGCCCGCAAGTGATCGAGAAACGCCCACTGCCGCTCGAACGGCGGGATCAGGTCGTAGAGCACCACGGACGGTCGATGGTGGGCAACGAATGCCTGCAGGTCGAGGGTGCCCTTGCGGAGGTCGTTGACATGGCCGGTCACGGCAAGAAAGCCGTGCTCCTCGAAGAGCATCCGGAGCAGTTCCAGCAGGTCGTCGCTGCTGTTGAACAGCGCGACGACCGGTCGAGTGCGCGTGGGCAACATGTCGGGTCGTGCCTCCCGTGTGACCAGTGCCGTGACGATGACGCCACCCTGCGTGACGCAACCCGTCGAGGTGGCAGGAAGCGTGCCAGCCGAGGCCCGGCCGGCCACTGACTCGAACTCCTTCGAAACCTATGCTGTTGTCACTGCTGACTCGCCTAGGTGTTCGAGAGGCGACGGCGCGAACGGCGTCGTGTCGGGTAACTTTTGCTCTTCAGTAGGCCAATATGTCGCCCGTTGATGCCGCCGTCGATGCGGAACCGCTCACGAGAGCACCGATCGCATCGCCGCGCGCAGTGCGTCGGGCGTGAATGGCTTGGGCAGGAACGCACGGACGCCGAGTGTTTCCGTGTTGAACCGATCGGCCGCACCGAGGCCGCTCATGCCGATGACCGGCACGTTCGGCCACCGTGCCCTGACGAGGCGCGCGAGGGCCGGGCCGTCCATGCCCGGCATCATCATGTCGGTCAGGATCAGGGCGATGGCGCCTTCGTGTTGGTCGAGCACGGCGACCGCTTCTTCGCCGTCGTTGGCTTCGACGACGGCATAGCCGGCACCTTCCAGGACGTGGCGCGACACGAGGCGCACCGCACTCTCGTCGTCGACGATCAGCACCGTGCCCTTGCCGTCGGCGACGACGGGCGCCGCGACCGGGGCCGCCTGGCTCACGGGCGCCGGATCGGCGGCAGGCAGGGTGATGTCGAAGCAACTGCCCCGACCGGGAGTGCTCCGCACGTCGATGCGGCCGTCGTGCCCGCGGACCAGCCCCAGTGACGTCGACAGCCCGAGGCCGGTGCCCAGCCCGGTCGGCTTGGTCGTGAAGAACGGGTCGAAGATCTTGTCGAGCACGTCGGCCTGGATCCCCTCGCCGGTGTCCTCGACACTCAAGCGCACGTAGCGCCCCGGCGCCAGTTCCTGGCGCGGCGTCCGGCCGTCGATCACGAGGTTGGCGGCGCGCATCGTGAGCGTGCCGCCGTGGCTCATCGCGTCGCGGGCGTTGACGCACAGGTTCACGAGCACCTGCTGCATCTGGGTCTGATCGACGAGCACCGGCCACACGTCGTCGGCGGCGTAGAGCTCGAGGCGAATGTGCTTGGGCAGCGTGTCGGCGAGCAATGATGCCGTTTCGGTCAGCAACGTCGCGGGCGATTCGGTGGTGCGCTGGCCCTCGACACCACGGGCGAACGAGAGCACCTGCCGCACCATGTCGGCAGCGCGTCCGGCGCTGGCTTCGATCATTCCGAGCAGCTGACAGCGGGCCGGGTCGCGCTCGTCGGCCTTCAGCAGGCTGACGCCCATGGCGATGGGCGTCAGCACGTTGTTCAGGTCGTGGGCGATACCGCCGGCCAGCGTGCCGATGCTCTCGAGGCGCTGCGAGCGCAGCGACTGCTGCTCGAGCTGCTTGCGATCGGTGACGTCCTGCATCGCGCCTTGCAGCCGGACAATCGCGCCATGCTGGTCACGCACCGCCTCACCGATGGTGCGCACCCAGCGCTGGTCGCCGCGCGCCGTCGTCAGGCGACCTTCCTCGTCGAACGGGGTGCCGTCGCTGATACAGGTTCGGGCGGCCGACTGCAACTGGGGCAGGAACGTGTCGTCGAACTGGGCGGCGAGGTCGACTGGAGTGGGGACTGCACCCGAGGGGTACCCGCGGATGGCGAGGGCCTCGTCGGAGAGCTGCATGGTGTAGGCCGGCACTTCCAGCGACCACGCGCCGAGCTGACCGACGCGCGACGCCATCCGCAGCAACCGTTCCTGCTGCTCGCGTTCCTCCTGGGCCGCACGCTGGCGCGAGATGTCCTCGGCAATCGCGATGGCTTCCATCACGCGCCCGTCGGCGTCGCGCCGGGCCGACACGGTGATGCGGGCCGGGAACACGCGCCCGTCGCGGGCGACGTACCGCTTCTCCATCACGAAGGAGGAGCGCTGTTCGCGCCGCAACTCTTCGAGCAGACGCTCGTTCTCCGGCAGATCGTCCGGGAAGGTGACGTCGGCGATGCGCCGCTGGCGCAGTTCGTCTTGGTCGTAGCCGAGCATCGCCTGGAAGGCGGCGTTGGCGTGCGTGAACCGGCCCGACAGGTCGGCCACCGCCAGCCCGAACGCGGCATCCTCGAACACGGCGCGGAACTGCGCTTCGCTGGCCATCAGTTCGCGTTGCGTGCGGTCGTGCTGAATCGCGACACGCACGAGATGGGCGAACCGAATGATGAGCGCACGTTCTTCCTCGGTGGGGCGGGCGGGCGTTGGATGGTAAACCGCAAACGTCGACAGCACGACGCCGCGAGCGTCGATGACCGGGACCGACCAGCACGCGCGCAGGCCATACGGCGTGACGAGGGCCCGATAGCCTTCCCACAGCGGGTCGGTCTCGATGTCCTCGACGATGACGGGCTGGCGGCGGTGCACCGCGGTGCCGCAGGACCCGGCCGCCGGTCCGGCCTTCAGTCCGTCGATCAGCTCCAGGTACTCGGCAGGCAGACTGGGGCCTGCCCCGTGGTGGAGCGTCTCGCCATCGGCGGCGACGAGCAGGATGGACACCCGCCAGCCGTCGACGATCGATTCGAGCCCGCGGGCGATGGCATCCAGCACATCGCGCAGCGGGCGCCCCTCCGCAATCGCTTCCAGCACGGCGCTCACGACCGTCGTGCTGTCGGGGGGCATTGGCAGGCCGGCACCTGTCATCGGCGCAAATCCTTGCCTCTGGGGGTTACCCGAGGCCTGTGGGGCAGCCCGGAGATTGTGGCATGGCTGAGCCTCCGTATGCTCGAGCTTCTTGCGGCCGGCTGACACGACTGGTCAAGTCGCGGCCGGCTGGGCAGAATGACGCGACCATGCCGCGACTGGTTCCCCGCCCTCCGGACGTCCTCACTGCCGTCCGCCAGCGGCTCGTTGCCCAGGGGCTCACCAGACGACGCTGGACGCGTCCTGAGGACGTTGTCAGCTGGTTCGGCGCCGTCCAGGCGCAGGAATACGGTCCGGCCCGGTGGGCGCTGGGGCTCCGGCTCGAGGGCGTCGGCGACGAGGCGGTCGCCGCCGCGTTCGACGAGGGACGCCTGCTCCGGACGCACGTCCTGCGACCCACGTGGCACTTCGCGACGCAGGCCGACCTCCGCTGGCTGCTGGCCCTGACCGGTCCCCGCATCGACCGGGCGATGGCGCCCTACGACCGGCGCATGGACATCGACGCGCCGCTGATCAAGAAGGCTCGCCGCATCTTCGAGCGGGCGCTGACGACCCACGCCGACCTGACACGGGCCGAACTGGCGGAAGCCCTGGCGAAGGGCGGAATCATCGCCACCGGACAACGCCTCGCGCACCTGGTGATGCACGCCGAACTCGATGCGGTGATCTACAGTGGGCCGCGC
>Ga0335075_10015950_pt1 | contig 11241 bp, 13 predicted proteins | sample Lox_Sample_24_FD_206723 | JGI IMG/M metagenome (GOLD analysis project Ga0335075, IMG submission 206723) | Soil microbial communities from Loxahatchee National Wildlife Refuge, Florida, United States - Lox_Sample_2.4 | ecosystem: Environmental > Terrestrial > Soil > Wetlands | place: USA... | reverse complement strand
CGCGCCTCGCCGCCCGCTTGACCGGCGCCGCCGCCGCGATACGCGACCGCTTCCGGTTCAAGCCCTGGCCCTACGTGACCCAGGTAGAGGGCGCGACCGCCGAGCAGGCTGCCGCGTCTCTTCCCGTCGGCGAGTACACCGCGCAAGTGACCGCCGGCCGCGGCCAGACCTCTGAAGACGCCCTTGCAGCGGCCCAGCCGCTGCTGGACGGCCGGCAGTCGGCCGCCCGCTGACCTATTGCGGGCCGTAGCCGGCGTTGGCCAGCATCCGGCGCAGGTCGGTGACCATCTGGACGTCGATGTCCTTGCCTTTGGGGGGATCGAGGTATTCCAGCTCGTTCCCTAGCTTGACCGCGACCTTGCCGTCATGGCGCACGGTCACCGTGCCGACGGTTTCCAGCAGGTCGGCCACCGAGCGCCACTCGATGTTGTGACTGACCGGGTGCGCGAAGATCTGCCGCAGCGTGTCCCGATGACGGCCGTCGAGATGTTCTGGCGTTGCCATATCCAGACCCTAACCTGCCGGCCGGCGCCGCGCGTACCGGCCCGGGCTTGTGCCGAGGATGCGCCTGAAGTGGCGGGTCAGGTGCGACTGGTCGTAGAAGCCGGCCTCGGCCGCCGCCAGGCCTGGCGGCATTCCGTCGAGCAGCAGCCCCCGCGCCAGGTCGATCCGCCGGCTGGTCATGTACTGATGCGGGCTGATCCCGAACTGCCTGCTGAACTCCCTGACCAGGTGGGCCGGGTGGACGTGCAGAGCATCCGATGCCTCGCCGAGCGTCATCGACTCGCGGAACCTTATGTCGATCATGCCGCGCAGCTCATCCGCCACATTGGCATTTGCCCGCGGGGCGGCGGGCGTGCTGTGGCGGCTCAGGTGCCAGCCGAGCCGTTCGGCGACGAAGGCCAGGCGGCTCTCGGCCTCGAATTCCTCGCCCGGCTGGCCGAGGGCATCGTGCAGCTGGTGGATGCGCCGCCGCAGCAGCACGTCGGACAGCACGGGCTGGTCGACCGCCTGGCCGATGAGGCTCCCGGGCAGGCTGGACAGATCGAGGTAGACGACCCGCTTGCGGAAGCCCGCGGTGGTGGCGGCGCGCCCGTTATGCGGGACGTGCGGGGGCAGCAGCGTGACGAGCTTGTCTACGGCGCCGTGCTCGTGGCGGTCCAGGTCGTACCTGATCTTCCCGTCGTCCACGATCAGCAGCGTCCACGCCTCGTGCGTGTGCATGGGGTAGACGTGGCTGGTCATGTGCGCGTGGAAGACCTCGACGACGCCGGGCACCGCCGGCCGCCAGGCCCGGACCCGCGTGTCGCTGACCACGCAAAAATCGTACAAGACCTGGTCACGGGCGATGCTGTTCGATCGATGGCATGGATTCAGACAGCGAGCAGATCAGGTTCGACACGAAGATCGCGGTGCTGCTGCGCGACGACCTGGAGGTATGGCAGCGGCTGAACGTCGCCTCGTTCCTAATCAGCGGCATCGGGCAGCGCAATCCTGAGGTGATCGGCGAGCCCTATGGAGACGCGGACGGTACGGAGTACCTGCCGATGTTCCGCCAGCCGGTCCTGGTCTTCGAAGGAAGCAAGGAGACCCTGACGAAGGCTCACGAGCGCGCGGTCAGCCGGGGCGTCGCGACCTCCGTGTTTACCGCGGACCTCTTCGCGACAGGCAACGACCGGGACAACCGGGCCGCGGTGCGCGCGGTGCGGACCGCGGACCTGGATCTGGCCGGGATGGCCGTTTACGGCCCGCGCGGCGTCGTGGACAAGATCACCAAGGGCGCGCGCATGCATCCGTAGCCGGCACCTGGCTGTTCTATGCGGGGCGGGGCGGGGCGGAGTCGCGCGGGCTCACCAGCCCGGCCTGGTAGGCGAACACCACGAGCTGGGCGCGGTCCCGGGCGCCGAGCTTGATCATCGCGCGGCTGACGTGGGTCTTGGCGGTGGCGGGGGACAGCACCATGGCCGCCGCGATCTCGTCGTTGCTCAGCCCGTGGGCGACCAAGGCGACGACCTCGCGTTCCCGGTTGGTGAGTCCTTCCATCCCCGCCGCGGCCACGGCGTCGGGGGGCCGGGCGACGAACTCGCTGATCAGGCTCCGGGTGACCGCGGGGGACAGCAGCGAGTCCCCGCGCATGACCACCCGCAGCGCCTGCAGCAGCTCCGCGGGCTCGGTGTCCTTCAGCAGGAAGCCGCTGGCCCCCGCCCGCAGCGCGCGGAAGATGTACTCGTCCAGCCCGAAGTTGGTCAGGATGACGACGCGGACGCTGGCCAGCCGCTCGTCGGCCACGATCTGCCTGGTGGCCTCGATCCCGTCGAGAACCGGCATCTGGATGTCGACCAGCGCGATGTCGGGCCGGTGCTCGGCCGCCAGCGCGACCGCTTCCCGCCCGTCGACGGCTTCGCCGACCACCTCGATGTCATCCTCCGCGTCGAGCAGCGACCGGATCCCGCTGCGGATCAGCGCCTGGTCGTCGGCCAGCAGGATCCTGATCACGACGCGGCCCGGGCCGGGAGCTCGGCCCAGACCCGGAATCCCCCGTCCGCCCTGGGCCCGGCGTCGAGCCGGCCACCGAGCGCGGATACCCGCTCGCGCATCCCGATCAGGCCCATCCCCGAGGTCGGCTGCGGTCCGGGAGTACCGCAGCCCAGGCCGCTGCCGATTTCGGCGCCGTCGTTGTCGACCTGCACCGTCAGCAGGCCGGGCCCGTACTGCAGGTGCACGGTCGCGCAGGCCTGGCCCGCGTGCCTGGTGACGTTCGTGAGCGCCTCTTGCACGATCCGGGTACGCGGCCTGGTCCACGTCCGGCGTCAGCTGCCGCTCGGGCCCCGTCACCGTCACAGTGACCGGCAGCCCCGCCGCCCGCGCCCGCGCGACGAGGGCGGCCAGCTGGCGCAGGCCGCTGGAGTCGGAATCGTCGGAGGCGCGCAGCACGCCGAGCGTGGCGCGCAGCTCGCGGCTGGCGTCGGCGCTGGCCTCCTGGATCGCGGCCAGCGCGGCGGGCACTTCCTCGCCGCGCTTGCGCGCCAGGTGAGCGGCCACGCCCGCCTGCACCTGGATCACCGAGATGCTGTGCGTCAGGGAGTCGTGCAGCTCGCGGGCGATGCGAAGCCGTTCTTCCACGGCCTTGCGCAGCGCCACCTCATCTCTCGTCCGCTCGGCCTCTTCGGCGCGCTGCTCCGCTTCGCGCAGATGCAGCTGCCACATTCGCCCGGCGACGAGCATGCCGATGATTGAGACAAGCCAGCCGGCGTCAAGGAACCTCCGCCAGGCACGATCGGTGCGCATTCTCCGAGCATACGAACCGGCCCGCCGGGGGCGCATCCTCCCGCCGGACCCATCACCGCCTACTCCCCGCGGAGTACCTGGCGGTTGCGCCCCAGCCCTGGCCGCTCCTAGGGGCCACTTGGCCCAAGCCTCACATCCGCAGCGCCTGTAACACGCACCCCATCACCGTGAGCAACAATTCATCACTCTTTGTCTTCGCATCACTTTTGGTCTTTCCTGTGTCCGATTTGCCCTGGTTTCGGGGACCAAAACTGATGCAAAGTGAGGTCCTGAGGTTGTCGACGGCAGTCCTGGATTTGTGGTGACGGCAGGCCACGCTGCCTGGCCGCCACCCGGCCCCCGCGTTTCTGCGACGTGACCGCTTACCTCGGTGTTCGCTCAGACGAGCGATCTTCAAGGAGGTTGTTAAGCGACGCGAGCCGCGTAGCGGCGTCGAGGTTGATTTCCGCTCGAAGGTTGTGGAGTTGCTCTTCGATGTGTTTGAGCCTCGGCTCGATCATCGCAGCAAACTCGCGGCGCAAGTACTTCGCGCTGAGCACTACTCCTGCCATGAAGCCGATGACCGAGCCCAAGACGATCTGCATCTGGACCACCGCCTGACTGCCGTACCGATCCTACCGCCAGTATGCACTATGCATCGGTCGCATAGAAAGCATGCAATCTGCCATGTGGCAGATTGCCTATCGCTACCTGCACACCTAGTACGAGTGGCTGCCCGAGGGTTCCTGACACCGAACCGCAGCTGCCTGTAGGTCCCTGACGCATCGCCCGTGTCCTGACCTGTGGGTACGGGCGGTGGTCGAATCGATCCGTAACGTCTAGACTTGCCCCGGAAAGGTCCATGTGGGGGAGTGGCGTTGGTTCGTCCACGTCTCGAGCGGGATATGACTGCGAGCATCGTCAACGCTGCGTTGCACATTAGATGTGCTCTACATGGCCGATCCGGATGGGTTTTCGCACGTGGCGCGTGACTCGACTGCGTGAAAGAGCCTAGTTGCCCATCGAAGGAGGAGAGCGTGGCAGACGGAGAGCGGGCTCACATCACGTGGCGCAGAAGCACAGCGTCAGCTTCAGACAACTGTGTCGAGGTAGCGTTCGCTAGCGAGTCGATCCTCGTGCGCAACTCACGCGACCCACTCGGCCCGGTGTTGTCCTTCTCGCCCGAGGAGTGGGCAGCTTTTCTGGAGGGCGCTAATAGGGGGGAATTCGTCCCCGGGACCGACCAGCAGTAGCTTGTAGTCTTATCTCTCTCCTAGCAGCCCGCGCAGGAAATCTACGGTTTTTCCCCCGAGGGACATCTTGCGGAGCTCCTCAAAGATTTCCCTGTAGGTAACGATCTCCTCCTGATCGTCCCGGTGGAACACCTCTCCCCCTGAGCTCTCCAGGTACAGGACGTCCTCGTCCTCTGGCTCCGGAAACTCGAGGATCACGAAAGGCCTGTGCATCCCGCGGTTGATGCCCGCACTGAACGGTACTACCTCAATGGTCACGTCAGGCCTGCCTGTCAGTCCGATCAAGTGGCGGATCTGAGCGTCCATGACGTCTTGGCTGCCTACCCGGCGGCGTAGTACGGCTTCGTCTAGTATGAAGAATGACCAGGGTGGGGGCCCAGTTCGCTTCAGCAATTCCTGGCGCTTCATGCGAAGCTCGACCAAGTCATCCAACCGCTCTTTCGATGGATGACCGCTGAATTCTTGAATTACTTCACGTGCGTACGCCTCGGTCTGCAGCAGGCCAGGAACCAGCACTGGTTCGAAGTTTCTCGTAATCATCGCTGCGGCCTGGTATTCGATGAACTGCACAAGCTGCGGGGACGCGACGTCTCGATACTGGCTCCACCAGGAACGTTCTCTTCCCGCCTTAGCGAGCGCGATTAGCTCCTCAACCTTATCATTATCAGCTATGCCGTAATGACCGAGAAGCACTTTGAGATCATTTGTCGAGATGCCGACAGACCCATTCTCGATCCGGATGAGTTTCGAAAGCGACCAGTCCATTGCGGCCGCCACCTGCTCTTGAGTCTCACTCGCGGCCAAACGTATTCGGCGCAGCTCGGCACGGAGACGTCGTCGCTGAACTGCCGGGGCCGGACCGTCGCTCTCCAACGCTTCCCCTCTCACCGCCGATGCTAGGTAGCCATCAGACAAGTTGCACTCTGCTTAGTGCAGTCCGGTAGCCTGGATGAGATCTTAGGGGTAGGACGCTAACTTCGGTATAGCGGGGGCGGCGTGTCGCCACAGAACTGTAGTCAAGCAGCCCAAACCGGAACTCAGCCCGGCCTGGTCCGCTACCTTCGCGAGCATGGGACGATCTGACGACCCGGGACAGCCCGACGGCCCGGTCATGAACCCCGAAGACGCTTTGCAGTTGGCGGACTGGCGGCGGCAGACCGCCGTGCTGTACGCCCGGGTCCGCGAGGAGCCGGATCCCGCGGCCGCGCACGCCCTGTGGCGGGATGGCCGCGATCAGATGATGCGCTCGCACCCGCAGAGCCCACTGCCCGCCGGTGACTCGGTGCGGGCCGATGGCGTCCCGTACTGGCCCTATGATCCGGCGCTGCGCTGGACCGTGCGCGTCGAGCCAGTCTCGCGGCCGCGGCGGATCGTGATCGACACCGGCCCGGATGGCGTGACCCGCTACGAACAGGCCGGCTGGGTCACGTTCGGGGACCCCGTTGGCCGCCGGGTGGCGCTGTGGTGGCTGGATCAGTACGGCGGCGGCCTGTTCCTGCCACTGCGGGACGCGACGGCCGGCACCACCAGTTACGGCGGCGGCCGGTACCTGCTCGACACGGCCAAGGGCGCCGACCTCGGCTCAGCGGGCCAGGAACTCGTCGTCGACCTGAACTTCACGTACCACCCGTCGTGCCGTTACGACCCGCGCTGGGCCTGCCCGCTCGCACCGCAGGACAACGTGATCGACGTGCCTGTCCGTGCGGGAGAGCGGCTGACCGCGCCGTAGGGCTATGCCCGTTCTTCTACCAGGAAGCGATGGCCGTCCGGTCCCTGGATCAGGGCCGCCCGGATGCCGCCGCGCCGGATCATCAGGTCATCGGCGGTCAGGGCCGCGCCGCGGCGGGCGAGCGCCGCGGCGGTCGCGTCGAGCGACGCGACGCACACCACGCAGTGCGTCGCCGTGATGTCGTTGCCCGCCGTGTCGGCCGGGATTTGCCGGCGCGTACCCACGTGGTAGTGCAGCAGTTCCATGCGCGGCGCGGGCAGGTCATGGGCGAGCCGCGTGACGCTGACCTGCACGCCGTCGACGTCGTCGAGGGCGTCCTGCTCTGGCCCCCGGTTCTCCGTGCGAGCCCCGGCACTGAACCCGAATACCGCGTTGAAGAAACTGGCGCTGCCGGCTGTGTCGCTGATCGCGATGGCCGTGTGATCGACGCCAAGAAAGCAGCCGGTGCCGGGGGCGGTGCGCCATTCTGCCGGGACACGACTGGCGGGGAACGCGAGCAGTTCCAGCGGGTGGCCGTCGTGGTCGCGGAACTTGAACGCGGTCACGCCTCCGGAGGTGTCCGGCAGCCGCACCGGACCCGCGCGAGTGATGGGCCGGAGTCGCGGGTTCGCCATGACCCGCTGATATGCCTGTGTCATGTCGCTCACGATGATCGCCATGTGCTGGAACCAGAGGTCGGTGCTGGTGCTGTCGGGTGGGTAGGGCCGTCCCGCCGTGTCGGTGAACTCCAGCAGTTCGATCCGCTGGCGGCCCAGCCGCAGGCATGAGCTGCGCCCGCGCGCGTGCGGGACGCCAAGCACGCTGGTCACCGAAGGCTCGATGTCGTCGCGGCGTTCCACGGTGCAGCCGAAGGTCGAGACGTAGTCCGCTACCGACCGGTCAAGGTCGGACACGATCAGCGTGACCCTGTCGATCACCGCCGCTGGCCGGGCGGTCACGCCGCGCCAGCGGTGCCGATGCGGGCCGCGATGTGATCACCGACGCGCAGCGCGTTCGCGATGATCGTCAAGGTCGGGTTCACGGCGCCGACGGACGGCATGAAGCCGCTGTCCACCACGTACAGGTTGTCCAGGTCGTGTGCCTTGCAATGCACGTCGAGGACCGAAGTAGCCGGGTCGGTGCCGAAGCGCACCGTGCCCGCCTGGTGTGCCGTGGCCGCGGCGTCGAATGCCTTGTGCAGGTAGAGGCTGCGCACGAAGGTCGTGTCCACCATGCCGATCTTGGCCAGCACTTCCTGGAAGGTCCGCCGGAGCCGGTCCAGGCTCACGGTGTTGTTGCCCGGCTGCAGCGCCAGCCTGATCGTCCCGTCCCGCCGGAGCGTGACCCTGCTGTCGGCGCGGGGGAGGTCCTCGCTGGTCAGCCAGAAGTCGAGTGAGTGCCCGGCGACCTCGCCGTACGGGGTGGACGGCGCCCACCCGAGCAGGCGCGGCGCCGCCCCCTTGAGCTGCCAGTCATCGGACTTGCCGAGCATCTGGATGTGCCCCATCGGATGCTCCCAGTCCTCGCCGGAGGCGTAGAAGTCGTTCAGCGCCAGCGTCTTCTGGAAGACCGTCGGGTTCGGCGCGCGGGAGAATGCGATCAGGGCCAGGTTGTTGTGCCGCATGTAGTTCCGGCCGACCATGTCGGACGAGTTCGCCAGGCCGTGCGGATGCTCGTCGGTTGCCGACTTCAACAGCAGGGCGGCGGACAGGATCGCCCCCGCGGACACCACGATGACGTCGGCGGTCACGGTGTGCGGGGAGCCGTCAGGGAGGGTCACGGCGACGCCGGTGACGGAGCGGCCGCCGGCGTCGGTCACCAGCCGCTCGGCGGTCGTCCTGGTCATCAGCGACAGGTTGGGGTGCGCGGCCAGCGCCGGGCGGAGCACGGCCGATTCGGCGTCGGCTTTGGCGCCGAGCGGGCAGGGGAACCCGTCAAGGCGGTCGCAGCGGATGCACGGTGAGTCCGTGGTCGCCCGGCCGTGCGCGTCCTGGGTGAGCTGCACGGCCAGCGGCAGGTGGAATGGGTGCAGGCCGAGCTTCTCCAGGTCGTCAGAAAGCTGCTGGATCCGCGGCTCGTGCTGCACGGGCGGGTGTCTGTAGTCCTCGCTCGAGACGCCGGCGAACGGGTCCTCGCCGTGCCTGCCGTGCACCCGGTACTGGTGCTCGGCGCGGACGTAGTACGGCTCCATGTCGTCGTAACTCAGCGGCCAGGCCGGCGCGATTCCGTCCGGATGCCTGACGTCGCCGAAGTCGCGCGGCAGCAGCCGGACCAGCGCCGCGCCGTACACCTTCGAGTTGCCGCCGACGCAGTAATGCAGCTCCGGCCGGAAGGGCCGGTCGTGCAGGTCGTAGAAGGTCTCGTCGGCGGTGTACTTCGCGTCGCCGAAGACGGCGCGCGAGCTCCAGTTGTCCCGCTCTCGGGGAAGGTAGTCGCCCCGTTCGAGGATCAGCACGCGTTTGCCTGTTTCGGCCACGCGCGCCGCGGTGGTCGCGCCGCCTGGTCCGCTGCCGATGACGAGGACGTCGTAATGGTCACCGCTCATCGTCAGACGAATCCGCCGTTGGCGTAGATCACCTGGCCGTTGACCCAGCGCCCAGCGGGCCCAGCCAGGAAGGACACCACGCCGGCAATGTCATCGGGCTGGCCGAGGCGGCCGAGCGGTGGCAGAGCCGCCAGCTCTTTCTGTTCCTCGGCCGAGGTGCTGTGCAGGAACGCCGCGGTGGCGGTGGGCCCAGGCGCGACCGCGTTGACCGTGATGTCGCGGCCGCGCATCTCCTTGGCCAGGATCCGGGTAAGCGCGTCCACGGCGGCTTTGGACGCCGCGTACGCGCTGAGCTCCGGCGGCGCGAACCGCACCATGCTCGACGACACGTTGACGATCGCACCACCCGCGTCCAGTCGCCGCGCGGCCTGCTGGTCGACCACGAACGTGCCGCGGACGTTGACCCGGTGGATCTCGTCGAAGTCCGCCAAGTCCAGGTCGGCCAGCGCGACGGGCCGGTTGATCCCCGCGGTGTGCACGACGACGTCAAGATGCCCGAAGCGGTCCTGGACTGCGTCGAACAGCGCGGATACCGCTTCCTCGTCGGCGATGTCCGCCGCGAACGCCGCGCCGCGCCGCCCGTGCTCCGCTATCTCTTTCACCGCGGTGTCGGCAAGGTCGACGCTGCCGGTGTAGGCCACGGCGACGTCCAGCCCGTCTGCGGCAAGCTTGGCCGCGATGGCCCGGCCCATGCCGCCGGTCCCGCCGGTTACCAGGGCAGTTCGTGTGCGGCCTGCCGCCGCGCCGTCTGCAGTCATGAGCCCAGCGTCGGCCCCTGGCTGGCACCGCACATCGTCAGGTCGCGTAGTTTGCGCGGGCTCGCCGGCCGGCCTGGTGGTTAGGATGCCGTCATGCCTGGCTCGTCTCCCGCTGGCGCGGACGGACCGCGGGCGAAGGGGCGCGCGCCGCACCGGCGCAGCGACCGGGCCCGTGTCGCGGTGCTGCATGCCGCCGATGACCTGCTGGTCGAGCGGGGGTACGCGGGCGTCACGATCGAAGGCATCGCCGCCAGAGCAGGGGTCGCGAAGCAGACCATCTACCGCTGGTGGCCTTCGAAGTTCGAGATCCTCATGGACACGTTCCTCGAGGACGCGGCGGGCGCCCTGGAGATCCCGGACACCGGCACGGTTGACGGAGACCTGCGGCAGCATCTGCGGCAGCTCGCGGGATTTCTCACCACCGAGCCCGCGGGCCAGGTGATGCGCGCGCTGATCGGCCAGGCGCAGCACGACGCCGACGTCGCCCGCACCTTCCAGCGGCGGTTCCTCGACGAGCGGCGCGCCCTCGACCGGACGATCCTGAAGCGCGGCGTCGCCCGCGGCGACCTGCCCGGCGATACCGATCTGGACCTGGTCATCGACATGATCTACGGGCCGGTCTATCACCGCGTGCTGCTGACCGGCCTGCCCGTCGACGACCAGTTCATCGGCGGGCTCGTCAGCCACGTCATGGCTGCCGTGGCGGCTAGCGCCCGGTCCAGCAGCTGATCTCGATGCCGTCCTCCACCGGGAACGCCACGCTGACGTAGCCGTTGGCCGGATACCGGACATAGCCGAGGTAGTCGCCCATGCTCGCCTGGCTGATGTCATCGGCGGCCACGATCGCGCCAGGCGCGAGCCTTGGCTCGAGCAGGCGCAGCACCGGAAGGCAGAGATCCTTCCAGCCGTCCAGCAGCACCACGCCGATCGGGCCGGGCACCCCGGCGAGGGTTTGCCGGGCATCGCCAGGCAGGATCGTCACGGCCGCGCCAACCCCCGCCTCCTCCAGGTTGGCCCTGGCGGCATCGATCTTTCGCGGGTTCAGCTCGGTGCTCACCACCCGGCCGGCGCCGTTGTCGGTCACCGCGGCGGCCAGGTAGATCGTCGAGATGCCGAACGACGTCCCGAACTCCACCACGGTGTCCGGGCGAGCCGCCCTGACCAGGTTGTAGAGCAGCTTGCCGCCGTCGGCGGAGATGGGGATGTAGCAGTCCTTGAGCGCGTCCGCCTGCTCGGCAGCGGATGCCTGGGACCACGAGGACAGCCCGGACGGCGGCGGCGGGACGTGGTCGCCGTCCTTGTCGGCTGCGGCGAACAGTCTGCTGAGCAGATCGGCTACCGGTGGTGATGTGAGGGTGTTAGTCATGCCTTAAATAGTAGACGCAACGTTGCGTCCACTCAAGGCTATGCCTGCATGGTCCGGCGCCCGTCCGCGTAGCCTGAACGCGTGACTTCACCCGCGCTTCAGCAACCGCAGTGGCCCGACCGTGAGCGGCTGGAGGCGGCGGTGCGCGGCCTGGAAGGCCTGCCCCCGCTGGTGCTCGCCGCGGAGTGCGACCAGTTGAAGGAGCGGCTGGCGTCGGTGGCGCGCGGCGAGGCGTTCCTGCTGCAGGGCGGCGACTGCGCGGAGACGTTCGCTGGCACCACCGCCGACAGCATCCAGGGCAAGTTCCGCACGCTGCTGCAGATGGCCATCGTGCTCACCTACGC
>Ga0335075_10015949_pt1 | contig 11242 bp, 11 predicted proteins | sample Lox_Sample_24_FD_206723 | JGI IMG/M metagenome (GOLD analysis project Ga0335075, IMG submission 206723) | Soil microbial communities from Loxahatchee National Wildlife Refuge, Florida, United States - Lox_Sample_2.4 | ecosystem: Environmental > Terrestrial > Soil > Wetlands | place: USA... | reverse complement strand
TCGCCCCGTACCCGAGCGCCGTGGCGGCGAGCATCATGTTCTGCGCCGCGGCGCCCGCCGCGAGCATCTGCTCGACCGCAGGAATCTTCGCCGTGGCGTTGTGGACGGCCGCCACCACGATGATCAGCGGCGCACGCAGAGGCTTTTGCCGCTCGCGCTGCAGGGTCTCGGCGCTGGCTGCCGGGAGCTTGCGGCGCAGTTGGTCGGCCATCAGCTCGCCCAGGCGCTCGCGCGCGGCGCCGCGAATGACGATGAAGCGCCACGGACGCAGCCGGCCGTGATCGGGCGCGCGCGAGGCGCACTCGAGCAGCAACTCGAGCGCGCCCGCATCGGGCGCCGGATCGGTGAGAGTCTTGGCGGAGCGCCGCTTGAGGAGTGCGTCGATGGTTTGCATGGCCGCCGATTGTCTCAGATTGCCGGACTCGATGCGGGCCCAGGCGCCATTGCGCCCTGGTCGCGCCCTTCCGGCTCGCCAACAGACCGGCGGCGTCCAATACTTCGAAACAGTGTAGAGTCGTCGGTCATGGACGCGACCGACCTGCAAGAGCTCAAAGCCTCTATTCGCACGATTTCGGACTATCCCCGCCCGGGGATCCAGTTCCGGGACATCACCACCCTGCTCGGCAACGCGCAGATGTTCCGCCGCGCGGTGGATGAGTTGGTGCGGCCGTGGACCGGCTCGAAGGTCGACCGCGTGGCCGGCATCGAGGCGCGCGGCTTCATTCTGGGCGGCGCCATTGCCCACCAGCTTGCCGCCGGGTTCGTCCCCATCCGCAAGAAGGGCAAGCTGCCGCACGAGACGGTGCGCGTGGCTTATTCCCTCGAGTACGGCCTGGACGAGATCGAGATTCACCGGGACGGCGTTGCCCGCGGGGAGCGGATCATCCTGGTGGACGACCTCATCGCTACCGGCGGCACCGCCGAAGCGGCAGTGAAGCTGTTGCGCTCCCTGGGGGCGCAGATCCTGGCGGCCTGCTTCGTCATCGACCTACCGGACCTGGGCGGCTCCCGCCGCCTGGAAGCGCTCGAGGTCCCGGTACGGACCCTCGTCTCTTTTCAGGGACATTAAGTCAGCCAGCCCCCCAAAAGGGCGCCGTTCCGGCGTCAGAAGATTACTTTCCGGTCATCCAGGCTTGGGACGGGGGGGTTGCGGAGATAATGCCTGCCGTTCCGGGCCAGAGAGCCTGGGAGATTTCAAGACTGCTCTCAATCCTCGCTATTTTGGAGATGTCGATGCTCAAGAAGCTCCTGCCCGCCATCCTCGGCGCGCTGCTGGTCGCCAGCCCGGTCATTGCGGTCACCACCGCCGCGGCTGCCCCGCAGGCCACCACGACGATGAAGTCCCATCACAAGGCCACCAAGCACAAGAAGGCTTCGCACCATGCGAAGCATTCGAAGAAGAAGGCGAAGAAGGCCCCGGCCGCCTGAGAGCCCTTCCGGCCCAAAAAGCCCCGCCCCGTGCGGGGCTTTTTTTTTGCTGTGCGCATCTGTCTAATCGCGTTCGGAGCCATGATGCCCACTGCGGAAACCCCGCTCTCAGCGACCCGTTTCGACCCGGCGGCACAGTTGCGCCAGCCGACGGGGTGGTCGGCGCTGAAGTTGCTTCCGGTGCGAGCTTGGCTGGCACTCGTCGGGGTGCTCTTTGCGGCACTGGGCTCGGCAGTGATCGCGGAATGCCTGGCCGAGGAGCCGCAGACCCAGGCGGCGGTCATCTTCCTCGCCCTCCTGGCCGTGGGGTTGCTGTTGGCGCTGAGCCGGCTTCTGGCCGCGGATGCCGTCCGGCGCGACGGTCTGCGCGCAGCATCGGAACGCCACGCCAAAGAGCTGGAGAGTCTGGTCGACTCGCGGACGGGCGAGCTCTCCGCCCTCTCCACTCATCTGCAGGAGCTCTCCGAGAAAGAGAAATCGGAGCTCGCCCGCAACCTCCACGACGAGCTCGGCGGACTGCTGACGGCGGCCAAGATGGATCTGTCCTGGCTGCAATCGCGGGTGCCGGACCCTGCTTTGCAGGAGCGGCTGGCGCAGCTCGGCGGTGTGCTCGATGAGGCCATGGACCTCAAGCGCCGTGTAGTCGAGGATCTGCGGCCCTCGCTGCTCGATCATTTCGGCCTGCCGACGGCACTGCGCGCGTACGTCGATTCGGCCTGCGCCAAGGCGGGTCTGCGCGCCGACCTCTCGCTGCCCGACGACGGCGCGCCGATGCCGAAGGAGACGGCGATCGCGCTCTTCAGAATCGTGCAGGAAGGCATCACCAACATCATCCGCCATGCCGGCGCACGGTCGGTGACCCTGCGCTTCACGCTGGAGCGCGACACCTGCCGCTTCACTCTGAGCGATGACGGCAATGGCTTCGACGCCGCCGACCCCAAGTTCCGCTGGTCGCACGGCATCATGGGAATGCGCCAGCGAGTGCGCGCGCTCGGCGGTCAGTTCGAGCTCGAATCGGCGCCCGGCGCCGGCACCACGCTACGTGTCGGCGTTCCCCGGAATTAACTGGCGCTCCACTTCGAGTGGCCGTCGACGACCACTGCCTTCAGCAACGAGATATCCCGCATCTTGTCGAGGAAGTAGTCCGCGCCCGCCGCAAAGCAGTGGTCGCGGACGAAATCCGACGCGTAATTGGTCAACACCACCACCACCGGCTGCGCATCGGGCGGGTAGAGCTGCCGGACCTGGCGGATCACCGCCACGCCGTTGCCCTCGGCCAGCTCGATGTCGACCACGAGCACATCGTAGGTGGCCTCCTGCAGGCGCAGCAACGCCTCCGACTGCGTGGCCGCCTGAGCCGTCACGCAGATGCGGCCCGGCTCCGACAGCAGGTCCACCAGCCGGCGCGACAGGACTGCGGAGTCCTCGATGAGGAGGATGCGCCGCTCGGCTTTCGAGGAGCCATTGCCGGCCGCGGACCGCGCTTCAGCGCCCACCATACCCCTCACTGCAGCAGATTGTTCTTGATGGCGTAATACGTGATGTCGGCGTTCGTCTTCATTCCCATCTTCTCCAGTATCCGTGTGCGGTACGTGCTGACGGTCTTGACGCTGAGGAAGAGGCCGGCGGCAATTTCCGAGACGCTGCGCCCCTCGGCAAGCTTGCAGAAAATCTGGAATTCCCGCTCGGACAACGCGGCGTGACGCGGCTCGTTCCCGCCGCCCTGCATCCCGCTCACCAGCATCTCGGCAAGCTCCGGGCTCACATAGCGGCCGCCGCGAACTGCGGCGCGGATCGCACGACAAAGCTCCCCGTCGTCGGCGCTCTTGCTCACGAAGCCGCTCGCCCCCGCCCGCAGCACGTTCAGTCCGTACTGGCTCTCCGGATAGCCGCTCAACACCAGCGTAGCCACCGACTCATGGTGCGACTTGATCTGCCGGAGCACGTCGAGCCCCGACATGTCGGGAAGCGAAAGGTCCAGCAGGAGCACGTCACACGGGGCGGTACGCAGCAGGGTCAGAGCCTCGCGTCCTGTCTTCGCCTCACCGGCCCAGACGAAATCCGCTTGCGCCTCGATGATCTGCCTCAGCCCGATGCGCACGAGCTGATGATCGTCTACGACTGCGACTCGAATGGCCGGCATCAGGGTAGACGCCTATTCACGGGCCCGCCTATGGGAGTTGCGGAAGCTGCAACGGGAGCGGCTACGCACTGGGCTGTAGGAATCGTCCGACGGGGCGCGCACGACCTCAGCGCAACGAATCGCGGCCGGAGTCGGACTCCTCTTCCCTCTCCCTCTCCCTCTCCTGGGCCCTCTCCTGGACCTGGGCCGCGGACGGCGGCCGGCTGCTGGAATCCTTGCCATTGTAGGTCTCGAGGCGGTTGTACAGCGTTTTGAGGCTGACGCCGAGGATCTCCGCGGCCTTGCGCTTGACGTGGCCGCAATACGCCAGCGTCGCCATGGTGACCCGGCGCTCCACCTCCTCCAGCGGAGTGCCGACACGGATGGTGATGGTGGTGCCGTCATCGGGCTTGGGCGGGGCATCGGTCAGCGTTATGTCACATTCGATGACGTCGTCGGCCATGATGAAGGCGCGCTGCACGTAATTGCGCAGCTCGCGAACGTTGCCTGGCCAGCCGTACTGGTACAGCCGCACCAGCGCATCGCGGGAGAACGTCTTGTGGGTTCCCTCGGCGCGATTGAGCTCGTCGAGAAAGAACTGCGCCAGTTGCTCGATATCGGTCTCCCGGTCGCGCAGCGGCGGCAGGCGGATGGGGAAGACGTTCAGCCGGTGATAGAGGTCCTCACGCAGCTTGCCGTCGGCGACGGCTTTCTCCGGCTCACGGTTGGTGGCGCAGATCACCCGCACCTCACTCGCGATCGGCTGTGTGCCGCCCACGCGGTTGACCGTGCCGGTCTCGAGCACCCGCAGCAGCTTCACCTGCAGCTCCATCGGCATCTCGGTGATCTCGTCGAGGAAGATCGTCCCGCCGTTGGCGCGCTCGAAGAAGCCTTTGTGCTGGCGGTCGGCGCCGGTGAAGCTGCCGCGCTCGTGACCGAAGAGCTCGCTCTCGATGAGCTGCGGTGCGACGGCACCGCAGTTGAGCGGCAGGAAGGCGTTGCCGCGGCGCCGGGAGAGCTCGTGGATGGTCTGGGCGGCGAGCTCCTTGCCGGTGCCGCTCTCGCCGATCAACATGACCGTGGCCGAGGTCGGCGCGACGCGCGTAAGCTGATCGTAGAGCACCTGCATGCGCTGCGAGCTGCCGAGGATGCGCCCGAAGCGGCCCATGCGCCGCAGCTCGTCCCGCAGCTCGCCGATCTCGTGTTGCAGCGCGGAAGTTTTCTTCGCATGCCGCAGCACCGCCTGCACTCGCTCGAGGTCGGCCGGCTTCAGCAGATAGTCGCTCGCGCCGGCGCGCAGCGCGGCGACGGCGCTGTCGACGGTCGCATGACCGGTGATGATGATGACTTCGGTCGCTTCCGGCTTCTCGAGCTCGCGCAGCAGCTCGATGCCTTCTCCGTCCGGCAGCGCCAGATCGGTCAGCAACACATCGGGACGCTGCCGGCCGAGCTCGATCCGGGCATCCCGCAGGCTTTGGGCGCGCGCGACGGTGAAGCCCTCCATGCGAGCCACCTCCTGCAGCCAGTCCACCACGTCCGCGTCGTCATCGATGATCAAAGCGTGTGCCATGTGCCCGCCTTCAGCCCGTAGAGGGCGGTCAACTGTATGCCCTCCGGCGCGTGCCGCCAAGCGCAAGCGGAGCAGTGCCGTGTAACTTCCCTCAAAGCGCGGCTCCCGGACTGGGTTTTCTCGCAGTGAGCGCCGACACCGCGCCCGAGATGATCGACACGACGATCACCACGAGAACCGCATTCTCCAGTTGCCTGCCGAAAGCCGGCGGCAGATCGTGGCCGCTTGCCGCAAGCGCCAGGCAGTAGAGCGCCGCCGGGCCGCGCGCGGCGAACAGCTCGAGCGTCCGCCGCTGCGCGGGCGTGACCACGGGCCGCCCGAGCCCGAGACGCACTGCGAGCGGCCTGACCAGAATCAACAACACCGCGGCGTAGAGCGCCGTGCGCGCAGTGAATTCCGCCGCGCCGAGCAGCGTGCCGAGCAACACCATCAGGAGGACGGTCGCACCGCGCTCGGCGCGGCCGGCGAACCTGAGAACGCGCATCCCGAGCGGCTGCTTGCGCGTCACCCGGCGGCGCCCGGCGTGCGACAAGGCCAGCCCGGCCGCGAGCGCGGCGAGAAGCGCATCGCTGCGCAGGGCGAGTGCGCAGACATACGCGAGCGCGCCCGTGGCAAACACGATCATCTCCTCGAGCAGGTCTCCCTGGCGGTCGCGATCGATCAGCGCCAGCCAGCGGGCGGCGCCGGCGCCGATCAGCCAGCCGACGATCGCCCCGCCGGCGAGAGACCAGAAGACGGTGAGCGTCAGGGAGCCGAGCACGGCGGTGCCCGCACCCGCCACGCCCATCCGCGTCAGCACCAACACGACCACCGGCGCCACGATCGCGCTCGTCACGGCTCCCTCCGCCGCGAGAGCAAACGGTACGAGCTCCTGTTCGCCCTCCGCGACAGCGTATGCGTCCGAGGCCAGCACCGCGTCCGTCGGCGCAAGGATCACTGCCAGGAGCAAAGACTGCAGCAGGCTCATGCCGAAGATCAGATAGCCTGCCCCGGCCGACAGCAACACCGCGGACACGGTCGTGAGAGAAGCGAGCTGCGCCGGCACCCGCCAGGGCGCCCACTCCAGCGGCGCGCGCAGGCGCAGTCCCGCGCAAAACAGGCATATCAACAGGACCGCTTCGCACAGCGACTGGATGAGCGCCCCATCCTCGGAGAGCTGCGGCTCGATGAGCTTCAAACCCTGAGGGCCCGCGAGCAGGCCCACACCGATCCCGAGAATGACGGGGCTGGTGGACCATCGTGTCAGGGGAGACTCGGCCCTACTGTTGACCTGCTTGTGCACCGGGACCCACCGCAGCGCCGCGGGCAGCTCGCAGGGCGCGACAGCCGCGGATCGCATCATGAGTGCTCATCAGGACCTCGAACTGGCGCAGCACGGCGGCGCGCACGAAATCCGGGAGGTGATCGTCCAAGGCGTTGCGATACGCCTCCAGGATCCAGCTCTGCCCGCGCTCGCACGTGTCGAGGATAGCTCCGTCTTCGGCGCGCGCAAGAGCGGCGCGCAAGCCTGCCCAGCCGCTGCGCCAGAAACCGGCCACCGCCCCCTGGGGCTGGCGCCCGCCCCCCAGCCGCTCGACCAACGCCTCGAGCTCGCGACTCGCCTCGCCGCACTCGGCGGCGCCCCGCAGACAGAGCTCTTGCAGCGCGCCCGCGGCGAGCGACGCGGCGCTCATGCGGAACGCTTGCTCGCTGTCGCGATGAACGGAAATGAGCTCCCTCAGCGCTTCGATCGTGTACTTGGATGTCATAGCGCGTTTCCTCCGGTGGCGGTCCCTGACCGCGTCCGGCAGGACAAAGGGATTGAACACTTCGAGGTCAGCGCTCAAGCATGAGATGTGCCATGACCGCCGCGGCGCGGCGACCCCACCCGCGCCGCCAGCTCGGCCGCACTCGCATGCGGAACCGGCTGCACAATTTTCACCTGCTGTACCTTTTTACAGACGCCGGCGGCTTCCGCGGCGGCTCAGCCCCCCCTTTAGGGCCTGATTAGCCAGCCAAAACGCCACTGGCATGTCCATTGCATGAAGTGGCTAGACCCCCCGTTTGGCGGGCTGTGGTGCGACCAGCCCGCTCTTTTTTTTCTGCGTCCCTGCTGGCGCAAATCGCTCCCGGCGATTTGCGCGAGCGCGGGCGTGCGGCTGCATTTGAGCCCGCGGCCCCCGGGAACGGCCCGGGGGCCGCTCACCTGATCGCTTTCGAACGGGGCCAGGGATAAAGAGCGTGAGCTGCACCCCTCGCGCAACTTGCTTTCGCACGTTCCGGGGTTCAGATTCGTATGCCGTCAATGCGCGCGGAGGGGCCCCGATGCATCAGATGGTGAATACGGAGCAGGCTACCGCAATACACCAGGCGCTCATCTCCGTGCAGAGCGCCGTCACGGGGATGACGTTTTCGCGGTGCGATCAGGAGGATGTCATGGAGCTCATCGACAGGGTGGAAGAGCAGCTCCATTGCACTCATCCCAACGCGGCGCTCATGTGTACCTTTCTCAACTCGATTGCCCGCAGTCTGCGGGCGCAGCCGGAGGCGCGCGAGGCCTGTCTCACGATCGAGCAGGCGATCGAGGTCGCCGGCATGCCGAGCACCTGGCAGTCCGGTATTTGATTCAGGGTCGGTCGGAGCGGCGCCAGACGGCCAGGCGCCGTACCAGCGGCACGAAAGTGTCGAAGTCGACGGGCTTCGGCACGTGCAGATCGAATCCCGCGTCCATGGCCGCAGCAACGTCGCTCCGGGACACGTAGCCCGTCACGGCAATCGCGAGCATCCGTCTGCCGATCTGGGTCGAGCGCAGCTTGCGCACGAGAGAGTAGCCATCCTCCAGCGGCATGCCGATATCGGTGACGACGATGTCGAAATGCGCGCCCTGCGCATGCAGCTGCCGTAGCGCGGAGGGCGCGGAATCGGTGACCGTGACCGCAGCGCCTTCGAGCCGCAGCATCTCCGCGACGACGGTGCGCGCTTCCAACTCGTCGTCCACGACGAGAATCGACAGTCCTTCGAGCGTCTGCCGCCGCTCCGGCAGCGCGGGCTCCGTGCCATCCACCTCTGCCGACTCCGCCGCCGAAGCCGCGGGCTGAGCCATGGCCATCGGCAAGCGGACACTGAACTTTGCGCCCGCGCCGGGCCCGGCGCTGAATGCAGACACGGAGCCTCCATGCAGGGCGACGATCTCCCGGACCAGCGTCAGGCCGAGCCCGAGTCCGCACGCCTGGCGCGTGCTCGCGTCATCCCCCTGTCTGAAGCGGTCGAAGATGTGCGGCAGCAGCTCCGGTGCAATGCCCTGGCCGCTGTCCTCCACCGTAAGCTCCGTGAACGCGCCGTCATCGCGCAGCCCGACGGTAATCCGGCCTCCGGCGCCCGTGAACTTCACCGCGTTGGAGAGCAGGTTGCCGATCACCTGCTGCAGGCGATCGGGGTCGGCGCGCAGCTCGCCCGCGCCGTGGACGAACGAAGTCATGATCTCGATGCCCTTCGCCGCCACGGCCGGCCGCGCAGCGTCGATCGCGAGCCGCGCCACGCGCGCGAGCTGCATCGGACGCGGCTCCACCTTGAGCTTGCCGGTGCTCACGCGCGCGAGATCCAGCAGGTCGTTGACCATTTTCAACTGCGCCTTCGCGCTCTGCTCGATGCGGGGCGTGATCGCCGTGACTTCCGCGTGGTTGCCGCACTTCAGGGCGAGAATGCGATTCCAGCCGAGAATGGCATTGAGCGGCGAGCGCAGCTCGTGCGAGATCACCGACAGGAACTCGTCCTTGGACCGGTTGGCGGCTTCCGCCGTCTCACGCGCCTGGCGCTCGCGCTCGAGGAGCCGCTCGCGCGCATCGAGGACGCCGTCGAAGGCCCGATGCTCGCTCGTTACGTTGCGTACGATGATCACGAGATCCGCGGGCGCGGCATCATCGGGAGCCCTTACGGCGCAGCCGCGCAACGCGAGCCAGCGCATCTCCGCTTGCTCCGGCGCCGGCCGCACGCGCACCGTGAGCTCCAAGGGCGAAGCGCCTGTGAGCGCCGCCTGCACTGCGTGCGAGAACCGTCCACGATCGTCTGCGTGGACGCGTGACTCCACCGCTCCCCAGGACAGCACCTCATCGGGCGGCCAGCCCCATTCCGCCTTGAATTGCGAGTTGGCCTCGGGCGCGAGACCGCCGGCACGGAGTCGGCAATAACCGACACGCCCCACCGCGAGCACCGTCTCCAGCTCATCCTTGCGGCGCGCGAGGCGCTCCCACTCGGACGGTAACGCGCGCGCGGCCGCGACAGGCGCTTGCGCCGCATCTGGGCGGGAACCGGGGTCGTCGTCGTGAATTGATGTCATGTCGCTCGTATGGGAGTTTGAGCCAAGGCTCGGCGCACATGGCGTTCTTACACGCCCTTGCAAGTTCTCCCCGGCGGCTCGCTGCGTCGCCGAGGGCGGGGTGGTGCCGACTTGTGAGTAGAGGGTTCCTCGAATGTCCAATGCCGTATTGGGACTGCGACTGAAGCAGCAGCTCACGCTGACACCTCGGCTGCAGCAGTCGGTGAAGCTGCTGCAACTCTCCGCTCTGGAGTGTGTGCAAGAACTGCACCAGGCAATCGCGCAGAATCCCTTCCTCGAGGAGAGCGCGGAGTCGGCGGAATCGCCGGATCCCCGTGCGGAGCGCGAGGAGGCGAGCGAGGACAGCTCGCGGGCCGACCTGGATTTCTCCTCCGGCGGCGGCGGCGGCAGCGGCGAGGATACGCCCGACTGGACGGAATGGACCGCCTCGCCGTCGACCCTGCATGATGCGCTGCGCGAGCAGCTCCTGCTTCTCGGTCTGACGGAGCGCGATCACGTACTCGCGAACCTCATCATCGACGCGCTCGATGATGACGGCTTCCTGCGCCTGCCGCTCGAAGACGTGGCGGCGCTGGCGCCCGGCGCGGCGCCGGGAGAGGTCGAGACGGCGCTTCGCATCGTACAGACGCTGGAGCCGAGCGGCATCGCGGCGCGCAGCCTGGGCGAGTGTCTGGCGCTGCAGCTCGAGGCGATGGATCGCGGCACGCCCGGCCGCGATATCGCGCTCGAGGTGGTGCAGAACCGGCTGTCGCTGATGGCCGCCCGAGACAACACACGGCTGCTCGACGCGCTCGGCTGCTGCGCAGAGGACCTGCGCCTCGCCATGGAGCTCATCCGCAGTCTCGATCCACGGCCGGGATCCAAGGTCGGCACGTTCGAGCCGCGCGCGATCGTCCCCGACGTGATCGTGCGCAAGGAGAAGAAGCGCTGGGTGGTCACGGTCAACTCGGCCATCTACCCGCGCATTCGTGTCAACCAACAGTACGCCGACTATTTCCGCCAGGCGCGCGACGGTGAGACCGCGCTCCTCGCCCAGCATCTGCAGGAGGCCCGCTGGCTGGTGCGCAACCTCGAGCAGCGCTTCCTGACCATTCAGCGAGTGGCCGAGGCGGTGGTCGCGCGGCAGCGGAATTTCTTCGAGTACGGCGATCTTGCGATGCGGCCGCTCACGCTGCGTGAGATCGCAGACGAGCTCGGGCTGCACGAGTCGACGGTGTCGCGCGCCACCAGCCACAAGTTCATGGCGACGCCGCGCGGCGTGGTCGCCTTCAAGCGCTTCTTCTCCCGCCAGCTCGCGACGACGAGCGGCGGGTCGTGCTCCGCCACGGCGATCCGCGCGCTGCTGCGGGAATTCATCGCCGCCGAGGACCGGCGCAACCCGCTCTCCGACGTGCAGCTCACGGAGCTGCTCGCCGACCGGGGCGTGAAAGTCGCGCGGCGTACCGTCACGAAGTATCGCCGCTCGATGCAGCTCCCCGCCGTCGACTTCAGACGGGCATAGGCTCAGCGCCGCACTCGGATCTCATCGTCGTCACCGCCTTATTGCACCCTGGCCCTGGCGCGAAAGCGCCGCCTCGGAAAACTGGCCGGAGGCGTTCGAGAACACGATGTCCACGCGGCGGTTCTGCTGCCGGCCGGCCGACGTGTCGTTCGAAGCGACCGGGTAGGCCTCGCCGAGGCCGATCGTCTGATACTGGTTCTGCGCCACGCCCCGCAGCTCGAGTGCCTGCGCCACCGCCCGCGCACGCGCAGCCGAGAGCTTCTCGTTATAGTCGGCGGAGCCCGTGCTGTCGGTGTTGCCCTCGAT
>Ga0335075_10015944_pt1 | contig 11244 bp, 10 predicted proteins | sample Lox_Sample_24_FD_206723 | JGI IMG/M metagenome (GOLD analysis project Ga0335075, IMG submission 206723) | Soil microbial communities from Loxahatchee National Wildlife Refuge, Florida, United States - Lox_Sample_2.4 | ecosystem: Environmental > Terrestrial > Soil > Wetlands | place: USA... | reverse complement strand
AATCCCTACCTGGTCGACGGTAAGCCAGTCGTGGCGGAGACAACGGTTGCGGTCGAGTTTAAACCATGAGACATTTCTGCGCCGCGGACTCTCGTGAACCGTAAGCGAACGCCAGTAGGAAGCGGGCATACCCACTCACTTGCGTTTGCGCAAAGCATTGAGCACGATAATTCCACTGACTGCGAAACACAAAACTGCCGCCAGCGCGGCTATTGGAACAAATATTCCCCTAAGATGAAGTGGATCGGCGAATACAGCCGTCACTGCGAAGATCACTCCTAAGGCGTTCAGCCACAGAGGCCCCCAGAGTCCAGACCTCCGAATTGAGGGCGAAATATCCGGCCGCAGACGAAGCTGTAGAATCAGCGCCGCCACTCCAATGGCAGCGATAACCACCAGGGCGACCGGACTCAAGAATGCTCTTCGGCTCGTATAGAGAATAACCAGCGCCAGCGCGGCCAGCAGAAGGCCAGCCGCGATCAGGTTAAGGCTGCGCGGTTGGGGATTCGGACCTGGGCTGGAGGATGGTTCGGGCACGATATTCCGTCCTCCGATTTATACAGCGGCGGGCGCAGGTTTACAACGGACTCGGCGGCCATAATCTTAAGACTCTCGAACAAGATTTCGAGGAGCCGAACCTACTTTGGACATCCATTCGGCTTGCTGCGGATTGCCGTGGTTGACAGCGTAGAGTACAAGTTCGACGCGGGATGAAACTCCCAGTTTGTCGAAGATGCGGAACAAGTATTTTTTTATCGTATGTTCGCTGAGATCGAGCTCACTTGCGACTGCCCGATTACTGAGGCCTTCTGTCACCAGCGCAACCACTTGTTCTTCGCGCGGAGTAAGAAGCTGGCGCCCCTGCGAGTTGAGAACCCGAAGCGATGGCACCTCGGAAATAAGGTCGAGCAAGAATGTCATTTGCTCGCTGTTGGCCCAAACCTGCCCTCGCGCAACCCGCTCTATGCAGCGGCAGAGCAGCGGAAAGTGCGCATCGGAGATGCAGAAAATCCCTCGGGCTCCGGACCGAAATGCGCTTACAACAATTTTCCGATCATAGGATTCAACCAGTAGCACCTTGGCGATCTCAGGATAGGAATGATGAACGCGCCGCATGGCGGCCATCTGGTTTGCAAAGTCAGCTGTGGGACTTACCGAAAGCACCACCACTTTGGCCGGAGTCAGAGTCATTGACTCGAGCATCGAGGGCAGATCCGACCGACAAGTAGACACGTGGAACTCGGATCGCCGGCGCAAAGCGCTGGTAAGAAGTTGGGCCTGCATTCGGTTCGAGTCGGCAATCAAAACTTCGATGGCAGTACCCGGCATCGCGAGAGACGAACTCATTGCAAAGTGCTCCGGACGAAGTGATTCGGTCACAGCGATCTTAGGGGCTGCCTCCTACCTACTCAAGAAGAGACATCACATATTTCGCTCATAGGTTGTCAATTCGGGAAGGTCGTTAAAGAAGCGGTGGAAAACGTTGGCAGTCATTCGCTGAATTCGATTCTCTGAAGCAAAATTGCGGCAATCTTGCAATATCCGGAGCTTCACGTTGCTCGAAAGGTCAAGTTCCGCACAAGAGATTGTGATCGGTCGAACATGCAAGTCTACTTTCGTAGAGGGCCCGCTAATTTGCATCTTTCCTGAATCGGGTAGAAGCCAAATCGAAAAAGACCGCGCCAATCGAGTATTTCCTCTTTTCTGAGCAAAATCAGCGAGTCCTACTTAGGAGACTGCACTTTCCATGTCTTGCCGCTGGGTCGTTGCAAAGATACCTTGCGAATGAAGGCGGCGGTAAGCCAACTTTGAATTCGACGAAAGCTAGAGGCCATCACCCAAATGCAACTCTCCGTAAGCATCAGATTTGCGGGAATGGCACTCTTAATTTCACAGTTTTGCGTTGCCACATTCGCCCAGGATAACCATTGGGAACAGAGCCTGGGAACAATTGCCTCTCCAAGCGGCCAAACCGGGGCTGGTGCGGAGAAAACAGGAATGGCGGCAGCAAAACCCGGAGAAGCGGACGGCATGGGAGACCCTGAGCTCGGAGGGAAACGCCGTCCGCTTTACCGGTTGAATTGCAGCGACGCAGTGCAGTTAAGCTTCACCCTCTCACCGGAGTTTGACCAATTGCTTACCATCCAGCCGGATGGGTACGTAACCCTGAAAGATGCCGGCTTGGTCTTCGCGCAAGGACTAACCTTGCAGGATTTCCAGTTGGCAGTGCGCCGCGCCTATACAGGCTACCTTCACGATCCTCAGGTCGCCGTTGCTCTTAAGGACTTTGAGCATCCTTATTTTGTAGCTGGCGGCGAAGTCGGCAAGCCTGGAAAGTACGAATTACGGACCGCCACCAGCATTCTCGAAGGCGTGGAAATCGCGGGCGGTCTTACGCATGAAGCGAGGCATTCTCAAGTGATCTTATTCCGTCGAATAAATGACGGCATGGTCGAATCCCATGTTTTTAACCTGAAAAAAATGCTAAGTGAAAAGAATCTGCGTGAGGCTCCCTACCTGCTTCCAGGCGATCTGGTTTTTGTTCCGCAAAACTCTATTTCAAAAATAGAGCGATTTCTTACCAAACCGGCTTTGAGCATGTATGTAAGCCCAACTCAATAAACCGCTGCCCACATCAATGCGAACGCTAAAACAAGCTATGGAACCGGAAGAACAGGCACCGCCCACGACGCGAGAGCTGGCCATGGTTCTTTTCCGGCAGCGCGGGATTTTCCTGGCTGTTTCGGCCCTCGTTTTTCTCCTGGGTGTGGTCTATGCAACCGCCGGAACTGCGTATCGTGCCCAGTTGCGTGTCCTGGTGCGCAGAGGACGAGCAGACCCACCTGTAACAGCGCAACCCAACGCACCGCTGGATTTCTCCCGGGTCGAAGTTACCGAAGAAGAGCTGAACTCTGAAGTCGAACTCCTGAAGGATGACGACGTTCTGCGCCAGGTCGCGCAAAGCAACAATTTGGCCGCGCATGACTGGCTGCGCTGGGTGCGCCCACGCGAGCAGCAGGAGGCGCGTCTCGAACGTGCTGCACGGAAGCTCTCGAAACAACTAAACGTTGAGCCGATCAAGAAAACAAATCTAATCGCGATCAGTTACGACGCTTCAGAAGCGAAGCTTGCCGCGGGAGTGTTGCAATCTTTGGCCTCCGTCTACCTCGCCAAGCACATGGAAGTTCACAGGCCTACCGGGCAACTTCAGTTCTTCAATCGACAGACCGAGGAATCGCGGCGGCAATTGGAAGATGCCCAGGCAAAGCTCCTGGGTTTCACCAGGACTCACAACGTTGTCATGGCGGGCGAGCAGCGGGACCTCGTTCTCCAACGAATCGACGACTCGGAAGCTAGCTACCGGCAAATAGAAGTAGAAATCTCCGAAACCCAGCGCAGAGCACTAGAGCTTGCCGAACAGCTTATCAACTTGCCGCAGCGTACTCTCACGCAGGCCCGGTCTGCCGACAATCCTGAACTGCTGCGCTCGCTGAAGGCCAGCCTGCTGGATCTTGAATTGAAAAAGACCCAATTGCTGACCAAATTTGAGCCTACCCAACGCCTGGTCCAAGAAGTTGAGCAGCAAATTCGGCAAGCCGAGGCGGCCATCGCAACCGAGAAACTAAGCCCATTGCGCGATGACACCACGGATAAGAACACGAACTATGAGTGGGCCCAGGCGGAACTGCAAAGAGCGAAGGTAGAACTTCGAGGATTGCAGGCTAGGGCTGCCACCACCCGAGTGCAAATGGTCGAATATCGGAACTCCGCCCGCCAACTTGGCGAGGACGCGGTCACTCAAGACGACCTTACCAGCAGCGAAAAGGCGGCGGAAGATAACTACCTCCTCTACGTAAAGAAACGGGAAGAAGCCCGTATGGGCGACGCATTGGACGAGGGTGGCATTGTGAATGTGGCTATTGCCGAGCGTCCGGTCGTGCCGGCATTGCCTGTTTGGCCTGCCGGGACCGTCATCCTCGTTGGATTTGTTACAGCGATCACATCGGGAACGGGAGCGGCTTTCGCTGCCGATCATCTCAATCAATCGCTCCGCACGCCAGAAGAAGTAATGGATTGTCTGGAAATTCCGGTAATAACGTCAATACCAGAACGGATAGACAGGCAGCGGCTATCGGCTTAAAGGAGACGAAATGAGCGCAAACCCAGATGTTTTGCAAGAACCGGAAGCGGCAGAATCGACAGTTGAGGAAACCCCACTTCCATTAACTGGAGTATTCGGCCAAACCCTGGATTGGAATCCGGAGGACTTTGCCCTTGAACAAATTCGTAATCTGGTGCGGCGTGTGTTCCTGACCGGTGCCGCTCCGCAGGCAACGCAAATCGCAATAAGCGCGGCGGAAAAAGAGACAGACGCATTCGAGCTTTGCGATCAGGTCGGCTGGGCCTTAGCTCTCGAAACGGGTTCTGACGTCGCAGTCGTAGGTGGCGGAGAGCTACCCCTTGGAGACAGGCTCCGCCCTCATTCCCGTTTCGCGGGCAGAGTCACCATCAAGTCGTGGTCCACACAAAAGGCAACCAATCTCTGGCATGTACCGCAACGCGGAGGTCGCGACCGCGGCACAGGTCGGTATTGGCTCTCTTTTCTAGCGGAATTGCGGAATGAGTTTCAATATTCCATCATTCTCGCTCCCAACGCCGGAAAATCCACCGAAGCGGCCTTACTGGGACAATTGGCTGACGGAGTTATTCTCGTTCTGGAAGCCCACAGAACGCGAAAAGCCACCGCCCGCAAAATCAAGGAAACCATGTTGGCCTCGCAATGTCGAATCTTGGGAACGGTACTCAGCGAACGAACATTCCCATTGCCCGAGTGGATTTATCGCCGCTTGTAGCATCGAAGTGTCCGCGAGCCATGAAGCATCTTGTAACGCGAGTTACAGCAATATTTGAGTTTTAATGCTCTTATCGTCCGTTCGTTTACAACCGGAACCTAGAACTAAAGACCTCGTCAACCGAAAAAATCTGAAATGGGAGTCAATTGGCGGTAGCTATGGGTGCGCCTAGCAGCACTAGGGCTATTGTCGAAGGACTACCTCGAAAGTTCTTAGGGGATGCCACGGAGCAGTGGTTTGCAGTCCAGACGAGGTATCGCTTCGAGAAGAAAGTCGCAGCGCAACTCAACCAAAAGCAATGCCACGTCTATTTACCGCTCTTAACAGAACGTCACACTTGGAGCGACCGGCAAAAGATCATCTCTGTCCCTTTGTTTCCAGGATACGTATTCGTTCATATCGATCAATCCCCTGCGGCCAGGCAATCCGTTTTGCAAACAGCGGGCATATTCTGTTTCGTCAGCTTCGGAGGAATTGTCGCACCCGTGCCGGCAAAGCAAATTGAGGATCTGCAATTGTTGCTCCAAGAGACTAGCCACTTCTCACTTCAGCCCTTTGTTCGGGCGGGGCAGCGCGTACGCATTAAAAGCGGATCCCTCCAAGGGCTCGAAGGCATCCTCCTGTGCCAAGAAAGAAAAAGGCTCGTGATCTCGATCGAATCGATTCAGCGCTCAGTAGCCATAGAGATTCAAGGGTATGAGTTGGAATTGGTCTGAACGTGTCCTCTCCAAGTTTGAATCCGAGACATCCGCAAGACTCCGACTGGGCCGCGCGCCTGATTCCAGGAGCAGATCCCGCGCACAAGAAGCGACCGCAACGGGAAACGAGCGTCCGACCGGTTTTTTGGCCCTCAACTCCAGATCGTGTGTCGGTTCGCCCCATCGAACAACCTCCTGACGTAACGAATGTAAGGGACAAGAATCGAACGCGTCTCTTCCTTGAAAACATTCGAAGTTTGCTTCGATTCGCGATCGGGAAATTTCAAGGGCTGAAGTGGCCGGATAATCCCATCTCTTCAAAAAGCGGTCCCCGAAACGTCCTAATTATCGGCGCCGACATTCTGGGACAGGCAGTCGCGACATCCTTGGTTTCCGATCCCCAGATGAAGCGGAAGTTTTGCGGCTTCTTGGACGACCGCAAACCGCGGGCTTCCGACATCATTGGAAGAACGACAGATCTAGCAATGCTGGCCCGCACCGAGTTCATCGATGAGGTCATCGTCGTTGCGCCTCATGACCGCGAGTTGACTCTGCGAATTCTGGAAGCTGGCCGCCGACTGAGGTTGGACGTGAAGATGGTCCCGGACTTGTTTGGTTGCGAGCCGCCGCGCGAATTGGAGAGGATTGGCACCTTCCCAATCATTTCTCTCCACGAAGAACCCTCCCCCGTACTAGGACTTATGGCTAAGCGCGCTCTCGATATATTGGGAGCCGCTGCAGCTCTCACTCTGCTCTGGCCCGTACTCCTACTGCTCGGACTTTTGGTCAAATTGGACTGTCCGGGCCCCGTGCTTTATGCAGCGCCGCGAGCCGGATGTAAAGCGAAACCTTTCCTCTGTTACAAGTTCCGAACCATGGTTCTGAACGCAGAAGCCTTGAAGATCGGTCTGCGCTTAAAGAACCAAAGAGTCGGTCCCTTTTTCAAAATGACCTGCGATCCACGCGTCACCCGGGTAGGTCGAATTCTCCGGCGTTACAGCCTGGATGAACTCCCGCAGCTTTGGAATGTGCTAAAAGGCGAAATGAGCCTCGTTGGTCCGCGGCCCCATCCCATTGACGATTTTTCCTCGTACGCGGTTGAGCACTTGAGCCGGCTGGATATGACTCCCGGGATTACTGGCCTTTGGCAAGTAACCGCGAGGCGCGATCCATCTTTCCACAAAAGCATGGAGCTGGATACCGAATACATTCGCCGTTGGAGCCTCCTCATGGATTTTAAGATTTTGTTGAAAACCGCGGGCGCAGTGCTTCGTGGAAATGGAGACTGATTTGGTTTTTTTTGTCACCAACACGCCGTCGAGGCAATTACCCAAACAGGCGATTGCCGCCGGCCTTCGCATCGGACTGCAACCGCTCGCAGTGCTCATCTGGTGGCCGGCATTGCTGTTTGTGGCGGCTTTGACAGCGATGCTTCTGCGTCCCCCCGATATTCCGTTTTACGAAATTGATCGCGTCGCATTCTTGCTGCTGCTCTTCAGCGTGGTGGGGCACACGATAATGACCCGCCGGCGCCTACTAATTGTGGAGCGCGCGACGTGGCCCATGGCCGGACTTACTCTGCTGGCCGTAGCCAGTGTCATTGGCCACCCTTTCGACAATGAGACCGGGAGCTTGCTCGCAGCAAAATTCGTTGTGCCCTTCGCACTGTTTCACCTTGCCGCTTTCTTGTTCCGTGAGGAGCGGCAGCGGCGTCAGTTCGAAACTTTTTCTTTAATAGTGTTGGCATACCTCTGTTTCACTGCAATCGCTTTTCTGGTTGGCGCAAAGTCATTAATTTTCCCGCGTTTTATTCTGGATGAGAGCCTGGGCTACCATGCGGATCGCGCTCGAGGTCCCTTTCTGCAGGCGGTCGCGAATGGAGTTTCTTTGAACCTGCTTGGGTTGCTCGCCCTGCACGCCTTTGTGCGGGGAAGGATACGAGGATTACAGGCAGTTTTTCTTCTGGCTTCGGTGCCACTTGCAATATTGGCAACGATGACACGATCTGTGTGGCTTTCGTTTGCGGTCAGCGTGGGGGTCTTTATCTTCCGCTCGCACAATCGCCTACTCCGTCGGGTTTGCATCACTCTCTCAATTGCAGGAGCTTTGGGCCTGTTGATCACTTTGAGTTTTGATGGTCAGCGGCAAGCCTTCGCAGACCGATTGCACGAATCTGGCCCACTCGAGTTCCGCGAGGCAGTCTATACCGGCGCCTGGCAGATGTTTTTGGAAAAGCCGCTCACCGGTTGGGGAGTAAATCAAATGCCTACGGAGTTGGCCCGGCATGTCAGCGCCTATAGAGAGAAGGAGTTATATCCCCATAATACTTATCTCGAATTGCTCGTGGAGCATGGAATTTTTGGCTTGGCGCTGTACGCATGGCTGATGTGGGAATTGTGGCGGTTAGGTCGAGGGCGAATTCCGCAAGGCGAACACGATGGCCTGTTGAACCAAAACTTTCATGCCATATGGCCTGTTCTGCTCGGAGTCTACTGGATAAATGCCGCCCTCGTCGTGATGAATTATCAATTCGTGAATGGCTTTTTGTTTACCCTGGCCGGGATGTTAGCCGCGCAATCTCGCAGAGCCTCCTTGGAGCTTAAGCGCGAGACGATTACTCCCCCCGAAAAGTACCGCTTCGCAGCTTAGCGTTCATTTCAAACTGATCCTTGAGCGTGTTCACCGTCGCCTATCTCGCCAACGAATTTCCGGCAGCGGTCGAACCGTACGTTGTCCAGGAAATTCGGGAGTTTCAGCGCCGCGGAATTCGAATTATTCCCGGCACTGTCCGAAGCCCACACAATTGCCAGTCGCCGTTGGGCGAGCACGAAACCTATGAAAAGATCGTGTGCCTGGAGAAGGCAGGAATAATAGTATTTGTGCGCGCTCTGGTTCTGTGCGCTCGTCGCTGGAAGCAAATTGCCGCTTTGACTTGGGAGTTGCTTTTCGAAAACAAAGAACTACCGATCCGGCGCCTAAAAACTCTGCTGCACACCTTTTTGGGAGCCTGCTACGCAGTCTCGCTTCAAGACCAGGATGTGTCTCACATCCATGTGCATCACGGTTATTTTGGATCGTGGGTCGCGATGGTCGCGGCCCGCTTGCTCGGAGTCAGTTTTAGCATGACACTACATGGCTCCGATCTGTTGCTAAGAAGCGCTTATCTTGGCGCCAAGCTCGAACATTGCCTTTTTTGCGTCACTATCTCGGATTTCAACCGCCACTACATCCTTGACCATTTTCCGGCCATCCCGCCCGAAAAGATTCTCGTCTCGCGGTTGGGCGTCGATGCATCGCAAGACGGAGTGCGCGCTCACAAATATTTCACCAATTCAATATCGATTTTTAGCTTTGCAACGGTGGGGCGTCTCCATAAGGTGAAGGATCACGAATTTCTGATTCGTGCGTGCATTCGACTCCGTGATCGTGGACTTGTCTTTAGGTGCCTGGTTGGCGGAGAGGGCCCGGAACGATCGCATTTAGAGTCGCTAATTCGGAAAAATCGTTTAGAGAAATGGGTGATGCTGCTTGGGCACGTACCTAGAGAAGAAATTTCCTCTTTTTACCGAACCGTCGATGTCGTAGTTCTCACCAGCCGCAGCGAAGGAATTCCTCTTGTGCTGATGGAGGCAATGGCCCAGGGCACAACTGTGCTAGCACCTGCCATCACCGGCATTCCGGAACTCGTCATTCCCGGAAAAACGGGCTTTCTATACTCTCCGGGCTCTCTGGACGATTTCACGAAGAAAATTTCATTTCTCCACAAGCTCATCAGCACAGAGGGGAAAAGTGGCGTGTCGCGACTGGACTGGGTTCGACACGCAGCGCTGACTCAAGTCGCTCACAACTTCAATCGCAGCAAAAACCTCACACATTTCGCCGATCAGTTCCTTAAACGGCTCGCCACAAATATTTCCTGCCACAATCGGAGTTCTCCAAATGCGGATCCTATTCTGCAACAAATATAACTATCCTTTCAGCGGTACAGAGGTTTACATGTTCGAGGTCATGGAACTCTTGCGCTCCAAGGGACATGCCGTCGCACTTTTTTCCATGACCGATAAACGAGGAGAGACCACTCCATTCGATCACCATTTCATGCCCTACATAGATTTCAAGGAGGAGGGCCCGTGGATTCACAAGCTAACCTTGGCCGCACGCGCAGTTTATTCCGCCGAAGCGCGTCGCCGAATGGGTGCCATGATTGCCGAGTTCCGCCCGGATGTAGCGCATGTTCGCAACATTTATCACCACCTAACTCCATCAATTCTGTGGGAATTGAAAGCGCGGGAAATACCTGTTGTGTATCACCTAAACGATTTCAAAGTATTATGTCCCAGCTATAACCTTCTATCCCACGGAGGAGTCTGTGAAGCCTGTAAAGGAGCCCGGTACAGGCATCTGTTAAAAGAAAAATGTTACCCAGGACAGTTTGCTCGGCTCACGCTCATGGCCGAGGCCTACGTCCACAGATGGGCGCGTACGTACGAGAGATGCGTAGCCCGCTTTCTCGCGCCCAGCCGGTTCGTACGCGACAAATTCGTCGAACACGGATGGGACCCCTCCAAATTCGAGGTCCTTCCTCACTTTCAAAGACTCAAACCTCTCCCGCAACGGACAGATACGAATCCCCCACTGTTGTATTTTGGCCGTTTATCTGCAGAAAAGGGCTTGCCGGATTTGTTACGAGCCATGCAGGGCGTGCCTGACGTTCCTCTGATAATCGCCGGCGACGGTCCCGAGCGAATCCCTCTGCACAAACTTGCGCGCGATCTGAAGCTCACAAGTGTGGAATTCGCCGGTCAAGTACGAGGCGCGGAGTTGGACAGTCTAATCGCGAGATCGCGCTTCACCGTGTTGCCATCCCATGCCTACGAAACGTTGGGTAAAACCATTCTCGAATCCTACGCCCTAGGCCGCACCGTCGTGGCCACAGACTTGGGATCGCGGCGGGAACTGGTGCGCTCAGGCGCAACGGGACTCTTGTATCGAACCGGCGATGTGGAACAACTTACGTCGGCTATTCGCTTTCTCATCTCTCGACCGGAACAGGCCGACACAATGGGACTGGCTGGACGCGAAATGCTTCTCGAATACACTCCGGAAGCGCATTTTGGGGCGCTGATCGATCTATACGAACGCTTGACAAACGATAAGAATCAACCTTCAGGATCAAACCATCGACATCAACCTCGAATCACAATCCAGCGTCCTATCCCGATTGGCGTGCCATCAACAAGAGGAAGCACATTCGTTCCGTTGGCTCAACTCTCCGGATCTTTTCGTCGAGATCCGGTCAAAGCTCTGCCAATGCACAAGGCAGCTTTACGGATCGCATTCATTGGGGGACGCGGTGTCCTCTCGAAATATAGTGGCATCGAGACGTACTACGAAGAGGTAGGGACAAACCTGGGGGCACTGGGACATCAGGTTACCGCATATTGCCGGACCTATTTCACCCCAGCGGTTGAGAATTTCAAAGGCATACGCGTCGTGCGGCTACCCACCATCCGGTCGAAACATCTGGAAACTGTGATTCACACTTTTCTTGCTACTCTGCACATCCTCAGAGAACCATGCGACGTCGTGCATTACCACGCCCTGGGCCCCGCGCTATTCTCCTTTATTCCGCGACTTGTTGGTAAAAAGACCGTGGTCACGGTTCAAGGCTTGGACTTCCAGCGCAAGAAGTG
>Ga0335075_10015943_pt1 | contig 11244 bp, 5 predicted proteins | sample Lox_Sample_24_FD_206723 | JGI IMG/M metagenome (GOLD analysis project Ga0335075, IMG submission 206723) | Soil microbial communities from Loxahatchee National Wildlife Refuge, Florida, United States - Lox_Sample_2.4 | ecosystem: Environmental > Terrestrial > Soil > Wetlands | place: USA: Florida... | reverse complement strand
TGGTGGTCGCGCTACTGGGCATACAGCGATCAGGAACTGGATAACCTTGTCCGTGGATTCCGCGACAACGACGTGCCGCTTGACGTGCTGGTCATCGACATGGACTGGCATCTCAATCGCGAACAGCTCGAAGCCATGCACGAGACGGATCAGTCCGGCCACGCCCTCGGCTGGTCGGGCTACACCTGGAACCCGCTGCTCTTCCCCGATCCCAAGGCGTTCCTCACCCATATTCACGAGGAAGGGCTGAAGGCTACGCTCAATCTCCATCCGGCGTCGGGCGTGCAGCCGTGGGAGGCCGCGTATCCGGCCATGGCGCGGGCCATGGGCATCGATCCCGCGACGAAGAAATATGTGCCTTTCGACATCACAAATAAGAAATTCGCGATCAACTACATGGACCTCCTGCATCATCCGCTGGAAAAAGAAGGCATCGACTTCTGGTGGCTGGACTGGCAGCAGGAAGCCAACACCCAGACTCCCGGCGTGAATCCGACCTGGTGGCTCAACTACGTCCACTTCACCGACCAGCAGCGCGAGGGCAAGCGACCCTTGCTCTTTCATCGCTGGGGCGGCCTCGGCAATCATCGCTACCAGATCGGTTTCTCTGGAGACACCATCTCCGTCTGGGATTCGCTCGCCTTCCAGCCCTGGTTCACCGCAACCGCGGCGAATGTCGGCTACGCTTACTGGAGCCACGACATCGGCGGGCATATGCCCGGGGCCGTCGACCCCGAGCTTTACACGCGATGGATTCAGTTCGGCGCCTTCAGTCCCATCCTGCGCACCCATACAACCAAGAATCCCGACTCGGAGCGCCGCATCTGGGCTTATCCTGAGCCCTTTTCCGACATCATGCGCAACACCTTCCATCTGCGCTACGCGCTGCAGCCCTACATCTACACCGAAGCCCGGCGCACCTATGACACCGGCGTCGCCTTCCTGCGGCCGCTCTACTACGACTGGCCGGAGCAGGACGCAGCCTACACCAGCAAAGGGGAATACATCTTCGGCAGCCAGATGATGGTTGCGCCGGTGACAAAGCCTATGGACCCGGCGACGAATCTCGCCGGCGAAAGCGTGTGGATTCCCGAAGGCCATTGGGTGGAGCGCGCAACCGGGAAGGAATTTACAGGACCTCAAACCATCGATCGCAACTTCTCCATCGATCAGATCCCCGTTTACGTAAAAGCCGGCGCAATCGTCCCCATGGAACCGCCGATGCGCTACACCGGCGAGAAACCCGTCGATCCCCTTATCCTGAATGTGTATCCGCTGCGCGACGGCCAGCAGAGCTCCTACAGGCTTTACGAAGACAGCAGCCAATCCGAGGCTTACAAGCGCGGCGTCTGCGCCTGGACCAGCCTCGATGCGAAACAGGATGGAGACACGCTCACCATCGATGTCGATCCGGTCGAGGGAAGCTATCCGGGGATGCCCACATCGCGCGCCTACGAGATTCGCCTGCCCGGTGACTGGCCGCCGGCATCTGTAACCGCTAACGGCGCAATTATTCCCTTCAAGAGCGGTGATGGCGGCTGGACCTTCGAAGGCAACACGCTGACCACCGTGATCTCGGTTCCCCGCGCTTCGGTGCATGCTCACATCCACGTCGAAGTTCATCGCGCCAGCGGATCGATGGCCTTGCGGCCGCAGCTTGACGGATTCGCTGGATCGATCACCCGGCTCCGCGCAGCCTATGACACGCTGAATTCCCTGTGGCCCTTCACCTGGTCGCCCGATCCCCTGATCGACGCCATGCAGACCGGCGACCGTCTCCACTATCGCCCGCAGACCGCGCGCGAAGAGCTCGCCCGCTTCCCCAAGGTCTATCAACAGGCCATCGGCGACGTGCAGACGCTCGCCGACCAAGCAAACATCCCCGATGACGAGCTGGCCAGGCGCCTGATGCAGAACAAGGGCGCAGATACTGCCGTCGAGCGGGCGCACCGGTACAAGTCGTCTCTGCATCGGGCCCTCGCGCTCTTGCAGGATGGGCGAAACAATGGCGTCGAAGCTGCAAAGTAACCCCGCGGAAAGAGGCCCGCGCTCTGAAGAGTGCGGGCTCTTCCGGGCAGGCTGCAGCTAAAAATTGAACCGCATCGCCAGTTGCGTCCTGCGCGGCGGATACGCGCTCGTTACCTGCGCGAAGTCCGCGCTGCCCTCGGTGGTGTCGACATACGAGCCATTGGGGTGGTTCAGCACGTCGAAGGAGGAGACGGAAAGCCCGAGCGTCGGGCTCTTGTCCAACTCCTTCGGGTGCAATTTGAAGTCATAGCCCCAGCGCAGATCGACATCCGCGTAATCCGGCCCGATTTCAGAGTTGCGCGCCACGCCCTCCGGCCGCGCATTGAACAGGTTGGCACCGTAAGCGTCCGTTCCAGTAAGAATCGACCACGGATGCCCGCTGTTCGCGAATACTCCCACACCTAGGTTCAACAGGTGTTCGGGATTGATCATTCCGTAGACTCCGAAGTGCTGGCGCTGCTCCCAGGAGGCCGGGCCCCACTCCGCATTCGGCTCCTGCTGGTTTTGCGGAAACCAGGTGATCCCATCGGTGTTGTTGCCGTAGTGGCTCCAGGTATACCAGGCAAAGCCGGTGAAGCGTTTGTTGAATCGCCCGCGATAGTTCACGTCGAGCGCCGAGCCGATCTGCGTTCCGGCCGCTTGAATCTGGCGAAGCTGCGAGATGTTCGAATTGGGCCGCGTAGTGTAGTCCGGGCCCAGGGGGGCATTCAAATCGATCGACCGGAAGACATCGACGCCACGATTCATGCGGCCGCCGATGGAGACGGTTCCCCTCTCTCCGACTCGGCGCTCCAGCGACAATCCATATTGGATCTGGTACGGCGTCTTGATCCCTGGCGCCAGTTCCACCAGCGACGGCGGCAGCTCGGTTGTGTTGACGCACTCCGAAATCGGATAGCACAGCGGCTGCTGATTCGCTGACACCTGCAGCAGCCGCAGCTTGGCGTACTGATAGCGGGCCAGGTCGATGAGCGGCCCGGAGCCGATGCGGTCGTAGTAGATGCCGCCTCCGCCGCGCAGGACCATCTCATGCTCCTGGTCCCACACCCACGCAAACGAGAGCCGCGGCGAGAAATTATTCCGGTCGCTGGCAAGAAAATTCTGCCAGTCATACCGCACGCCCGGAGTGATCGAAAACCAGGGCTTCAGCTTGATCTGATCCTGGATAAACGCGCCCGCCTCCTGCTGGTGATACACAAAACGCGTCTGCCCCTGCTGCATCGAGAAGCCCGAGGGATTGTTGGCCTGCTGATTTTGAATCGCAGTTTTCAGCAGTGTGCCATCGGCCGCATACGTGGGGCTGAATGTGTACGTGCCATCCTGATTCGTCAGATCGTCGCGCACGCGCCGGCTGAAGTGCGGCACGTTCACGCCGAATTTCAGTGTGTGCGGACCCTGCGTCCAGGTCACCATCTCGTTGGCGCGCAGGTTGTACTCGGTATTCACCTGGTCTAATTGTGCGCTTCCACCTGTGTAGTTGCCGTTGACGCGAATCTGCGGCCCCTCCTGCACATCGGACACTGGATCGTAGTCCCGCTCCAGAACAATCGAAGCCTGGTTCAGCTTCGACGCCGAGAGGATATAGTCGTCGTGAAAGATCAGGTCGTCTTCGCGCGTTTCGGTGTTGTACCCGGCCTCGGGCAGCGTCTGATTCCCGACGCCCTCGTTGCGATTGGTCGCGTCCTGGAAGGCATACATCACCGACGCGCTGTGGTTATCGGTGAACTGGTGTCCCACGCGAAGTGAAAATTCAGTATCGCGCGTGGGCGCCGGCACGTTGACGTTGTAAATCCCCCCGGGATTGTCCGGAGTCGGAGCCACGGTCGCGTTCACCACCGCATTCAGGTCTTCCTCCTGCCGGTTGAAGGAAAACAGAAACATCGTGTTCTTCGCGTGCAGAACGGGGCCGGTAAGGTTGCCTTCGTAGATGCGCCGCTGCTCGAAGGGCTTGCTCGGCGAGAAATCCTGTTGCGCGTTCATCGCCGAATCGCGAAACAGAAAATTGAACTGCCCATGATATGAGTCCGCTGCCTGCTTGGTGATGATCTCGATCTGGCCGCGGCCCGGGCGGTAGTAGCGCGCAGAATACGGGTCTTCGTTGATATGCACTTCCTGCACCGCCGAGGGTGAGACCATCGCGCGGTTCGCTTCCACACCGTCGACCATCAAGCCCGAACCCGCCGTCGCCGTGTCTCCGGAATCGAGAAAACTGCCCATCGCGGTCACAAAGTCGTTGTCGAAAACCGGCAGGTCCTTGAGGTCGCTCGACGTCATCACCGCGGTATCGCCGTTGTTCTCTGAATTGGTGAGGTCCACCTGCGCGCCGGCGCTCACCGTTACCTGCTGCACCGCCGCGGCCACCGCAAGCGTGATATTCAACGCAGCCGGCGAACCGGTAGCGGCAACCGTAACCTGCTTGGTCGCTGTCTGGAATCCGCTCAGGCTCACCAACACCGAGTAGGCTCCGGGATGCGGGACCTGTAAACGGAAGCTTCCCGACGCGTCGGTCGTTGTCGTTGCCACGGTTGCGCCCGAAGGGTCTGTCAACGATACTTGCGCGCCGGGAATAATCGCGCTCGAAGGATCGGAGACGGTGCCCGTGATTGCCGCGTGAGCCGCCGCAGCCGTGGCTGCAGGCAGCACAGGCGATGCGGACTGGGCGAAGGCGAAAGAAGAAACCAACAGGGCAGAAACAGCGATGGAACGGATCAAGGCGTATTCCTCAAGACAGCAAGGGGTTCAGGAGGGAACGATCCTGAACCAGTGAGATCGCTTCCATCGCGCTCGACCACCATCAGCAAGGTGCGTCGTTACCAAAGCGCTGACCGCCAGGGCTTGGGCAACAAACCACCTCTTCGACATCAACGGCGCGGTTCGATTGCGATGGAAATTATCTGAAGCGGGTGGCACTCCAAAAAGCAAATACAACGCCGGCCGGCAAGCCGGGCAGCTCGGTGCGCGTCTGTTGTTTTGTTTTATCTATGCGCGCTGATCGAACTAAATGCAGTGGCCCATTCCGACGCCGAATCCACAAGGCAGTCGGATGGTATTGATTCCAATGTATGCGATGAAAGCCCGAACCTGCAACCGATAACCCATGCTCCGGCCCGCCGCGCGGTGAGAACATCCACATCCGAGTCGCCAACCATCAGCGTTTCCTCGGGACTCACACCTGCTTCCCGGATCAGCGCGTTCAACCCATCCGGATCGGGCTTCTTGGTGTGAAAGCTGTTGCCGCCATAAATCTGGAAGAAGTACGGGCTCAATCCAAGCGCCTCGCAGATCGCCAGCGAAGGCCCGATCGGCTTGTTGGTCAAAACCGCCATGCTGCGCGCCGAGCCATCGGGCATGGTCTTGAGCGCATCGAGCGACGAAAACACTCCCGGGTAGACATACGTGTGGTCGAGCTTGTGCTCGCGATAGTAATCGAGAAAGCGCTTGAGACCCTCTTCAACCAGGTGCTCTTCTTCCGGATCACCCAGCGCGCGGCGAACCAGCATGCCCGCGCCGTCGCCAATGTAAGTAGCGATGATCTCCTCCGGCAGCGGCTGGCGATGCATCTGCACCAGCATGGCATTGATCGAGTTGGCCAGGTCCCGGCGCGAATCGATCAGGGTGCCGTCGAGATCGAAGACCACGAGGCGGATGGAATCAACTGGAATGGGGTTCGCAACCTGCAGCATAAATTTAGTGTAGCTGGCGCCTGCGCCGCGGCTAAAGTCCGCAGAGCACAACCGCGGCGAGAAAGACAACCTGAATGGCGGCGCGCGGAAGCACTCCCAGAACGGGACGGCCTCCGATGGTAAGCCGTTGCCGGGCGGCGCGCACATTCGCCGGGAACATCGCGATCGGCATCACGGCGAGCAAAAACGCGGCGATGCGAGCCAAAATTGCCCTCCTATTCCGCGGATGCTAAATGCGCTGGGCCTTCCAACGCCCGCGGCGGAACAGAACGATGCTGGCCGCGGCGATGGTACACTCCGCAACCACGATCGACAGCAGCGCTCCCTGCGAGCGCAGGCTGGTGCGCGTTGCCAGCCAATACGCCAGCGGCAACTCCAGCACCCAGAATCCAAAGAAGTTCACGAACGTCGGAGTCACCGTATCCCCTGCCCCATTGAATGCCTGCAGCATCACCATGGCATAGGCATAGCCCACGTTGCCGCAGCTGAGGATGCGCAGCGCCATCGCGGCCTGCGGCACGACCGCCGGATCGTTGACAAACAAACGCACCGCAGGCGCGGCAAAGACAAAGAAAAATATCCCAATGGCACCGAGGAAGAGCATGTTGTAGAAACCGGTCCGCCAGACTGCCTGCTCGGCGCGATCGGGATGGCGCGCGCCCAGGTTCTGGCCAACCAGCGTAGCCGCGGCATTGCTCAATCCCCACGACGGCAGGATGAAGAAGATCACGATGCGGATCGCGACGGTGTAGCCGGCAACGGCGGCTGATCCGAAGAGCGCGATGATCCGCACCAGTCCGATCCAACTGGCGTTGGCGATAGTGAACTGCAGGATGCCGGTCAGCGAGACGCGCAGCAGCCGCCACAGCACCGCCAGGTTCAGCCGCAGATGCCGCGCCATAATGTGAATGCGCTCGGTGCCCTTCAGCAGCCGATAGAACTGGTACAGGACGCCAATGCTGCGGCCCGTGAAGGTAGCCAGCGCGGCCCCGGTCACGCCGAAACGATGGAACGGTCCCAGACCGAAGATGAGGCAGGGATCGAGGATCAGGTTCAGGATGTTTGAAACCCACAGCAGCCGCATGGCGATGGCCGCGTCTCCTGCTCCCCGGAAGATCGCGTTGTTGAGGAAGAGCATGATGATCGCGCCGCAGCCGCCCAGCGCGATGCGCGTGTAGCCCGAGCCGCTGGCCACGATGCTCGGCGACGCGCCCATGGCGCGAAGCAGGTGCGGGGCAAAGATCCCCGCCGGAACCCCCATGGCCAGCGAAACCAGCAAGCCGAGCAGGATGGCCTGCACACCGGAGATGGCCGCATCCTCAGGATCCTTTTCGCCGATGCGCCGCGCCACCATGGCTCCTGTGGACAACGAAAGGCCCATACCCACGGCAAAGACCAGCGCCAGCATGGATTCGGTGAGGCCGACGGTAGCCACCGCATCCGCGCCCAGCCGTCCCACCCAGAACACGTCGACCACCGCAAACAGCGATTCGAGCACCATCTCCAGCACCATCGGGATGGCCAGCAGCAGAATGGCGCGGTTCAGGTTTCCTGCGGTGTAATCCTGGTGCGACCCGCGCAGCGCCTCGCGCACCGAGGCCCAGAGCCCGGGAGGCGGCGAAGGGGGAGCGGATTCCAGCGAAGGATTCATGCTAGTGTGCTGCGAGTCTACAAGATATGCTGTTGCCCATGGTGAAATGTGTTCGATTCCTCGCTCTGCTGGCGGGGCTTTGCTTGACTTTTTCGAATTTTTCTTTGGCCGCTGACGAGAATCACTTCCCTTCCAACAAGGACCTGCGCCACGTGCGCAGCATGTCCCAGCCCCGGCTTTCGCCCGATGGGCGCAGTGTGCTCGTCTCGGTCACCGACTCCACCGCCGACGGCGCCAAGAGCCACCTCTGGCTCGTGGATATCAAGCTGAACACCTCTCGCCAGCTTACCTGGTCGTCTCCCCAGGATAAGCGGGGCGAATCCATGGGCAACTGGATGCCTGATGGCGACAGCATCTTGTTTCTGGCCCATCGCGGCGACCACACGCAGCTTTATCGCCTGCCCATGGAAGGAGGAGAGGCCCGCGCGTACGACCTGAAGGTCACCCCAGCCGTCGACACCTCGACTCTCCCCGGCGCGATCCCGCCGCCCCAACCGGACTCAGCTCCTGCGAAGGCCGAACCAATCGAGGTCGATGTCGAGAATTACGATGTTTCGCCGGACGGCCGATGGATCGCGGTCCTCGCCAGGGACCCGGAAACTCCGGGAGAGAAAAAAGAGCATGACGAAAAAGCCGATGCCGTGTGGGTCGACCACAATCCCCACGGTTCGCGGCTCTACATCCTCGACACCGACAGTGAGAAGCTGACACCGACCGGCGTGCCGCCCGACGTGCATGGCATCTCGTGGAGCCGTCAAAGCGATCGCATGATTGCCATTGCCGCCGGCATGAACAATGCCGGTGATCTTGAACCCGATGCCAGCGCATGGCTGGTAAGCGTCGGCGATCCCGCCCACCCGCGGCAGCTCAAGTCGTTTCCCCCGACCATCCAGAACGGCGTCTGGTCCGACGACGCAAAACGCTTCTACTTCCTCGCCCAGGCCACCAAGGACGCGCCGCCGGGCTATCATGACCTCTACGTCTTCACCTTCGCCGATGGCAGCATCGCGGACCTGACGGCCGATTTCACCGGTTCTGTCTCCCACGAGATGCCGGTTGTCGACGAAGGAAAGGTCCTCGTTCCCGTCCAGATGGGAACCCACGTCGGCGTCCTTCGCATCGAGGGCGACAGACAGGAACCGGTCAAATTCGATACCGCCACGGTTACGCAACTGAATACCAACTTCAGGCAGAGCGGCTGGGTATGGGTGGGCTCGAGCAGCACGCAGCCCCCAACCCTCTACTACGCCGACAAACTTGGCCGCAGCGCCAAGGCGTTAAATGCACCCACACTCATGCCGGCAAGCTGGCCGCAGATCGGGTCCCAGGTGGTCAGCTGGAAAAACGAAGGCCAGTCGATTGACGGCCTGCTGTACCTGCCCCCGCAGGCGGCCTCAGGCAAAGTCCCGCTCATCGTCGACGTGCATGGAGGACCGACCGGCGCCTTCGAAGACGCCTACTATCCGCTGATCGAATTTCTTGTGGGCCAGGGATGGGCGGTTCTGCGCACAAATCCTCGCGGCAGCACCGGCTATGGCGCAGCCTTTGCCGCAGCCAACAAAAATGATCTCGGCGGCGCGGACTACCGTGACATTATGGCCGGCGTGGACACGGTCATCGCCCGCTATCCCGTCGACCCCAACAAGCTCGGCCTCATGGGTTACAGCTACGGCGGAGAGATGGCCGGATTTGTCGAAGGCAAGACGGATCGCTTCAAGGCCATCGTCAGTGGCGCCCCGGTGATCGACCAGAACAGCGAATACGGCACCGAATCCGGCTCCTGGTACGACCGCTGGTTCTACGGCAAGCCGTGGGACCACGAGGCCGACGCGTGGCGGCAGAGCCCGCTCGCCGGTGCATCGCACGCCAAGACACCCTTCCTGCTTCTGCAGGGTGAATCGGACACCACCGATCCACTGGGCCAAAGTCTCGAAATGTACCGCGCCCTGCGCCAGATGGGCGTTCCGGTCGAGATGGTGCAGTATCCGCGTGAAGACCACGGCCCGCTCGCCGGCGGCATCTTCGGCAACCCCAGCCCCGAACCCTGGCACGGCTACGACGGACGCCAGCGCATCGTGGAATTCTTCAAGAAAGCATTCGGCGAGTAGTGGGAAGCATTTCCTTCCCACTGTCACGCCGCAAGCAGAACCACGCTCGCGTTTGCGAGATGGATCTACAGATCTCCCTCCGCCGGCAATCTCTGCGACCGGGGGCAAGAGCAACATCGGTCGAACCCACCGTAAATCAGGGATTGCTGTGCAGCGCCGTGTCGACCGACCACGCGTTGAATCGGTGCAGAAATAGCAGCAGCGCGTAGGCCAACGCGTAGATCAGTTGCGTGCCTGCCACCTGCCAGTCCTGGATCAGGGACGCTCCGAAGGTCAGGACCAGCAGCCAGACGCTGCCGCCAATGAGCGCCGCGCGGGTCTTGAATCCGATCAGCAGAAAGAATCCGAGCAGCGCTTCCACCACCGGCAGCACCGTGCCGAATATCTGGACGCTCCACGGCGGCAACGGGCTATGCGCAAACTGCGTTTGCAGATGCCCTGCAAACTCGGAGAGGCCGGCGATCATGCGGCTCAGTCCGTGCATCAGAATGTTCAGCCCTACAAAAACGCGCAGCAGGGCGTAAGCCAGCTTTTCATCCGTCAACTGCGCCTTCATGCCTGGTTCTCAAAAGCAGTAGCCATATCCGTATAGATGCGGCAGGAGACGGATGGACTGCGATCAGGCCGATTGCCGGGCCAGAGCCCGCCGCAGCACAACCTCGAAGGCCGACTTTATCTCCAGGTACTCTGCTTCGGGCAGCTTCCCTTCCAGGCGCTCGGTCTCGAGCGCGAACAATTCATCCTTGAGCGCCGCAAGCAGAGATCCGCGCGAATCTCCGGAAGCCCCGCCAGTCGGCGCGGCGACAAACGCCGGTGTCGGGAGCAGTGGTGAAGGAGCAGCAGGCTCGACCGCTCCACCGGCCGGCTTGCCGCGCAGAAAGAACGCCGCGGCAATCACCAGCACCAGCGCCAGTCCGCTGAGGATCCACCACTTGTATTTCTGCAACGGGTCGGGAGTATCGATCGGCGCGCCCAGCCCGATTCCCGGCCGCGTGTCGCCCGCAGCCGACGGCTGACTGCCCCCCTCGGCTCCCGCGCCCGCTCCAGCCGCCGAGTTGTCTCCCGCCTGCTGCTGCGAATCGCGAGGCATCACGCCTTCGCCCGAGACGGAAAAGGAAAGCGGCTGCGAAGGCTTCAGATCCTTTGCCAGAAATGTCTGTGCGCTGGCGTCGATATCGGTCGCCTGGAACGGCGCGCCCCCATCGAACTTCATGCTTTTCGGCAGCATGATGGCCAGGTTCTGAGTCGGCAGCGCGAGCTGCGGAGTGAATTTGTAACTGCCGTTGTACGGAAGCGTGTAACTGATCTGGAAGCGCGTCTCGCCCGGCCGCACGGGAAAGACAAACGCGTAGTGTCCCTTCTCTCCGGTCGGCATAGGCGAAGAGGAAACCGGCATACCGGCCGGCCCCATGGCCGCGGAAGCTTCGATCTTGGCATCCGGCGGCAGGTAGATGGGATACGCCTCTTTGCCGAATTGAGTGCGCGGCGGGCTCGAATCGTTCTTGACAAAGAAGTTCTCGATCACCCGCATGCCCTGCGGACCGGCTTCAATGCGCATCACATCCGCTTCCGTGCTCACGCCGGGCACCTTGGGCAGCACGTCGTAGACGTCCACGTTAACGACCGTCTTGCCCGGCTGCACCGGCTCGAAGTACGCAGCCTTCTGGTGATCCACGCGGATCAGGTGCATACCGCTGTCCGGCACTTCGATGCTGTAGTTGCCGCCGGCGTCGGTCTTCGTCCGCCCCGCCTCCTGCATGCCTTGCGCAAAACC
>Ga0335075_10015942_pt1 | contig 11244 bp, 12 predicted proteins | sample Lox_Sample_24_FD_206723 | JGI IMG/M metagenome (GOLD analysis project Ga0335075, IMG submission 206723) | Soil microbial communities from Loxahatchee National Wildlife Refuge, Florida, United States - Lox_Sample_2.4 | ecosystem: Environmental > Terrestrial > Soil > Wetlands | place: USA... | reverse complement strand
CCACCGAAATGCTGCTCTTTTGCCTCCTGCATTTCTCTTCCGGTGACGCGAACTACGGCCAGCCTGTCTACTGGCTGGTTGTCGCCGCCATATGTGCGTTCATCGCCTATGGCAGGTTTGTCTTGAAGCCTTTTTGATGGGTGCCAACATGGCCAGCAAAGTCAAAGCCAGGGTAGCCAAGCCGCGCAAAACAGCGCCGAAAAAATCCGGCGGGGTCGTCCTTCTTTCCGGCGGCAACCCACAGATCGCCAAGGGATATGGCAATGAGCCTGTGCAGGCCTACATCGCCGCCATGCCCGGATGGAAAAGCAAGCTTGGCGCCGAGCTCGATGCGATTATCGAGCGCACCGTTCCGGGCGTACGCAAGGCAGTCAAATGGAACTCGCCCTTCTACGGGCGTGAGGACGATCTCTGGTTCCTCAGCCTCCACGTCTTCGCCAAATACGTGAAGGTGACGTTCTTCCGCGGCACGTCGATGAAACCGACCCCGCCAGGCGCGTCCAAGCACCCGCAGGTGCGCTATCTCGACATTTACGAAGACGAGTTCGACGCAGCGCAGTTCGCAGACTGGGTGAAGCAGGCGAGCAAGCTGCCCGGCGAAAAAATGTAACGCGTATCAACGACAGGAAGAACGATGCAGCACCTGATGCTTATCTACCATGACGACGCGAAGATGGCCGCCTTTTCGCAAAAGGACCAGGACGCGATCGGCGTCGCCTATGGCGAATTCAATGCGTTTCTCTCCGAAAGCGGCGCGTCGCGTGGCACCGCGACATGGCCGGCGAACATCACCACGGTTCTGTCACGCGACGGCAAGACTGTGACGCGCGAAGGCTCCTACCAGACCGGCAACGGTGTCGCAGGTTTCTTTCTGATCGATGTCGCGGATCTTGCCACGGCGATCCAATTTGCCGAACGTGTCCCCATCGGAGACTTTGGCGCGGTTGAAATTCGCCCGGTTCAACAGCCATGAAGAAAGCGGCAGCAAGCTCAATGAAGAGCAAGACTCCAAATGCCGATGCTTCCCCGTCCCAACTGATCGACGCGCGGATCAAGGAACTGGGCGATTGGCGGGGCGAGACGCTGGCGCGGGTCCGCGCACTCATCAAAGCGGCCGACCCCGAAATCGTCGAAGAGGTAAAGTGGAGAAAACCGTCAAACCCCTTCGGTGTTCCCGTATGGGAGCACGATGGAATCATCTGCACTGGCGAGATCTACAAGAATGCCGTGAAGCTGACCTTCGCCAGTGGCGCCGCGTTGAAAGACCCCGCTCGCCTCTTCAACTCCAGTCTGGAAGGCAACACCCGGCGCGCCTTCGATATTCATGAGGGCGATACGATCGATGAAAAGGCGCTCATCGCGCTCGTCCGCGCGGCCGTGGCACTGAACAAGGGGTAGAATGCTGCCCGCTCTCATGCCTACCCCTCAGCAATCAGGCAGGTGGCAAGCTCGTAACCATTGTAACCCGGGCTGGAGCAAAGAGACTTCAACGCCACCAAACCATTGAAATAATTGGCGCGCCCGAAGAGATTCGAACTCCTGACCCCCAGATTCGTAGTCTGGTGCTCTATCCAGCTGAGCTACGGGCGCGCATGGGCTGTCTGTAACAGCCAACGGCCGGTTCATCAAACCGGCCGCGAACCGGGGCTAACTAACGACTGACGGCGCGAAATGCAAGCCGGTGCGGCCAAAAGTTTGGCCGGTGCGGCAAGCAGCACTCGGCAGGTCCGGCGTGCCCGGCAAAATCACTCCGCCGGGCGCCGGAGGGCCGTGCGGACCTGCTCGAAATTCACCGGCTGGTCGGGAATCGTGATCGCAAAGACCGTGTGGCCGCCGACGCTCTCCACCAGTTCGAGCGTGCCGCCATGCGCCCGCACCAGTTCATGCGCGATCGCCAGTCCAAGCCCGATGCCGCCGCTCCGCGCCGAGCCGCGGAAGGCCGTAAAGAGGTTCTCGCGCGCCTTCTGCGGCAGGCCGGGTCCGGTGTCGGCCACGTCGATGCGCGCCACCGTGCCGGTGCGCTCCGCCGAAACCGTCAGGCGACGCACGACGGCGATCCCCTTGTCCGCCGTCATCGCCTGCAGGGCATTGCGGCCGAGATTGGTCAGCACCCGAAAGAGCTGTTCGGAATCGGCGTCGATCTCGAAACCCGGCTCGACATGGTTCTCGAACTCGATGCCGGTTGAAGCATCGATGCCGAGCAGGCCGTAAACCTCGTCGACCAATTCGCGCAGCCTGACGCGGCGGCGCACCGGCGCCGGTTCGTGCGCGCGGCCATAAGCCAGCACGTTCTCCGAATAGGAGACGGCTCGGTCGAGCGCTCGCAGAAGTTTCGGCGCAAAGGCCTGCACGGCCGGATCCCTGATGCTGCGCAGCCGGTCGGACAGGAGCTGCGCCGAGGCCAGGATATTGCGCATGTCGTGATTGATCTTCGACACAGCAAGGCCGAGATCGGCTAGATGTTTCTGTTCGCCAAGCAGCCGCTGCAGCCGCGTCTGCATCGAGGCGAGTTCGCGCTCCGCGACGCCGAGCTCGTCGGCACGATCCTCCGGCTCGATGATGCGCGCCGGATCGTCCGGCGCCTCGGAAAAGTCGAGCATGGAGCGCGTCATGTCGCGCACCGGGCGGATCATGATGCGGTTGATCGCCCAGAAGACGAAGGCGGCAGTGATCGCCGAAATCAGCAGCGACAGAAGTGCCACGTTGCGGGAGAAGGCTAGCATTGCCTTGCGCAGCTTCTTGTCCTGGATGACGAGCTCGAATTCCTTGGTGCTGTCGCCGACCGGTCCGAAGACGCGCAGCATCCTGCCGCCGCCAAAAATCATCGTATCGATCGCATCGGCCAGCGCACCGGCCATCTCGGTCGCGGCAAGGTCAATGTGCTCGTCCACGGTCGGCGGCATCTCGGCGACAACGAGCAGGCGCGACACGCCGCCCTCCTCGCGCACCGCGATTGCCTTGGCGCCGAGCGACTTCAATATGTCGTCCTGCGCCTCGCGCGACAGGCTGAGCGGATCGGTCTGCAGCAGCACCACGCCGACGGCGGCTGCGGTGTTCAGCCGCTCTTCCAGCCAGGTCAGCCGGTAATTGGCGATCGCCGGCAGGAAGATCAGCACCTCGGCGAGAAGCACGAAGAGCGCGGTGAGCACCAGCAGCTTGGTCGAAAGCCCGCGCGCCAGCGGCACGGCGCGCGTTTCGGCGGCCGCGTCGGCCATTGCCGTCTCGTTCGTCCCGTTTGGCGCGGGAACATCCGTCATCCGCATCTCCGCGCGGCCGTTCCTTATCACCCGAACCATCTGAGCACGCGGATCAAGGCGCGGGTGGCGGGCTTGCGTGCCGCCTCGAGAGCATAGGCAAGCGTGACGCGTTTGCCAATTTCGCTGAATGTCGGATAGGCCGGCATAAAGGAAGAAACGTCGGCCAGCGTCATTTGCTTCCCAATCGCCAGCGACCAGAACGAGATCAGCTCACCGGCATTCGCGCCGGCAATCGTCGCGCCGAGCAGCTTGCCGTCGCGGTCGGTGACAAGTTTGATGTGCCCCTCGGTCCGACGTTCTCCCTGGGCGCGCTCGTTTTCGACATAGGGCCAGCGGTAAACCTTGATCCTGCGGTGCCGCGCCTCCGCCTGGGCCTCCGAAAGGCCGGCATGCGCAAGTTCCGGATCGGTCAGGATCAAATAAGGCACTTTGCCGACCTCGATCTTCGCCGGACGCCGCAGGAACAGGGGCCTGACCAGCATCCCGGCCTGCTGCGTCGCAAGCTGGGCGCTCTGTCGGCCTCCCGTGACATCGCCGATGGCATAGACACGGCGGTTGCTGGTGACGAGTTTCGGCGAGACCTTGATGCCCTTGCGGTCGAAGGCGATCCCGGCCTTGTCGAGGCCGAGCCCGTCGACATTTGGCTGCCGGTCGCCGGCGATCAGGACGTGCGTTGCCTCGACCAGCCGTGGGCCGGCGCCCGCCGCCAGATGCACATGGATCGTTTCATCCGCGCGCTTTTCAATGCCCTGGATCTTGGCATTCTCGAGAATGGCTATGCCTTGCGCGCGCAGTGCGCGCAGCACGACCGCCGCCATTTCGGGATCTTCCGCGCCCAGCGCGATACGCGGGTTGATCACGGTGGCGCCGCACCCCAGTCGCCGATGCGCCTGGGCGAGTTCCAGGCCGACCGGGTCACCGCCGATCACCGCCAGATGGCCGGGCCGCTGCTCATTGACGAAGATCGTGTCGGTCGTAAAAAACCCGATCGAATCCAGACCCGGTATGTGCGGGATGAACGGCGAGGTGCCGGTGGCAATGACAAAGCGCCTCGCCTTGATCTCGAAATCACCCGCGACGAAAGTGCTCTTGTCCTTGAACGCGCCTTCCGCCGTGATCAGCCTGACGCCGAGTGCCGCGAGCCGCTCCGCCGCATAATTGGGAGCAAGTGCAGCGACGGTTTCCGCAACATGCTGCCGGATGCGACGAAAATCCGCCTCGGGCTTTATTTTGCCCAGACCGAACGCCCTGCCCCGCCGCATCGCGTCCGCGGTTCTCGCCGCGGCGATGAAGGCTTTCGACGGAACCGAACCGGTGTGGAAATCGCCGCCGGGCCGGTCCTTCTCGACAAGGACGACCGGCACGCCAAGGGCCGCGGCCGCAAAAGCGAGGGCGAGGCCACCCGCCCCTGCCCCGATCACACAAATATCGGGCTGCAACGCCTCGACCATCCCACCCCCCGGTCCGGTCGTGTGCCTGTCCTTTCCCCTACCGCTCTTCCGGCGGATTCGAGGGCGGTATCCTTGGAATTGTCATACGACAGGCGCAATCGCTGCCACAAGGGAAGCTGCGCGAGTATCCCCGACTGTAGGGGTGCCTGGATCGGCCGTTTTGCTGGATTCCGGGCCGGATTGACTTCAAACGGCGCTCTTTTTATAAGCCCGGCACGCTCGGGCCGACCGTCCGGCGCTTTTTTTATTGCGCCAGACGTAGCCGAGCCAAGCTCCTGTCATACCGGCAGAACCAAGAAGGGCCGCACGCCGCGGTATCAAATAAATGAAGCGCACCTATCAACCCTCGAAGCTTGTCCGCAAGCGCCGGCACGGTTTCCGTGCCCGTATGGCCACCAAGGGCGGCCGTGGCGTTGTCGCGGCACGTCGCAACCGCGGTCGTAAGCGGCTCTCCGCTTAGGAACGGTGCAACTGTGACGGAGGCCGGCCGCGAAGGCGGGTACCGTCCGCTTCGCAAACGAGCGGAATTCCTGGCCGTCCGGCAAGGCGAAAAACGCCGCGGGCGGCTTTTCCTGCTGGAAGTGCTTGACCGTGGCGATCAAGGTCTGCCTCGCGTCGGGCTGACCGTCACGCGCAAGACCGGCGGCGCCGTCGAGCGCAACCGCATTCGCCGACGCCTTCGTGAAGCCATAAGAACCCATGCCGCAGGTGACATGAAGCCGGGCAATGACTATGTGATCGTCGCGCGCAGCGACGTGCTTGGCGCGCCCTTCGGCCAACTCAAGGCCGAACTCTCTCGCCGTATTCGCGGAAAGGCCGATGGAAACCAACCGTAATTTCTTCATCACCATCGCGCTGTCGGTGCTGATCCTGACGCTTTGGCAGGTGTTCTACGTCAATCCTCGCATCGAGGCCGAGCGCGAAAAAGCAAAGATCGAAGAGCAGGCGCCGCCCGCAAATCCGGCCGATCCGAACGCGCCACAGCCGAACATCCCCGGCGGTGTTCCAGGCTCCGACGGCGCTCTGGCGCTCGACCGCGCAGGAGCGCTTGCCGAAAATCCGCGCGTCAAGATCGATACGCCGAGCCTTGAAGGCTCGATCAATCTCAAAGGCGCGCGTCTCGACGATTTGAAGCTGAAAGGCTACCGGCTGACCGTCGAGAAAGACTCACCGATCATCGAGCTTCTCAATCCGCAGTCGCTGCCCTCCGGCTATTACACGGAGATCGGTTTCATCGGTAACGACGCGACAGGCGCGGTGCCCGGTCCGGATACGGTCTGGACCGCGGACGCCAACGCGACGCTCACGCCGTCAACGCCGGTCACGCTCACCTTCACCAACGACAAGGGCCTGACCTTCAAGCGCGTCATCGCGGTGGATGACAATTACATGTTCACCGTGTCCGACACGGTGACAAATCCCGGCAGCACCGAGGTTTCGCTCGCCAGCTACGGTCGTGTCACGCGCTACGAGAAGCCTACCATCAACGCCGGTTACGTGCTGCATGAAGGGCTGATCGGCGTCACCGGCGAGGATGGACTCCGCGAGGTGGACTACTCCGAAGTCGAGGAAGACAAGCAAATCTCGCCCGGCAAGTCGACCGACGGCTGGCTCGGGATCACGGACAAATATTGGGGCGTTGCGCTTGTCCCCTATTCCAAACAGCAGTTCCAGCCGCGTTACGTTTACAACTCGGATGGCCGCACGCGCTATCAGGCCGACTTCCTGAGCGATCCGATTACCGTCGCCGCCGGGCAATCGGCCGTGGTAGAGACGCTGGTGTTTGCCGGCGCCAAGGAAGTCGGCAAGATCCAGGCCTATGAGAAGGACCGCAACATCCGCCAGTTCGATCTCCTGATCGACTGGGGCTGGTTCTATTTCATCACCAAGCCGATGTTCTATCTGATCGACTGGCTCTACAGGCTGCTCGGCAATTTCGGCCTTGCCATTCTCGGCACCACGGTCATCGTCAAGGCTATTTTCTTCCCGCTCGCCAACAAGTCCTACAAGTCGATGGCGAACATGAAGAAGGTGCAGCCTGCGATGATGGAGATCCGCGAAAAATACGCGGACGACCGCATGAAGCAGCAGCAGGCGATGATGGAGCTTTACAAGACGGAGAAGATCAATCCGCTGGCGGGTTGCTGGCCGATTCTCATCCAGATCCCGGTATTCTTCGCACTCTACAAAGTCCTGTACGTCACCATCGAGATGCGGCACGCACCGTTCTTCGGCTGGATCCAGGACCTCGCCGCGCCCGACCCGACGTCGATCTTCAATCTGTTCGGCTTGCTGCCCTTCGCGGTCCCGGCGTTCCTGCTGATCGGCGTTTGGCCGCTGCTGATGGGCATCACCATGTTCCTGCAGATGCGCATGAACCCGACGCCACCGGATCCAACCCAGGCGATGATCTTCAACTGGATGCCGCTGATCTTCACCTTCATGCTGGCGTCGTTTCCGGCCGGCCTCGTCATCTACTGGGCGTGGAACAACCTGCTCTCGATCATTCAGCAGGGCGTCATCATGAAGCGCCAGGGCGCCAAGATCGAACTCTGGGACAATCTCGTCGGCATATTCAGGCGCAAGCCAAGTCCCGCCGAATAGACCGCAGCGCGCCCTGGATCGTCGAGATCAGGGCGCGACCTGTGCATTAGCGCCGGCGCATCGCGCCGCTTCCCGCCTCAGCAACGATCGCCTTTGTCGCTTCGAGCATGCGCTCGCGGCGTTTCCGGCTGTGCGCCTGCACCGGTGATCTCTCCCGCATTTTCTTTCATTGAATCCTCAAAATGCGATATTTCCTCATATTTTGCTTGACCCGCTCAATGTGAGGGCCTATCACGTTCTAAACATGAATAATCCTTATGTTTAGAACGGAGAAACGTCATGAACACTGAAAAACACCGGCCGATGTCGATCCTCGAAGTCTGGAGGGTCTGATCATGGGACAGGTTCTGTCATTGTCGATTTTCACGGCGGCGATTGGCTCCGCCATTCTCGGCGGCTTCTTCCTCTCATGGTCCAATCTGGTGATGCCCGCATTGGATCGGATACCGGCGACCGCAGGCATAGCGGCCATGAACGCGACCAACGTGGTCGTCTACAACCCGCTCTTCTTCCTGCTCTTCCTCGGCGTGCCATTGCTCTGTGCAGGTCTGGCGATCTACGCGGCGACGAACCTTGGCCGGGCGGGCTCGCTGGCGCTGATCGCCGGCGCCGTGCTGATTGTCTTTGGCATGGCCGGCGTAACCATGTCCGCCAACGTGCCGATGAACGATGCGCTGGCCAGGCTGGACCCGAACAGCGCGGCAGCGCTCGAGTATTGGCAGATGATGCTGGATCGCTGGACGTTCTGGAATCACGTGCGCACGCTTGCCTGCCTGGCCGCGGCAGGCTGCTTCATCACGGCCGCCCTTCGCGCGGCCTGATCACATCCCGGTTATCCGCGAAACTCTGCCGGCAGCTCGCTGCGTTCCTTGATCAGACGCGAGTTGCCGCGACAGCTTCCGGCGCGCGGGCAAGGACTTCGTGAGAACCCACCCTTGCCCACCGCCTTTCGGGCAGCGCCACCGTTTCTTGGGGAGCCGTCTCCGGCACGACCGGGGTCCCGCGACGGGCATTGCGGGGCCCCGGTTTACGTTCCGGTACTATTCCCGACCGCTGAAAATCCTATAGTTTGGACGTGAACCTGTGTCGCCAGGAGAGCGCCGATGAATGCACCCAATCCCGCCCTCAAGCATCCCATTTTGATGCACCCGCGGGTCGGCTTCCTGAAGAATCTTGTCGATCAGGAGAACGTCGAGATCGGCGACTTCACCTATTACGACGACCCGCTCGGGCCGGATAAGTTCGTCGAGCGTTGCGTCCTGCATCACTATCCCTTCATCGGCGACAGGCTGATCATCGGCAAATTCTGTGCGCTGGCGGAAGGATTGCGCTTCATCATGAACGGCGCCAACCATGCGATGTCCGGCTTTTCGACCTACCCGTTCAACATTTTCGGCCATGGCTGGGAGCAGGGCTTCGACGTCAAGACGTGGGAGGCGGAGAACCGTGGCGATACAATCGTCGAGCACGATGTCTGGATCGGCATGGAAGCCGTCATCATGCCCGGCGTCATGATCGGCAGCGGGTCTATCGTTGCAGCGCGTTCTGTCGTAACGCACGACGTGCCGCCTTATGCGATCGTTGCGGGCAACGGCGCCAAAGTGGTGAAGATGCGGTTCGACAAGCGCACGGTCGCGCGTCTCCTCGATATCGCCTGGTGGGACTGGCCGGTGGAGAAAATCTCGCGCAATCTGAACGCCATCCGCGGCGCCAACCTCAAAGCCCTCGAGGCCGTCGCTTGAAGCCAGACAGCAGCGACGCGTCCGATCTGTTCAGGCGACCGTGGATCTTCATCCGCGGCGTGCCGGACATGAAGTTTTTGCCGCCGGAAGGCCCGCCCGAGATCGCTTTTGCCGGCCGCTCCAATGTTGGAAAGTCGTCCCTGATCAATGCGGTCACGGGCACGAGCGCTCTGGCGCGCACGTCGAATACGCCTGGCCGCACGCAGGAGCTCAACTTCTTCGTACCGGATGGTTATTCGGGTGCGGACGGCGATCTGCCGCCGCTCGCGATGGTCGATATGCCGGGCTACGGCTATGCCAGTGCGCCGAAGGAGAAGGTCGATCAGTGGACGAAGCTGATCTTTGACTATCTGAAAGGCCGCGTGACGCTGAAGCGCGTCTATGTGCTGATCGATGCCCGCCACGGCATCAAGAAGAACGACGAGGATGTCTTGTCGCTGCTCGACAAAGCGGCGGTGTCGTACCAGCTCGTGCTGACCAAGACCGACAAGATCAGAGCGGCAGGAGTGCCAAAACTGCTCGACGAGACTGCCGCGAAAATCAAAAAACGCCCGGCGGCGTTTCCCGACATCATCGCGACGTCGGCGGAAAAAGGCGATGGCGTCGAGGAGCTGCGCGCGGCAATTTTGACGGCTACGCGGAGTTAGAGCCAGGACGCTGCGGTCTTTGGCAATCTGCCCTCCGGGTCGATGGCTCTGAGCGTGGGACCACCTCTCTTGGTGTTCCACCTCCACAGGGCGACACACGAACCGCCTAGTGACATTACTGACGGATAGATCACGCCGTGGTAGCCGGCTGCGAGCAACCTGTCCCGCAGCGCATATGTCTCCGGTATCCTGCCTCGATCGAGTTCTTCTCGCCATTCGAGACGATGGATGGAACTGTCGACACCAGATCGGTGAAGTTCACTTGCGGTGCGCAGGTCGCACAGAGAAGCACTGGAAAGCTCAAGTTGAACGACGAGCGCCGGATGCTGCACGAAGCTCTGATTGTATTCGGCCCAGGCCGTGGAAATTTCGAGCGCCGCGTAGATCGTTGGAGCACCTATGGGATTCCAGCGACCACCGAACTTGGCTGCGCCCTCACCGGAGAGGGGCGCGTGAGCCCAGCGCGGAACATAGGCTCTCCATAGCGTCAGTGTTGCGGCAGCAACCCGTCTAGGCATAGACGCCGGAACGCACCGCCTCGAGGTATGCAAGCACCTTGTCGGATTTGCCCTCGGCTACAAGATCGTAAGCTGTTTTGCCGGCCCAACCGGGTATGGGTTGATGCTTGAACCAGATGGCCGCTCGGCTTTCATCACCTGCCATCTCTGCCGCCATCGCCAGGATGCGAACGATGGGGCTCAGGGCCTGATCGACTTTGCGCGCTCCTGACTTGGCCGTGAGTGTGTTGCGCGCAACGCCTAGAAGTTTAGCCAGATCGCCATGAGTCAGGCCAAGCAGTTCTGCGGTCCGACGCGCCGAAGCAAAGGGAGAACCTGCTTCTCCAAAGACTGGCGCAATACCGAGATTTGAAGTTACCACGTCGATTTCCCGCGCAATTTGACATCTTTCGTATCAATATGCGCGCAAACTGCGCTCATTTCAAGCCTGCACGGGCTTGAAGCTCAGCGCCAGACCATTGATGCAATGGCGCTTTCCGGTCGGCTTTGGGCCGTCATCGAAGATGTGGCCGAAATGCCCGCCGCAGCGGCGGCAATGGCACTTGATCCGCTCCATGAACAGCGACGTGTCGACGGTCGTGCCGATCGCGTTTGGCTCGGAGTCCCAGAAGCTCGGCCAGCCGGTGCCTGACTCGTACTTCGTCTTCGAAGAATAGACCGGCAGGTCGCAGCCTGCGCAGTGGAACATGCCCTCGCGCTTCTTGTTAAGCAGCTCGCTGGTGCCGGGATACTCGGTGTCCTCCTCGCGCAGAACCTTGTAGGCGGCATCGGAGAGGATGGAGCGCCATTCTTCCTCCGTTTTGACGACCTCGAACGTCTCGGCAAACGCCGGATTTGCGGTGAAAAGGCTACGCAGCGCCGTGGTTGAAGCGAGTGCGGCAATGGCAGTGCCACCGAAGAGAACGCGCCGACGGTTCATCAGAAATCCTCCTGCTTAGAACCTATCAAGTTAGTTCGTTGTTCGCCGGGTTGATGGCGTTCGTTACATCACGATCGCTTCATCGCACCGGTAAACGAAAACCGCG
>Ga0335075_10015941_pt1 | contig 11246 bp, 11 predicted proteins | sample Lox_Sample_24_FD_206723 | JGI IMG/M metagenome (GOLD analysis project Ga0335075, IMG submission 206723) | Soil microbial communities from Loxahatchee National Wildlife Refuge, Florida, United States - Lox_Sample_2.4 | ecosystem: Environmental > Terrestrial > Soil > Wetlands | place: USA... | reverse complement strand
CCAGGTATAGGCGACAAGACCGGGCGTGCCTTGCTCGGCCGCGGTCGGGATGTTCGGCAATGCGGGTGAGCGCTTGCTGTCGAGCACGGCGAGGCCCTTGACCACGCCGCTGTCGATGGGCGGCTTCGCCGTGGTGATGACGTCGCACATATAATCGATGCGGCCGCCTTCGAGGTCCTGCAGCGCCGGGCCGGTGCCGCGATAGGGCACATGGGTGATGTTGACGCCGATGAGATAGTTCAACAGCACGCAGCCGAGATGGGTGGCCGAGCCGGCGCCGGCGGAGCCGAACTGCATCTTGGCCTGGTTTGCCTTGGCGTAAGCGACGAATTCCTTGAAATTGCCGACCGGCAGGTCCTTGCGCGTTTCCAGCACCAGCGGCACTTCCGCCACCAGGATCACAGGGGTGAAATCGGTCACCGCATTGTACAGCGGGTGCTTGTAAAGCGTCTGGCCCTGGGCGTGGGTGCCGACGGTGCCGAGGACGAATTGGTAGCCGTCGGGCGTGGCATTGGCGACGCGCTCGGACCCGGTCATGCCGCCCGCGCCGCCGACATTCTCCACGATCACCTGCTGGCCCAGCGTCTCGCTCATGCGCGCGGCGATGACGCGGCCGAGCACGTCGGTCGGTCCGCCGGCGGCGAACGGAATGACCATGGTGACGGGACGGTTCGGATAATTCTGCGCCGTGGCCGGAATGGCCTGAGCAACAAAAATGGCCGCAGCAACGGCGGCCAGCAGTTTCATTTTCATAGGTGGCTTTTTCCCTCGCGAGCCGTCTGACTGCATGGCCGGCGCGCGGCGGTCAATATCGGCCCGCGCATTCCAGCGATGCGCGCCGTTCTCAGCCGAGTTCGGTGATCACTTCGGGGAAGCGGTGCAGCCGCTCGCCGGGGCCGTTCGCGCCGATCAGCCAGTTGTCGCAGAACCACGACAGGATGCCGTTCCGCATATAGGTCGGATGCACGACGATGTTCATGTCTTTTTCGATCTTCATCGGCTCGTCCGAGCGGATGAGCGGGCGCTCGACCAGGTCGTAGCCCTGGCCGTGGCAGTGCAGGCGCTTTTCCTCCGGCCGGCCGTTCTTGCGCATGAACTCGTTGTAAGCGGCGAAGATGTCCTTGCACGGCGCACCGGGCTTGAGCAGGCTCAAGTTGAATTTGCGCGCTTCGAGAGCGAAGGCGTATTCGTCCTTCATCTCCTGCGAGGCCTTGCCGACGACGGCGGTGCGGCCGAGCTCGGTATACATGCCGCCGGGACCGGCATCTTCGACCAGCAGCACCACCGCGTCGCCGTCTTCGATGACGCGGTTCTGATAATGGCGGGCGGAGAATTGCACCGGCTTGCCCGGCGGCATCGAGGCGCAGAGATAGATGCCGTGTTCGCTGCCGTGGCGCTGGCTGTAGCATTGGGCGATGGCGGCGATGTCGCGGTCGCGCATGCCGGGCTCGACGGCGGCGAAGGCGGCGCGCATGGCGCCGTCCTGCATGGCGGCGGCGCGGCGCACCAGATCCTGTTCCTCGGGGCTTTTGATCACCTTGATGCGGTCGACGAGGTCGGAGGCGTCGACGAATTTGGTGTTGGAAAAGCGGCCCTTCTGCATGTAGTCGACCATCGCGAACGACATCTGATAGGTGCCGACGAGGCCGATGGTGCCTCCGGCATAGGGCTCGAGCGCCTTGGCCGCGAGCTCGGGGTCGTAGGGCGCGGTGTAGTAGCAGGAGGAATAGCTCGGCGTCGTGTACCAGGCTTTGACGCCGCGCCGGGTGCCGTCGCTTTTGCCGTTCAATTCGGTGACGCCGCCGAACGGGCCCTGGCTCACCAGCGTCATCAGGTCGTCGCGCGGAAACACGACGGTGAGCGGATAGCCGTTGGTCGCCGGCAGGTCGGTGAAATATTTGACATAGCCGCCCATCTGATCGCTGTTGTTCTGCATCAGCAGCACGTCGATCTTGTCGCGCTCCATGGCGGCGCGCACTGCTTTCCAGCGCCGCTCCAGTTCGGCGGTCGAGATCGGGGTCTGCAGGCGCTCCGAAAGCTGTTCCATTTTATTCTCCGGTTTCGTCATGCCGGGGCGCGGGCTTCAATCCGCGGGCCCGAAAGTCGTGTTCGCGATCTGTGTCTATGGATTCCCGACTTGCCGCTGCGCGGCAATCCGGAATGACGGCTAATGCTCCACCACATTGATCATGGCGCCGAGATCGCCGGCGAGGAAGGCGCGCATATTGGTTTCGACGGTCGGCAGGGCATAGTCGATATAGACGTCGCAGAAGCCGCCCTGATGCGTGGTGATGATGACGTTCTCCATCCCCCAGAACGGATGTGCGGCCGGCAGCGGTTCCTCCTTGAACACGTCGAGCGCGGCGCCGGCGATACGCTTTTCCTGCAGCGCTTCGACGAGAGCGGGCTCGTCGACCACGCCGCCGCGGGCGAGATTGATCAGAAACGCCGACGGCTTCATCGCGCCGAGCACCTTGGCGTCGATTACGTTGCGGGTCGCCGGTGTCAGCGGCGTCAACAGCACGAAGAAGTCGAAATCGCGGACCGCCTCGATGAGCGCGTCGCGGCTATGCATGCGGTCGAAGCCGGCGACCGCGCGCGGGGAGGAACTCACCCCAGCGACGCGCATGCCGAAGGCCTTGCACATCGGCGCCAGCGTCTCGGCGATCAGCCCGACGCCGAAAATGCCGACCGTCTTGTTGTGCAGAAGCTTTGCCGGCCAGCGCCGCCATTCGCGGGCATCCTGGCCGCGGACGGCGCCGGGCAGGTTGCGCGCCAGCGCCAGCATGGAGCCGAGCGCCGCCTCCGAGACCGGCGGTCCGTGAATGCCGCGGACATTGGTGACGATCACGTTCTTGCGCAGCGTCGGCTGGTCGATGAGATTGTCGACGCCGGTGCCGAGCGTCTGGATCCATCGCAATCGATCCGCGTTTTCCAGCACCTTGGCGGACATCATCGGCGTGAAAGTCAAAAGTGCGTCGGCGGCCGCGATATGGGGGCCGACCTTGGAGTGGTGGTCGACCAGCGTCATCGCCACGTCCGGAAAGCGCGCCTTGAGCCGGTCGCGGTATTGCGAGCGGATTTCCGGCGTCAGGCCGAGCAGAATGAGCAGATTGGTCATCGCGGGCAGGTACCTGTGCCGCGCGGTGCCATCGAGCCGTCATTTCGGCGTCATGCCCCGGCGGGTTGCGCGTTATATCGTCCCGGCGCAGGCCGCCGCTAGTGGTCCTTTGAATCTGACGTCCGCATGCTAGTCTGCGCCGACGGGATGCGAATGATACGGATCACCAGGAGCCAACGATGCCTATCGATCTTGCGGCGGTGAATTGGGCCTATGTCGCGATATTGTCGCTGATTGCCTTCGTGGCGGCTCTGCTCGGAAGCCTCATTTCGTTCCGCAACCGCTTCGGCGGGGCGGTCGTTGCCGCCATCCTGTTCGCTGCGGCTTTCGTTTTCTGGACTTATTACCCGCACCCGCAGCTTCCGGGACCGCTCACCGTCGGCGATGTCAGCGCCGCCGCCACGGCTCCAGCCGCGGCGCCGGCGGCCGCGGCCACGCGGCCGGCCAACCCGGTGAGCACGATGAGCCAGGCCCCGTCGAACCCGGTCAGCACCATGAGCCAGCCGCCGGCCAATCCGGCGACGACGATGAATCCGCCGGCCGCCACTGCACCGCCGAAATAAGCGCGCGCGGCATGGACGGCGGACGAAAAGCGGCGAGGATCGCGGCGGTTGACCTTTTCGTCCGCCCGGTTATGCGTATCGCAATTGAGCCGGGGGAAGTGGAGCGGTCATGAATAAGGTCTATGCGGACGCCCGTTCCGCACTGGCCGGCTTGCTGAAGGATGGCATGACCATCATGGCCGGCGGCTTCGGTCTGTGCGGCATTCCGGAAACGCTTATTCTTGCGATCCGCGATGCGGGGGTCAAAAACCTCACCGTCGTGTCGAACAATTGCGGCACCGACGGCAAGGGGCTCGGTATCCTGCTCGACACCCGGCAGATCAAGAAGATGATCTCGTCCTATGTCGGCGAGAACAAGACGTTCATGAACCAGTTTCTGGCCAATGAGCTGGAGATCGAGTTCAACCCGCAGGGTACGCTCGCCGAGCGCATCCGCGCCGGCGGCGCCGGCATCCCGGCTTTTTTCACCAAAACCGGCTACGGCACCAAGATCGCCGAAGGCAAGGACGTCCGTGAATTCGGCGGCGAGAAATACGTGATGGAGCGCGGGCTGGTCGCCGACCTGTCGATCGTGCACGCCTATCGCGGCGACACCGAAGGCAACCTCGTCTATCGCAAGACCGCGCGCAACTTCAATCCGCCGATGGCAACCGCGGGCAAGGTCACCGTAGCCGAGGTGGAGCAATTGGTGCGGCCCGGCGACATCGATCCCGACCACATCATGACGCCGGGTATTTACGTGCAGCGGATCGTCCACGTGCCGGCGGCGGTCAAGCACATTGAGCAGCGGACGGTTCGCAAACGCATGAAAGCCGATGCGCCGGCCGGCGCCGGAGAGGAGGTCTGACCATGCCCTGGACCCGCGATCAGATGGCCGAGCGCGCCGCCAAGGAGTTGCGCGACGGCTTCTACGTCAATCTCGGCATCGGCATCCCGACGCTGGTGTCGAATTACATACCCGACGGCATGAGCGTGCAGCTGCAGTCGGAGAACGGCATGCTCGGCACCGGGCCGTTCCCGTTCGAAGGCGAGGAAGATGCCGACCTGATCAATGCCGGCAAGCAGACCGTCACCGAGCTGCCGACCACGAGCTATTTCAATTCGGCCGATTCATTCGCGATGATCCGCGGCGGTCATATCGACATCGCCATCCTCGGCGCCATGGAAGTCGCCGAGAACGGCGATCTCGCCAACTGGATGATCCCCGGCAAGATGGTCAAAGGCATGGGCGGCGCCATGGACCTCGTCGGCGGCGTCAAGAAGGTCGTCGTGGTGATGGAGCATTCGGCCAAGGGCGATTCCAAGCTCAAGAAAAGCTGCACGCTGCCGCTCACCGGCGCCGGCGTGGTCGACATGGTGATCACCGATCTCGGCGTGTTCACGCTCGACCGCCATGGCGGCGGCCTGACGCTGATCGAATTGGCGCCGGAGGTGTCGCTCGACGACATCCGCGCCAAGACCGACGCCAGCTTCAAGGTCGCCAACACGCTCAAGCAGTAGGTCTGCGGAACGTTCCGCCGCGGCTCACTCGCCGGTGACGCGGCTCGACTCGAACAAGAACCAAGTCCGGCGCTCGGCCTCGTCGATCCAGTTCTCGATCAGGCTCGCGGTGGCGACGTCACCGTGCTCGTCGCACAGATCGTGGGTCTCGCGCAGGTGGGCGACGAGTTGCTTGTTGTCGTCGCGCAGCTCGGCCAGCATGTCGAGCGGCGTGACGAAGGCGGCGTCGTTGTCGAGGACGCGCTGCAGCTTGGAGATATGCCCGATCGAGCGAAGGGTGGTGCCGCCGATCTTGCGCACGCGTTCGGCGATGTCGTCGGTGGTGGCGAAGATCTGGTCGGCGTGCTCGTCGAGCAAAAGATGATAATCGCGAAAATGCGGGCCGGACATGTGCCAGTGGAAATTCTTGGTCTTGAGATAGAGCGCGAACATGTCGGCGAGCAGCGCATTGAGTGCGCCGGCGAGGTCATGCACGGCGTTCGATTTCAAATCGGTCGGGGTGGCAAGAGCGGCGGTCTGCAAAGACTTGGGATCACGCGGATTCATATTGGAGCCTCCTGACTTACGCGACGGTACCATGGGCCGGCCGGAACCGTCTTAGCGCCAATAGCCCCAGCACGAGGAAAATGACAAGGACAGTGCCCTGGGCGATGGCAAAAGGCGGCTCCGATTGGGTAGGCGCCAGTGCATGCAAACTAGGCACTTTGAGAAACGACTGTATGACGCCGACGAACACGTTGAGATACAGCGCAGCCACCGCGGTAATGATGTAAATCCACCGCCACGCGCCGCTCAGCTTGAACGCGTAGAGCGCCAGCACGGCAATCGCCAACAGCACCAGCGACAGCGTGCCGACGGCGCGCGGCGGATCGAAGCCGAAGGGCGGCAATGGATAGCCGGTGACGCTGGTCAGGATGGTGGTCGCCAGGAAGAGGGCGGTCCAGCCGGGAAGCGGGCGATCGGTGACAAGGCCGTAGAGCACGATAAGGCCGCTGGCGATTCCGATCAGGCTCAGCCCAACATGGATTTGTAAAAGCGTCATGGTGAAAGTCCTTGGAATAATCGCCGCAGTATAAGCTTTCCGGCCTGCGAAAATAGAGGCGAGGCGGCGCGGTTCGCGTCAGCCATGCAGGGTTGCCGTAGCGGGCCGCTCAACGGGGCAATGACATCGGCGCGCTTTGCCGGTATTGCTCCGCCGGTTATTCGGCCGGGGGAACGCCGCCGATCGGGCGGTGGAACAGCGTTTTCATGAACGACGAGCGCGAAGGCGCCGCTTATTTGCGGGAGGATGCGGGCGCGACGGCCATGCCGGCCGGAGCGGGCGCCATAGCCGCTGCCGCACCTGCTGCCGCCGCCGCAACTGACGCCGCCGCACCGAAGCCGCTTACGCACGGTGAAAAGCGGCTGATCGTCATGAGCATGATGCTGCCGGTGTTTCTCGGCTCGATCGATCAATCGATTCTGGCGAGCGCGCTGCCGACCATCGGCCGAGTCTTCGGCGACGTCACCGAACTGCCCTGGGTGATCACCTCCTACCTGATCGCGGCCACCGCGCTGACGCCGCTTTACGGCAAATTCGCCGACATCCACGGCCGGCGCGCGGCGCTTCTGATTGCGCTGGCGATCTATATGACCGGCGCGCTCATCTCGGCGTCCGCGTCGAGCATGCTGATGCTCATTTGCGGGCGGGTGGTGCAGGGCCTCGGCGGCGGCGGCATGATAACGAGCGCGCAGATGGTGCTCGGCGATATGGCGCCGCCCAAGGAGCGCGCCAAATATTACACGTATTTTTCCATCGCGTTCACCACCGCGGGCGCCTGCGGCCCGGCGCTCGGCGGCTGGATTTGCGATCACCTTTATTGGTGGATGATCTTCATCTGGAAAATTCCGTTTTGCCTGCTCACCATCGGTCTGGCGCAGACCATCTTGCGGCGGCTGCCGCGCTACGAACGGCCGCACCGCCTCGACTTTGCCGGCGCGCTGCTGGTGATGACGGCGAGCGCCTCGTTCATGCTGGCGCTCAATCTCGGCGGCGTTCATTACCCGTGGCTGTCGACCCCGGTGCTGACCCTGTTCGGCTGCGCGCTGGTGCTCGGCGCGGGATTTGTGGTGCGGCTCTCGACCGCCGCCGAACCGCTCATTCCGATCGCGATCCTCGCCGACCCGGCCGCGCGGCTGACCATGGCGGCCCACTCGTTCGGCTGGGGCTCGATCATCTGCCTCAATATTTTCCTGCCGATGTATCTGCAAAGCGCGCTCGGCTGGTCGGCGACATCGGCGGGATTAAGCCTCGTCATCCTGATGGTCACGCTCAACGCCAGCGCCGGCCTGTCGAGCCAGTTGATCGGCCGGGTGCGGCGCTACAAGCTCCTGCCGCTGTGCTTTCTCGTGGTCGGCCTCGGTGCGGTGATCACGCTGGCGTTCTCCGCCCACGGCATGAGCTCGCTCAAATTCGAGATCATCCTGTTTTTGATCGGCGTCGGCTTTGGGCCGACGGCGCCGCTGACCCAGGTGGCGCTGCAGAATACCGTCTCGATCCACGATCTCGGCGCCGCCATCGGCACCATGAATTTCACCCGCACGCTGATGGGCACGATGCTGATCGCGATTTTCGGGGCGGTGGTGTTGGCCAAGGCGCCGATCGATGCGGCGCCTGGAACGCTCGGCCATGCCTTCCTCGGCGCCGCGTCGGTGTCGACCTTCCAGACGGTCTTTTTCGCCATTGCCGGAACGCTGACGATTTCGTTCCTGGCCGTGATCCTGCTCGAGGAAAAGCCGCTCGCCGACGTCATGCCGGCCGGCCGGCGCTAGGCGCCAAGGAGAGCCAAGGGCGCCAAGGGGCGCGGCAAGCAGGCTTTTGCACCGCCCGCCGGCCGCCGCTCTTGCCTGCGGGGCCCTTTCGGGGACAAATGCGCCGGTCTTGGCCGGCCGCCGGACTTGCCGGCTAAGACTCTGAGGAAATGGACGAATTCACTCTAGGCAGTGTGCTTCCAGCAAGCGAAATTGCTTATAGTCACAAGCGGTTGAACCTATTGGTTGCCGGCGGCGACTTAATCCGTGAGCTGATTTGATGCCCATGCAAGCACCGGCCGATGAAGCACTGATCGGTCGAATTGCCCGGGGCGACCGGCTGGCGATGCAGGTGCTGTTCGCTCGGCATCATGTCCGCGTTTATCGCTTTGTATTGCGTATGTTGCGCGATGAGATGGCGGCGGAAGACGTCATTGGCGAGGTGTTTTTGGATGTGTGGCGGCAGGCCAACCGTTTCGAAGGCAGAAGCGCCGTTTCGACCTGGCTTATCGCCATCGCCCGGTTCAAGGCGCTGTCGCTGCTGCGCAAGCGGCGCGATGACGGACTGGACGACGAGACTGCGGAAAAGATCGAGGAACCGTCCGATGATCCGGAACTGGCTTTGGCAAAGCTCGATAAAGGCGAGAAGCTCCGCCAATGCCTTGCGGCGCTGTCGCGCGAGCAGCGCGAGGTTATCGATCTCGTTTATTACCACGAGAAGTCGGTGGAAGAGGCCGCACAAATCATCGGCATTCCCGAGAACACGGTGAAGACGCGGATGTTCTACGCGCGCAAGAAGCTTGGAGATTTGTGCAGGATGGCGGGGATCGATCGAGGTTGGCCATGACACTCAACGATGCTGCACGCGATCCGGCGCAGGGCGGCGAGCCGGGCGACATCGAGGCTTTGCTGCCGTGGTACGTGGCCGGCACTTTGCGGCGGCGCGACCGCCAGCGCGTCGAAGACGCGTTGCGGGGCGACAACGAACAGGCGCGCCACATCGCGCGCCAGGTCGAGCTTTCACGCGAGGAATTGGCCGAGACCATTCATCTCAACGAGACGCTCGGTGCGCCGCCGCCGCAGGCCGCCGATCGGCTGATGGCCGCCATCGACGCCGAGACCAGGGCCGCGCATCGGCGCGGTGCCGGCGCGGTCGCCGGCTGGCTGACCGGATTTTTCGCCAATCTGCCGCCGCGCACGCTTGCCGTCGCCGCCTCGTTTGCGGCACTCGCCATCGCCTTGCAGGCATTCATGCTGGTCGAAGCCTACACCAAGCCGCAGGGCGAACCGGAACAGGCCGCGATCGAAAGCACCCATCGCAGCGGCACGTTTGCCATGGTGCGTTTCGCCCAGGCCGCGAGCGCGGCGGAGATCACGAATTTCCTGCACAATTATCAGGCGGCGCTGGTCGACGGTCCGACTCCAGGCGGGCTCTATCGCGTTCGTCTCGCCGTGACCTCGCTGGCCAAGGGCGAACTGAGCAGGATCATCGCCCGCATGCGGCAGGACCATATTGTCGAGTCGGCCGAGCCGGCGAGCGAGCCGGTTCCAGCGCCGGAACCGGACAAGTGACGCGCCACAGTCGGCGTCTTCCGGCTATCATCCTGTAAACACGACGTTATTTCTATTTGAACGCGTTTGCCGCGGGCGGCGACGAAGAGGGTGGAGGCGTTAACAATGCCGCCTCGGCGCACCCACTCCCCCGACCCCAGCGCCGATCTTTGAGACCCGCCCGGCCCCTGTCCCCTCCGGGCGGGTCATCCTTTTCAAACGCCGCGCCAATCCAGCGCCAATTCGCGTGACAATTGGCGTTGCGCTCGCGCCTTCGCGGTCATGGTCACAGCCGCAGCATTATTCCGCTGTCCCCTTTACGCGCGAGGCGCGGATGGCGGAGAATGGCGCGGTTGGGGGAATGGCGGTGGGTGACGATAGCGTCCTCGAAACCGAGGATCTGACCAAGGATTTCGCCGGCTTCGTTGCGGTGCGATCGGTCAATCTTCGCGTCGCGCGCGGCAGTATCCATGCCATGATCGGGCCGAACGGCGCCGGTAAAACCACCTGCTTCAATCTGCTGAGCAAGTTTCTGACCCCGACGCGCGGCCGCATTCTCTTTGACGGCCGCGACATCACCGCGCTCAAGCCGGCCGAGGTGGCGCGGCTCGGGCTGGTGCGCTCGTTCCAGATATCCGCCGTGTTTCCGCATCTCACCGTGCTTGAAAACGTACGCATCGCGCTGCAGCGCCGCCGCGGCGGCTCGTTCGATTTCTGGCGCAGCAAGCGCGTCCTGCGCGGGCTCGACGCGCGCGCGCTCTCGCTGATCGCCGATGTCGGGCTGCAGAACTATGCCGATACGCTTGCGGTCGAATTGCCTTACGGCCACAAGCGCGCCCTCGAAATCGCCACCACTTTGGCGCTCGACCCGGCCATGCTGCTGCTCGACGAGCCCACCGCCGGCATGGGCCATGACGACATCGGCCGGATCAGCGCGCTGATCAAGTCGGTGGCGGCGAAGCGCACCGTGCTGATGGTGGAGCACAATCTCAGCGTGGTCGCCGATCTATGCGACCGCATCACCGTGCTCACTCGCGGCCAGGTGCTGGCCGAGGGCGATTACCAGACGGTGGCGGCGAACCCCGCGGTGCGCGAAGCCTATCTCGGGACCGGTCATGCTTGAGAGGAACGCGCCGCAACCGGGGTCCATGCTGGCGGTGAAGCGGCTCGAAGCCTGGTACGGCGAGTCGCATATTCTTCACGGCGTGAGCTTCGACGTAGAGCCCGGCGAAGTGGTCACGCTGCTTGGCCGCAACGGCGTCGGCAAGACCACGACGCTCAAATCGATCATGGGCATCGTCGCGCAAAGAAGCGGCTCGGTGCAGTTCGAGGGCCGCGAGCTGATCGCGGCGACCTCCGATGCCATCGCCCGCGCCGGCATTGCCTTCTGTCCCGAGGAGCGCGGTATTTTCGCCAGCCTCAGCGTGCGCGAAAACCTGCTGCTGCCGCCGCAAGTGCGACCGGGCGGGCTCGATCTCGAGCGCATTTTCGACCTGTTTCCGAACTTGCGCGAACGGCTCAACAGCCAGGGCACCAAGCTCTCCGGCGGCGAGCAGCAGATGCTGGCGATCGGCCGTATCCTGCGAACCGGCGCGCGGCTTCTGCTGCTCGACGAGCCGACCGAAGGCCTGGCGCCGGTGATCATCCAGCAGATCCGCGAAACCATCGCGGCGCTCAAAGCGCAGGGCTTCACCATTCTCCTGGTGGAGCAGAATTTTCAG
>Ga0335075_10015939_pt1 | contig 11246 bp, 10 predicted proteins | sample Lox_Sample_24_FD_206723 | JGI IMG/M metagenome (GOLD analysis project Ga0335075, IMG submission 206723) | Soil microbial communities from Loxahatchee National Wildlife Refuge, Florida, United States - Lox_Sample_2.4 | ecosystem: Environmental > Terrestrial > Soil > Wetlands | place: USA... | reverse complement strand
CGCGTACGCACCGTCGCCCCAAGGCGCAACGCCAACAGCAAGCACGGGCGATCCGGGGCGCGCAACGCACCCACCCCTCACAAGCAGCCGAGTCAGTCTTCGATCAGCGGAGCAACCACGAGGTGCCGAGACGGCTCCTGTCCGCGGCTGTACGTCTCAAGATCGTGCCGCGTCTTGAGGTGCTCGTGAATCACCTTGCGCTCCAGCGCGCTCATCGCCTCCAACGGCACCGGCCGCCCTTCACGCAGCGCGGTCTCGGCCGCCTGGTCAGCGGTCTGGCGCAGCGTCACCGCCCGGCGCTCGCGATATCCGGCGGCGTCGACGAGCACCGACACCCGAGGCTCCACCCCGCGTGACGCGATCCGGTAGGCGAGGTGCTGAATCGCGTCGATGGTCTGCCCGTGGTGCCCAATCAGCACCGCCAGGTCGTCCCCGACATATTCTGCGATCAGGCCGCGCTCGCCGTCCTCATGGATTTCGACATCGGCGTCGATGCCGGCCGTGTCGGCGATCAACTCCATCATCTCCTGCACACGATCGGCGGGGTCGCCCCCGCCGCTTGATCCGCCGTCGAAGCTCATCTATCGCCTCCGTCCCGAGCGCTTCTTCTTCTTGCGCGGCGGCCGTGGGGGTGGGGCCCCTGACCCGTTGCCCGACGAGCCGTTGCTCGAACCTCCGCCCGTCTTGGACGATGCGGGCCGCCTCGTGGTGGCCGTCGGCTTCGCGGGCGCCGCCGTCCCGGTGCCGGACTGACGACCGCCAGAGGAGCGCTTGGTCTCCGCCTCGGACTGCGCCTGGGCCAGTCGGTCGCGCATCCGCGCGCCCAGGCCGCCACCGGACCCAGAACCTCCGCCACCGCCACTCGGCCTGCCGGACGCCGGCTTGACCGCGGTACCGCCGTCACCACCGTCGACCGATCCGCCGCCTGCGACCGCCACCGTCGGGCCGATGTAACGCCGCACGGCGTACTGCTGAGCGACGGTCCACAGGTTCGTGGTGATCCAGTAGAGCATCAGACCGGCCGGGAAGCGGATCACGAACAGCACGAAGATCAGCGGCATGAAGAGCATGATCTTGCGCTGCGTCGGGTCCATCGTCGACGACGCCGACATCACGAGCGTCGAGCTGATCTGCGACCCGATGTAGAGCACGATCAGGATGATCAGCTCGATCCCCGTCGCCTTCGCGGTGAGGTCGTGAATGAAGAGGAAACCCGAGCCGCCGTGCGAGCCGCACGCCGTGGTCTGTCCGGCGGCCTTGGCCACCGACGTCAGATGGTGCGCCGCGGCGTACTTCACCTGGAAGGAGTGCTGCAGCCCCGGACAGATGTCCTTGCGCAGCGACTCGCGCAGCATGTAGTAGAGCGAGATGAAGACCGGCAGCTGCAGGACCATCGGGAGACACGACGCCAGCGGATTGACGTTGTTCTCCTTGTAGAAGTTCATGATCTCCTGCTGCTGGCGCGGCTTGTCCTCCTTGTACTTCTGCTGGATCTCCTTCATCTGCGGCTGCAGCGCCTGCATCCGCACCATGCCCTTGATCTGGCGGAAGGTGAGCGGCACCAGCACCGCCCGGACGGCCACCGTGAGCAGCACGATCGACCAGCCCCAGGTGAGGCCGATCGAGTGGAACGCGGTCAGGACCGACTGGAAGACGTCGATCAGCGGCTGGAAGATGTTGGCGGTGACGAGCATGGTCAGGCGCTCGCGACCGTCCCTCGCGACTTGAACAGCCGCTGAGCCTCGACCGGGTCATAGCCTCCGCGGCTGAAGGGATTGCAGCGCAGAAGCCGCCAGCCGGCGAGGACGAGCCCCCGCAGTATGCCGTATCCCTCGACCGCCTGCACCGCATATTCCGAGCATGACGGGTAGTACTTGCAGCGCGGTCCGAACATCGGCGAGATCGCGTATTGGTAGACGCGAATCGGCAGCGTCACCGCTCGCCGCACCAGCCGGTTCATTCCCCGCTCTCCCAGGATTCACGGTCTGCGTCGGCGGCGCCGTCGCCCTCTGCCCGTGGGGTCGCACCCGGCACCTTGTCGATCAGGTCAGCCAACGCGGAGCGAACGCCGGCAAGCCCCGACCGGACCGCGAGCTCCCGGGCACCGGACCGCGCGATCACCACCGCATCGGACCCGGCGGGCAGCCGCTCGCTCTCCAGGGCGAAGGCCTCGCGGAGGACGCGCTTGATCCGGTTGCGTTCGACCGCGCTGCCCACCTTGCGGGACACGGTCATGCCGAGGCGTGGCTCACCTCCGTCCTCGCCACGCGGGAAGACGTAGAGCACAAGGTCGCGACCGGCGTGGGAGCGGCCCTGGCGGAAGACGCGGTCGAACTCCGCGCTGCGCGACAGCCGGCCCCGGCCTGAGCGCTGCGGGGACACGGTCGTCTCCCGCCCGCCTGGCATCAGACGGTGAGGCGCTTGCGGCCCTTGTCGCGCCGGCGCTTGAGCGTGAGGCGCCCCGCGCGGGTCTGCATGCGCGCGCGGAAACCGTGGGTGCGGGCGCGTTTGCGCTTCTTTGGCTGATACGTACGTTTCATGGGCGAGGCTCCGGTCTGATCGGAACGCCGCAGTATACGAAGCTCCGACACCGCACAGCGCGGGTCGCGGCCGCCCGCCCAAACCGGTCGCCTGGGGTTTTTCCCGCGCTTTGCGCCAAGGCTCTATCAGACGGTCCGGACGGCTCAGGTGCCGTTGATATATTCGCCGCCCCGCGGGAGGGCCGTGCGCCCCCCGCGATCTCTTTTTCGCCCCTTTGCAAGACACTCCGGGAGGAGTCGGTTGGTGCTGCCCGCGCATAACGATCCCGAGGATGCGTGGCGGGTCCTCCGCGCCGAGCTGCGGCGCCGCATCGGCGCCTCCACCTTCGACATCTGGCTCGGCGGCCTCGACGTCGCCGACTGGGACGGCCGCATCATCGTGCTCGGCGGCCCCGCGGAGAAGGAGCTCTGGGTCTCCCGGCGGTACGGCCGCCTGCTCGGCCAGGCCGCCGAGGATGTGCTTGGCCCCGGCACCAAGCTCCGCTTCGCAGGCGGCGAGCACGCCGTCGAGCCGAGCGCCGGACCTCCCGTCGCCGGCGAGCAGGGCCCGGAGTTGCGCACCGGCTTCAACCCGCGCTACCGCTTCGAGCAGTTCATCATCGGCGAGACCAACCGCCTCGCCCACGCCGGGGCGCTCGCCGTCGCCGAGAACCCGGGCCAGGCCTACAACCCGCTGTTCCTCTACGCGCCGCCGGGGCTGGGCAAGACGCATCTGCTGCACGCGATCGGCAACTACGTCCTGCAGTTCGGCGCGGGCGCGAGCGTCAAGTACACGACCGCCGAGGCGTTCACCAACCACTTCCTGGGCGCGCTCTCCTCCAAGTCGATCGAGACGTTCAAACAGGCGTACCGCACCGCCGACGTCCTGCTCATCGACGACGTGCAGTTCCTCGCCGCCAAGGCCCGCACCGAGGAGGAGTTCTTCCACACCTTCAACGCGTTGTATGAGAACGGCCGCCAACTCGTCCTCACCTGCGACCGCCTCCCTCGGGCGCTGACCACCATCGAGCAGCGCCTGCGCGAGCGCTTCGAGGCCGGCCTGGTCGCCGACATCAAACCGCCCGACCACGCCACGCGCGTCGCCATCCTTCGCAAGCGCGCCGCGCTCGATCAGATCGAGATCGCCGACCCGACCGTGCTCGACCTCATCGCCGACCGCGTCCGCGACAACATCCGCCTGCTCGAGGGCGCGCTCATCCGCGTGGTGGCGTTCCACTCGCTCACCCACCGCGCGATCGATGTCCCGCTCACCACCGAGGTGCTTGACGTCATGTACCCCGAGGCACCCTCGCCCGGTCGCGCAAGCGTCCCCCACGGGGGCGGCCCGATCTCCGTCGAGACGATCCAGGCCGCGGTCGCCGCGCAGTTCGGAATCACCGTCGATCAGCTCACCTCCTCGAGCCGTCGCGCGACGGTCAACTGGGCCCGTCAGGTCGCAATGTCACTGGTCCGCGACCTCACGGACGAGTCCCTGCCATCGATCGGCCGGGCGTTCGGCGGGCGCAACCACGCGACCGTCCACAACGCCCTCCGCCGCGTCTCCGACCGCCTCGCCGGCGACACCGAGGCTGTGGAGATCGTGCACCAGCTCCGCCGGCGTCTTGCCGGCGACCAGGACGACCGCCTCTCTTGACAGACTCCATCAACAGCTCCGCACCGGGTTCGCACACTCCGATCGCCCCGTCCGGCAGGCGTTCGGCGAGTTGTCCACACCCGTTCTCAGCCCTATGACTTCTTCCTTTCCAGACAAGAGGTAACGACCGTGAAGATCTCTCTCGAACGAGGCGAACTGTTCGCCCAACTGCAGACCGTGAGCCGTGTCGCTTCGACCCGCTCGGCGATCCAGGCGCTGTCCGGTGTCCAGCTGTCGGTGATCGGCGGGGACTGCGAGCTGCGGGCAACCGACATGGACGTGGGTCTGCGCGTGCCGCTCGAGGCCGAGGTGATCCGCGAGGGCACCGTCGTGCTTCCGGCCCGGCTGATGCTCGACGTCGTGCGCTCGTTGCCGTCCGACTCGGTCTCGCTCGAGCTGCGCTCCGCCGAGCAGGACGTCGAGCTCATCTCCGGCAACGCCACGTTCCACATCCGCACGCTGCGCTCCGACGACTTCCCCACGTTCCCTGAGCCGGACGCCGAGACGACCGTCGAGCTACCCGCCGCCGCGTTCGTCGCGACCGCGACCAAGGTCGCCGGCTCGGCCTCGCGCGATGAGACCCGCCCCGTGCTGACCGGCATCCTGGTGTCGGCGTCCGACCGCGAGCTCCGGATGGTCGCGACCGATTCCTACCGCCTGTCGGTCAAGGAGACGGTCCTCGAGGCGCCGCTGTCCTCCGCGTTCGAGGTCAACGTGCCCGCCCGCGCCCTCCAGGAGTTGGCTCGACTCGTCGCCCAGAACGAGGAGGCGCCGCTCAGCGTGAGCGTGCGCCAGAACCAGGTGCTGTTCTCGCTGGGCCGAGTGATCCTCTCCTCGCGGCTGATCGACGGCCAGTTCCCCAACTACCGCCAGTTGCTGCCTGAGACGTTCGAGCACGAGCTGCGCATCGCCAGCGGCGAGCTCACCGACGTCGTGCGGCGGATCAGCCTGCTCGCGCAGAAGAACGCGCCGCTGCGCCTGGCGTTCACCCAGGGCGAGCTCACCGTGTCGGCGCAGACCCCCGACGTCGGCGAGGCCCGCGAGTCGCTGCCGGTCGCCTTCGAGGGCGAGGAGCTGGAGATCGGCTTCAACCCGGAGTTCCTGCGCGCGGGCCTGGAGGCGATCGACGAGGGCGACGTGCTGCTCCGATTGATCAGCCCGCTGCGACCCGGCTTGATCGAGTCCGGCGACGGCAGCCGGTTCAGCTACCTGATCATGCCGATCCGCCTCAACGTCTAGCGATCGCGTGAGCGCCCGCGTCGTTTCGGTCGCACTCCGGGACTTCCGCTCCTACGACGCGGCCGAGATCTCGCTCGGGGACCGGCTGACCGTCATCACCGGCCCCAACGGCGCCGGCAAGACGAACCTGATCGAGGCGCTCTACTTCGGCTGCACGGGCCGCTCCTGCCGCACCAACAACGAGCGCGAGGTCGTGCGCTTCGGCGCCCCGGCAGCACGCGTGGTCCTGGCCACCGCCGGCGATGACGGCTCACACGAGCTCTCGGTGGGGTTCCAGCCCGGGGAGCCGAAGCGGATGAAGGCTGACGGCGCCCCGGTCGAGCGGCTCCTGGACGTGCCCGATCGCCCGCTGGTGTCCGTCTTCCTCCCCGACCGCCTCGAGCTGATCAAGGGCGCACCCTCGCTGCGCCGTGGCCACCTCGACGCGTTCGTCGCCGCACTGTGGCCGGCCCGTGCGCAGACGCGGCGCACGTACGCCCAATCGCTCGCCCAGCGCAACGCGCTGCTCGGCCGGTTGCGCTCCGGGTCAGGCCGTGCGCAGGCGGCATCGACGCTCGCGAGCTGGGACGCCCAGCTGGCCCGTCATGGCCTTGCGCTGATGGCGGACCGCACGGCCGCGGTCGACGCGATCGCCCCTGGGTTCGCGCGGCTGTGTGAGGAGCTCGGCCTCGACGGTGAAACCGAGATCGCGTATCGCCCACGCTCGCGCGCGTCGACCCCGGAGGAGCTCGCCTCCGAGCTCGGCGAGCGTGTCGACTCCGACCTGGAGCGCGGCTTCACCGGTCACGGGCCCCATCGCGACGACGTCTCGACCCAGCGGGCCGGCCGTGAGCTTCGCGCCTACGGCTCCCAGGGACAGCAGCGACTGGCGCTGCTCGGGTGGCTGCTGGCCGAGCGCGGCGCGCTGGCCGAGCGACGCTCCGCCCCACCGGTGATGCTGCTCGACGACGTGATGTCGGAGCTGGACGGCCGCCGCCGCCGCGCGCTCGTCGACCTGCTGCGCGAGGGCGGTGGGCAGTCGGTGATCACCGCCACCGACCCCGAACAGGTCCCCGGCTCCGCCGAGGACGATGTCCACCGGATCTCGGTGGCGCCGGGCGGAGCGATCGAGGAGCAACCTGCTCGACTCCGGCCCGAGGTGGGTGCGTGAGCTCGTTCGGCCGCTCTTCTCCCCGCGGTCCCCGTTCGCTGGCCGAGGCGTTCGGGACCTTGACCGACGAGCTGCGCCCGGACACCTTGCTCGCCGATGTTCAGCGGATCTGGGCGGCGACGGTCGGCGAGGCGATCGCGGAGCAGGCTCAACCGACGGGCGAGCGCGCCGGCGTCGTGACCGTGTCCTGCGCCGCCTCGGTGTGGGCCCAGGAGCTTGACCTGATGGCGCCTCAGATCCTGACCAAGCTCAACACCGCGCTCGGTGATGGCGCGGTACGCCGCTTGCGGTGCGTCGCGACCGGCCACCGCGGTGGATAAGACCTGTCGAAAAGCTGATGACGCCGTTGCAAAAAAGTGACATTTGCAGGGATAAAGCAGTGTGGAAACCGACCGGACCGACCGAGGCCTGTGCTACCATACGAGACATAAATCTTGACGCACCGGCGCGCCTTCGGTGGCGCGGCACCGGGGCGTCCCAACGTCATCGGAGGATCGTTGGCGACTGACGACACCGCCCGTCCGGGCGGGAATGAATCCAGCTATGACGCCCAGGACATCACCGTCCTGGAAGGCCTCGAGGCGGTCCGCAAGCGGCCCGGCATGTACATCGGCTCCACCGGCCAGCGGGGCCTGCACCACCTGATCTACGAGATTGTCGACAATGCTGTTGACGAAGCGCTCGCCGGTCGGAACGACGCCGTCGAGATCACGATCCACCCGGACAACTCCGTGACGGTCGTCGACGCCGGCCGCGGGATTCCGGTCGCCGTGATGGAGAAGGAGGGCAAGTCGGCCCTTGAGGTCGTCCTCACCGTGCTGCACGCCGGCGGTAAGTTCGGTGACGGTGGCGGCTACAAGGTCTCCGGCGGCCTACACGGCGTCGGCCTGTCGGTCGTCAATGCTCTCTCCGAGCGGCTCGATGCGGAGGTCAAGCGCGATGGCTTCGCCTGGCGCCAGTCCTTCCAGCGCGGCCTGCCGCTCGGCCCGATGGAGAAGGGCGAGGCCACCACGGAGACCGGCACGACGATCACCTTCCTGCCCGACGACGAGGTCTTCGAGACGCTCGAGATCGACTACAAGACGATCGAGGAGCGCCTGCGCGACACCGCCTTCCTCACGCGCGGCCTGAAGATCACGATCATCGACGAGCGCGGCGAGGGCCACCGGGCCGAGTTCCAGTACGACGGTGGAATCGTCGACTTCGTCGCGTTCCTGAACCAGAACAAGGACCCGATCCAGAAGAAGATCATCTCGCTGGAGGGCGAGGGGGAGGAGGGCGCGGTCGAGGTCGCGCTCCAGTGGAACTCCTCCTATCAGGAGTCGGTCTTCTCGTTCGCCAACAACATCAACACGATCGAGGGCGGCTCGCACCTCTCCGGCTTCCGCTCGGCGCTCACCGGCGTGATCAACCGTTACGCGCGTGAGAAGGGCGAGTTGAAGGAGAAGGATCAGCCGCTGTCGGGCGAGGACGTGCGTGAGGGCCTCACCGCCGTCATCTCGGCGAAGCTCACCGATCCCCAGTTCGAGGGTCAGACCAAGACCAAGCTCGGCAACCCGGGGATGGCCGGCTTCGTCCAGTCGATCGTCAACGCCAAGCTCCAGGAGTTCTTCGAGGAGAACCCGCAGGACGCGCGCGCGGTGATCCGCAAGGCGGTCCAGGCCGCCCAGGCCCGTGCTGCCGCGCGCAAGGCGCGTGACCTCACCCGCCGCAAGACGGCGCTGGAGAACTCCGCGCTCCCCGGCAAGCTCGCCGACTGCTCGGTGAAGGACCCATCGCTCGCCGAGCTGTTCATCGTCGAGGGTGACTCCGCCGGCGGCTCTGCGGTGTCCGCGCGCGACCGCAACACCCAGGCGATCCTGCCGCTGCGCGGGAAGATCCTCAACGTCGAGAAGAGCCGGATCGACAAGGTGCTCGGCAACGACGCCATCCAGGCGCTGATCACCGCGATCGGCACCGGCGTGCGCGACGAGTTCGACATCGAGCGGGCCCGCTACCACAAGATCGTGCTGCTCACCGACGCGGACGTCGACGGCGCGCACATCCGCACGCTCGCGCTCACGCTGCTGTTCCGTGAGATGCAGCCGCTGATCGAGGCCGGCTTCGTCTACATCGCCAAGCCGCCGCTGTACCGGCTCACCCGCGGTCAGAAGCACCGCTACATCGAGCGGGAATCAGAGCTCGAGGACATCCTGCTCGGCGACAAGTTCGAGAAGCTGGAGATCCGTGACCACAACGGCACGCCGTCCAAGCTCACCGAGGCGCGCTGGAAGCGGTTCACCCGGTTGCTCAAGCAGTACGAGGGCTGGGCCTCCGCGCTGCGCGCGGCCCACGGTCACGGCGTCGTCGCGTTCATGCAGCAGGCGCGGATGCTCGAGGAGCAGATCACCGATCTGCCGGCGCTGCTGCGCCACATCGCCTCCCATGAGTCGAACGGTTCAAGTCAGGCCTACAAGCTCTCGCTCGTCGAGGAGCGCTCGACCGAGCTCGTCGTGCGCACCCACGAGGCGAAGACCGGCCTGGCCACGACGCATTACCTGCGCCACTCGGCGCTCGAGGCAAATGAATACCGCCGGCTGGCCAGCGTGCATCACGACCTCGTCGAGCTGATCGGGACTCCGGGGTTCACGATTCATCTCGGCGAGAACACGACCGAGGCCAACACCTTCCAGGAGTTGCACGACTCGATCCTCGCGATCGCGCAGAAGGGGATCGAGTACTACCGGTTCAAGGGCCTGGGGGAGATGGACCCCGACGAGCTGCGTGAGACGACGATGGATCCCGCCACGCGCACGCTCGCGCGCGTGACCATGGAGGACGCGGCGTCGGCGGATCTCATCTTCTCGATGCTGATGGGCGATCAGGTCGAGCCCCGGCGCGCGTTCATCGAGGAGAACGCCCGCCTTGTCACGAACCTCGATGTCTAGGTACGACATGGGCTCGGGATCCTCTCCAGCTTCAACCCCGATCGGTAGGTAACCCATGTCTGCGATCGACACCATCGGCGGCGGCAACATCGAGCCCCGCGGGCTCGAGGAGGAGATGCGCTCGGCGTATCTCGACTACGCGATGTCGGTCATCGTCGGCCGCGCGCTGCCGCGCGTCGAGGACGGCCTGAAGCCCGTACAGCGCCGCATCCTCTACGTCATGAACGAGATGGGTCTGAACCCGACCCGCAAGCACGTCAAGTGCGCGCAGATCGTCGGCGAGGTGATGGGCAAGTACCACCCGCACGGCGACAGCGCGATCTACGACGCGCTCGCCCGCATGGCGCAGGAGTTCTCGATGCGCCACGAGCTCGTCGACGGCCACGGCAACTTCGGCAACATCGACGGCTGGGGCGCGGCGGCGATGCGCTACACCGAGGCGCGCCTGTCGAAGATCGCGACCGAGATGCTCCGCGACATCGACGCCGACACCGTCGACTTCGCGCCCACCTACGACGGCACGCGCTCCGAGCCGGTCGTCCTCCCGTCGCGCTTCCCCAACCTGCTCGTCAACGGCGGCACCGGGATCGCCGTCGGCATGGCGACGAACATCCCGCCGCACAACCTGCGCGAGGTCATCGCCGGCACGATCGCCTACATCGACAACCCGGCGATCGACGTCGAAGGGTTGATGCAGCACATCAAGGGCCCGGACTTCCCGACCGCCGGCCTGATCCTCGGCCGCGACGGGATCCGTGAGGCGTACGCGACCGGCCGCGGCCGCGTGCGCGTCCAGGCCAAGGCGCACATCGAGCCGATCGGCCAGGGCAAGGAGGCGATCATCGTCACCGAGATGCCGTTCGCCGTGCGCAAGGGCGGCGACGGCGGGGTGATCGAGAAGATCGCGGACCTCGTCGGCGAGAAGAAGATCCCGGAGATCGCCGATGTGCGCGACGAGTCCGACCGTCGCGGGATGCGGCTCGTGATCGAGCTCAAGCGCGGCGTCATCCCCAAGGTCGTCCTCAACAAGCTCTACAAGCACACCCCGCTGCAGACCACCTTCGGCGTCAACATGGTCGCGCTCGTCGACGGCGTCCCGCGCACGCTCTCACTGCGCGAGGTGATCGGTCACTACGTCGATCACCAGCGCCAGGTCATCGTCCGCCGGACGAAGTACGAGCTGCGCCGCGCCGAGGAGCGCGCTCACGTCTTGGAGGGACTGCTGATCGCGCTGGACAACCTCGATGAGGTGATCGCGCTGATCCGCGGCTCCCGCGACTCGGAGACCGCGCGGGCCGGCCTGGTCGAGCGCTTCGACCTCACCGTCGTCCAGGCCCAGGCGATCCTCCAGCTCACGCTCTCGCGGCTCACCGCCCTGGAGTCGGACAAGATCCGCCAGGAGCACGCCGACCTGCTCGAGCGGATCAAGGAGCTGCGCGAGATCCTCGGCGACGAGGCCAAGGTCATGCAGGTGGTCAAGGACGAGCTCACCGAGATCTCGGACGCCTATGGCGACGAGCGCCGCTCGGAGATCACCTACGCCGAGGGCGAGATCGATATCGAGGACCTGATCGCCGACCAGCAGATGGTCATCTCGATCACGCACTCGGGCTACATCAAGTCGCTGCCGCTCTCCACCTACCGCCAGCAGCGCCGCGGCGGCGTCGGGATCAACGGCATGGACATGAAGGACGAGGACTACATCGAGCACCTGTTCGTGACCTCGTCGCACGACTACCTGCTGTTCTTCACCAACC
>Ga0335075_10015937_pt1 | contig 11247 bp, 9 predicted proteins | sample Lox_Sample_24_FD_206723 | JGI IMG/M metagenome (GOLD analysis project Ga0335075, IMG submission 206723) | Soil microbial communities from Loxahatchee National Wildlife Refuge, Florida, United States - Lox_Sample_2.4 | ecosystem: Environmental > Terrestrial > Soil > Wetlands | place: USA: Florida... | reverse complement strand
GACGAGGAAGAAAAAAAGTCCGAGGAGCAGGTGTGACCCGTCTTCTACATTCAAATGCATCTAGGGCTAATGCAGGATCAGAAAACACAGGATGCAGCTTCAATCTCGGTGACGGATGAGGAGCCACGAGTATTCGCCTTGCAGAGGTATGTCACTTCTAAGATTAAGGAACATTGATCTTAATCTTTATTATTTAGAGCGTTTTACCAGCAACGTTTAGACAGGAAGCGGAATGCAGAGATAGCAAAGAGAAACCGCGAAAGGCTCCAGAACCCCAATCTCTTCCCGGCGGTACCGAAGGGGCTACCCTGAATTAGAACTATTTCAAGGACCATGATGCATGGGGCTGGGCATATACTTCCTGAGTAGAAGAATATCCACAGCTTAAACTATCAGTAAATCTGCTCTCCCCGCCATTCGGACCAGTCGTCGGGCTTTTCAACGATTACTCTACATCCTGGTACAGTCAGCAGCGGCACGGAGGCGCTCCCGCAAATGGGGACTGAAGCCGACGGCTTACGTCCAAAAGTAAGCTGCAGCCTTAGGACTCTATAGCCCACGTCAGAGAGCATATTGGGATCCCTACAATTGTTTCTACTCTTGCCGCTGACTGCGTCTCACCCTTGATGACGATCCGGATGGAGGTTTAAGATCGGTCACCCGATATACAACAGCGAGTGAGGTTCACGGACTCACTAATCAGCGGTGTTCAAATCAGCTGGAATCATGTCATTGCATCAAATTAGGGGCCACAGCAGCCTTTCTCCTCTGACAAACACCTGACTAATAGTGTAAGTAACCTGGGGCCATAAGGCTTAGGTTATGAGGTACAAGATAATGAGAGAATCCATGGAATTAGCATTCATTGGCCAGTTCACTCGCTAATGTCGCTTCAATGGGGTTCCCGTTTGTCTCCGGCTGCTGCCTAGTGCTGACGTTTCGGCGTTCATCAGCTATACTACACTAAATCGATCAACACCAGTGACTTGTTGGATTTCTATCTTGTCACTCGCGTGGCATCGAAGTTTCAGTGGGTCCATCTCGCTTCCTTTAACCAAGTGCGGCGATAGTGTAGGTCAGTAATGATGAACGGGACGGAAAAAGAGCAAGGGGAGAATGTCCACGTCTTGAGTCTATCAAACTCTTTCAAGACGCTTAATGGCTGAATCAACAAGGATTCGATACCCCGCAATCTTAGGCTGACCGTATCCAAGAGTGAACTTATCACCAAGCCACGTTTTCAGCCCTCAATAGGTCAAAAGTGAGAAGGCCGATCCGAGGTCGTGAAGTCGCTTTGATTCTAGAAAGTATAAGATAAGCGGCTTTAGGTTCATCTCGCAGCGACAGAGTGCTTAAGGGAGTCGATCAGTATCATAATACAAGCAAGATCCAAATCTAACCACACTTATTGAAATAAATAGCATGGTGGGACGAGAAATTGACAACGAGGTTCATGCAGCTCTGCGCATCTGATGCATCCTCCATGGTCAGGTCAAGGGATCATTAAACATATGGCACCACCGCTCGCCAATAGATGGCCCAATGCAAGCCTACGTCAAAGCTTACCGCTTGCTTCCGAAATCCCAGCCCTTGTCTTCTCATATACACACTCCCTTTCAGGGATCAACGTAGCATCGACATTTATCGTGCCATTTTTTAACCCCGACAAACATTTATCCGGGATATAATGTTTTTGGAGAAGCCTTTCTACTTGGTGTCGGTGACGTTACACCGTCTGACCTCTAGAGATGGGATGAGACGAGGAGCATCAGGTGGTAGCTCAACACCTTCCTTTCTCAGGACGTTTTGTTTGACCGCAAGACCTCAAACAAAGCCCTAGCCATCCCATCCGGAAGTAGATCAGCTCTGGGCTCCATTCTTACAGCAGAAGTACGTAGCCCAGAATCCTAAGTCCATATCACGTGCTTTTCGGGTCTGTTATCTCATGATAGACATCTTAGCTTCATATTTTATCAAAGCATGTAATGGTCTCAATACCTAAACAAACTCACTGCGTATGCATGCAGGGGATCCTAAACCCCACGTAGAGACTCCTCTATCCACCAGACTCCGTAGATGCGATCCTAAAGTGTCCTGCCCGATACATCCCATGCCATATACATCCCCTGGCCGACACATCATGAGATGAACTCTCCTTTTGCCAAATTTACCAAGTAACATTCTACAAACTGCCCTTAACCCCAGGGGGCATTCTCAGCCCCGGCGCACTCTTCCCAAGAAAGAGCTCATCAACCTTCCCAGCGGCCAAACTAAACCCCGGGACAACCCAATGCCCACAACTACACTTCAAGCCTTGCCACGCGTATCGCCCTACTTGTTGCCCGCACCTTGCATTGGGGCACTCCAAGCGTCCAGCCAGCTCGCCTTGCGCCAGCGTGGGACGCATCCAAGACAGCGGGTGGATGAAGTGGTGCGTGCAAGGTGGTATTGAAGCTGCGTTGGCAGTAGCCAGGGAGGCGATCGGCCCGGTCTTGGAATCCGTGGTAGTGGAGGAGGAGGAGGAGGGAGGTTTGGGGGCGTGGGGGATCAAATACTGACGCGTCGCCAGGTTTCGTCTGCATTTCCGGCAGCGCAATTCCTTTTCCCCTTCTCCTGGGGCAGGTGGATCCTCGTTCGTTGCTGGAACCTCTTCATCTTCGAAGCGCAGCCTCTCAGGGGCTCGACCTGTTGCGAGACTCATTTCTACTTCTTGCCTGTAGAGCCATCGCTGATACATGGGCTCGGCGTCGATGTCTGAGTGGCAGCCCATGGCTTTGTAGAGTTCCAGTTGCGTCATGAAGCCTGAATTGGGCTCAGCCATCGGGCGAGTCTTGCGGATTAGGGCTAGGGCGGTTGGGACATCGGGGCAGGTTGTTGGACGCGTGGAGAGGATGTAGGCTAGGGCAACGGTTACAGAGCGAGATTTGCCCATCGCGCTGGGAAAGTTAGCACGCGATTTGATTAGAGCTGGTGTAACAATAGGACAGGGATGTTGAGATAGGTCACATGACCTAAATATCGAAGCAGCAGTCATTTGTCGACAAATAAAAGGCCAGATATGCTCCCCGCACTTCACATGCATGTAACAAGAGTGTAACTCAGGGTATATGCGCGCCAAGGAACTTACCAGTGAACTAGAACGCCGCCCCCACTCTGCAAGCCCTGCATAATGAACTTGCCCGTCCTAGCAAATTCGCCGAGCAGATTCTCATCCTCGACATCGTCGACTTGTACACTACAGTGCTCGTACTGTTCCCAATCTTTGAAATCTTTAAAGTCATAGCGTAAGACTGATACAATGTGCGTAATGTTTGCAGCTTGCAGGGCCGCGCGTCGGTTGAGAGTGAAAATTCTGGTTCAAGGTCAGAGGTGATTTGATTTGATTGCGTGGCGGGAGAGACCAAAAATGGCTGATAAAGCAAAGGGAACGAGAATATTTGTTGATTCCCAAACAGTATCAGGGAAACAATAAATGAGATATGAAAGGATTGCTTACCCCCCGATATACAGCTCATCATTTCCGGGGACCCTCGAAAGGGACATGTCCATGGCTTGTGTACTCTCCTCCAGTTTAATATCGGATTTTACGTCCAATTTCGAGTTCTCTTGACGTATTTTCTGATATTCGATCTCCAGGTTAGCAGATCCCGTACTGGCACGCACGTGACTCTAATGTTTGCGCCCTACGCGCAAGGCGGTCAATCACTTCGGCGTATCCGTCCCAAAAGAGAATGTTGGTGGCAAAGACGGGTTACGAAGTGTCGGTATTCTGGTCCCTTGCCTAGCGTTGTTTGTAGGGTTCTTTCTTCTACAGTTTACTGTGCATGCAGCACTTCGTACCATTCCAGATGACAGAAATCTCTGCACACCGATCTTTGGGTCAGGGTCGTGCTGCACACTAGCCAGGCCTATCTATCGGAGACGTCGATGATGCTCATCAAGGGTCCAACCTTTTCGAATTCTGGCGCGGTGCTTAGAATGGAAAGCCCACGATTTGTCCCTTGAAACCGTTTAGTGCGCTGATTCCAGATCTTAGTCATGAGTTAGCTTTTCCCCGTACGCCCGTAAGGCGCCGGGACTGGAGGGTGGCCCGTAAATCCTTACCATGGAGTTCGTGTACTAGGAAATGTGTCCGAAACAATAAAATATGCTTTTAAATGCACTTTAATATCGAAAAATGGACGGCACGTGTAGGACCTTGTCGGGTTGGGAAGTCAGAGTCACGCTTGACCCTGAAGCTGGGATATGTTGCGCTAGGGCTCAGAAGGGCAAGTTCAGGAGCAAGCGACTCGCCCAGCCCGCCACACGTGCTGCCATGGAAAAGTAAGCATCTGACGAAGAAAGAAAAAACTCTTTCTCTTTCTCTTTCTCTGGCTATTTCCCCTTGACCTTGCATGTCTGGGAAAAGGTCGGCATTCCTGATTTTCATCTTCGGCATTATGTTAATGAATGTCTCATCTCGGAGAACACCTCCGGGTATTAAACGAATGAACTACCGCCCCACCACGCCTTACGATCTCATGCTGGGGCTGAGCTGAAAAAGAGGAACTGGACGTGGAGAGCGACCACGGAATCATGAGCATGGATGCAAAAAGGCAATTCATCCTTCCAGCCTTGTAATCTCTTGTCTGAACACCCGCATGCAGCATGGAACTCCCATTCAGCCTGTGATGGAGCTCTCATGCGTCATTTTCAGCCCGGCGAATTTAACTGATGGGGTTTTTGTTTCGGGGTTTGAATATGTCGGGAGTGGGCCGCTCCAGCTCAGTTCTTGATTGGTTTAATTAAACCCAAAGTACAACGTTACTACAGAAGCGCAGTAAAGTTGAAACGGACGGTTGTGGGTTGGATTCCTAAGTGTCCAATGAGGCGCATTCTATAGTGACTCCCTCGGCATATGATCTTGGCCCCGGTCATAATAGAAGGCAGATAGAAGAAAGACGAAAGGCTCATGGAAACAATCTCTAGGTTTGGATCTTCCTCCGCCTTGCTAACCAAGGTACTTGCTATATCGGTATATGATCAGCTTGAGCCTCTAACGCCCACGCTTCTAAGATCTACCTATTACTTGTCCCAGTTGATCTCATCTGAAGCAATAAGTATTTTTAGTATCATTATCGATTTTACCATGAGACAAGTGTAATGTATCAAAGTCTGACACCTACTATTTCCGCCTTACCCGATCTTGAAAGCGGGACCTTCAAGTGGACGGGAAGTAACTTGGCATTAGACTAGCCTCCGCATAAGCAGTAAAGGACTATGTTGGGTGGATTTATGGGAAAGATTTTCGTTCCGAGAGTTGTGTGGATGGCGCCAAAACGCTGCTCCTTGGTCCAAGACTGCTATACTTTGCAACTTTTGCTCGAGCTGAACTGTCAAATATTGGTGGTAGTGTGATTGGCGGTTGCCACCGCAATTCGTAATAGGTCCTTTCAGCGCCGCAGGTATGCAGCCTAGAACCAGGTCACGCCGCATTAGTTTCACCGCGCTCACTTTCCGGATGCTTAACATTCTTCACTAAAATCGGACCTCTCACAACTAAGGGACAGGGTGTAAGAGCCGTTGTGGCTGCAATAGGCCGTATTCGTCGAGATTTCATGCACTCAGGCCCTTTCAATTGCGACGCCCTGCCAGGAAATATCCCGAGGGGATGGATACGCTATGCAAGGTTGGATCTGTAGGATGTAACGGTAAGATGTTGGATTCGATCTGGTCAAATTATTGATGAAATCATGTCAAGTTAGGGAAGTACCGTGGTCAATATGAAGTAATGGTTGTGAGGCGGGCAAGGCATTTCTTTGGCAATATGCTCAGCCTTTCGTTCTCGGACTAAATGGTGGGGCAAGGCGGCTTTCAAGGCTGATAGATATGACATATTCGACTGTTGCCCTACCCGTGTTTGCCGGCGGCCGCCGGCCAAGACCGCTTATGTAGAACTCTCTGGTTATCCTCCGCTCACACACTCTTCAACCACAACTTTCTGAGAGAAAATTGTAACTGAACGTCTAAAGATGAGACCTGATTAGGAAGAGCGTGTGTTGTGTCGGGCTGCCCTACGACACAGCAGGGGTGCCCGAACATAGGATCGTCGATTGATTGCCTTGTCGGCAAAGGTTACTAGTATTTATAGTATGTGTACAAGTCCTCAGGATGACATCGTTCCAGTTTCACAGCCTTTTGTAGATGGGAGATCGGCGGCCGGCGATAAGTCTACCGATGAGATGTTAGTTTGACGAGACTACTTTGGTAATGATGTAGTTTCAGACATCGACGTCAGCAAGGGAGCTGTTTGGCACAAACTCACCGAAGGAATGCTTGAAGGCGAATGCACATGAGAACCGGGGGTTGTAGTGCAAGCATGTACAGCATGGTACTCGTACATAAGCAGCAAGTGGGTTTTTTGCAGGCGGGCCGCGACAACCGGGGGACGAGCTCCAGTTTCTGCCACTCGCCGGATGAACCAGGCAGTAGCAGCCTCCTATTTTGTTCTGGCGTGGGATCGGTTGCCTTGTCTACCTTCACTTGTGCCTGGAATGGCTGGCTCGATGCCAAGTCAGTCCTAGTTTTCTGTACTTTCACTCAGCTGAAGCACTCGGGTGGGTGATGGCCTACACGTATTCATCCACCGAACAGCCAATACTTTTCCGTGAGACGAAGTGAGAGATTCGTAATGGCGCGGATCAAGTGGAGATCAGTCTTTACGGGCTCGATTTTGCTTTCAGCTGCACCCTATTACCCTGTTCGGAAATTGCCTAGCTGTCTGCGGCCTAGATACGGCCGTTAGGCGGTGGCGCAGTCAGCGTCTAGCTTTCGTTGCGCGCTGAATATTCCATACAGAACCTCTGAAGAAATCATGGTTACTGGGTCCCTGGAGGGTCAAACTAAATTCCTCTGGGCTGCGTTCCCGCAGGCAACTTGGAAGGCCCTACGGGCACGGAAAGACCTATTACGGGGGGGCAAGACAGGGTACCTAGTTCGACGCGAGCAGGAGCATGTTGGCCAAGTAAGGTACGTGGATTCGTAGTGCGGGCTGAAGTAGAGTAGATATGCAGTTGGGGAGTTCATCATATTTTGCCTACGATGTTGGAGCGGCGATGAAGATGGTGGATGGAGTGAGGTGAGGGTAAAGGGTAAGGTAGTATTGGAATAGCAGGTCGCGGCCGCGATCACGGTCAAGGTCCAGGGACCTTGTCTCTCGTCTGACGGAAGATCCCCCCCTTCCCCCCCCCCCCAAGAGGGTGTTTTCAGCGGTAGCCTCGTGAGCAGATGCTGCCTCAACCCATCCACACCCCTAATCTGGACTTTGATTAGCCGCTCGAACACCACCAAACAATGCGCCTTTGGGTGAGCGGTCGGTAGGGCTGAAGCAAATAAGAATCGGTAAATAATGTATGTAATACTTGATCTGATCCAGGACAGACGCCCCATCTCTCATTCTTTGCGCCCTCCATCGTGCAAAGCGCTTTCGTCGTCTGACATACATTAACACTTACCTTCTTTTACCTCCATGGTGACCTGCTATCTGCCCTGGCATCCCTTATGTCCAAACCCCGCCGCAGACTACTCACTCTCCAACTCCACCCTCGAGGCGCTACTGGCACCCTCTCGCGCACCCTTTCATCGTCATCCTCTCCACTGCCGCAAAACTCTCCGTCTTCTTACGAGAGAGGCCACTGTCCGCTTTTCTCTTCTAAGCGTTGTCTTACCCACCAATAATACGGCATATATCTAACCTTCTCTCTATTCTTGTATTCATTCTTTTGTTTCAAGGATCAACACACGCCGAAACGTCCGATTTGCCCTGGGGCCAGCATTTTCAAGATCGATTCAGCCTTCTCACTCTCACGAACCTCGTCATATGTCGACTTTTCGACGAACTCTTTCTTCTATTCCAACAATTGACTGAATACGCATAAATCATTGTTCCTTCCTCTACAGCATCACAGTTTTGGGTAGTCGTCATCCCATGTTTTGCCATCGCCCTCGGTCTTCCCGAATAACATCGCCACAGAGCCGTGGCAGGTCCCACCGCTTTTTCGAATTCTGAATCTTCAGGTAGTGGCGAGACGTCGTTCATGATGGAGATTCCATCACGCTGCCCACCGGCCCAACGGTCATCGCTTGACCCGCCGGAGATTCTAGTTTATGGCTCGAGTCCTTCCGACCCATACCGGTCATCAAGCAGATCTAGTAGCTTCAATTCTAGATGTACACCGCCGAGTTCTGCACAACCTATGTCAATACCAAAATCGAGAGATCCTCCTCCGCCTCCACCCTTACCGCCACCGAAAGATCTACACTTGGAAGGTAATAGTGGGGAACCTGATATTGGATGGCAATGGGAGAACTCCCGACAAGAAAGCAGTTGGGGAAGGCCATCTGTGTCCGTACCACGGGAGTCAAGCTTGTATAGTGTTACGGAGTACCGGCCAGACTTCAGCAGACGAACGAGTTCAACTTCAACGATCACATCAATATCGAGGGTAGATGCGAGACAAGACACATTCCCAAAATTTGATGAAGGTTATGCAAGCGCTTCCGTGACAAGCGTTGGATCCAGTTTGTTAGTACAATTTTCCTGGTCAAGACTCTTATGGCAGAACTCTTCAACCACAGTATCACAGTATTTACCGAGTTTAGGCTAACCTATATCTCTCCCTCTAGATCCAAGTTAAGAACTGCCTTTCAAAGCTCTGTGCATGACAAATTCCAAAGCAATACACAAAATTACGACAAGTCCCTTTTACAAAAGCTAGACTTGCGCAGGAGAACTGATAATGCTACGCCCCCACGTGGCTTTCATAGATCGCCTTTCAGCTCTTCGTTAAATGATGCTTCACCCAAGTCACGCATAGCATATGAGCATCAATCACCAGCACAAAAGGCATTTTCTATGCCTGTAACATCTGGCAGGTTAGGAACTACTGAAACCTTGTTCTCTCGATTGGGCGATGGGGGACTATCTGCTGTATCACCCCCTAACTACTATGCAACTGGGCCATATGACTATAGATCCCCAAGTGATCGAGATGATGCAGAAAGGTCCCCCCTACTATATCTTCGACGTTCTGCAAGTGGATCTTTAAGTAATTCTGAAGATAATCACAATTTCGCCAGTCGAGCGAATGGGGACAGTGACAGGAACTTAGATAATGATACAGATTTTCCAATGGAAGAGACATCAGGACTCCGGCGCCTACGAATTGATGACAATTCTTCGCGCTTGGAAGGCCAATCACCAACTTCTGCAGCTGGTCAGAAGAGGAGGGCATCATCTCCACCTAGAGAAGATGGCCAGCCCTCACTCCATACCGTAGGTAGCGCAAGTGATTTGTTCCGAAGACGTGAGTCAGCGGCACGGGCTTCACCAACCCCGCGACTTCACTCTAGCCATGGCTCTGTATCGTCTGTCGGATCTGGGCCTAGAAATAGTTCATATATTTCGACCTCATCACTTGCAGCGAGCAGCATAACTTCAATGTCATCCTATGGTCGACTCTCTCCTGGTGGATTATCTCCTGGTGGTTTATCTCCTGGCGGCTTGTCCCCAAGCGGGTTGTCTCCAGGGACCTTGTCTCCGGGTGGCTTGTCTCCCGGTGGAGTCTCGCCAAGAAGCAATGACGGAAGTAACGACTCTCCTTATACAACCTCAAGTTCACTTACCGCAAGTCCTCATGGCTCTGTTTCAAGTCCCCAACATCAGCATGCAATACCCGAGGCTAGGCCTTTAATAAGCGCTCGAAAATCTTCAGAAAGAACCATAGGTCAGGTCAAACGTATAACTACCGACAAGTTGCATGGAGTGTTCATCTGCGAATGCTGTCCGAAGAAGCCAAAGAAATTCGAGACGGAAGAAGAACTGAAGTGAGTTCCTAACCACTTTAACATTTGCAACCACTGACTCGGTTCTTTTTAGTGCACATGAACAGGAGAAGCAATATGAATGCCAATATTGCAAAAATCGCTTCAAGAACAAAAACGAGGCTGAACGGCATCAAAATTCCCTCCACCTGCGGCGTCATTCCTGGTCATGCGCCGCGCTGTCCGATTATAGCGCTGCTTTCCACAACTCGCCAACTCGCCCCACTGAGGCGGATACTTGCGGGTACTGCGGCGAAGAGTTTGCTCGGACAACCATAGGTCAGCAGGGTATGGACGCTAAAGCTGCCATGGAACGTGATCGAGAGGCAAGAATTCAGCATCTGGTGGAGGCGCATAAATTCAGGGAGTGCAACCACGCGAAAAAGTTCTTCCGCGCCGATCACTTCCGGCAACATCTTAAGCACAGTCATGCTGGAACAAGTGGAAAGTGGACCAATATGTTAGAAAATGCTTGCATGAAAGACGAGCCACTACCGGAGCCCAATCCTGCAAGAATCACAGAAGAAGAGGAAGACATGAGTTGAAAGGGATGCATGACGGGTCAAGAAGGCGAAGTAATGCAACCACGAGTAATGATGCGGAAGAGAAAAATCGAGAGATTGGTTTGATCGAATAATGATTAACCCAATTACCTATCTCGAGGGTTGTCTTGCAGCATGGCATTGGGCGGGCGCGTTTCTCTTCTTTACGATGATGAATTGCATTTCAAGGTACATTGCAATAGGGCGCTGGCGCGACGTTGCCCTCAAGGCTTGAAGCCTCTAACAGAGAGGCGCTTGTGATATGGGCTCAAGGCGTTGGCACTGGAAATGCATCTAAGAAACTTGATGAGATCATGATAGTGAGCTTTTTCTGCATATATACACCTGCACTATAAACAAATTTTGAGATATGGTTCAAGGGAGGCTTAGTTCTCTCCGCGCTAGTTACTCTGTTCATGTTTCAATGCGCGGATGAAGTGATACCTTCATATCTAATGAACGCTGAATAGTGAGGAATATTCGATACCTTACTGGCAATGACGGTCAATGTGACGCCTGCGGAGAGTGAATAGATGACCTATAACAGTATTACTAGCGACTGTGACGTACCTGCCTATCTCAGATACATTTTTGTTTATAATATGTTCTTTATCGGATGGGATCAAAATGCAGCACACGTAGTCTTGTAGCGAAATACTCTGATAACACCAATACATTGAGACCCCCCAATTAACTCTGAAATAAAATTTTCTTTATATTTTAAGTGATTTTAAGTTACTGTATCAAGCTTAATCCAATTCGTCGCAATTGGCTAACGCAGAAGAATTCCGTGGCTTTGTTCGACATCAGTTGGTGACACTCGGCCACTACTAACGGATCGTTC
>Ga0335075_10015936_pt1 | contig 11247 bp, 6 predicted proteins | sample Lox_Sample_24_FD_206723 | JGI IMG/M metagenome (GOLD analysis project Ga0335075, IMG submission 206723) | Soil microbial communities from Loxahatchee National Wildlife Refuge, Florida, United States - Lox_Sample_2.4 | ecosystem: Environmental > Terrestrial > Soil > Wetlands | place: USA: Florida... | reverse complement strand
CTGCTTACTCCCCTCGCCGCCTTGCGGGGCGACAGGCACCGGACCGTTCCGTCGTGAACCGTCCAATTCGACGGGTGGGACTCTCACCCACGAGCGCAACCACTTTCACGGGCTGCTGCGGCGCATCTTGACGCTGTTCCTGGTAGGGACGCTGCGCTGCGGCGTCCAGCGCCGCGTGCAGCGGCGCAACAAGTGGAATCGGACCTTGTTCGACGCATATTCCGCCCGCATCTGCGCGGGCGGGGACATCGCAGCGCGATGTCCCTGCCACTGGCGCCGTCAAGGATTAGCCTGGCAGGGATAATGTTGGGCAACCCAGTTGGCGTCATCAGCCCAATTTTTGCTGCCCGTGTAGGATGTAGAGTACGTCGCGGTTGAATTGGCATAGGCGATGGTGTCCGCATCCAGCCATCGGCGGTTTTCAGCATGGCCGTCCGCAAAACTGAAAGTACTGCTGTTACCGTGAAATGCCGCGACTTTATCGCCGAAACTCGGAACGATGGGGTTATTGGGCACTCCATTGGCCGAACTATCGCTTGAGTCATACTCAAATTCCCACTGTTGAAGATTGTCACCGCGCGTATCCGATTCTTCGACAAACACAATCCTGTCGCTGGTATGGCGGATAGCCGACAGTGTGCCAATAGTTGTGACGCCCCATTTGAATGCCGTGATGTTCGTGCTCAATCCCTCCACTCCCGAGTAACTGCAAAATCCCGAAACGTTCAGGAGAGCCCGGGTATCTCCGGGACAGTGGATGACGTTAGGGCTCGAAGCGTACGGATACAACGGTCCCTCCACCCAGCCTTCGCAGATAAACCAATTGTTGATGGCAATCATGCTGGTCATTGTCGTCGGCCAGCGTAGCTTCAGAGGATACGGAGTGGGAATGGCAGCGCTTGGGTCCAGGCCAATGCGCCAATCCAATTTGCTGTCCGTGCTCATTCCAATTAACTGGTCGTTGTGGTCCTGCGCATACATCATCCAGGCAGTGACCAATTCCCGCTGATTATTCACGCACGTAGCCACATAAGACCGGCGTTTGGCCCTTTCAAGCACCGGCAGCAGAACGGCCGCCAGGATTGCGATGATGGCGATGACGACCAACAGTTCAATGAGCGTGAACGCTCCGTCCGAATTCTTTTTAGGTTTGGCCATATCCTCAAATATAACTCGAAGCCTTACGGCTTCTGGTATACCAGCCGGTAAAATACGGCGCCGTTGGACACATTAATTGGAATCGTGAGTTGATCTACCGAAGTCGAGCCAGTGACATTTACCCAATTGTTGCTGAGACCCACGGACAGGCCATTCGTTTGGGCCTGTAACATCCATCCAGTATGATCTTGAGGCCAGGACAACGTCAATTGATTCCCGGACACGGAATACACAATGTTCGTCGGCTGGGTATTGACACTCGATACGGCTCCGGCCTGGTAATCAGCGGCCACCTGGCTTTGGCTCAACGCGTAGTTGTAAAGAGCCACTTCGTCAATGGTCCCAACAAATTGGGAGCTAAAGCTCGTCGCAGATTTGTTCGTGGTGCGCGAGCCAATGCTGACCAGGTTCGCGCCGGGTTCACTGGAGGCCGTCGTGGACAAAAGCCCGACGTCCGAAGTGATCGGGGCGTTTGTTACATCTACACCATCCACGTAGAGCGACACGTGCCCGCCGGCTTCGTCGCAAACACCTGCCACATGGTGCCAATTGCCGTCCAATGCGAACCCGGAGGCAGCGCCATAAACATTACCGGAGGCGTCACGCACAATGAATCGCAGGATATCGCTTTGGACTACATCCAGGTCGAATTGCTCGCCGCCATTTCCGTAACCTTTGGTGACGATTCCAGCTCCGCTGACCTGATTTGAGCCCCCGTTTATCCACGCTTCCACGGAAAATTCAGCGTTGCTGCCTCCCGGTTGCGAAAAGTCAATATTCGGCAGGTCGTTCCCCGAATTATCTATTTCTCCCGCGTAACTATTGGTGGGCAGGACCGTCCCAAACAACGCCGCCAGGTCCGGATCCGCGGTCGGATTATAGCCCGGGACGCCTTGTTGAACATTATTGTAGAGAGCATCATGCCCGCCCACATAATCGTTGGCGACTGTTCCGGTCGTTTCATCCAGGCGCCAATAGGCGATTGGGTTGTTGCTCAATACGGTGGCCGGGTAAAGGTTGGTCGGCGCGGTAATGCCTGCCAATGAAGCGGTCCCAACGTTGGTGACGCTATAGCCGTTATAGGCATTGCTGACCACACAGCTATAGGTGTTTGTCACGCCGAGCGCAGCGGTGGCGGCGTAACTGGCGTTTGTCGCATTTGAGATCGGCGACGCGCCGTGATACCACTGGTAATGCATCGGCAGCGTGCCTGATGCCTGAACATTGTATGTGAATGTTTCCCGGGCGTATAACGTCAAGTTGGACGGCCCCAGGCTCGCGGTCAGTCCGGGAAACGCCGTGGCAAGCTGGTAAAGATTTTTCACCTCTCCGGATGTCAAAACGTTGGTAAACAATGCCACCTCGCAGACGCGCCCGGCAAACTGCTCGCCAGGACCCGCGGGGTTGTTCGTATATTCCGGATCGCTTGCAATCATGACATCGGATGCTGAACCCGGGGCGATTCCGTTGGTGCTTGCCGTCACTGTGGTGGTATCCAATGCCCCATCCACATACAAAGTAGCGACTCCATCGGACGTTGGATTCGCCGAGGGCGCATAGACCGCCACGGCCTGGTGCCAATTGCCGTCGTTGTAAACTTTAGAGGAAGTCAAACTGGTTATGTTTGTGCCCAATTGCCATACCAGTTTGCCGCTGGTGTTCATCCAAAGATGCCAGGAATTGTCCGAATGGCCCACAATCGTCTGGTTGCGTCCATCCGCCGGATTGCCGCGGAACATCGCGCTCACGCTGATGGGCATCGTGCCGATCGGATTATACGTGGCCGCATAGCCGGCATCCGCAAAGCTGCTGACGCCGCTGAATAGAGCAACATTCGTCCCGGACAATCCATTGAATGGCACGCCATTGGTCGAAGCCGGTCCCGGCAAAATGCCCGGCATTGTGCCCGGCGTATAAAAGCCATTGACGCCCGCGCTGCCAAAATTGACCAATGCAGGCAAAAGCGTCGCCGCCGGAGGCGTATAGGCGGGCGAATCCATTCGCAGATAAATCACCGGGTTATCATTAGTCACATCCGATACATAAGCGTCGGCAGCGCCGCTGGTTCCAGCATTATAATGCGCCAATATATCACTCGCCGAGAGGTCATTGGTATAGACCGCAAATTCATCGATAGCGCCGGGTATATTGCGGGTGAATCCCCTGCTCGTTGCCAATGTCATCGGCGACCAGTAATCAGGCGAATACAGTCCCGCGCCCGAGTTGGTGGACTGCGGAACGCCATCGAGATACTCAGTAAAGTTGGTATTGGCGTCGCAGGCGACGACCAAATGGTGCCATTGGCCTTTTGAGGCGCTGGATGAAATGCCGACCTGGTTCAATACTGAACTATTATCGTAAGTATAAATCGTAAATTTGCTGCTGTTCCAATAGATGCGAATGCCGCAAACGCTTCCGTTGCCCAGGCCCGCGCTTCCCGCATTAAGCCCTTCATAGCCGGACTGGCCCCAAACATCGCCCGAACCGGTGTTTGTCGGCCAGAACCAGCATTCAACCGTGAACGGTGGATTGAGTGCCGACAAAGGCGAGCTTTGCGGAATTAAAAGACAATTGGTCATGCCGCCGTCGTTCGATCCACCGTTCCAGGGGAAATAAACCGACGTGTCCGGGTCATAGGTCAAAGCTCCGGCAAAACCATGATTGATCCCCTGCAGGTTCGCCCAATCTACATAGTAGCCTGTTCCGAGCAGGCCCAGCGAGCCGTAGTTGGTTTCAATATCGCCCGGAGCGGCGGCTTCGATTTCATGCATCGGCCAATATCCAACAGGATTCAATGCCAATATATTGGCTGAATACGCGCTGGTTGGTGTCGGAAGAACTGTCAACGCCGAAACAATGCTGGTGGTCGAACCCAGGAAATTGGTTACAACCACCGAGTAGCTGAAAGTGCCTGCACTGGGGCCGGTTGCGGTGTATGTGGTGTTGGTTTGGTTAAGGATCGGAGAGGCGCCCGAAAACCATTGATAATGCAACGGCGCGGCGCCCACTGCGCCGATGGAATACGTATAAGATTGTCCCTGCGCGATGTCCACCTGCGGCGGCAGGTTGTTCGTGATTACTGGCGAGGACTGCACGATGAATGCCACATACACATTCGTCTGGCCATAGCTATTATTCACTGTCAATTCCAGTTGGCCGCCATTCCACGACAAAGGAACACTATTGGTTGTGAACGTTGCATTGAGCGATGTCCCACCCGAGGATCCGGTTGCCAATACATTGCCGTTTGGATCATACCACGTGTAAGTGTTTACAGGTGTGCCGTAGGCCGTTGCAGGCAGAGTCAATGAATTGCCCACGATGACCGTGACGTTGGTCGGAGGCGGTTGGGTGAAGAAGGGAGCGGTGTTGCCCGCTTCAGCGTATTCGTTGGCGACCTGGTTCGAACTCAAAGCATAACTGAAGACCGAAACGTCCTGGACCCATCCGAAGTATTGATCATTATAGTTCGTATCGGCGCTTCCCGTCCGGGCGCCGATGCTCATCGGATTGGTGGATGCGAGAACGCCAATTCCCGGTGAAAGAGCCGCCGTACCGACCAGTGTCCCGTTGATATAGAAGGCCATGTTGCTGTTCACTTCATCGACGACGCCGGCCAGGTGATACCAGACAATATTGTAATACGAAGTCGCAATCGAACTGCTGATCGCGTGAACACCGCCCGAGGAGTCACGGAACAGGAAACGGAAAACATGGCCGGTTCCCCCTGTGTCCAGGTCAAATTGCTCGCCTCCGCCGCCCCAACCCTTCGTCACAATGCCCGCGGCGGACAATTGAGGTCCATCACCCTCCGTCCACGCTTCAATGGTAAAGGCCTTGCTCGTGTTGGTGGGAGATGAAAAATCTATGCCTTCAACCTGCCCGGCGTAACTGTCAGTGACATAACCGTTCTCGCCAAACAACGCCGAGGTATCGTCCGGATAGGCTGGATTGTATCCCGGTTGACTGAGGTTGAGATTGGTATACAGGCCGTCATTTCCGCCGGCATAATCATGGCACAAAGCGTCGGGATTGCCGTCGCCGGGGATGCTGCCGCCATTATCATCTACCTCGTTCAATCGCCAGAAGCCAACTGGATTTAACGCCAGGACCGCCTGCGGATACGGTGAGGTCGGGTCTGCAATCACGGATGCGGACCAAACCGCGCTGGTCGCCGTTCCCGATACGTTGCTGGCAATGCAATAAACGATGTCTGGCCCTGACTCAAGCTGAGTCCAGGTAAAATTGGAACTGGTGACGCCGGCCGCCAGCACGCCGTTGGTGAACCAATAATACGTCAGCGGCGTGGCGCTGAGAGTTGAAAGCGAGAACGTTGGGCTTGCGCCCGCAAACAATTCGAGAAGATTGGTTCCGGACAAGTTGTTGTAGGTGCCGGACACATTGGTGTAGGTATTGGGATATTGAGCGATGATTTCCGGCTGCACGGGCAGGACGGTCAACTGCGCCACCTCGCTGGTGACCGCGCCGTATGTGTTTGCCACCACCACATCATAAGTGATGTCGTTCCATATCGGCTCGGCAGGATTGATAATCAATTGAGCGCCGGTGGCCCCGCCCAATGCCACGCCGTTGGTGTACCACTGGTAACTGAGCGGGCTGCCGCTGATGGCCGAAACGCTATTCGTATAAGCGTTGCCCTGGGCGACTGTGGCCGAACTGGCGGGCTGAGTGGTGATAAACGGAGGCAATTGACTGGCCTCGGTATTGTAGAGCTCAAGGACATCGCTGGCTGACAAGGCCCGGTCGTAAATGCGCACCTGGTCGATGGTGCCTTCAAATGGGGTGTTGATCGTGCCGGTGGCATTGGCGCGACAGCCGATGGTCACCGGCAGATTCGTGGTCAAGACTGTTGTGTAGGTATTGGCATTCGTACCGCTTAGCAGCACGCCGTTCACGTAAACAAGGGCTTCGGCAAGCGAGCCGCTCTGTCTCGGCACCCAAACCGTGGCCGTGACATTATACCAGGTATTGATCGCAAGATTATTTGTCGCATTTACGGTTTCCGTGCCCGAGCCGGCGGCATTGTGGAATTCGGTGTAAAAATGTCCGCCGCTCATATACAGCACATACGCTTCGTGGCCCGAGTTCCCTTTGCAAATGATGCCGGCGTTGGCCGGTTCGGACGAAGGCGCGACGCTGCAATTGACCCAGGCCGACAGGGTCCACTGCATCGTCTGGCTCGGCTTGTCCAGGCTTGAAGAATCCGCGATGTTCACATAGGTATTTGTGCCAAAACTTGTGCTTCCGGCGCTGCCCCCGGAATTGAATAGCAAAGCGTACGCATCCCCATTCATAGGATCGGCAGCCGTCGTCCACATATTATTATATGTGGCGTCGGCATAATTCGTTAGCGTGCCGGTATTGCCGTTGCCGGAGCCGTCGGCGGCGGTTGCGGAGCCCGGGCCGTCCTCCAGAGGCCAATAGCCAACCAATCCGGTCGTGATATCTGCCTGGGCCAATAAGGCGCTTAAAAAAAATGTGGTTACGACGAGGGAGAATTGCGCACAGAATTTCGCGTTCATAATACGGGGCTGGAAGATTCGCAGCGAGTATACAGAATTCTTTACCCTCCTTCAAGACTTATCTTTGAAAATTCACAGCGCCGCTTTGCAAAATGACACACTTGGCACACGTGAAAGGTGCTCGCGATCAGAAGGAATTCGTTTTAATGATTTTGACCCGGGCGGGAAGCGGGTCATTTAGCAATTGTGCCAGGCGTTGAGCCTCCTTTTCCGTAAAACTTCCGCTAATCATGCAGAGACCGTCAGTGATCGGTCCAGCAATCCGCGGAGCGGAATACAGTTGTCCATCCAAAATAACTGCTATCCGATGATAAACCCCGGTTGTATTGTCGGGAGCATATTCGGTCGTGACCTCGGCAAACTGGGCAGTCGCATCTTTGTTCATCTCAAATTCGATTTGTGGTTCCCCCATATTTCCATAAGCCACGTGCGCGCTTTGGACAATGGCGCCGGCCAGGCCATTCTCCGCCTCTTTCTTCACAACCAGCCGTTCGGGAAGTGTCTGGCCGGGGACCAGTTCGAGGGACTGAAACACTTCATAGCCAGGCGGAATCGGCTCGTTGCTTTTGATAATCTCGTCGCTGTTGTCATTTACTAATCTAAATTCCAAAGAGCCGGAATGGGTAATATTATCGCCAATTTCTTCAACGATATTGCTTTCGGTGGACGCCAACACAATCCGCAGTTGCGATGCCGAGACCGGCTCCATAAATGCTCGGGCCCCGATGCCTGAGACTCTTCTCTGCAATGCTTTTTCAAGCAAGGCCAGGTTTGTATTGCCCGGTATTTGGAAAAAATCCGCCTCAACAAGAAATTCCGTGCCATGTTCGGGCGCTTCGGAGAGCGGTGCGGTTGCCAGGTTTTGCAACCAGGTTAAAAGGCCCGCCAGAGCTAGAAAAGAAATAACCAATCCCGTAAAGCCCAGCAAAACGATCAAAACTGTTTTTTTCATTTAAATCGAGATTTCCTGGTCGGACTCGACCCGCCCGCGAAACGCAGGCATTTTTCGTGATTTTCTTCCCAGTCAACTCACGGCACCTTGCCGCGCCGAAGCCGTGCGAAGGCGGGTCATGGCGCTAAACTGGTGCCGGTGGCCGGACTCGAACCGGCACGACTTTTTAAGGTCCCAGGATTTTAAGTCCTGTGCGTCTGCCATTTCGCCACACCGGCAACCCAATTTTTACAATGTGATTGTAAATTTCTGGAAGCGGAAAACTTGCGTTGTGCCACTATTTGTGCCACTATTATGGCATGAAAGCAAATGTTGCCATAAGCAATGGGTCGGGCAGCCAAATCAAGCGTCGCAATCATGCGCTCACTTTCGCAAAAGTCTTGGATGGACGCAAGCAGCCGATTCGCGGCCTCTGGCTGCGGGGCTCCCGGTACTACGCCCGGTTGAGCGTCGAAAATCCAATCACCGGGGTCAAAGCAACCCGGCGCGTGCCATTGGTTGACAGGGACAACAACCCCGTTCAGACCGCAGCACAGGCCGTGGCCGAACTGAAACGCTTGCAAACGAAAAGGTCAGACAACACGCTTCCAGTACTGACCCGCACGCCAAAATTTGCCGATTATGTAGCGCATTATCTGGATTTTATCAGTAGCGGACACGGAGCAAAAAAGTCAGGCACGGTGGAAAAGGAGAAAACGATTCTCAATCGGTGGATTGAATTTATCGGCGGTCTTCGTCTCGATCAGATCAAGCCGGTCCACGTCAATCGCTTTGTTGAACTTCGGCTGAAAGAGAAGAAGTCGCCACGCACGATTAATTTAGACGTGATTGGTTTGCGCGTTGTTTTGAAACGGGCCATATCCGATGGCTTCATCCAGCGTTTGCCAACCGAAGGAATACGTCCGCTAAAAACCAGCACAGAAAAACGGACGTTGTTCTCGTCCGCCGATTTGGACGCACTTTGCAAGGCCGCATTTGAGACCAAAAAGAATAAACGAGACGAAGATGTGCCAGTCACCGAAAATGGGCAGGAATTTGTGGATTACGTCCGGCTCATGGCCTATTGCGGCGCGCGCCGTAATGAGGCCCTCGGTTTGCGATGGGATGACGTTGATTTTGGGAATGCTCAACTTTTCATCCGCAGGCAAATAACGAGTCGAGGAATAGAAGAATTGAAAAACCGGGATGCGCGCGTCGTGGATTTTAACCCAAAATTGAAGACCCATTTGAGTGCCATGAAGTCCCGGTCGCACAATGTGTCGCAATGGCTTTTCCCGTCACCACAGCGAGGCGAGAAGGACATTCCGGCCAAATCATTCCGTGAATCTCTGACGTTGGTTCGTGATCGCGCGAAGCTAACAGCTTTTGGATTTCATGATTGCCGGCATCATTTTATTTCGATGTGTGTCATGAGCGGTATTGATTTCATGACAATTGCCGCGTGGGTTGGACACAAAGACGGCGGTGTTTTGATCGGAAAAGTCTACGGACATTTGGCTAACGAACATCGAAAGGCAATGGCCGAACGGCTCAATTTTGAACCAGCTATGGCGCAAAATGGAGTCAAGCATTGAGGTATTATGCCTGCACGGAACAGGCCAAAATATAGGCTAGCCTGAACACTTCGCGCGGGACCGCCGGGACACAATTTCATCACCCTGTATCGCCCCGCACTAAGTGAACCCAATATCATTGATTGCTCAACGTCAAAATTTCCAGATTGCGTAATTTGCCGTTTTTTCCTTCACCGCCGACGGCGAGCAACTGTCCCTCGTCGAGCAAAATCAACCGATGAAAGAAGCGAGGCTGCTTTAATTCACCGACTGCTTCCCATTTGGTTCCATCCAGTGAAAGACGAAGCAAGTTGCCGGAGAAACCATTGGCATAAATGGCGTCACCAACGCCGATGGCAGCAAATCCAAATCCGTTAAGCATGGAATGCGGCAAGTCCGGCCCTTTGCTCCAATGGCCGGTGGCCGTGTCATAAATATCAACAGCGCGGCTGGTGTCATTGTCCGAATCCATGCCGCCGATGAAATAGATTTTGGAGCCGATGGCGGACATGGCAATAGCCCGGCGTTTGAACGGTTGCGGCACACTTTGCCATTGTGGATTGTCTTGGCTCAAATCGGCCACGAGCAGGTTGGTTTGCCATTTGGCCGCATCGTCATTATCAAAAGGGTTGCCATTCAAATCCCAGCCGCCACCGACATACAGCTTATTTCCCACGACAATCGCGTCATGCGTGGACCGCCCATCAGGCAATGGGGACAGCCGCGTCCAAGTATCCTTTTGAATGTCATAACGCTCGAAAAGGTTTTGCGATATCAAATTCTGGGGTTGATTCTCATGATTTTTTGCTGCCATGCCGCCGATGCGGTAAATGTAATTTCCATAAGCCACAATGGCCGTTCCCTGAGCGGGTTCACTCCCCGGTAACGTTTCCCAATTCTGTCCCGAGCCATCACCGGCCAGTTTGATCCGATAGAAGGTGCCGCGAACTTTTTCGACACAATAATCGTGTCGTTTGCCAGTGTAACCGCCAAATACATAAAGATACCCATCGTCAGTGGCAGCCCCAAAGCTCGTTATGCCTTCAGGTAAAGGAGGGAAATTGGTATCAATCATCGTTTCGGAATGGCCGAGTTTAGTCGTGGAACAGCCCGTTAAAGCCACTGTGGAAATGCAGGCGAAGGCAAGGCAGAGTATTTGAGCGATTGGTTTCATAAATGGATTTCAGTTTTCAAATTCAGCGGCAGCTTTTTCGGCGTCCTGGTGTTTGTTGAAAGATTTCTGCGTCGACGATACCGGAACATTGCGGTTAAATGTTCTTTCGTTTCTAATGAAAGAAGACGCAACCCCAACGCAATTGTTGGAATCAGTCCAAAAGCGAGAGGCTAAAAATCAAGGACAGACCGAGGTACTGTCAGATAGTCGCTTCTTGCTCAAATATTCCTTCAAAAGTGAACAAAATGGCGAAAGCCTAATAATCTATTGCTGGGAAGTGGCGAAAATGGTGTCGCCACGAGACTATAATATTGCTGTGTTTACGTTCACGGTTACAGCCGCTCAATCGGAGGTTCCCAGCATACGCCAGGAAATTTCGTCAATTGAAGAGGAGATAAAGAATGTTCGCTTTGGCGTTCATGGTAATAGTTACGAGCCTTGAATTGTGACACTTTTGCCGTTGACAAGTGGGATCTGACTCATATGTCCCCAAACGCTTCAGTTCATGATTGACCTTGAAAACTCGAGGGACTTTGGCACTCTGCCGCCAGCAGCTGAATGAAGTCAACGGCTGAATTTTATTTCCTTGAGCCAAGCGTTCGGTTCGACAACCAATTGGAGTATGCTAGTACTATGCGGATGGAAACGACGCTGTGTCCATTGAACGCGGGGCAACCGTCGCAGCACGCCATGCGGCAACGTTGGCGGCGTCCGCTCCAGATAATCGCACCAGTCCATCGAATGACCGTATCCGTGTTACTAACCCCGTATGGCAATGGTTGAAGGGGCGGTTAAACTGCGGGAATGTCAGGATGTTTTTTGGCGGGCCGCTTTCCAGGCTGTGGGCGTCAATTCGGCGACGCGGTT
>Ga0335075_10015935_pt1 | contig 11247 bp, 11 predicted proteins | sample Lox_Sample_24_FD_206723 | JGI IMG/M metagenome (GOLD analysis project Ga0335075, IMG submission 206723) | Soil microbial communities from Loxahatchee National Wildlife Refuge, Florida, United States - Lox_Sample_2.4 | ecosystem: Environmental > Terrestrial > Soil > Wetlands | place: USA... | reverse complement strand
TCTCGTTAATGGCCCAACTGGAGTGATGAGCGTAACCGATTGCGACTGCGATCACCGGCATCACCTGACAGGTCTGGCGACCTGCAACTGCGGCAGGCGACAGCATCAGGCGCAGGACTGGTGCTGGCCAGTCGTTTCGGCAATGCCGAGCGGACGAGCGGCGGCGTGCGGGCGGAACTGGCACGCGCGATCTGTTCAGGCGTGGCCGTGCCGCTTGCCGCACGTTCTTCGCTGTGGAACGACCTGGAGGGGGCCCCGGACAGCCGGCGCAGATTGCTTGCCGAGGAAACTCAGCGGGGGCTATCATCGCCGCCAAGCCGACAGAAGCAAGTTCATCTGGGACGAGCTACGCCGATAGTGCTGCGGGCTGACGTCGTATCACATCGACAATCCGAGAGGGGGACCGCATGCCTCCACCGCCCGAAACTCTTGCCGACGTGCTCCATCGAGCCGATGCATCGCTCGACGTATCACGTAAGCGGCTGTTTGAACTGCTGCGCATCCCGTCGATCAGTGCGCAACCGGATCATCGCCGAGACTGCGAGCGCGCCGCAGAATGGATACGCGACCAGCTCATCTCGCTCGGCTTCCGAGCCGATGTGCGACCAACAGCCGGCCAACCGATCGTGGTTGGGCATCATGCTTCGCCGCCGGGATATCGGGGGCCGCATGTCTTGTTCTATGGACACTACGATGTGCAGCCCCCCGATCCACTGGAGCTTTGGCACAGTCCGCCGTTCGATCCGCAGCTTTTCGATGGACCGCACGGCAAGCGCTTCGTCGCGCGTGGTGCGGTGGACGACAAGGGCCAGGTAATGATGTTCCTCGAGGCGCTGCGCGCCTGGAAGGAAGCCGTCGGCGGCATTCCCGCACAAATCACCGCGCTGATCGAGGGTGAGGAGGAAGTCGGCAGCCCTAGTCTGCAACCATTCCTCGTGGCCAACAAAACCCAGCTCGCCGCCGATCTGGCGCTGATCAGCGACACCCTCATGTGGGATATCGACACGCCGGCGATTACCTCGCGCCTCGGCGGTCTGGCCCAGGCTCAGGTGACGCTGAAGGGCGCCAACCGCGACCTGCATCCCGGTCTCTATGGCGGTTCGGCGCTCAACGCGATCGAGGCTTTGGCGCGGCTCCTGGCCGACCTGCATGATGCTGACGGGCGGGTTCAGCTTCACGGCTTCTATGACAAGGTCAGGCCGATCTCCAGCGCGCAACGCGCGCAATGGGATTCACTCGCATTCGACGAGGGCTCCTTTCTGGGCAAGGTCGGCTTGCAGACAGTAACAGGCGAGCGCGGCTATCCCGCCTTGGAGCGCATGTGGGCTCGGCCGAGCGCCGACATCAATGGCATGTGGGGCGGCTACACCGGGCCAGGCAGTAAAACCGTGATCGCCGCGGAGGCATCGGCGAAGATCTCGTTCCGCCTGGTGCCGGACCAGGACCCGGACGAAGTGTTCGAGCAGTTCCAACGGTTTGCTGCAGATAGGCTGCCGCCGGATGCCAGAGTCGAAATTGCCAGCCGCGCCGGCACACCGGCCATCGAGATGAATCTGAACAGTCCTTGGGTGCGCGCAGCACAAACGATACTCGGCGAGGAATACGATAAACCAGCGGTGCTGAAGGGCACCGGAGGCTCGATCCCCGCGGTGGTGTTGCTCCGCAACGTGCTCGGGATCGATTCGTTGCTGATGGGCTTCGCCCTGGATGACGACGGAGCACACAGCCCGAACGAAAAGTTCGAGCAGCGCTGTTTCCACCACGGTATCCGCTCACACGTCAGGTTACTGGCGAAGTTCGCCCGCGGGTGAACGGCCACGGACAATAGCCCGCTATCCGACAGTTTCTCGCATCAGGGTTGCCAACCCCGCCGCCGCATCCGACCATCCCGCGCCCGCCGCACGGAGCCTGCCGGATGCACTTCACCCCCTCGCCGCACGTCATCCAACACTGGCAGCTCACCAAGCCCGCTGCGAGCGGGCGGCGCGGCATCGTCGTCTCCCAGGCGAAGAGCGCGGCCGAGGCCGGCGTAGCGGTGCTCGACGCCGGCGGCAACGCAATCGACGCCGCGGTGGCGACAGCGCTCGCCCTGGCGACTGTGGAGTCCTGGAACTCCGGCCTCGGCGGCATCGGGTTCGCTCTGGTGCACCGTGCCGGCCAGCCGCGCGCCGAGGTGGTGGATTTCGGCCCGATGGCGCCCCGCGGTCTCGACCCGGCGCGCTTCAAGCTCACCGGACGGATGAAGCAGGACCTGTTCGCCTGGCCGGAAGTGGAGGGCGACGCCAACATCCACGGCCCGTTGTCGTTCGCGATCCCGTCCTCCACCGCCGGCTATGCCTTCATGCACGAACGCTGGGGCAAGCTGCCGCTCTCCGAAGTCATTCAGCCGGCGATCGCCTTGGCCCGGCGTGGACTGCCCGCCGACTGGTACACCACCATCAAAGTGGCCACCTCGGCTTCGGTGCTGCGGCTCTATCCCGAGAGCGCACGCATCTACCTGCCGGACGGGCTGCCACCGACCGCGCCCTATCAGGGAAGCCCCGGCTTCTTCCGCCTCGGCAACCTGCCCGATACGCTGGAACGGCTCAGCCGCGCCGGTCTGCGCGACCTCTACGAGGGCGAGGTCGCCGCCAGCATCGCCGCCGACGTGAAAGCCATGGGCGGCGTGCTGTCGCTCGAGGACCTGCGCGACTGTCGCGCGACGACACGGCCGGCAACTCAGGTTCCCTGGCGTGGACGCACGCTGCAGCTCACCGGTGGCCTGACCGCCGCCCCCACTCTGATGCGCGTGCTCGAGCGCATGGCCGAGGCGCCCTATGGCGCCGCGCCGACGCCGGAATGGTACGTGACACTCGCCCGCGCGATGAAGGCAGCGTATGCCGAGCGCCTGGCCGGCCTCGGCGATGTCGAGCCCACCGGCACCTGCACCACGCACCTGACCGCCTGCGACGCCGAGGGCACGATGGTTGCGATAACAACCACGTTGCTGTCATCGATGGGCAGCCGTGTAGTGCTCCCGACGTCAGGCGTGCTGCTGAACAACGGCGTGATGTGGTTCGACCCGCGTCCGGGGAAGCCGAACTCGATCGCGCCGGGCAAGCGGCCGCTGACCAATATGCTGCCGGTGATCCTGATGGACGGTGGCCGGCCGTGGATCGCCGCCGGCGCGTCGGGTGGCCGGCGCATTCTGGCCGCGGTGTTGCAGACGCTCACCTACGCCGCGGATTTCGGGATGGCGCTGGCCGATGCGCAGCACCATCCCCGGATCGATGTCTCCAGCCCCGATACAGTCAGCGTCGATCGGCGTATGCCCGCCGCCGTGATTAAGGCGCTACAGGTCGAAGGCCCGACCGAGGTGGTGGAGCACGGCGTAATGCCGATCAATTTCGCCTGCCCCAACCTGATCCAGCTTCACGCCGACGGCACGCGGACCGGCATCAGCGACTGGGCCTCCCCTTGGTCGGCAGCCGTGGCCCAGACGTAACTGCCACCGTCCACCTCTCCCGCTCTGCGGGAGAGGTCGCCGCGCGGCAGCGCGGCGGGTGAGGGTGCCGGGCAGTGCGCTAGAACGGCGTATCCCCACACACCGTGATGCGGTGCATGATCCGCGTCTCCGCCGGGTAGTCATTGATCGCGAAATGCTGGGTGCAGCGATTGTCCCAGAACGCCAGCGAGCCCGTCTCCCACCGGAAGCGGCAGGTGAACTCCGGCCGGTGCGAGTGCTGCATCAGGTAGTCGATAAGCGGGCGGCTTTCCTCTCTGGTCATGTCCTCGAAATGCTGCACGTGGCCGCCGATGTAGAGCGCCTTGCGCCCCGTCTCGGGATGCGTGCGCACCAGCGGGTGCACCGAGGTGGTCTGGATGCCCTCGTCCGGCTCCTTCGCCTTCATGCCGATCTTGTCGGCATAGAACTCCTTGCGTGACTTGCCGCCATATTTCTCGCGATTCTCGCCGTAGCAGACGGCACGCAACGAACTGCACAGCCGCTTCATGCCGTCCGACAGCGACTCGAAGGCGAGATACTGGTTGGAGAACATGGTATCTCCGCCGGCAGATGGAACTTGCTTCGCGTACAGGATCGTGCCCATCGCCGGCCGTGGGGAGAACATCTGGTCGGTGTGCCAGGAACCGCCAAAGTTGCGCTTGTCGGTCGGGCGCTTGACGATCTCCAATATCTCCGGATGGTCCGGCATCCCTTCCATGAACGGATGCAGGGGATCTCGCCCCACCGGCGCGCGAAGGCAAGCTGCTGCTCGGGCGCGAGCGACTGGTTGCGGAAGAAGATCACCAGATTGTCGAGCAATGCGGCACGCACTTCCGCCAGCGCTTCGTCAGACAGCTCGGCGGAGAGATCGACGCCCTCCACCTCGGCGCCCAGGCTCCCGGCGATACGATGCGTGTCGATATGGCGGAACCGGCTGTTGCGCATTTGGTTCATGGGACTCTTGCCCTCTGCTGGCAGCGGGACGTGGCACCGCCCCGCAAGCTTGCCCCTGCCCGCGCGCCGGATCAATGTCGCCGGCCGGATAAGCCAGGAGGGACGGCAATGGGCACGATCCGCGCGAAACTCACGCATATGGGCATTCACGTCCACGACCTGGATGCGATGGTGCGCTTCTACACCGAGGTGCTGGGCCTGATCGTGGCGGATCGCGGGCCGGGCCGCGCGCCCGGCACCGAGCTGGCGTTCATGACCGCCGATCCGGCCTGTCACCATCAGGTGGTGCTGGTCACTGGCCGACCCGACACATCCGGCTTCAACCCGATCAATCAGGTCTCGTTCACGGTAGGCTCCCTGGCCGAGTTGCGGGAGGTGCACGAACGCGCGCTGGCGCATGGCGCGGGCGGCATGCGCACGGTCAGCCACGGCAATGCCTGGTCGATCTATTTCCGTGATCCCGAGGGCAACACCCTGGAGGCGTATCTCGACACGCCATTCCACGTGCCCCAACCGCACGGCGAGCCGCTGGATCTCAGCCAGCCGGACGAAGCAATCCTGCGCGAAACGGAAGCGGCGTGCCGGACCGATCCGGGTTTCATGCCGCGTGCGGAGTATGTGCGGCAGGTGGCGCAGCGGCTGAGTTAGAGCTTCTTCGCAAGCGCAACCCGTCATCGACGGGGTTGACGGGGGGACCAAGCGCACTGGCCTTCGCCCGGAGGACCTCTAGACTCCTGCCGTTTTGATGTCGGAGCGCCGCGGGGTTGCCGCTGCACCGCCGGTCGGGAATGCTGCGGGTGCACCGGAAAGGGAGGGCACCATGCCGCGCCGGCTGATCGATATCTCGGTTCCACTGAAGGCGGGTATCGCCAGCGACCCGCCGCACATGCTGCCGCAGATCGAGTATCTCGATCACCATCAGACGGCGCCGCAGATGGCGGCGTATATGGGGGTGCGCATCGACCAGCTTCCGCAAGGCGAATATGCCGCCGTCGAGCGCGTGCAGATCAGCACGCACAACGGCACGCACCTCGACGCACCCTACCATTATTTCTCCTCGATGAACCACGCGCTAAAGCCGGGCGGCGAGCCGTCCTGGCGGATCGACGAGGTCCCGCTGGAATGGTGCTTCCAGCCCGGCGTGAAGCTCGATTTCCGGCATCTGCCCGACGGCTACGTGGCGACGCCCGCAGACGTGGAGGCCGAGCTTGCCCGCATCCGCCACACGCTGCGCCCGCTGGAGATCGTGCTGGTGAACACGCACGCCGGCATGCGCTACGGCGAGCCAGATTTCGTCGATTCCGGCTGCGGCATGGGCAAGGCGGCGACATTATGGCTGCTGGAACGCGGCATCCGCCTGGTCGGCACCGACGGCTGGAGCTGGGACGCCCCGTTCAGTTTCACCCGCAAGCGTGTCGCCGAGACCGGCGATGCCGGGCTGATCTGGGAAGGCCACCGCGCGGGGCGGGAGATCGGCTATTCGCATCTCGAGAAGCTGCACAATCTCGAGGTGCTTCCCGCCGACGGGTTCGAGGTGGTGTGCTTCCCGGTGAAGGTGCATCGCGGCTCGGCCGGTTGGACGCGCGCGGTGGCGATCCTGCCGGAATAGCACGGCCCCGTGCGGCCGATCTGCTTCGTCCGCGCTTTCGCTTTGTTCGCGGTGACGATCCTGCTGATCGGCGGTGCCGCACCCGCGGGACTGCGCAGCCCCTGGGACACGCCGCCTCCGGCCGCAGCGACGACGGAGAGCGAAGCCTGCACCCATCCGCCCGATCTGCCGGCCGGAATCACCGCATCGGATTACTATAGTGATTCCGCCCACTCGGTGGTCGATCCCACACGTCTCAGGGCCTATCGCCAAACGGTCGCGCCCTATCACCACGCCGCGCAGTACATCGTCGTGATGGCGGATCGCTACCGCACTGATGGCGATGTGGCGGTAGCGGACTGTGCAGCGCGATGGCTGGACCGCTTCGCCGCGGATGGCGTGCTCACCGGAACCATGAGCAGCAATCAGGCCGACTACGTGCAGGGCTGGATGCTGGGCGCTTTCGCCGTCGCCTGGCTGAAGATCAGACCTGCGGAACGTGCCATCGACCCCGCGGTGCGGGCGCGGGTGACAAGTTGGCTTGCACAGGTGGCAGATGACATCCGCCGATATTACCAGCCCCGCATCGGCAAGACGGATGCGCGCAACAACCATCGCTATTGGGCGGGGTTCGAGGTCATGGCCGCCGGCATCGCAGCCGATCGGCCCGACCTGTTCGATTGGGGCGTCACCAGCTTCGAGATCGGCGCGGATCAGATCGCGGCGGACGGCACGTTGCCGCTCGAGATGGCGCGTCGGTCGCTCGCTCTGCATTACTACTTGTTCGCAGCGGCGCCGCTCGTGGCGATGGCGGAGTTGGCGGCCGCGAACGGAGTCGATCTGTATGCCTGGAACGACCACGCCCTAGCCCGGCTCGTCGATCGCGCCGTGGCGGGCATCGACGCACCTGATTGGTTCGCCGCCAAGGCGGGCGTGGCGCAAGAACCGGTCAGGCCCGACGCTGATAACATCGCCTGGGCGGAGCTTTTCGCCCGCCGTTTTCCGAACCCGAAGTTGAGCGAGCTGCTGACAAGCACGCAGTCGCGGAGCGTCCTCTATCTCGGCGGCTTGCCGCCGTCATAGCTGCCAACACCTCTCCCGCATCGCGGGACGGGTCGGTTCGGGAAGCGAACCGGTTCAGGGTCCTGCGTGCCGCGTACCATCACCCGCCGTGACCACCCCGAGAACCACCGGCGTGACGACGTCGAGCATTGCGAAATAGAGCGTGCGCGCCACCGCCAGTCCGAAGCGCGCATCAGTGAAAAGTTGTGTGGCCCCGGGGGCCACCTCGCCGTTGAAGGCAGTACTGACCTGAGTCTAACTTGTCCTCGGAACGGACCGAAGCGCTGCCCATTCCGTGGACACCGCTCGGCCGGTGCATAGCTGCTGCTCGCTCGATCTCGGCGATAGCAAGGAGGCAAGTGGTGGGCATCAAAAGGCAACTGCTCGACTTTTGCCTCGCGCCAACCCTGACCATGGCGGCACGGCCGATGCGGTTCGTCAGGCGATATGCCCTGCCGGAGATGCCCCGCGCGTACGGAGCGCTCAGCAAGGCAGGCGTATTTCCAATCCTGGACCACTATTATGAGCCACTTTTCAACACCCGCGGCCTGAGCAACCTCGACCAACCCCGGTCACTTCCGTCGATAGACCTGAACCTGAACGCACAGGTCGAGCTTCTTAAATCGTTCGACGATATCTCCGGCCTGGACAGCGGCACGGATGGTTTCGGTCCGAATCCAAACTTCTGGTCAGGCGATGCGGAATTATGGTTCCATGTTATTCGATACTTCAAACCTCGCCGTATCTACGAGATAGGCTCTGGCTACTCAACACGAATGGCCCTTCGCGCGATCGATCGCAACAAGGAGCTTGACCCGAACTACGTCTGCAATCATGTGTGCATTGAACCATATGAGATGCCATGGCTCGAAGCCGCCGGCGTACAAGTCATTCGTCAAAGAGTCGAAGACGTGGATCTGTCGATGTTTGATGAATTGGGGGAGAACGACATCCTGTTTATCGATAGTTCGCACATAATCCGTCCGCAGGGTGACGTGCTTCGAGAGTACCTGCAGATCATTCCGCGTCTCGCGGCAGGGGTTGTGGTCCACGTGCACGACATTTTCACACCCAGGGACTACACGACCTCTTTCTATAACGTCCCCCGGTTCTGGAACGAGCAGTACCTGCTGGAGGCATTCCTGGCCTATAACAAATCGTGGCAGGTGCTGCTCGCGGCCAATATGCTGAAGCACGAGTGCTTCGAACTGATGAAGTCGAAGTGCATTTGGCTCACTGCCGATCGCGAACCAGGCTCTTTCTACATGCGTCGGGTTTGAAGATCACGGCTGACGACCTGCTCGGCGGAACGATCCCGCCGCGGAGGGCAAACGATGTGTCTGATCGCCATACCCAGCCAACAGGCCGGCGACCGTACGGCGGCTCCCTGGCTTACCTTCGTTGGCATAGAAGAAGAACCTGAAGCCGCCGATACGAAGGACCTCTGGCACAGTCTATTGCACAGCCGCCCCGGTGTTCGTACCCCCAGCACTGGGCGGTGACGCAGGACCACGCGGAGCAGGCGGCGGCAACGGCGTCGCGATGATCGGCGCGGCAGGCGGCGGTGGAGCGCCCACCTTGGGCGGCTTGGGGGCGGTAGCGGGATCAGCCACCGGCGGCGCCAGTGCCACAGTGTAATCCGGCACGATGCGAGCTTGCTTGCCGGTGATCACCAGCACATGCAGGCCGATCGCCAGCGGCGCCGAGTCCGCCTGGGTCACCGACAGCAAATCGCCGTTCGGCTGCTGCACGATGTATTCCCACGCCTGGGTGTTGGCCACCGCATGCTCGGTCGCGGTACCAACCAGGCCGCCCACCAGCGTGCCACCAAGCGCGCCAAACGCCGACGCGACCGCCCCACCCGGCGCCTGCGACCCGGCGATCCCGCCAGCCGCTCCGCCGGTCACCGCGCCCACCGTCCCCTGCGCGCTCACCTGCACCAGCCGACGACCAACGATAGCGCCGCGATCGACCTTGTTCGCCTGCTGCACAGCGGCAGCCGCGTAGGTGTTCGGCGAATAGTCGGGGGCGCAGCCCGCCAGAGCGAGGAGCACCACCGGCAACACAAGGATGTGGCGACTGAGCAAGCCAAAGATCCCGGGCAAAAACGGCGCCGTGATAGAGCGGCTGGGCGACAGTGTCACGGCGTCCGGAGCTGCTCCTCAATGGCACTTGAACGCGTCGAACGGCTCGCGACAGGCCCGGCATCGGTGCAGCGCCTTGCAGGCGGTCGAGCCGAATTCGCTGATCTGCTCGGTGTCGGCACTGCCGCAGTGCGGACAACGTGGCGCCTCTTGCGTGAACAGCGCCCGCCGTGACGCGCCGGGGGGCGGCGGCGCGATGCCGGCCTCAGACAGCTTGGCGCGCGCCGTTTCCGTCAGCCAGTCTGTCGTCCAGGCCGGCGACAGCACCGTCCGGATGCGCGCGTTGGCTATCCCCGCACGGGCCAGGGCCGTCTGGATGTCGAGAGCGATCAGGGTCATTGCCGGGCAGCCGGAATAGGTCGGAGTGATCGTCACTTCGACCTCACCCTCCCGCACAGTGACGCCGCGCAGGATGCCGAGATCGGCGATCGTCAAAGCCGGGATCTCCGGATCGACCACCGAAGCCACGCTGACCAGCGCCCGCCGCCGCAGGGCTTCGTCCCTCTCGATCACCAGTTCGTCCCCGGGTAGGCGCGTTGCAGATACTGCATCTCGGCCAGCAGCAGCCCAAGCTGCTCGCTGTGCAACCCCCGACGCCCGCCGGTCTGCATCCAACCAGCCGGCGGCCGCGCAAGCGTCGCGCGGGACAGCGCCGAGCCGACCGTGGACTCCCAGGTGAGGCGGACCCCCTGCGGGTCGGGAATGACGCCGGCAGCGATCAGCGTGGCATCGGCGGAGTCGGTCTCGAACAGCTCGTCAGTAAAAGGCCACAGCGCCTCCAGCGCCGCAGAGGCACGCCGATGGCTCTCGTCGGTGCCATCCCCCAGGCGGATCAGCCACTCGGCCGCGTGGCGGAGGTGATAGGCGGATTCCTTCTCCGCCTTCGCGGCGATCGCAGCAATATCCGCGGCCGTGGAGGCACAAGCAGCGCGCCAGAACGGGTCGGCAAAGCCGCTGTAAAGAAGCTGCCGGACGATGGTATGCGCGAAATCGCCGTTGGCTTGCTCCACCAGCAGGCAGTTCCGGTACTGCCGATCCGTGCGCAGATAGGCGAGCTGGTCCTCGGTATGTCCGCTCCGTGCGCCCGCCTCGGCGTAAAGCGCGCGGGCAAGTCCGATCTGATCGAGGGCGATATTGGCGAGCGCCAGGTCCTCCTCTGGCGTCGGGGCATGGCCGCACCACTCGGACAAACGATGGCCGAGCACCAACGCATCGTCGGCCCGACGCAAAAGCTGCGATATCAGCGGGTTCTCGTCGATCGTGATCAAGCCGGTTCACCATCGGCGCGGGGCTTAGTCGGCAGCCGCGGCGCTCACCCTGATCCGGGCCCACACGGCTTCGCCGAACGCCTCGAAGATGCGGCGGGAAACGGCATCGGTCGGGAAGTCGTATTCGGGGTGCCACTGGACCCCGACAGCGAAGCCAGGGGCATTGGCCACCCGCACCGCCTCGATCAGCCCATCGGGGGCGATCCCTTCGGCCACCAAGCCGGGCGCCAGCCGGTCGATCCCCTGGTTGTGCAGCGAGTTCACCGGGATCTGCGTCGCACCCGCCAGCCGGTGCAGCCAAGTGCCCGGCACCACCCGGACCGCATGCGCCTTGCCCCGGGTGACCTGCGACAGGGGGTGCAGCAGGCTGGAATGATCGAGCTTCCCGGGCAGGTCCTGCAGCCGTTGATGCAGGCTGCCGCCCAACGCCACGTTCAGCTCCTGCAAGCCTCGGCAGATCGCCAGCACCGGCACACCACGCGCCACGGCGGCGCGGATCAGCGGCAAGGTGGCAGCGTCACGGGCGTGATCTTCATGCACGCCTTCGGGATGAGGCGGGCCGCCATACAGGCTGGGCTGGACATTCGACCGGCTGCCGGTCAGCACGATGCCGTCCAGCCGGTCGAGCAGCGTTTCGACGCATGCGGCAGTCCCGCTGGCCGGGATCAGCACCGGGACACCATGCACCACCTTGTCGATGGCGCGGACATAAGTGTCGGAGGCAGCGTGGTTCGGCATACTACCAGA
>Ga0335075_10015933_pt1 | contig 11249 bp, 9 predicted proteins | sample Lox_Sample_24_FD_206723 | JGI IMG/M metagenome (GOLD analysis project Ga0335075, IMG submission 206723) | Soil microbial communities from Loxahatchee National Wildlife Refuge, Florida, United States - Lox_Sample_2.4 | ecosystem: Environmental > Terrestrial > Soil > Wetlands | place: USA: Florida... | reverse complement strand
CGCACTGTCCGCAATGAGGCCGGCATAGGGATTTGCACCATCGGCCGCAGCGCCGGCAAAGGAGTGCAGCATTCCTGCGACGCCGGTGTCGGCATGGAAGAGGATGATCGAGCCCAGGTTGCCGGAGCCGCCCTCCTCAGTCGTCCCGTACAGAAGACCATTGCTGGCCTGGATGAGGCTGGCATAGGAGTTCGCCCCGGCGCTCGGATCGCCCGCGAAGGAGTACAGGATCGCAGTATTCGGCAGGCAGGCGACGCTGATATTGGTCACGTTGCCCGCACCCACGGTACCGGATGCGTTGCTGACCGTGCACAGCCGCCCGGTCGGCTGAGTTTGCACCGCAACCTCGTACTTGCCGCCGTAGGCCACCGGCGTCTGCATGGCAAAGGTCGTGGCATCGGCGCTGATCGGGGTCGCATCGGCACCGTTGTCCTGCAGGACCAGCCCGCTGGCGTTGAGTCCGGTGATGCTGCCGCCCACCGTATAGGTATTGGTCGTGCAGGCGACTGCGACACTGGTGACATTGCCCGTCGGTATGGTGCCGGTATTACCGGTGAGTGTGCAGGTAAGCCCGACGGGTTGCGTCTGCACGCTCACCTCGTAAGGGCTGCCAAAAGCAATGGGCGCAGGAAAACTGAAGCTCATCGCCCCCGAGCTGACGGTCAGTGTGCTGGCACCGTTGCTGAGCACCAGGCCACTGCTGGTCAGCCCCGTGATCGAGCCACCCAGCGTATAGGCCTGAGTGGAGCAGGTCACCACGACACTGCCGTTGGCGGAGGCGATGGTGCCGCTGCTGGCGCTCACTGAGCAGGTTTCCCCCGCCGGCTGCGTCGCGACGGTCACTGTATACGGCGTGCCCGAAGCCAGAGAGTTGGCCAGCATCTGCGTGGTCGCGCCGCTGCTGACGCTGATGGAATTGCCATTGACGGACAGCACCAAACCCGACGCGGTGAGCCCGCTGATGCTGGCGCTGAGAGAGTAGCTGCTGGCCGCGGGGCCCGTGCCACTCGCGTTGCTGCTGCTGCCGCCCCCGCAGGCAGTGAGGGACAGCAGCGTAGTCAAGACCAGGGCTCCTCCGAGAAGCCAGCGGGCCCCGCCTGCGGGCGCTCCTGTCATGAGATGCTCTCCCTTCCCCGATGCGCTGTCGTTAGCTTGGCAGCGAGAAGCGGTCGTGACTGACAGCCGGGGTCGGCTGCGGACGTCGGCCAAGGGCTACGTCGCTGCGCCTGCGCCCCGCTACCATTGACCTCATGAACGAGGTCGCCACGCCCGCTACCGCCGCCGCCGTCCCCGACCCCGCGACGCCTGCGTCCACGCCCGCACCTACGCCCGCACCCGCAGTCGAACCTGCGTTGTCAGCGGCCACCCGGCGCCAGGTGCCGACGCTGCGCTATCCGCCCGATCTGCCCGTGGTCCGCGAGCGCGCGGCGATCGAGGCGGCGGTGATGGCCCACCAGGTAGTGATCGTCTGCGGGGAGACCGGCTCGGGCAAAAGCACCCAGCTGCCGAAGCTGCTGCTCGAGCTGCAGCGCGGCGATCGCGGCATGATCGGGCACACCCAGCCGCGTCGCATCGCCGCGCGCAGCGTCGCGCAGCGCCTCGCCGACGAGATGGGGGTGCAGGTAGGTGGATTAGTGGGCTTTCAGGTGCGCTTCAGCGATCGCACCGAGCCTGGCACGCTCATCAAGGTCATGACCGACGGCATTCTGCTGGCGCAGATCCGTGCCGACCCGCTGCTGCTGCGCTACGACACGTTGATCATCGACGAGGCGCACGAGCGCTCTCTCAATATCGATTTTCTGCTGGGCTACCTGCGCGAGCTGCTGCCGCGACGGCCGGATCTGAAACTGCTCATCACCTCCGCGACCATCGAGGGCGCGCGCTTGTCGGATTTCTTCGGCGCCGCGCCGGTGGTGACGGTCAGCGGGCGTACCTGGCCGATCCAGACGCGCTATCGCCCGCCCGCCGACGATGACGAAGACGCGTTTGATCCGGGTCTGAACGCCGCAGTCGTCGCAGCGGTCGCGGAAATTCTGACCGAGCCATCGGAGCTGGCACGCGGGGACATCCTGGTCTTTCTGCCCGGAGAGCGGGAGATTCGTGACTGCGCCGAGGCCCTGAGCGCTCAGTATGCAGATCGTCTCGAGGTGCTGCCGCTGTTCTCGCGCCTGTCCTGGGAGCAGCAGCGACGCGTTTTCGAGCGCGAGCATCGCCAGCGCGTGGTGCTGGCGACCAACGTGGCGGAGACGTCTCTGACGGTCCCAGGCATCCGGTCCGTGATCGATTCTGGACTCGCGCGCATTTCACGCTATTCCCCGCGCGCCAAGCTGCAGCGCCTGCTGGTTGAGCCGATCTCCCAGGCCAGCGCCAATCAACGACGCGGTCGCTGCGGGCGTGTCGGTGCCGGCCTCTGCATCCGGCTCTACACCGAGGAGGACTTCAACGCGCGCGCTGCGCAGACCACGCCCGAGGTCCAGCGCACGAACCTCGCGCGCGTCATTCTGCAGATGGCCGCGCTGGGGCTGGGTGACTGCACCGGCTTTCCGTTTCTCGATCCTCCCGAGACGCGGCTGGTGAGCGATGGCTATCGGCTGCTCGCTGAACTGCAGGCGGTGGACGAGCAGCGACGCATCACCGATATCGGGCGGCTGATGTCGCGCCTGCCCGTCGACCCGCGCGTGGCGCGCATGCTGGCGGCTGCACAGCGTCTGGGAGCTCTGCGGGAGATGCTGCCGCTGGCGGCGGTGCTGTCACTGCAGGACCCGCGCGAGCGTCCGGCCGACCGGGCCGCAACGGCAGACCAGCGCCATGCGACCTGGTCGGATGCAACCTCGGACTTCAACACGCTGCTGAACCTGTGGACAGCCTACCAGGCGCAACGGCAGCAATTGTCGCGCTCCGCGCTGCGGCGCTGGTGCGGCACCCAGTTTCTCTCGGCGGCTCGCATGCACGAATGGGAGGAGCTGGTCGGTCAGCTGCAGGACGTTGCCGCGGAGCTCGGGTGGCATGCGAACCAGCAGCCGGCCGACTATGCCACCCTGCACCGTGCGCTGCTGTGCGGCCTGCTGAGCAACATCGGCCAGAAGATCGAAGGCGGCGCGGTGCGTGGTGAATATCGCGGCGCGCGCGACCTGCGCTTCCTGATCGCCCCGGGGAGCGCCGTGCGATCGCGCGCCCCGCGCTGGATCATGTGCTCGCAGATCGTCGAGAGTGCGCGCGTCTACGCCCGCGGCGTCGCCATGGTCGAGCCGCAATGGATCGAATGGGCCGGGCGGCATCTGCTCAAGCGCGAGTATCTGGAACCGCGCTGGAACCCGCGCCGGGGCACGGTGTATGCCCGTGAGCGGGTGATCCTGTACGGGCTCGTGCTGGCCGCGGACCGCCGCGTGGATTACGGACGCGTCGCACCTGCCGAGGCTCGCGAGATCTTCGTGCATGAGGCCCTGGTCAACGGTAATTCGCGACTTGCGGCACCCTTCCTGGCGCACAACGCCGCCCTGCGCGCGCAGCTGGCGGCCGAGGAGGCGGCGCTGCGTCGGCACGGCATTCTGGTCGATGAGGTGAGACAAGCTGAGTTCTATCTGGCGCGCATTCCTCCCGAGGTGAACTCGCTTGATCGCTTCGAGGGCTGGCGCTGGCGGGCGGAAAGAACCGCGCCGCAACTGCTGTATATGCAGCCCTCGGACCTGCGACTTCCCGATGCGCCGGTGCTCGAGCGCAAGTGCTATCCCACTCACTGGCGCGTGGCAGAGAGTCTGTTGCCGGTAACTTATGAGTTCGATCCCGGCAGCCCCGCCGATGGCGCCACGCTGCGGGTACCGATGATCCTGGCAGAAAAGCTCGATCGCGGCGATCTGGATTGGGGCATCGAGGGATGGCGCCTGGAGAAGATCATCACCATCCTGCGCGCTCTGCCGAAGGCGCAGCGGCGTGAGCTCGTGCCTGTGCCCGCCGTCGCGCAGCGCGTGTTGCGCCGGCTCGCTGACCAGCGCACCCGCCCGTTCTACGAGGCGCTGAGCGATGCGCTGCGTGCCGAGGCGGGCCTTGCGATTTCGCCGAACGTTCTGGCGGGCATCGCGCTGCCGCCGTGGCTGCGCCTGAACCTTGCACTGCTGGACCCGGTGGGTCGCGTTATCGCCACGAGCCGCGAGGCCGGCGATCTGCGGCGCGCGGGCCACTCGCCCGCCGTACGATTCGAGCGCGAGGGACTGCGCAGCTGGGACTTCGACGAACTGCCCGAGCGCGTGTCACAGGAACAGCACGGAGTGCGCGTGCAACTATACCCGGCGCTCGTCGACCAGGGCGACAGCGTCGCACTGATATTGCAGTCGGATAGCCAGCGCGCCGCCGCGGCCACGCGCGCGGGAGTGCTGCGTTTGCTGGCCCTGGCGCTGGCACCGAGCGTGCGCACGCTGACGCGCGAGATTGCGGGCGAGCGCGAGCTGGTGCTGCTGCATCATGCGGTTGCAGGCGCGGGGCACTGGCCGAGCGACATCGTGGAGCGTGCACTGCTGCGTGCCAGCCTGCCACCCGATGTGCCCACGCCGCGCACGCCAGAGCAATTCGAGGCTGCGCGCGAGCGCGGCGCGCGCGGTCTGACCGATGCCTGCCATCAGCTTGCGACACAGGTGCGCGCAATACTGGCGCAGAATCTGCAGATCAAGCGCGCGCTGGATGCGCTCTCCCCGGCACTGGATGCCGGTCTGATTGCCGATGTACGTCAGGCGCGCGCGCGTCTCGTGCCTGCCGACTTCGTGCGCGCGACGCCCGATCCCTGGCTCGATTCGTTGCCGCGCTATCTGCAGGCGCTCGAGCGCCGCATTGCCAAGTTGCCGGGCGCGCAGGCAGCGGTCGCGAGGGCACAGGAGGAGTTACGCCGGCGCTGGCAGCGCTACGAGGCACTGCGTGTGCTCGCGGCCACACTGGACACGCAGCCACCAGCCGCCCTGGTGGAATTGCGCTGGCTCATCGAGGAGTATGGCGTGTCGTTGTTTGCGCAGGAGCTCAGGACCGTGGTCACGGTGTCGTCCAGACGTCTGGATGAGGCGGAGCTGAGCGCGCGCCGCGCGGTCGAGGTTCTGCGCTGACATGGACCGATCAGACGACGCCGCTCCCGGCAGCGCGCGCATAGACCGGTGGCTGTTTGCAGTGCGCCTGTTCAAATCCCGTTCCGCCGCGGGTGAGGCGGTCAATGGCGGCAGGGTTCATCTGAACGGCGCACGCATCAAACCCTCCCGTGCCGTGAAGCCCGGCGACACGGTGAGCTTCACGCGCGGTGCAGTACTGTTTGAATGCACCGTGGCGGCCGTCCCGCCGCGTCGGGGACCGGCGAGCGATGCGGTGGGTTGCTATGACGAACTGCCCGAAAGCCGCACGCGACGCGAGCAATATGTGACACGCCGCAGAATGGCGGCCGGCGGTGCGTCCCTCTCGCAGGATCGGCCGGACAAGCACGGCCGCCGCTTGCTGCGACAGTTGCGCGGTCGGGGCTGACGTCGGTCATGGCGCGGCCACTGAACTCTGCCGGCATGGTGAGTGCGTGGGACGCTGTAACTTTTTTCTCCCGCGTGGGTTCTGAGCGCAATCGGAATGAACCCACTGCCAATCGGGAGAACTCATATGCGTACCGCGTCCTGCCTCGTTCAGCGTTGCCTCTACGGCCTGCTCGCCTCATCGACCCTGGTGCTTCTCAGCGCTCCACTCTCGTCCGCCCAGGCCGCGGGGGACGCACCGACGATCGTTGTGCGCTACGCAGCTTCCGATCTCACCAGCGAGGCGAACGCGCAGCAACTGCTGCATCGGATCGAAACGGCAGCCCACCAGGTGTGCCTCGACCAGAATCTCGAGCCCCTGCCGCTGCAAGCGGCAGCGCGCCGCTGCTACCTGATGGCGATCGAGCGGGCGGTCGACTCGGTGAACGCTCCACGCGTGCGCGCGGCCTATGTGGCCAAATACGGCCCGGTGACGCCGGCTGCAGAGGTAAAGGAAAACAGCGCACGCGCCACACCGCCCATTGGGCAGGGCTGAGGAGACTGCCGAGCTGCATGCGAGCGCCGGACCGCTGCCAGCCCCCGGCGGCCCGGCGCAAACGGCGCGGGGGGTCTGCATGACGGGCTGGGGGACGGGGATCTGCGAGGCCGGGGGCAGCGCCATACATTACCTCAGGCGTGGCGGGGCCGGCCCCACGCTCGTTCTGCTGCATGGACTGACTGGCAATGGAGCCTGCTGGCGCCCGCTGGCGCGCTGTCTCGAAGATGGATTCGACCTCGTGATGCCGGACGCGCGCGGACACGGCAAGTCGGGCGCGCCGGCGTCCGGATATCGATACGAGGATCACGCGCGCGACGTGGTGAACCTCATCCGGGAACTCAAGCTGTCTGCCCCAGCGCTGCTCGGACATTCGATGGGCGGCATGACGGCCACGGTGGTGGCCGCCCAGCTCGGCGACGCCATCCGCGGACTCATCCTGGCGGATCCGACGTTCCTGGGCGCGCAGCGCCAGCGTGAAGTGTATGAGAGCGATGTGATCGAGCAGCATCGCAGGCGCCTGCACTGCAGTCGGGATAGCCTGCTGGCAGACCTGCGCTCCCGGCACCCACAGCGGTCGGATGAGATCCTGGCACTGCTGGCCGAGGCGCGAATGCAGACGCGGCTGGAAGCATTCGAAGTGCTGACGCCGCCGAATCCGGACTATCGGCACCTGGTGAGTGCAGTCCGCGCTCCAATCATGCTGGTGATCGGCGACCGGCCGGTTGTAACGCTCGAAACGGCACGGGCACTGCAAAGCCACCATCCGCGCGTTCGGATCGAACAGATTGCGGGCGCCGGTCACGGGCTGCCCTACGACCAGCCCGAACAGCTTGCCGGCGTGGTCAGCACGTTCCTCGAGTCGCTGACCGCACGCCCGCGCCATGGCAGTTCGCAGCCTGGCTTCTCGCCACCGCTCTAGCGCACGATTGAGATGTGACGCCTGGCACTCGAGTGGCAGCGGCGGCTCTCCTGCGCCCGGGTCTGCAGCAGCGTGCGCTCGCGCGAATTCTGCGTCATGGCAGCTGCGCGCTCGAACTCCACCGTCGCCTCGGCGTAGCGTCCCAGCTTGAAGAGCAGATCGCCGCGTACGCTGGGCAGCAGATGGTAGGACTTCAATGCCGGCTCCTCGGCGAGCGAGGCGAGCAGTTCCAGACCCGCGCCCGGTCCGAACGCCATCGAGACTGCCACGGCGCGATTCAGCTCGACGATGGGCGAGAGCGTCAGCTCCACGAGCGCGTCGTATAGCGCAACGATGCGATGCCAGTCCGTCTGCGAGGCCACTCGTGCGCGTGCGTGGCAGGCAGCAATGGCGGCCTGCAGCGTATAGGAACCCAGCGGCTGCCTGAGCCGCTCGGCACGCTCCAGTGCCGCGAGTCCCCGGTGCAGCAGCAGCTGGTCCCAGCGCGTGCGATCCTGGTCAAGCAGCAGGATTGGCTCTCCCAGCGCGCCCGTGCGGGCAGGCAGGCGCGATGCATTGAGCTCCATGAGCGCGAGCAGACCATGAACCTCGGCCTCGCCGGACATGAGTCCCGCCAGAATGCGGCCAAGCCGCAAGGCCTCCTGGCACAACTGCGGACGCGTCCAGCTCTCCCCCGTGGTGGCCGCGTAGCCCTCGTTGAAGATGAGATAGATGACTTCGAGCACGGAGGCGAGCCGGCTCTGCAGCTGAGCGCCCGGAGGCAGTTCAAACGGCACCCGCGCCTCTCCCAGCGAGCGCTTGGCTCGCACGATGCGCTGAGCCATGGTCGGCTCGGGGACGAGAAAGGCACGCGCAATCTCCTCCGTGGTGAGTCCTCCGAGCATCTTCAGCGTCAGCGCAGCGCGAGCCTCTCGCGAAAGAACCGGGTGACAGGCAATGAAGATGAGGCGCAGCAGATCGTCGCCGACATCCTCCTCGAGGCCCGTGTCGGGTGCGGGCTCCTGAGAGACTGAGGCCGGGTGTTGCCCGAGCTCCTCGTGCTTGCGCTGCTGCATCTTTCGCTGCCGCAACTGGTCGAGCGCACGATTTTTTGCCGTCGTCATGAGCCATGCGCCGGGGTTGTCCGGGATGCCCGTCGCCGGCCAACGCTCCAACGCCACGATGAGTGCTTCCTGTGCCAGATCCTCGGCGAGCTCGACGCTGCGGACCAGGCGCAGCAGAGCGCCAATCAGTCTGGCGGATTCGATCCGCCAGACTGCCGCCACCGCCTCCTGCGTCGCGCCGGCACTCATGTGCTGAGAAAATCAGGATCTCTTCTGACGATCGATTTCGACCTGGAGCTGCTCCTGCTTGCTGCGCAGCTCGGCAGTCAGCTCCCTGCCAAAATCCTCGGGCTCAAAAATGGGCCGAATGGTCACTTCGACTCCACCATCGAAGGGCGCGCGCTTCAGCCACTCCACGGCCTCCTCGACAGACTTGACCTGCCAGATCCAATAGCCTGCGACCAGCTCCTTGGACTCCGCGAATGGGCCATCGATGACCGTGCGCTGGTTGCCGGAAAAGCGCACGCGTTTTGCCCTGGAGGTCGGGGTGAGACCCTGGCCATCCAGCATGACCCCGGCCTTCACCAGATCCTCGTTGAATTTCATCATTTTCGAGATGAGATCCTGGGTCGGCATGACGCCGGCTTCCGAATTGCTGTCGGCAGGTACGAATACCATGACTCGCATTGTCGATCTCCTTTCGATTGGCTGTGCGCCTAGGGACCCTTGCCGGGTTCGAACATCGCTCGCACCTCGGACTCCCCCTCGAAGGCCGGCCAGTGCCTGCGGTGCAAGTCCATGAACTCCGTAGCGATCTTCAGCGCCTGGGCCTTGGAGTCCGCATTGAGAATCGCCCAGCCGCCGATGATCTCCTTGCTGTCGATGAAGGGACCGTCCGTTACGGTGATCGTGCCGCCCGCGAGTCGAACGCGAGCCCCTTCGCGGCTGGGCAGCAAGCCCCCGGTGTCGACGAGCGTGCCGTCCTGCATGGATTTCTGGACGAACTGGCCCATGGCCTGCATGAGCTCGGCGGGCGGACCCCCTTCGCGATATTTCTCCGAATGACGAATGAAACACAGATATTTCATTGAGCCTCTCCTGTTGGGTCGTCGACCATACGACGAATGGCACGAGCCGGAATCGACACCCGATCTGCACCGGCTGCCCGCCACGGCGTGCGAATTATCTGACAGGGCCCTGCCGGGATCGCACCTGCGTTAGCAGGCCCTGGTGTGTTTTCGAGTCGGTCGCACCGTCCCTAGAATCGGCCCATCGCTGGCGGCGCCCCATGCGGCTCCGGCCAGCGCAGCGGCGACGGCACGCTGGAGCGACAGCCAAACGCGCAGAATATGGAGGCGCACCATGACACACGAGGATTCCGGCAAGCTTCAGCCACCGCAGCAAACGCTGACGGATGAGCAGATCACCACTGAACGCACGCTGCGCCGGCGCTCATTCCTCACTGCCGTCGGTGCCCTGGTAGCCGGTGGCGCTGCGGTGATGGTCTCCGGCGGCCGCGCGGCCGCGGCCGATCCGGACCAGACCGACGATCCGGATCGAAAGAAGCGCCCCGATCCGGACAAAGCGAAACGCCGAGGCGATCCCGACAAGCGGCGTCCGGACGATCCGGATCAGCGGCGTCACGATCCGGACAAGCTGCCTCCCCCGCCCCCGGGGGATCCGCACCGCTGACGGTAAGCTGCCCGGCCTGACGGCGTGTTTCTCAGGGGCTTGGGGTATTGTTTCTCCTACGGATTAATAGGCGCCTTCGCAACGTGATCCGTAGCACAGATGAACCAGGTCACCTTGTACCCCGGGGCGCGGCGCGGTAGAGTGCGCCGCCGACTCAGGGTCGCGCGGTCAGCGCCCCCACGGCTCGTCCATCACTGATAACCCTCTCGCTTCTGACCGCCGCGGCCGCAGTGCCCTGTGCGAGACCCCAAAAGAGAGCTTGATTTAATGTCATTTGAAAATCTCGGGCTAACCCCCGAGCTGCTGCGTGCGTTGGCCGATAAGGGCTACGTACATCCCACACCCATCCAATCACAGGCAATTCCCGCGGTACTGTCCGGACGCGACGTGCTCGCTGGAGCACAGACCGGTACCGGGAAAACCGCAGCGTTTGTGTTGCCCCTTCTGCAGCTGCTGAAGGCCACGCCGGCGTCCGCCGCTGCGCGCGTTCTGGTCCTGGCGCCGACCCGGGAGCTGGCAGCCCAGGTCGCCGAGAGCACGCGAGTCTACGGCGCACATTCACCGGTGCGCGTGTGCGTCATCTTCGGCGGGGTGAGCATCCAACCGCAGATCTCCGCGCTGGCCGCGGGCTGCGACATCGTGGTGGCTACACCGGGTCGACTGCTGGACCTGGCGCAGCAACGTGCCCTCCGGCTCGATGGCGTGCGCCACCTGGTGCTCGATGAAGCCGATCGCATGCTGGATATGGGATTTATCCGCGACATCCGTCGCATCCTGAAGCTGCTTCCCCCCCGTCGCCAGAATCTGCTGTTCTCGGCGACCTACGACGAGGCGATCCGGGAGCTGGCCAATTCCCTGCTGGTCGATCCAGTCGCCATCGAGGTGGCGCCGAGAAATGCCGCCGCTGAGCGCGTGGAGCAGCACATCTATCATGTACCGAAGGATCAAAAGCGCCACCTGCTCACCCATCTGATCGATTCGCGTCAATGGCATCAGGTGCTGGTGTTCACGCGCACCAAGCACGGCGCCAATCGCCTGACGCAGCAGCTGACGGACGATGGTATCCGGGCGGCCGCGATTCATGGCAACAAGAGTCAGTCAGCGCGTGTGCGAGCCCTGGAAGACTTCAAATCCAGTCGTGTCACGGCACTGGTGGCTACGGAGGTGGCCGCGCGCGGGCTGGATATCCGCGAGTTGCCGCAGGTGGTCAATTACGAGCTGCCGAGTGTGCCCGAGGACTACATCCACCGCATCGGGCGCACGGCCCGCGCCGGCGCGACGGGATGCGCGGTATCGCTCGTGGCACCGGATGAGGCACCGCAACTCAAAGGCATCGAGCGGCTGTTGAAACGCACGCTGCCGGTGACGCCGCTGCCGGCGCTGGCGTCGGCTGCCAAGAGCGCGCACGCCGCGCCTGCGCGGCCGTCGGCACCGGTGTCTGCGCCGAGGGGCGCCGGGCAGCCTGCACGCAGACCGTCGGCGCCGGCACATCGACCGGGGCGCTCATCAGCAAACAGCGCACCGAGACGTTGGCATTCGGCGCCGCGCGGGCGCCGCTGACGTCG
>Ga0335075_10015932_pt1 | contig 11250 bp, 11 predicted proteins | sample Lox_Sample_24_FD_206723 | JGI IMG/M metagenome (GOLD analysis project Ga0335075, IMG submission 206723) | Soil microbial communities from Loxahatchee National Wildlife Refuge, Florida, United States - Lox_Sample_2.4 | ecosystem: Environmental > Terrestrial > Soil > Wetlands | place: USA... | reverse complement strand
CGGTCGCCCTGCCGTTAAGAACAGCGCCGTTAAAAACTCGGTCTCGCGTTCGGCCGTCTCGAGCAGGTCCATCATCGCGGCCAGGGCTTCGAGGTAGTCGCTGGATTGCCTGGCCAGAGGTATCCAGTGGCCGGCCTCGAACAGCCGGGCCACCTCGTCCTGCCACTGCCTGGCCGTCTCCTCCCAGACGGCACCGAGCAGGCGGAACTGCTCCTGGCCATCGCGGTCAGGACGGCTGTCCAACAACGTCATCGCCCGGCCTGGACGCGACGGGCAGCCTCCAAGCTGATGATGGCGGCAACCAGTGTGGCCTCGGCGCGGGGCAGGTCGTTCTCGAGCATCTCCCGGAACGCGCTCGCGGTGCCGCGGAACACGCTCGCTTCCTCGTCGACCCGCTGCTGCCAGCGGCGGATGTGCTCAAGCCGTTCCCCGGTCTGCTCGACCGCCCGGGCGTACCGCGAGCAATCGGCAGCGACCTCGGCGCCGGCTGCACGGCAGGCGTCGAGTTCGGCCAGGCACTGCTCGAGCCTGGCCTGCCAGCGGCTGGCCTTCGCCGCCAGCGACTCTCGCGTGATCTCGATCTGGTCGCTGCCGCGCTCGGCCACGGCCCGCTGGGTGTACCTGAAGCCGACCAGCGCCGAATGGAACCCCTTCATGGTTTCGACATCGGCGTGGATCCTGGTCATTCCCGTTTACCCGTGCCCGCTCCCAGGCCCGTCTCCAGGTAGCCGCGGAGCCGGTCGATCAGGGCGGCGAGGTGTGCCTCGTGGCCTTCTGTGGCCGACAGGTAGATGGCGATGCCCGGCGTGACCTCATCGAGCGCCTCGCCGAACAGCCGGTACATGTCGTCCCGCCACACCTCCCCGAGCTCGCGCCAGTGACCACGGATCGCCGCGAAGTTCTCCGCCAGCTCCTGGTTGAACTGCATGAGGTGAGCCCTGAACTCGGTCAGCGCGTCGATATCGTTGATTACCCCGGACATGCTCAACTCTCCTGCTATTCGTTAACGGGCCATCGGCCGAGCACAGGCCTTCGAATTCGGCGGCAATGTCGTCGAGGCTCATCGTGACGATTTCCGGATGCCTCGCCACCCCGCCGGCCGCGATGTGCTCGACCCGGCTGCCGTACGGTATGTCGATTTGCTGTTCCCGCATGATCGCGTGGACGGACGCGGCCAGCGGCGCGAGGAGGCGGTTGACCTCCCTGTTCCGGTCGGGGTAATCCTCAGGAACCTCACGCAGCACGGCCCGCAGCGCGTCGATGGCTTTGCCGACGGCCGCGGGTGGCATCTTATTGCTGATGTCCCGCAGCTGCTCGCGGTAGGTGTCCCAGACCGCCTTCCCCAGCTGGATCCGCAGCTCAGTGGCCGCGGCGTCCTCACCCGCGCCGGCCAGGAAGCTGGCCAGCCGGCGCACCCCGGCCCAGTCCGCACGCTCTACCATGGCGCCGGCCAGCGCCATCGTGCTGCCAACCACCTTGGCCCACAGCAGGCCGGCCTCCGCGTAGGCACTCAGCAGTTGCGCCTGCCGCTCACCGCCGTACTCGCCCGCCTGCCCGTCGCCCGCCTGCTCCGGCCCTGGGGGATCGCCGAGGATCTTGGCCAGTCCGGCCGCCTTCAGCACTTCCCTGGAGAGGAAGAGCAGATCCTCGCACTCCGCGGCCAGTTGCCCGGCCCGGGCCTGGTCTTCGGCCATCAGGAACCGGGCGAAGACAGCCGGCTGGACGGCCATTCGCAGCGACAGGTAAGGGGACTCATTCGTCACGTTGGACTCCCGAATGCGGCCCGGGCGAACGAATACAAGGAGGCAACCGAGTAAGGCTTGAACTTCTCCACCTGTTCGGCGGGCCACTCGGTATCCCGGAACAGGGCGCGGTCGTCATCAAGGCTGGCGGCGGCGGACACTCCGAGCAGGGCATCGCTTTCGGCCGGTGAGAGCACGCGCAGCACCGCCCGGAGGGCGAAGTGAGCCAGGCCCGTCCGGCGCAGGGCGCGTTCCGCGGTGGCGTACCCGTCGGCCCAGGCCACCACGTGGATGCCGGCGTCAGGTCCCTTGTCGGCCAGCCGGACGAGGCGGGCTGAGGTCTCACTCGGCCGGCCGTAGTCGCCCTCGGCCATCAGTTCGTGCCAGCGGTGCAGCCCGGCGATGAGGAAAAACCGTTCGGGCCCGCTTGCCCCGTCCACGGATGCGAGCCGCGCGTCCAGGTCGCCGAGCAGGTCGTCCAGCGCGTCGGCGGCCGCCCTGGCGTCGGCAATCCGCACCGGGTGCGGCAGCCCTCGCAGCGGGTCGAAGAAGCCCTTCCACGCCGACGAGGGCCGGGTGAACTCGGCGATGGTGAAGCGCGCCTCGGCCGGGGAGCGCTGGACCGCGGCGCTGAGCACGGTGGCAAGCAGCAGCCCGTGGCCGTGGTCCTCGCCGCCGACGATGAGCAGGTTGGAGCGGGCGTAGCGCTCGAATTCCGCGGCGGTGGCGGGCTTGATCTCGATCGCCTCACCCAGCCACGCCGCCGTGGTGCTGCCCGGGTCAGGCCAGCGGGCCGGCCCGCTGGCGCTCGCCGCGGCCCGGGCGTACGCCGCGCAAGGCTCATGGGTGCCGAAATCCGCGGGCGCGTCGGGGTCGAAGCTGGCCGGCGGCGGGTAGTCCCGGCCGCCCGCGAGCCCGCGGATCGCCGCGATCAGCTCCATCCGTTCCCTGGTCGGGAGCATCGCGATGCGCATGACCGGGTTGTCGCCCTCGCCGCGGCGGTCGTTGTATATCGCGTCCCCCGCCTGGACCAGCCTGGTCGCGGTGTCGTTGCCCTCGCCCAGGATCGCCTGGGACACGCTGGGCTGGGTGCAGCCCAGGGCGATCCGCAGCGCCATCTGCTCATAGACGGGCCGCAGGTACGCGGCGAGCGGCCCGCCCGGCGACTGGGTGGCCAGCAGCAGGTGCAGACCGAACGCCGCGCCGCGCTTGGCGATGTCGGCCAGCAGCCGCCCGGCCTCCCGGGCCAGCCGGTCCTCCTGGCCGAACAGCACCTGGAACTCATCCATGATCACCAAAGCCCGCGGCAGCACCTGCCCGGTCTCCCGCCGGTAGTCGGGCAGGTCGGTCACCTTGGCCTCACGGCACAGCCGGGCCCGCCGGTCGATCTCGTCATGGAAGCGGCGCAGCATGCTCAGACCGAACTCCCGGTCGGTGCGCGAGGTGATCGCGCGGGCATGCGGCAGGCGTTCGGTCAGGTAGGCGTCGAACTCGACTTCCTTGAAGTCGAGCAGGTAGAGCTCGAGCTCCTCCGGCGGGTAGCGCAGGGCCAGCTGGCTGATCAGCACGTGTAGCAGGTTGGTCTTTCCCATCCGGACGTCCCCGCCGACCAGGCCATGGTGCACGCCGCGGACGCCAAGGACGAAGCGCTGCGGTTCGCCCTTGCCGTCCACGCCGATCTGCACGTCCAGGCCGTCGGTGGTCACCCCGGTCCACCGCTGCCCCGGCCCGATCGCGATCCGGGCGAACGGCAGATCCCGGGCGGCCGAACTGACGGCGGCGCCGACCGCATCCAGCCACGGGTTGGCCCGGCCCGCCGCCGGCATCAGGTCAGGCTCGATCGCGTTCCGCCCGAAGTCCGGGTCATCCCAGGCCAGGTCCCCGTGTGGGTCCAGGCCCAGGTTCGTGCTCAGCGCGGTAAGCGCGGCCAGGTCGAAACCAGGCGGCGGCGGCAGGCCTGGGTCCACCGTGGCCAGGATGTACAGGCCGGCCCGCGGCCCGTTGCGGGCCAGGCTGTCGAGCAACTCCGCGGCCCGGTCGCAGACTCCGGCCGGGAACCCGGCCAGGACCAGCACATGGTAGGGAACCAGCGCCCCGGTCGTCGCCTCGTTGTATTCCTCCACCGAGTCGTACGTGTTGGTCAGCCGCCGCTGGGTGACCTCCACCACGTGGTCGGTCAGCGTCGTCAGCAGGGTCTCGATCTCACCAGGACGAGCGGCGACGCAGGTGCCCACCCGCAGCGAGGCGGGCAGCCGCAGGAAGGCGCTGAGGTTCCGCCCCTGCCCGACCGGGTCGGCGAGCGCGAACCGCACCGCGCCCGGCGCGGTGGCAGTGGCCAGGCGCAATACCAGCGCCTGCAGCAGCGACCTGGCTTCGGCGGCGAAGCCTCGTTCGCTGATCAACACGTGCCCGTGCCCGGCGAACCTGGCCACGGCCGGCAGCAAAGGCCCGCCCGTCGTGGGCCCGCCGGTCGTAGGCCTGCCCGTCGCGGGCGCGCCCGGTGTCCGCAGCAGGCCGACGCGCAGGCCGTCCGGCGGCGGCGCGTGCGGATCCGGCTGATACCCGTCCCATGCCCGGTCACCGAAGCCCGCCAGCGCCCACGGGTTCGCGGCGGTCACCGAGACCGCGGGACCCGACAGGTCCCGGCCCGGCGGCACGCCGCCGGGGCCGTCCAGGTATCGCTCGTGGCAGAGCCGAGCCGTGGCGGCCGCCTCGGCCAGCCGGACGTGGGCATCGTGGATCTCGCGCTCGATCGCCCCGACCGGCATCGTCACCTCTGTTGTCAGCCTGCTCACCCTTATGGTCAGCCCGTCGCCGGCAATCGGCAACCCCCCGGCAACCCCGGGCAATCACCGGGGTCGCGAACACGGTAACGATATCGGGGATAAGGCCAGTCGCCGCTCGGCGGCCCACCTGGTCAGCTGGTGCCGGGTGGAAAGCTGGAGTTTGCGCAGCACAGAGGACACGTGGCTCTCCACGGTCTTGACCGAGATGTACAGCTCGCGGGCGATTTCCTTGTATGTGTAGCCCTGCGCGATAAGCCGCAAAACCTCGCGCTCCCGCGAGGTGAGCTGGTCAAGCTCGGGATCGAAGGACGGCTTGGGGCCGGCGTCGGGAGAAGCGGAGAACGCGTCGAGCACGAACCCGGCCAGCCGGTGCGAGAACACCGCGTCGCCCGCCGCCACCCGCCCGATCGCGTCGGCCAGCTCGGACGTGGAGATCGTCTTGGTCACGTAGCCTCGCGCGCCCGCCCTGATCACGGCGATCACGTCCTCGGGCGCGTCCGACGCGGACAGCGCCAGGAACCGCACTTCGGGATGAGCACCCTTGACCGCCTGGACCACCGCCTGCCCGCCGCCGCCGGGCAGGTGCACGTCGAGCAGCACCACGTCGGGCAGCACCGAGGAGATCACCTCGATGGCGGGTTGCACGTCGTCGGCCTCGCCGACCACCTCGACCTGCCGGCCGAGCTCGGCGCGAACCCCGGACCGGAACAGCCCGTGGTCGTCCACCAGTACGACCCGCGGCACGCCGGTCATGACCGCCCCGCCCCCTCGCCCCGGTGGGACGACCCCCCCAGACCCCCCCGCGCCGGTGCTGCCGACCGCGGTATCTTCAGCGTCACCTTGGTCCCCTCTCCCACCGCGCTGGTCACGACGGCGGTCCCGCCGCGCCTGGTCATCCGGCCCTGGACCGATTCGGCCAGGCCCTTGCGGTCCTCGGGGACCACGGACGGATCGAAGCCCTTCCCCCGATCGCGGACGACCACCGACACCGACGTGGGCTCGACCTCGGCGAACAGCGAGATCACGGTGGCCCCCGACCACTTGGCCGCGTTGACCGCCGCCTCCCTGGCCGCGGCCAGCAGGGCGTTCAGGTTCTCGTCAAGCTCACAGTCGCCGACTGTGACGGCCTCGACCGGCACGCCGTAACGGGCCTCCACGTCCTGCTGGATCTGCCGGACTCCGGCCGCGAACGTCACGTCGGCGCCCTCGTCTCCCGGCGAGCGGCCCTCGAACAGCCACGCCCGAAGCTCGCGTTCCTGCAGCCGGGCCAGCTGGACGACCTTGGCCGGATCGTCAGCGCGCCGCTGGATCAAGGCGAGCGTCTGCAGCACGGAGTCGTGTATCTGGGCCGCGATGTCGGCCCGCTCCTCGGCCCGGACCCTGGCCTGCCGCTCTTGCACTAGGTCGCGGCCGAGCCGCAGCCACCACGGCCCGAGCAGCAGCACGATGCCGGCGATCACCAGCATCGCCCCGCCCAGCGGCCGCAGCAGGGTCAGGCTCTTGTGCGACGACGCCAGCCAGCCCGCGCCGCCGAAGATCAGCAGGCCCGCGATCGTCAGCCGGATCGCCGACCTGCGGTTCGGCCGCGCCGGGCCCGCCACGGCGTTCAGCGGCTCGACCAGCCGCCGCAAGGTAGCCTGCTCGTCGGGCGCGGCGTTCCGCCAGATGAGCGTGAGCCCGGCCACGGTGAACACCTGCGGCCAGGCCCAGCCCGACGGCCAGCCCTCGTTGAACACGCCGGCCACGAACAAGATGAAGCCGAACAGCGTGGCCAGGCCGACCGCGAGCGCGATGCCCGACGAGTCCGACCGGGCCCGGCTGGCGATGCTGCCGTCCTCCCCTTCCGCCGGGATCAGCAGCCAGCACAGGACGTACAGCGGCACGCCGAACCCGCCGGTGATGACAGCGGCCAGCACGAACACGATCCGTACGGTGTTGACGCTGAAGCCCTTCCACTCCGCCATGCCCGCGGCCACGCCGCCGACCATCCGGTCGGCCTGGTCCCGGCGCAGCGGTCCGCCCGGGCCCAGGCGCCCCGGTAGTCTGCGCCGCCCGAACGGCCCCCGGTTCCTGCGCCAGTGCGGACCGTACGGACCGCGCCAGCGTGCTGGATCTTCCACGTCTTCCATAATCGCTCGCCTCGCGCGCGCGTGGGTATAGGGGGAATCCCTGATCCGACCCTGACCCGCCGCCCCCGGATCAGGGATGCACCGGGGATCTCCCCGATGCGCCGGAACGCGCCGCCGACGCACTCTAGGGCCATGGACACCAACACCATGAACCCGGAAGACACCAAGACCATGAACCCCAACGACACCACCACCCGACCCGAGCGGAACACCCACGAGCGCGCCCTGCTCCGCCGGTCCTACGAGGACCGGATGCTGGGCGGCGTGGCCGGCGGCCTGGCCCGCTACTTCGGCGTCGACACGATGATCGTCCGGATCGCCTTCGTGGTCGCGACGGTCTTCGGCGGCGCCGGCATCCCGCTCTACCTGGCCGGCCTGCTGCTGATCCCCGAGGACGGCAGCGACCAGTCGATCGCCGGCCAGCTAATTGAGTCCCTCAAGTCCCGGTAAGGAAATCTCAACCATGTCTTCGCAGCGTGACTACTCCGGCAACCGCGGCTTCTCGCCGCTGTTCCGGGGCATGTACTCCGACGAGAACCTGCGCGTCTCAGATGCCGAGCGCCAAGCCGTCACCGATCGGCTGGCCGAGCACTTCGCCGACGGCCGCCTGGACCAGGCGGAGTTCGACGACCGGGTCGGGCGCGCAATGAACGCCAAGACCCGCGGTGACCTGAGTGGCCTGTTCACGGACCTGCCGGAAGCGGGGGCTCCGGCAGTTCCTCCGTCAGTTCCCAACGGTCCCCGCCGTCGCCACCGTCACCCGGTTCTCCTGATGGTCCTGATCTTCCTCGTCATCATTGCGGCCGGTCACGCGATCTGGGTTTTCATGCCCCTGCTGTGGCTCGGCGTCCTGATCGCGGGCATCATGTTCGCGACCGGCCACATCGGCCGGTCCCGCCCCAGCCAGGACCGCTAAGCCCTGACCCGTGGTTCCCCGGCCCGCCCCACTGGCTGCCCCCGGGTCTTACCGGCCCGCGGGGCGCCACGCCGGTGGCGGCGGGATGGGCGAGCGGTCGGCCTCCGTGCTGGGCGGCGGCGGGATGGCCGAGCGGTCCATGGCGTGGCTGGGCGGCGGCGGGATGGCCGAGCGGTCCATGGCGTGGCAGGGTGGCGCCGGGATCGCCGAGCAGTCGGGCAGCGCTGTGGTCGGCGCCGAGGGGATCGCCGTGCAGTCAAGCGCGGTCGCCGGCGGCGGCGGGATGGCCGAGCGCCAGGCCGCCGTGCTGGGCGGCGGCGGGATAGCTGAGCAGTCCAGCGCCGTGCTTGGCGGGGGCGGAATCACCGAGCACGACACCGCGTTCGCGTCGAACTCCATGCTGCTATGCTGCGCTTACACCAGGCCCCGCGTCTAGGGCCGGGTCGTCCTCGGGCGGCGTGGTCACCGGCGCGAACGTCTTCCGCCGCCCGGTGATCAGGTAGTAGAGGGCCCCGATCAGCACGATGACGACGACCACCGTCCACAAGATCGGGATCCCGTCAAGGAAACCCAGCTTGAGCAGCCCGCCGGTCTGGTTGGGCTTGGGGTTGCTTGCCGCCCGCGGCCAGGCGAAGTTGACTATCATCGCCCCGCCGTACAGCAGCGCGACGACGTTGACCACGATGCCCCAGCGGCCAAGCTTGAACGGCGCCTTGATCCTCGGCCAGCCGCGGGCCCGCGCCCGCATGATGACCAGGTTGCCGAGGAAGTAGCTCAGGTAGATCATGCCGGTAGCCGCGATCGCGATCGTCCCCGCGCCCGAGTACTGCAGGAACGGGATCGCGGAAAGCAGCGCGATCGCGACGCAGCTCCACACCGGGGTGTGCAGGGTGGGGGAGACCCTGGACAGCACCTTGGAGATAGGCAGCGTGTTGTCCCGCGACATGCCGAAGCACAGCCTGATCGTCGCGGCCAGGATCGACAGGCAGCACACGAAAATCGCCGCGGAGACCACAAGCAGGTAGATGGTGGCGAACGAGGTGGAGAAGTTCGCCTCGATGATCTGCGCGGGCCCGAACGCGCCCTTGACCGCGGCGCCCATGTTCGGGATCGCCACCAGCGTGCCGAGCAGGAACACCCCGCCGATGATGAACGCGCCGACCACCGCGTAAAGCACGGCCTTGGGCGCGGCCCGGCGCGGGTCCTTGGTCTCCTCGGACAGCGTCGAGGCGGTGTCGAAGCCATAGATGACGAACAGGCTCATGAACATCGCGGCCAGGAACGAGCTCCCTGTAACCGGCAGGTGGTCGCTGTTCGTCACCACGTGGAAGCCCTGGTGGTTGTGGAACGCCATCAGCACGAGCGCGAACACGAACATGCCGAGGATCTCGAACACCACGCCGGTGTTGTTGATGATCGCCACCAGGCGCACACCGTAGATGTTCAGGACCGTGATCACGACCAGCGTGATCAGCGCGACGACCAGCTGGGTGTGCAGGCTGGCCGCATTCAGCGAGTGCCAGCCGAGCCCGTTGAACGCGGGGATCAGCGCCAGGGGCAGCGTGGCCACCACCGCGGTGACGGTGAGGATGCCGGCGAACAGGTAGATCCAGCCGGTGAACCAGGAGTAGCTCCGGTTGGCCAGGTACTTGGTCCACTGGAAGACCGATCCGGCCACCGGGTAGTGGCTGGAGACCTCGGCGAAGTTCAGCGCCACGATGAACTGTCCCACCGCGACCACCGGCCAGGTCCAGATGAACACCCCGCCGATGGTGGTCAGGCCAAGCGCGAACAGGGTGAAGATGCCTGTTGACGGCGAGATGTAGCTGAACGCCACCGCGAACGAGCTGAACAGCCCGAGCGAGCGCTTGAGTTCCTGCTTGTAGCCGAAGCGGGCCAGATCGGCCGAATCGCGCTCGGGCCCTTGGGTTTCAGTGCTCATATGCGCCCTCCCCGGCGGGGACTACATTTGAGCGCTAAATGTACGGCTGTGGCCCTTTAGTGTCTAGACCCTTCGGCCCGGCGCGCACTACCGTTGCCCCGTGACGCTCGACGCCCTCCTCGACCGGACCGATCATCTGGCCGGCCGGCCACGCACAATCGAGGAACTGCCCGGCGGGCTGACCAACCGCAACTACAAGGTGACCACGCCGGGCGGTGCCTTCGTCGCCCGCATCGCGTCCGGCGGCACCGAACTGCTCGCGATCGACCGGGAGTGCGAGTACAGCAACTCGGTGACCGCGGCCGCCGCCGGGGCCGGGCCCGCGGTTATCGAGTACCGCCCAGAGGATCACCTGTTGGTGCTGCGCTACATCGACGGCCGCACGCTCGGCCCCGCCGACGTGGCCGACCCTGACATGATCCCGCGCATCGCGCAGGCCTGCCGCCTCCTCCACCAGGGCGGGCGGTTCGGCAACGACTTCGACATGTTCGACATCCAGCGGCAGTACCTGGCGGTGGCCAGATCCCGCGGCTTCCGCATCCCGGACGGCTACGACGACCTGCTCGGCCCGTTCACCGCGGCGTCCAAGGCGCTGGCGGCCCGGGTCACGGCCACCGTCCCCTGCCACAACGACCTGCTCGCCGCCAACTTCATCGACGACGGCGACCGGATCTGGCTGATCGACTACGAGCTGTCAGGCAACAACGACCCTTGCTTCGAGCTTGGCAACATCGCAGCCGAGGCCCACCTGTCAGACGACGCGCTGGCCGGCCTGGTCACCGCGTACTACGGCCGGGCGCGGCGGAGCAAGATCGCCCGGGCCAAGGTCCTCGGCCTGGCCGGCATGTACGGCTGGACCCTGTGGGGCGCGATCCAGCACGCGACGAGCCCGCTGGAATACGACTTCTGGTCCTGGGCCATGGAGCGCTTCGAGGGTGCCCGGGCTGGCTTGGGGGCCAGCGGCTTCACCCGGCTGCTTGACCAGGTTCGCTGCGATGACTGACCGTTTCCGTGTCGTCATCATCGGCGGCGGCGTGATCGGCACCAGCGTCGCCTACCACCTGGCCGAGCTGGGCTGGACCGACGTGCTGCTGCTCGAGCAGGGCCGGCTGTCCGGCGGCACCACCTGGCACGCGGCCGGCCTGGTCGGCCAGCTGCGGGCCACGGAAAGCGGCACCCGCCTGGTCCAGTACTCCACGCAGCTCTACGAGCGGCTGGAAAAGGAAACCGGCCTGTCCACCGGCTTCCGCCGCTGCGGCGGCGTCACCGTGGCCCGCACTCCCGACCGCCTGACCCAGCTGCGCCGGACGGCCGCCACCGCCGCGGCCTACCAGCTGGACTGCGAGCTGATCAGCCCGCGGCAGGCCGCCCAGCTGTACCCGGTGATGCGCACCGACGACCTGGCCGGGGCGATCTGGCTGCCAGGCGACGGCCGGGCCAACCCGTCCGACCTGACCGCCGCGCTGGCCCGCGGCGCCCGCGACCGCGGCGTCACGATCAGGGAGCGGACCCGCGTCACGGGCATCCGCGTGGCCAACGGCGCCGTGACCGCAGTCCGCACCGACGCCGGCGACGTCGAGGCCGACGTGGTGGTCAACTGCGCCGGCCAGTGGGCCAAGCAGGTCGGCGCGATGTGCGGGGTAACCGTGCCGCTGCACTCGGCCGAACACTTCTACGTGGTGACCGAGCAGGTCGACGGCGTGCACCGGGACCTGCCCGTGCTGCGTGACCCGGA
>Ga0335075_10015931_pt1 | contig 11250 bp, 9 predicted proteins | sample Lox_Sample_24_FD_206723 | JGI IMG/M metagenome (GOLD analysis project Ga0335075, IMG submission 206723) | Soil microbial communities from Loxahatchee National Wildlife Refuge, Florida, United States - Lox_Sample_2.4 | ecosystem: Environmental > Terrestrial > Soil > Wetlands | place: USA: Florida... | reverse complement strand
CGTATCAGGCTTTCGTGCAAGACCTTTACCACCACCAGAGCGCTGACGGCCCGGACAACGGCGACATCGCGGCGATGGCCCGCGAACGCGGCATACCCGAGGCGGTGGCCGACCGGATCGCGGCCGGTGATCACGCGGTCGATACCGCAGCGGTCAACGACGCCAATAAGGAACGTCTCAGCCAGGTGAACCCGGAAAACCCTAGCACGCCAACGGTTTATGACCTAAGGGCTGACAAACTCGTCGATCTTCAGGACCCGGCCTGGCTGAACGACTTGTCCAGCTGACGGTCCAGCCGCCGGTCCAGCAACGCTAGTCCCGCCAGCGCGGCCGCGGCGACCAGCCAGCCCATCACCGCGATCGATCCGGCCGGAACGATGGCCAGCTTGGCGTTGCGGTGCTGCACGCGCACCAGGTTCGGGTTGAGCTTGTCGTATTCGACGTAAATACGCATCCCGGTGGCTAATTCGGACGGATACAGCACACCCAGCTCCGGACGGTAGGTGATCCGGTTCGGCGTGACGAATTCGATGGTGGACCGCCTCGGTCCCGCGCTGAGCACCTCGGCCTCCGCCACCCCCATATTGCGTTGAATGGCAATGTCATTGCGGAATGCGCCGGCCACCAGCAGCAACGACTGCAGCGTGACCAGGCCGACCAGGATCAGCACGCCGATCCGCGCCCAACGCACCACACGATGCCCCCGAGTGTCGGGGACGTCGCCGCTGCGGCCGTGAATGAGTATGCGCAGCACAGCTTTCAGCGATGCCAGGGCCGTCACGGCCCTGGCGGGGACTTTCACAGTGCGGCCTTGATGGCGGCATGCAGCTGCCGCAGCGAGGATCGGTCGGCTTTGACCTCGAGTACCCGCATGCCAGCGCCCGGTTCGTCGAGGGCCGGCCCGAGTTGATCGACCTCGATCTGCGTGCTGTCGACGTGGTAGGCGCGACACAGCGCGCCGACGTCCACGTCGTGCGGTGTGCCGAACACCCGAGAGGACACGTCGGAGAACCGCGGGTCGCCCTGCTCGAGCAGCTCGAAGATGCCGCCACCGTTGTCGTTGGACACCACGATGGTCAGATCCGCCGGTACCGGCTCGGTCGGCCCGACCAGCAGTCCGGAGCTGTCGTGAACGAAGGTCAGATCGCCGATGAGGGCCACGGTGCGGCCGCCGGTCGTCTGCTCATGCGCTAAAGCCGCCCCGATCGCGGTGGACACCGTGCCGTCGATGCCGGCCACCCCGCGGTTGGAGCGCACCTTGATCCCGTGCGGATCAAGGCCCACCAGCGCGGCGTCGCGCACCGGGTTGGACGCGCCCAGCACCAGTTGGTCGCCGGGGCGCAGCGCGTCAGCGACGGCGGCGGCCACGTGCAGGCCGGTGGTCAGCGGGTGAGCCTTGAGCTGTTCGCGCACCGCGCTGATTGCGTGCCGGTTGAGCTCGGCGCAGCGGCGCAGCCAGGCCGGGTTCGGCTCACCGGCGGTGACTGCCCGCGTGCCGGTGGCCGCAGAATTGCCCGAAACGTCGGGCCAGCGCGGCCCGGTGGTCAGCGCATAGACCGGCACCGACGGGTCGGCGAGCAGCGCCGATACCGGTCGGTGCAGGGTCGGGCGGCCCAGCATGATCACCTGCTGCGGCCGCAGCAGCGGCAGCGCCAGCGGGTGCAGCGGGTTGATCCCAGACGGCGGAGCTGGGGCGGTCGGCTCGGCAACGGTCGGCAGCCCTGCCAACTCAGGGTGGACGCCGGCGCCGTGACCCGCGATGACCACGGTGTCCAGGCTCAGGTCGACGTCCAGCGGCTGGTCGAAGCGGACCAGCGGGGAGTAGGTCCACGGTTTGCCGCCCGGGCGCCCCGGCGGGATGGAACCGGGGTTGGTGTCGGGAACCAGCGGCTCGCGCAGCGGGATGTCGAATTGCACCGGCCCGGCGTTGGCGCTGCGGGCGCCGGTGGCGGCCGACAGCACCCGGCAAGTGGCCGACCGCCAGGTCGCGTTGACCGCGTCCATCCGCTCGGGCGCGTCCTCGGCCAGCCCGAGGCTGATCGTGGCGCGGACCTGGGTGCCGAAGTAGCCCAGTTGTTCCATGGTCTGGTTGGCGCCGGTGCCGAGCAGCTCGTAGGGCCGGTTTGCCGACAGAACGATCAGCGGCACCCGCGCGTAGTTGGCCTCCACCACCGCCGGACCCAGATTGGCCACCGCGGTACCCGACGTCATCGCTACGCACACCGGCGCGCCCGCGGCGATCGCCAGGCCGATCGCCAGATAGCCGGCCGTCCGCTCGTCGATGCGCACGTGCAGCCGGATCCGGCCGGCCCGGTCGGCGTCCTGCAAGGCGAATGCCAGCGGGGCGTTGCGTGAGCCCGGGCACAGCACCACGTCGCGGACACCGCCACGGATCAGCTCATCGACGACGACGCGGGCCTGGGTCGTCGAGGGATTCACCAGACCAGCTTAGTCGGGTGACGATGCGGGCCCTTGGCCCGCTGAGAAGCCCGACAATCAGCTCCAGTCGGGTGACGATGCGGGCCCTTGGCCCGCTGAGAAGCCCGACAATCAGCTCCAGTCGGGTGACGATGCGGGCCCATGGCCCGCTGAGAAGCCCGACAATCAGCTCCTGCGAGCGTCAGGCCCCCATACCCGCGAAGAACTGCAGCACCGCAGCGTTGACCTTCTCCGGCCGCTCGAGGAACCCGAGATGCCCGGTGTCGGCGAGCTGCAGGTACTGGCCCTTGGGGATGGCGTCGGCGACCTCACGACCCAGATGCGGCGGCGTGACGACGTCGTCGGCGAAACCGATCACCAGCACCGGAGCGCTGATGTTGCGGTAGGCGGGCAAATGGTTGCCCTGCGGCGAGACGACACCCTGGCGGATCACTCCCGGGGTGAACTTGACCGGCCAGATGGTGAACATGCCGATCCACTCGGCGACGGCCTCGTCGTTGCTCAGCGTCTTGGGCGAGAAACTCTCCAGCAACCGAATCTTTGCGTCGTATGAGACCGGCAACTGGACGCCGGCGGCGGCGAAGTCGTCTTCGGCGCTGCGGAAGAACTCCCGGGCCCGGTCCAGCCGGCCCCGAGTAGCCATCAGCACGGCCTTGCTGACCAGGTCGGGCCGGGCCACCATCAGCTCCTGGGCGATGAACGCTCCCATCGACACCGCGACGATGCGCACCGGGCCGACGCCCAGCGATTCGATCAGCGCCGCGGTGTCGGCGACCATGGTCTGCGTCGAGAAACCGTCGGCATCCTCCGTCGCACCCACCCCGCGGTTGTCGAAGGTGATGACGCGGTAGCCGGCCGCCAGGAAGGCCGGGACCTGATACAGATGCCAGGTGCGTCCCAGACCGCCGCGGCCGGCGATGAAAACTATCGCCTCGCCGGTCCCTTGATCGTCGTAAGCCAGGTTGATCACGACGACGAACCTACGCGACGTTCGCGCGGTGGCAGTATCTGGCAGTTCACTGCGTCGACCTGGCAGCAGCCGCTGAGCTCCAATTTCTCCTGAGCGGAATCGAGCAGTTCGAGGAGGAACGACCGACATGGCAGAGCTGGCACTCAAACAGGCCACCATCGAATACCAAGAGTTCGGACCGCACGATTCGGCGTACCCGCCGATCCTGTTCGTCCACGGCATCTTGGTGAACGGGCAAGTGTGGCACGACGTCGCCGAAAACCTGGGACGCCGCGGCTTCCGCTGCATCGTGCCGACGTGGCCGCTGGGCTCCCACACCATCCCGGTCAACCACCGCACCGCCCTGTCGCTGCCCGGTGTCGCGGAGATCATCCATGACGCGATCGTCGCCCTGGACCTTTCCGATGTGACGCTGGTCGGCAGTGACACCGGAGGAGGACTGTGCCAATTGGTCGTCGACGCGCATCCGGACCGGATCGGCCGCCTGGTGCTGACCAACTGCGACGCGTTCGACAAATGCCCGCCCTACCCGTTCGATGTCGCGTTCGGCGTGCTTCGCGGCCCCGTCACGATCAAGGCGCTGATGGGGCCACTGCGGCTGGCGGCGCTGCGTCACTCGTCACTTGGCTACGGCCTGCTGATCAACCGGCCCGATCGACAGCTCACGGCCGCCTGGCTGCAACCGTGCTTCAACGACTCACGTGTCTGCCGTGATCTGGCGGCACTGCTGCGTCAGGTGGCGAAAACCGATCTGACCGAGGTGGCCACCCGCCTGCCCCGGTTCACCAAACCGGTCACGCTGGTCTGGGGCCAGGCCGATCGCTGTTTCACCCCGAGCCTGGGCCGCCGGCTAGCCGGGGTATTCAGCAACGGGAAACTGATCCAGGTCCCGGATGCCAAAACCTTTGTCTCGCTGGATAATCCGGCCGCGGTGATCGACGCGATAGCGGCTTAGGCAATTACCCCCAGAACGCGCACTCGTGACCGTGAGATGCGATCCGGTCCAGGATCCGGTTGATCGCCAGTGCGGGCTCGTCGGTCAGGTCGAAGCCGGTGAACTGCAAGTCGACCACGATGTTGGACTTCGCCGCCAATGCCCGGATATCGGTGTAGCGCTTGTCGCCGCTCACCACGTTGGAGATCAGCGTCACGCAACCGGAGTCGATCGCTTCGCCGATGCGGTAGGTATCCTGCCAGTCGTCCGGCCGCGGATAGGCAAAGGACAGCTGCCGGCCCGCGCATCGGCGCCACTGGGCGACCTGGTTGGTCACGAATTTCGTTGCAGCCGAAGTGTTGTCGAACATGGCGGCGCTCTGGTCGACCCAGTGCGGCAACCCCCCACCAGTCACGTCCGACTGCCTGATCTCGTAGAAGTCGCGGTACCCGCTGCCGTCATAGGAGCCCGCCATACTGCTGAACACCGCACCCACACAGTTAGCGGGCTCGTAGACGCCCCGCGCGTCGGGCTGGGTCACGGTGTCCTCGATGGCCATGTCGTCGAACTTGAGCAGCTGCTTCATCTCATCGACGCTGAGCAGGAGGGCCGCCAAGCCATGTGGTTTCCCCGTGCCGGTCGTGGCCGCGCTCGGGCCGACGACCGCGGTTCCGCCGACCGTCGAGGCACAGCCGACCAGGGCCCACGCCAACACCGAGACCGCGATGACGCCGAGACGCCGCATCCACCCAGCATAGGGGCGTCAGCGGCCCATATGCTGCAGCACTTCAGCGGCGAGCCGCCTTGGTCTTCGTCGAGGCCTTGGACATGTGGCCGGAGCCGAATGGCATACCGCTCAGTGTTGGCCATGAGGCGTCATGTCGTCTGCGCCATGCACCCACAAATCAGGACAACAGCGGGTAGCAGGCCCTGACCCGGTCGATCCACCACTGTCTCCGTTGCGGCGGCGCGGCCAGCGCCTGCAGTCGCGCCGTGTCCGGTACCACCGGCGCGACCGGAAGACAGCCGTCGACGGGCGCGACAGCTCCGGCACTGTCCCCGACTACATCCTCGATGAACAGCCTGCCGGTGCCCAGCCCGCAGGCGTGCCGCAGTTGCGGCAGGGCCGCGGCGGCGGCCAGGCCAACGCCGATCCCGACCGCAGAATCCAGCGCGCTGGAGATCACCACCGGTATGTCGATTTGCGCGGCGATCTCTAGCAGGGCCGAAATACCGCCCAGCGGCGCCACTTTCAGCACGGCGATGTCGGCGGCGCCGGCGCGGACCACGGCCAGCGGATCGCCGGCTTTGCGGATGCTCTCGTCGGCGGCGATCGGAACATCGGGCATGTCGGGGCGGCGGCGCAATTCGGCGAGTTCGTCGACGGTCCCGCAGGGCTGCTCGAGATACTCCAGCGGACCGCTCGCGGTCAGCGCGCGGGCGGCCTCGACGGCCTGCGGGACGGTCCAGGCGCCGTTGGCGTCGACGCGCACGGTGGGCACCAGGGCGCGGACCGCGTCCACCCGGGCGACGTCGTCGGCAAGCGTCTGGCCGGGCTCGGCGACCTTGACCTTGGCGGTGCCGGCGCCGGGAAACCGGGCCAGGATGTCGGCCACCTGCGCGGCGGGCACGGCCGGGACGGTGGCGTTGATCGCGATGCGGTCTCGTCGCGGCGGCGGTGCGGGCCGGTACGCCGAGTCGAGGGCGGCGGCCAACCAATGCGCGGCCTCGGGGTCGTCGTACTCGAGAAAGGCGCCGAATTCACCCCAGCCGGCCGGACCGTCGATCAACGCGAGTTCGCGGGTGGTGATGCCGCGGAAGCGCACCCGCATCGGCAGCGCCACGACGTGCAGGCGATCAAGGACGTCGTCGAGGGCGGCGGTCACTGCCCGTAGACCTGGCGGCCGGCCAGATACGTCGCACGCACCTCCAGGTCGGCGATCTTCTCAGGTGGCACCGCTCGGGGATCGGCTGACAGCACCACCATGTCGGCATACTTGCCGACTTCCAGCGAGCCGATGATGTCGTCGGCGAACAGCTGCCAGGCCGCGTCGATAGTTTGCGCCCGGATCGCCTGCTCGACGGTCAGCCGCTCTTCGGGTGCGAGTACCCGTCCGCTGGGCGCGGTGCGGGTGACGGCCACGCTGATGTTGCGCAGCGGCTCTTCCGGCGTAACCGGCGGATCGTTGTGCAGCGAGATGCGCATGCCGGTCGCCACCGCGGATCCTGCTGGCATCCAACGGGATCCGCGCTCCTCGCCGAACAAACCGTCGACGATGACGTCACCCCAGTAGTGGATCTGGTCGACGAAAATGCTGCAGGTGACGCCCATGTCGGCGGCCCTTTGCAGCTGCTCGGGCCGGATCGCGCCGACGTGTTCGAGCCGCAACCGGTGGTCGTGGCGGGGATGTTGGCGCAGGGCCTCTTCGTAGACGTCCAGGATGGTGTCGACCCCGGCGTCGCCCTGTACGTGGCAGGCCATCGGCCAGCCCAGCGGGAAGTAGGCCCCGACGATCTCGCGCAGTTGCTCGGCGGTGTAGTTGGCGCACCCGCAGGAACCAGGTGTGACGCCGATGCTGCGGGTGGCGGCGGTGTCCAGATACGGGAAGGACAGCGCGATGTTGCCGATCCACGGCGAGCCGTCCACCCAGATCTTGATGCCGACCTGGCGCACCGTGTCGTCACCCTGGCCGGGCGTGGCGGTGGTCGACATCTGCGGGTTGGAGATCTCGTAGGTGCGCAGGCGGACGGTGAGATCGTCGTGCAGGCTCTCGACCAGTGGCCGAAACCCGGGATCGAACGCCATTTCTGAGCAGGTGGTCAGCCCGGCCCGATTCAGCCGCGCGCATTCGGCCAGCAGCATCGCCGGATACTCGGCGAAGTCAACGGCCCCGCCCAGCAGCGGAAACACCGCGCCGGTTTCCTCGGCAGTGCCGTCGAGTTCGCCACGTGCGTCGTGGCCGTACTTGGCGCCCTTGGGGTCGGGGGTGTCGCTGTTGAGGCCGTGCAGCCGGGCGGCGCACGAGTTGAAGAAGGCCTTGTGCCCGGAGTTGTGGATGATCACCAGCGGAGTGTCGGGTGCGGTCTCGTCCAGCCAGGTCAGCGTCGGCTCGGGCAGGCCGGGCTGCAGCAGCGGGTCCCAGCCGTTGAGGTAAGCGCCGTCGGATCCGCGACGGGCCACCTCCTGGCGAACGGCCTCGACGACAGCGCCTGCGTCGCGCATTGTGACCGGCCGGATGTCCACTAGCCGGTCCGACAGCGCGATGGCCTCCATCAGCGGATGGCCATGCGCCTCAATAAATCCCGGCATGACGCAGCCGTCGCCGACGTCGACGGTTCGGGTGCCCGGGCCGATCAGCCCGGCGACGTCGGACCTGCCGCCCACGGCAACGATTCGCCCGTCGGCAACGGCGAGCGCCTCGGCGGTGGGCCGGGCGTCGTCGACGGTCAGCACGGTCCCGGTGATGACGACATCTGCGTCGGCCATGTGCAGAAATCCTAATGATCGTTGCGGCGCTAGAGGGGGTGGCAGACAGGAATTGCAACACGTTCTAGTCTGGGCACCATGACGGACCAGCTGCTGCGCAACCCGACCCATAACGGCCACTTGCTGGTGGGCGCACTCAAGCGCCACAAGAACAAGCCGTTGTTGTTCCTCGGCGACACCACGCTCACCGGTGGTCAGCTGGCCGAGCGGATCAGCCAGTACATCCAGGCGTTCGACGCGCTGGGCGCCGGCACCGGCGTCACGGTCGGCCTGCTTTCGCTCAACCGTCCCGAGGTGCTGATGATCCTCGGTGCGAGCCAGACCCAGGGGTATCGGCGCACGGCGCTGCACCCGCTCGGCTCGCTGGACGACCACGCCTACGTCCTCTCCGACGCCGGAGCCACCTCGCTGATCATCGACCCCAACCCGATGTTCGTCGAGCGCGCGCTGGGCCTGCTGGAGAAGGTGGACTCGCTCAGGCAGATCCTGACGATCGGTCCGGTGCCTGATGAGCTGAAAGAGGTGGCTGTCGATGTGTCGGCGGAGGCGGCCAAGTATGAACCCAAGCCGGTGGTGGTCGCCGACCTTCCGCCGAACCATATCGGCGGCCTGACGTACACCGGCGGCACCACCGGCAAGCCCAAGGGCGTCATCGGCACCACGGGAAACATCGCCACGATGACGTCGATCCAGCTGGCCGAATGGGAGTGGCCGGAGAACCCGCGGTTCTTGATGTGCACCCCGCTGTCGCACGCAGGTGCGGCGTTCTTTACGCCGACGGTGGTCAAGGGTGGCTCGATGTACGTGCTGGGCAAGTTCGATCCGGCCGAGGTGCTGAAAGTCATTGAAGAGCAACGGATTACAGCTACCATGCTGGTGCCCTCGATGCTGTATGCATTGATGGACCACCCGGATTCGCATACCCGCGACCTGTCCTCGCTGGAAACCGTCTACTACGGCGCCTCGGCGATCAACCCGGTGCGGCTGGCCGAGGCGATCCGCCGCTTCGGCCCGATCTTCGCCCAGTACTACGGGCAATCCGAGGCGCCGATGGTGATCACCTACCTGGCCAAGGCCGACCACGACGAGAAGCGGCTGACCTCGTGCGGGCGGCCCACGCTGTTTGCCAGGGTGGCGCTGCTCGGCGAGGACGGCAAGCCGGTGCCGCAAGGTGAGCCGGGCGAAATCTGTGTCAGCGGGCCGCTTTTGGCCGGCGGATACTGGCACCTGCCGGAGGCGACGGCGGATACCTTCAAGGACGGCTGGCTGCACACCGGCGACATGGCCCGCGAGGACGAGGACGGCTTCTACTACATCGTCGACCGGGTCAAGGACATGATCGTCACCGGCGGCTTCAACGTCTTCCCGCGTGAGGTGGAGGACGTTGTCGCCGAGCATCCGGCGATCGCGCAGGTGTGCGTCGTCGGTGCGCCGGACGAGAAGTGGGGCGAGGCCGTCACCGCGGTGGTGGTGCTGCGTGCCGACGCGGCGTCCGACGAAGACGCGGTCGCCGCGATGACCGCCGAAATCCAGGCGGCGGTGAAGGATCGCAAGGGCTCGGTGCAGTCACCCAAGCGGGTGGTGGTCGTCGACGCGTTGCCGCTGACCGGTCTGGGCAAGCCGGACAAGAAGGCCGTCCGCGCCGAGTTCTGGGAAGGCGCCGGCCGCGCCGTCGGCTGAGTTTGGCTGCGCGAGCAGACGCGAAAGCACCCAAAACCGTTGGTTTTAGGGTGCTTTCGCGTCTGCTCGGCGATCCGGCGTGGCGACGCCGGCCACCAACAGGTCCAGCAGACGTCCGGTCTGCTCCGGCGAAGATGCCGATCAGGCTGGACACCACACCGGGGGCCAATCCGCACCCGCACGGCATCGAGCGATTCATCGAACAGCGCTGAGTTTGCCCGCGCGACTAGGCGCACTTAGCCGATTGCGGCGCCGACCAGGTGACCGATCAGGTAGGTGACCGCCAGGGCCAGACCCCCGCCGACGAAATTGCGCAGTACCGCACGATGTTTCGGCGCGCCGCCCAGGCCGGCCGACACCGCCCCGGTGATCACCAGGGCCAGTAGCACCGCTGCGACGGTGACCGGAATCCGCAGCGCGATCGGCGACGCCAAGATCGCGATCAGCGGCAGCAGCGCACCGATGCTGAACGCGACGGCTGACGAGAGTGCCGCCTCCCACGGATTGGTGAGATCCGCGGGATCAAACCCGAGCTCGATTTCGGCGTGTGCGACGAGCGGATCGTGGTCGGTGAGTTCCTCGGCGACGGTACGGGCCGTCGCCGCCGACAGCCCTCTGGCTTCGTACAGCGCCGCGAGTTCATCCAGCTCGGCGGCCGGGTCCTGCTGCTGCTCCCGGCGCTCTTGGCGCAGCAGCGCCTGCTCGGTGTCGCGCTGAGCGCTCACCGACACGTATTCGCCCAGCGCCATCGAGACCGCACCGGCCGCCAGGCCGGCCACTCCCGCGGTCAGGATCGGGGCACGGGCGACGGTGGCGGCGGCAACACCCACGACGATCCCCGCGACCGACACAATCCCGTCGTTGGCGCCGAGCACCCCGGCGCGCAGCCAGTTCAACCTGGCCGAAACCGAACCCAGATGCGGCTCATGCGGATGCGACCTAGGCACGGATGCACACATTAAGCAAATCCGACCGCCGTCGCCAGGAAACCTAGCCTTGGTAACGTCGCCGGTATGCCCAGCAGCAAACCAGTCCGGCCACCATGGTGGCTCAAACCGGCGAACAAGATGTTCATCCAGATGTCGCGATTGGGCATGAGTTTCGGCGGCGAGAGTCCAGTCGTGTTGATGGTGCCCGGCCGCAAATCCGCACGCCGGCGCTCGACCCCGGTCTAACCCGATGAGTGACAACCCTTTTCACGCTCAGGACTGGAAACCGGTCGACGGGTTCGCCGACCTGGCCGACATCACCTATCACCGCCACGTCGCCGACGCCACCGTGCGGGTGGCGTTCAATCGGCCGGAGGTGCGCAACGCATTCCGGCCGCACACCGTCGACGAGCTCTACCGGGTGCTCGATCACGCCCGGATGTCACCCGACGTCGGCGTGGTGCTGTTGACCGGCAACGGGCCGTCACCCAAGGACGGCGGGTGGGCGTTCTGCTCAGGCGGGGATCAGCGCATCCGCGGGCGCAGCGGCTACCAGTACGCCGCCGGCGAGACCGCGGAGACCATCGACGCAGCACGCGCCGGCCGGTTACACATCCTCGAGGTGCAGCGGCTGATCCGGTTCATGCCCAAGGTGGTGATCTGCCTGGTCAACGGCTGGGCGGCGGGCGGCGGACACAGTCTGCACGTGACCTGCGACCTCACCCTGGCCAGCCGCGAGCACGCCCGGTTCAAGCAGACCGACGCCGACGTCGGCAGCTTCGACGGCGGCTACGGCAGCGCATACCTGGCC
>Ga0335075_10015929_pt1 | contig 11252 bp, 4 predicted proteins | sample Lox_Sample_24_FD_206723 | JGI IMG/M metagenome (GOLD analysis project Ga0335075, IMG submission 206723) | Soil microbial communities from Loxahatchee National Wildlife Refuge, Florida, United States - Lox_Sample_2.4 | ecosystem: Environmental > Terrestrial > Soil > Wetlands | place: USA: Florida... | reverse complement strand
TTAGAGTTTTCTGAGAGATTCTAGACAGGCGGTGAGCTGCGGCGCCGGCGCGCCGGTTCGCGCGCGGCCAGCGATTCCTCTATAATGAAAACGCTCTCCAGCTGGTTCGCAAAAACGAAAAATGCCAGGATTCAAACCATCGCAAGCCATCGGCGGTCTCGCAGGAGTCGGACAGCTCAGCAAGCCGCGCGGTGCTTCCCGGCAGCAGCAGCCGGCTTCGCCCAAGCTGATCTGGAAGCTGCTGCCCGACGTGTGGCAGTTGCTCAAGCCGCGCCGCAGCGTGCTGGCGCTGGGGCTCGTTCTGATGGTGATCAACCGGCTGATGGGACTGGTGTTGCCCTACTCGATGAAGCCTTTCGTGGACCGCGTAGCCCTGAAGCACCAGATCGGGCTTTTGACACCGCTGGTGATCGCGGTGGTGGTGGCTACGTGTTTACAGGGCATCACTTCCTATTCGCTCACGCAGCTGCTTTCCAAATCCGCGCAAAAAATGATTACCGAGTTGCGCGTGAAAGTGCAAGCGCATATCGGGCGCCTGCCGGTGCCGTATTACGATGCCAACAGAACCGGCGTGCTGGTGTCGCGCATCATGAGCGACGTGGAAGGCGTGCGCAATCTGATCGGCACCGGGCTGGTCAATTTTCTGGGCGGAATCCTGACGGCGGTGTTTGTCCTGGTGCTTTTGCTGCGGATCAGCGTGGCTTTGACGGGGACCGCGGTGGTTGCGCTGCTGGTATTTGGCTTCGGCCTGACCCAGGGGCTGAAGAGAATCAGGCCGCTTTTCCGGGCGCGGCCAAAATTGAACGCGGAGGTTACCGGGCGGCTGACCGAGTCATTGGGCGGCGTGCGGGTGGTTAAGGGCTACCATGCGGAAGAACGGGAGGAGAAGATTTTTCAAGGCGGCGTGCAGCGCTTGCTGGAAAACGTGCTGGACACCCTCACCGCGACCTCATTGATGGGCGCCGGAGCAACGGCCGTGCTGGGAATAATCACCGCGGTCATGTTGTTGCTCGGCGGGCACCTGGTGGTTTCCGGGCGCATGACGCTTGGCGATTTTACGGAGTTTTTGGCGTTGCTGGCCATGCTGGTTTCTCCGGTGGCTCAAATTGCAACCATCGGGCCGCAAATCACAGAAGCTCTGGCGGGGCTGGAACGCACGCGCGAAGTGCTGAATGAAAATCCAGAGGACACCGCGCCGGAGCGAACTATCGCGCTCGGCCGCATCGCGGGCCGGGTGCAATTCGAACAGGTGAGTTTCGCTTACGAACTCGGCAAGCCTGTGCTGCACGACGTGGAGTTCGAGGCGCAGCCAGGAACGGTTACGGCGTTCGTAGGGCCCTCGGGCGGAGGCAAATCGACCATCATCGGGTTGATCGCGGCTTTTTATGCCCCGACGAGCGGGCGCGTGCTCGTGGATGGCGTCGATATCGCCAAAGTGCGGCTCGACTCATATCGTACGCAGCTCGGCGTGGTGCTGCAGGACACGTTTCTTTTCGACGGAACGATTCGCGAGAACGTGGCGTTCGCGCGGCCCGATGCCACCGAAGATGCGGTGTTGTCCGCCTGCCGCACGGCGCGCGTGGATGAGTTTGCCGAGAACTTCGAGAAACAATACGACACGGTGGTCGGCGAACGCGGCGTGAAACTTTCGGGAGGCCAGAAGCAGCGCGTGTCGATCGCGCGGGCCATTTTGGCTGATCCGCGAATTCTGATTCTCGACGAGGCCACATCCAGCCTGGATTCCGAATCCGAGGCGCTGATCCAGGAGGGGCTGCGGTACCTGATGCGCGGGCGGACGACGTTCGTAATCGCGCACCGCCTTTCGACGATCCGGCGCGCCGATCAAATCCTGGTGGTCGAAGCCGGGCGCATTCTGGAACGCGGCACGCATGAGTCGCTCTACGCGGCGCACGGACGTTACTACGAGCTGTACACGCGGCAGCATGGCGTGGAGACGAATCTGTTTCTGGCTCCCGGCGAAGGCGATTCCGCGCAGGAAGATTCCCGGAACGGCAGCCCGAATGGCGGACCGCCGGAACGGAAGGAATCCTTGCTGCCGGACGCGATTCGCTTCGTCCGCGGGCAAAAGAGCTGAATCTGGGGATTCCGGCGCGCTTCGTGCTCCGCGCTTCAGAACGCCTAACAAAACGAAATAATCAGACGCTCGCAGGCGCATCCGTGTAGAGTATTTTCTCCGCAGTTTTTCGAAATGGGCGCTGCCGACGCGATTTCGCGCAGCGGCTGGTCAAACGGGAGCAAGTTCCAGGGCATGTCCGAGGTAGTCAGCGATATTTTCGCCGAGGCGGCGGTCGGCGACGGTTTACCGGCCGAGCAGCGCCGCTGGGCGATGTTCACGTACCTGATTGGGCTGGCGATGTCCGTTCTCGACGGCAACATCGCCAATACTGCGTTGCCGTCCATCGCGTCGCAATTGGGTGCCAGCCCGGAAGCGTCGATCTGGGTGGTCAACGCGTTTCTGTTGGCGGTAGCGATCTGCGTGCTGCCGCTTTCTTCGCTGGCGGACATCATCGGCTACAAACGGGTGTATCAGGGAGGCCTCGCGCTTTTCATCGTGGCGTCGATTGGCTGCTCGCTGCCGCATTCGCTTACGACTTTAATTATGGCTCGCGCTTTGCAAGGCGTAGCCGCCGCGGGTATGTGGAGCATCTCCGCGGCGATGATGCGCTACACGTATCCGAAGGCGCTGCTAGGCCGCGCCGTGGGGCTCAGCGGCATCATCGTGTTCACCTCCGCAGCGGCCGGACCAAGCATCGCGTCCGGCATTCTGGCGATCGCCAGCTGGCATTGGCTGTTCGCCATAAACGTTCCGTTTGGATTGCTGTCGCTCAGCCTATCCGAGCGGTTTTTGGTGAAGGCGCCCGGGACGCGTCATCGATGGGATCTCTGGAGTGGGGTGATGAATGCGGTGACCGTCACGCTGCTGATTACCGCCATCGAGGACGTTGGGGATGCCGGGCGCGGGCCAATCGTGGCGACCGAACTGGTGGGCGCGGCGATCCTTGGCACGCTGATGATCCGGCGACAGATGAAGCTGCGCCATCCCATGCTGGCGGTCGACTTATTCAAGAAGCCGATTTTTGCGATGGCCACAGCGGCGTCGTTCTGCGCGTTTATGGGACAAGGGCTGGCATTCGTGGTCTTGCCTTTTTATTTCATCGACGGGCTGGGAGTCTCGCAGGTGCGCGCGGGCCTGCTGCTGACGCCGTGGCCGCTGGCGGCGGGCGCGATGTCATATTTTTCCGGGAAGCTTGCGGATCGCTATCCGTTTTGGGTGCTGGGGACGATCGGCATGACGGTGATGACCGGGGGCTTGTTGTTATTGGGCCTCGGGCCGGCGCATCCGACAACGCTGCAGATTGTGTGGCGGGCGGCGCTGGGCGGAACGGGGTTTGGCTTCTTCGGCGCGCCGAACAATCGCGCGCTGGTGGCCAACGCGCCTCGCGAACGCGCCGGCGGCGCGGGAGGGGTGATGACCATGTCGCGACTGGTGGGCCAGGCGATCGGGATCGCGCTGGTGGCGGTGATCTTCGGTCTGGTGGCCCACGGAAACGCGACGCTGCGCAGCGCGACGCTGGCGCTGATTTACGGTTCGGGCTTTACCGTGCTGGCGGCCTTCGTTTGCTTCGCGAGTATCCGCGCGCCGCACCTCGATGCTGCGTAGAGCTTCGGCGGAAGGAAAGCAGCTATTGTTTTTTTCGTTCGGTTAGATCAAAACTTTTTATCGGCCGACAACGAGCGATTTTTTCCTTATTTTGCGGGGATTTCGCGGCTGTGGGGCAACCAAGCCGCCGAAGGCCGCCGCGAGCAGCCCTCCAGCGCACCACTTCGGACCGATTCAATAACCCATTGCCGGATGCTATAGTATTGGGGCGGCTGAGGCGCGCTGGGGCCAGGGCCAAGCCCTAACCACGCGGACAAAATTTAGCGAACGACCTTCGCGCATTGAGAAGCGCGGCTGGGGATAGTTGTAACTCTACCGTCAGCACGTTGAAGCTCTAAAGGAACAGATTCAGATCCATGGAACAAGGCCATTCATTTTCGGGATTTCCGCCGCCGCAAGGGCTATACGACCCGCAGCACGAGCATGACGCCTGCGGCGTGGGCTTCGTGGCCAATATAGAAGGCAAGAAATCGCACGAGATCGTGATGAAGGGCGTGCAGATTTTGATCAATCTGACGCATCGCGGCGCGTGCGGCTGCGATCCGCAGACGGGCGACGGCGCCGGCATCCTGATTCAAATCCCTCACGCGTTCTTTGACCGCGAGTGCGCGCGGCTGGGCTTCAGCCTGCCGGCGCCCGGCGAGTACGGCGTGGGCATGGTGTTCCTGCCAGTCGATCGGCAAGAACGGCTGCTTTGCGAAGGAATTCTCGAGAAGGCCGCGCGCGAGCAGGGCCTGACGGTGCTGGGCTGGCGCGACACGCCGATCAACGGCAACACGATCGGACGACTGGCGCGCAATACGCAGCCTTACATCGAGCAGATTTTCGTCCGCCGCGGCCGCGACATGGATCAGGACACGCTGGAGCGCAAGCTCTACGTGATGCGCAACATCGCGCAGAACAAAGTGGCGGAATCGGAGATGAAGGAGAAGGATTTCTTCTACGTCCCTTCCCTTTCATCGCGGACGATCGTCTATAAGGGACTTTTGCTTGCGCCGCAGATCACCAATTTCTATCGCGAGCTATCCGATCCGGACGTGACCAGCGGCTTGTGCCTGGTGCACCAGCGGTTTTCGACCAACACGTTTCCGAGCTGGAAACTGGCGCATCCGTATCGCTACGTCTGCCACAACGGCGAAATCAACACGCTGCGCGGCAACATGAACTGGATGCACGCGCGGCAATCGGTGCTGGCTTCGCCTCTTTTTGGCGATGACATCAAAAAACTTTTGCCGATCATAACCGCGGGCGGGAGCGATTCCGCGATGCTCGACAACGCCGTGGAGCTGCTGACGCTGGCCGGGCGCAGCTTGCCGCACGTGATGTCCATGCTGATCCCCGAAGCTTGGGATCACGATCCGACGATGCCGGAGAACGTGAAGGCATTCTACGAATATCACGCATCGCTGATGGAACCGTGGGACGGTCCGGCGGCGGTAGCGTTTACCGATGGCCGCGTGATCGGCGCGAAGCTGGACCGCAACGGATTGCGGCCGGGACGCTATTTGGTGACCAACGACGGGCTGGTGGTGATGGCGTCGGAAGCCGGAGTGCTGCCGATCAAGCCGGAGACCGTTCGGATGAAGGGCCGGTTGGCCCCGGGACGCATGCTGCTGGTCGATACGGAGCAGAAACGCCTGATCTCCGACGAAGAAGTGAAGCAGCAGCTGGCCGGCCGACAACCGTACGGCCAGTGGGTGAAAGAAAATCAGATCACTCTCGACGATCTGCCGAATCCCACGCGCGTGCAGCCCACGGATCACGAGACGATCCTGATGCGCCAGCGGGTGTTCGGGTATACCGACGAAGATCTGAAAACCGTGCTGCTGCCTTCGGCGCAGGCGGGACAAGAGCCGGTTGGTTCGATGGGCATCGACACGCCGCTGGCCTGCCTTTCGGACAAGCCGCAGCTGCTATTCAATTATTTCAAACAGGCGTTCGCGCAGGTCACCAATCCGGCCATCGATCCGATTCGCGAGGATCTGGTGATGTCGCTGAACAGCTATATCGGGCGCGAAGGCAACATTCTGGAAGAGACGCCGAAGAATTGCCACACGCTGAAGCTGCGCCATCCGATTATTTCCAACTGGCGACTGGAAAAGATTCGCCGCGTGAGCTGGGGCGATTTCCTGGCCACCACGCTTTCGACGCTGTTTCGCGTGGATGGCGGCGAGCAGGAACTCGAAAAAGCAGTGGAAGCGCTGTGCCGCCGCGCGTCGCTGGCGATTCGCAATGGCTACACGCTGCTGATTCTTTCGGATCGCGGCGTGGATGCCGAGTACGCGCCGATCCCGAGCCTGCTGGCGCTTTCGGCGGTGCACAACCATCTGATCCGCGAGAAGACACGCAATCAAGTGGCGCTGATCGTGGAATCGGGCGAGCCGCGCGAGGTGATGCATTTCGCGCTGCTGCTGGGCTATGGAGCGAGCGCCGTCAATCCATACCTTTCGATTGAGACGCTCGAGAATCTCTATCGCGCGGGCGCGCTGCCGGCCGAGTACACGTTCGACAAGGCCTTCAAGAGCTACATGAAAGCGGTGGACAAGGGCCTGCTGAAAGTTTTCTCGAAGATGGGCATTTCCACCCTGCAAAGCTATCAAGGCGCGCAAATCTTCGAGGCTATCGGACTGAACCGCTCGGTGGTGGACCGCTATTTCACGGGAACTTCTTCGCGCATCGAGGGCGTGAGCATGGAGGTGCTGGCGCGCGAAGCGCTGATGAAGCATGCCTTCGCGATGGAACCGGTGAGCGATTCCGGCCCGGCGCTGCGCGTGGGCGGCGAATATCAATACAGAATTTTCGGCGAGCGGCACCTGCTGAATCCGCTGACCGTGAGCAAGCTGCAGCATGCCGTGCGCCAGTCGAAATTCGAGACGTTCGAGGAGTTCGCGAAGATCGTCAACCAGCAGAATCGCGATCACCTGATGCTTCGCGGCATGCTGGAATTCAAGGCCGCCGGGTCGCCCGTGCCGCTCGATGACGTGGAACCCGCGAGCGAAATCGTGAAGCGCTTCGCCACCGGTGCGATGTCGTTCGGCTCGATCAGCAAGGAAGCTCACGAAACGCTGGCAATCGCCATGAACCGCATCGGAGGGAAATCGAATACCGGCGAAGGCGGCGAGGATGAAGCGCGTTTCGTCCCCGACGCGAACGGCGATCTGCGGCGCAGCGCCATCAAGCAGGTGGCATCGGCGCGGTTCGGCGTCACCACGACGTACCTGATCAACGCCGACGATTTGCAGATCAAAGTGGCGCAGGGCGCGAAGCCCGGCGAAGGCGGCCAACTGCCGGGCCACAAAGTGGATCAGGTGATCGCGCGTGTGCGGCACTCGATTCCAGGAGTTGGGCTGATTTCTCCACCGCCGCACCACGATATTTACTCCATCGAAGATTTGGCGCAGCTGATTCATGATTTGAAGAACGCCAACCCGCGAGCGCGGATTTCCGTGAAGCTGGTGGCGGAGGCGGGCGTCGGCACCGTCGCTGCAGGCGTGGCGAAAGCGCATGCCGACGTGATCCTGATCAGCGGCTACGACGGCGGCACGGGCGCTTCGCCGATCAGTTCGATACGGCATGCGGGCGTGCCGTGGGAGCTTGGACTTTCGGAAACGCAGCAGGTGCTGGTGCTCAACGATCTGCGCAGCCGCGTTCGCTTGCAAGTTGACGGCAAATTGCAGACGGGCCGCGATGTGGCGATCGCCGCGTTGCTGGGGGCAGAGGAGTTCGGCTTCTCCACCGCGCCGCTGATTTCCATGGGCTGCATCATGATGCGCAAGTGCCATCTGAACACCTGCCCGGTGGGAATCGCTACGCAGGATCCCGAGCTGCGCAAGAAATTCCAGGGCCATCCCGAGGACGTGATCAACTACTTGTTCTTTGTGGCTGAGGACCTACGCCGCGTGATGGCCGAACTCGGCTTCCGCACCGTGAACGAAATGGTCGGCCGGGTGGATTGCCTAGTGCAGCGGCAGGAATCGGAACACTGGAAAGCCAAGGGCATCGACCTCGCGGCGGTGCTGCACGACCCGCCGGTGCCGAGCCACATCAGCCGCCGCAACACCATGCAGCAGGATCACGGGCTGGCGGACGCGCTCGATTGCAAGCTGATCGAAATGACGCACGATGCGCTTGAAAATCGCGCGCCGGTGAAACTGAGCCTGCCGGTACGCAACATTCACCGCACAGTGGGAACCATGCTCAGCGGCGAAATCGCGCGCCGCTATGGATCCGCTGGATTGCCCGACGATACCGTTCGCATTCACTTCACCGGATGCGCGGGACAAAGTTTTGGCGCGTTCCTAGCGAAGGGAGTCACGCTGACGCTCGAGGGCGACGCCAACGACTACGTTGGCAAAGGGCTTTCGGGCGGCCGGCTGATCATTTACCACTCGCACCAATCGGAATTCGTGCCGGAAGAAAACATTCTGATCGGCAACGTCTGCCTCTATGGCGCGACCAGCGGTGAAGCATTTTTCGGCGGAATGGCGGGCGAACGGTTTGCGGTGCGCAATTCCGGCGCAACAACGGTTGTGGAAGGCGTTGGCGATCATGGCTGCGAGTACATGACCAATGGACTGGTGGTGGTGCTGGGCAACACGGGCCGCAACTTTGCCGCGGGCATGACTGGGGGCGTCGCATACGTCCTCGATCGTGACGGCGATTTCGCCGCAGTGCGCTGCAATCGCACGGAAGTGGATCTGGAACCGGTCAGCGAACAGGCCGATATCGACCGGCTCTTCGAGTTGATTTCGCGCCACGCCGAATACACCGGGAGTCCGCAAGCCAAGTGGATTTTGGAAAATTGGGAATCCACGCTGCCGAAATTCGTGAAGGTTTTCCCGCACGAGTTCAAGCGCGTACTGGGCATTCCGCGAGTGCCGGCGCAGATGGTCGCATCGCAGTCCGGGAAATCCGGCGGACAGGTGATCCATGGGTAAGCCCACCGGATTCAAGGAATACGCGCGCGAAACTCCCACACGGCGCGCCGTGGAAGATCGCGTCAACGATTATTTCGAAGTGTACCAACCGTTCCCGGAGGATAAGCTCCGCACGCAGGCCGCGCGCTGCATGGACTGCGGAATTCCCTTCTGCCACACGGGCTGCCCGGTCAACAACATCATTCCGGACTGGAACGACTTCGTTTACCACGACCAGTGGAAAGAAGCGATTCGCGTCCTGCATTCGACCAACAATTTTCCCGAGTTTACCGGACGCATCTGCCCCGCTCCGTGCGAAGCGGCGTGCGTGCTGGGAATCAACGAGCCGCCCGTTACGATCAAGCTGGTGGAAAAAGCGATCGTCGAACGGGCGTGGGATGAGGGCTGGATTCGTCCCGAGCCTCCGCGGACGCGAAGCTCGAAGCGGGTTGCGGTTGTCGGCTCAGGTCCGGCGGGACTCGCCGCCGCGCAGCAGCTCAATCGCGCGGGATATTGGGTGACGATTTTCGAGAAGGCCGACCGCATCGGCGGCTTGCTGCGCTACGGAATTCCCGATTTCAAGATGGAGAAAACCGTCCTCGACCGGCGCCTGGAACAAATGCTGGCCGAAGGCGTGGTATTCCAGACCAAATCGCACGTCGGCGGGAATGTGCCGGTGGACGATCTGCGCAAGGAATTTGACGCCATTCTTCTCACTGGCGGCGCGGAAGCGCCTCGCGATCTGAAAGCTCCCGGGCGCGAGCTGAAGGGCATCCACTTCGCGATGGAATTTCTGCCGCAGCAGAACAAAAAAATCGCCGGGGACGAAGTGCCCAATCAAATCGTCGCCACCGGCAAGCACGTGGTGATCATCGGCGGCGGCGACACCGGCGCGGATTGCCTGGGCACCTGCCACCGTCAGAAAGCAAAGTCGATCACGCAATTCGAAATCATGCCCATGCCGCCGATGGACCGCGCGCCGAGCACTCCCTGGCCGCTGTGGCCGCTGCAATTGCGCACCGAAAGCTCGCACGAAGAAGGCGGCTTGCGCGACTGGGCGGTGGGAACCACGAGCTTTACGTCCGATGGTAAAGGCAACGTGAAAAAGCTGCACGCCATGCGCGTCGGCGGACCTCCGAAATTCGAGCCGATGCCCGGCAGCGAATTCGCGCTCGACGCCGATTTGGTTCTGCTGGCGCTGGGCTTCACCGGTCCGGTGCGCAAGGGAATGATCGAGCAACTCGGCGTCAACCTTGACGCGCGCGGAAACGTGGCCACCAACGGCCGCTACATGAGCTCGATTCCCGGCGTATTTTCAGCGGGCGATATGCGGCGCGGGCAATCGCTGGTGGTCTGGGCGATTTCCGAAGGACGCGCCGCCGCGCAAGCCGTCGCGGAATATCTGCGCAATGAAGGCAGCGTCGATCTGCTGCCTACCGGCACTGCGTAATCCCCATACGCCTAAAGAATCGCGCTGCAGCCGCGCTTCAGCCGGGCAGCGTTTGCCCGCGCGTTTCCGTGGCGAACGGGACCAGCAGAATTCCCAATCCAAATGCGATCGCCGTGTACGCTACGGGAGTTCCAATCGTGCCCATGCTGTGAACCATCGCGCCGACAGCGAAGTTGGCTCCCGCGCCGAGGAATCGGCCAAACGAAGTGGAGAAGGCGAACGCCGTGGCACGCACGGAAGTGTCGTACTGCTCCGGCAGCCACAAAGTGAAAATCGCGAAATTACCGCCGAAGAATCCGAGCACAAATAGACCGGCAATGAACGCATCGAGCCCGTTGGTCGCCCAGTAGAACGCCATGCCGAAGGTGAAAAATATGCACACGCCCATGCCCGCAAAATAGAACGCCAGCGTCTTCCTGCGTCCCCACCATTCACACAGCAGCGGCGCTGCCAGGCAGCCGATGACGGTCCCAATGGAAAGCAGCGCCGTGGCGATCGACGAAAGTCTGGTTCCCTCCGCCGCCGATTTCCCGAGGCGTTTGGCGATATCGATCACCGCCGTCGGCTCGTAAACCGAACCGGCCCACAGCCCGATAATCGCGACGGTCAGCAACCCAGTGTTGACGATGGTCTTTTTGCGATACGAGGCGTTGAAAATATCGCGCAGCGGACGGGGTTTCACGTGGTGCGCGTGCTCGTCGGCCGCAGTCTTCTGCCAGCGCTCCGGCTCGTGGACGTAGGACATAATCAGAAGGGCCAGCACCACGGGAGGCAAGTTGCAGAGAAAAATCGCTCTCCAGCCGTAATGCGCGCCAATCGTATAATTCAGCGCCGCGGCGATGAAAAAACCGAAGTAGTAACCGGTTTGGAGATACCCCGCTCCCATCTTTCGGCGGTCTTCGGGCCATGCTTCCGCGACGTAGGTTCCCGCAAGAGACCATTCGCCTCCGATGCCAATGCCCGCTAGCAGGCGAAAAATCGCCAGCTGCCATACCGTTTGCGAGAAAGCCGCAGCGGCGGTGAACAGCGCATACACGAGAATCGTCCCGGCCAGCGTCTTGGTCCGGCCAAAACGGTCCGCCAGAGGTCCCCATAAGAATGACAATCCCCAACCCACCAGGAACAGCGCGAAGAGAATTGAGCCAGCCAGGCCGATATTTCCCGGAGTGGCGCGGATGCCGGACTTTGGCAGCAATTCCGTTAG
>Ga0335075_10015928_pt1 | contig 11252 bp, 8 predicted proteins | sample Lox_Sample_24_FD_206723 | JGI IMG/M metagenome (GOLD analysis project Ga0335075, IMG submission 206723) | Soil microbial communities from Loxahatchee National Wildlife Refuge, Florida, United States - Lox_Sample_2.4 | ecosystem: Environmental > Terrestrial > Soil > Wetlands | place: USA: Florida... | reverse complement strand
ACCGTCACGCAGGCGGATGCGGTGATGACGTGCGATTCCATCGCGACCGAGCGCGCCGGCATCGCCCAGAGCCTCACCGGCCTCGACGACCAGGAAGCGACCGCGCGCTTGCGCCAGCGCGACGCCACGCTGGCCCGTCTCGCGGCGCTGAAGCGCTGCGGGCCGTCATAACAGGATCGGCGCACTCGCGGCGTTCGCGAGGAAGAGTCACTTCTGCTTGATCACAGCGTGCTTTTTGCCAGGAACGCTGGCAATGCGTGCCGCGCTGCAGCATGATAGGCGCGCTAGCGATCGATGGAGCGCCGCGCCATGTCCGAGAAAGAGGCGGTCCTCGCCGCCAATCTCGACTTCTATCGCGCCTTCACAGCTCGCGATCTCGCCGCGATGGATCGGCTTTGGGCGCGGAAGGCGCCGGTGGCCTGCACTCATCCCGGCTGGGTCCCGCTCGCCGGGCGCAGCACGGTGATGGCCAGCTGGCACGACATCTTGAGCGATACCGGCAGCTTGCCGATTACGTGCCACGACTGCATCGTGCTGGTCTATGGCGCGATGGCGATGGCGATGGTGCTGTGCGAGGAAGAGTTCGCGGGCGACCATTTCGCCGCCACCAACGTGTTCATCGTCGAGGACGGCGCCTGGCGCCTCCTCCACCATCATGCGAGCGCCTTGCCGCCGCGCTCGCGCGCCCACTGAGGCGACCGGCGCCTAGGGGCAGATCTCGCTCTCGGAGAAGAAGAACGCGACTTCGGTCCGGGCGTTCTCCGCGGAATCCGAGCCATGCACCGAGTTCGCCTCGATCGATTCGGCGAAGTCCTTGCGGATGGTGCCGGGCGCCGCATTGGCCGGGTTGGTGGCGCCCATGATCTCGCGGTTGAGCGCCACCGCGTTGTCGCCTTCGAGCACTTGCACCACCACCGGCCCCGACGTCATGAAGGCGACGAGATCCTTGAAGAACGGGCGCTCGCGATGGACGGCGTAGAACCGCTCGGCCTCTTCGCGCGACAGCTTGAGCCGCCGCTGCGCGACGATGCGAAGGCCGCGCTCCTCGAAGCGGGCGTTGATCTTGCCGGTCAAATTCCGGCGCGTCGCGTCCGGCTTGATGATCGACAAGGTGCGTTCGACGGCCATGGGCGGACAACTCCTGCAGCGCTGGGGATTTGCCGCGGGTTATAGCGGCGGCGGGTGCTGCGCTGCAACATCCCTAGCCCGCGCCGCGCTTCTCCCACTTGCCTTCGGTCTGCTCCCAGTAGACGAGCTGGTGCCCCGCCGCCTTGGCGTCCTGCCAGCGCCCGCGCGCTGCGGCCACCGCCGCCTCGTCATTGCCGTCGAAGATATCGCAGCAGCGGGCATAGTTCTCGAGGCGGGACGAGCTGGCGCCATCGACCAGCACCAGCATGGTTGCGGCGTTGGGATTTTCGTCGCTGGCGGTGAGCCAGATCGGCTGGCGCTCGGCATTGCCGTCGCGGGCGCTGCCATGCGGCAGGAAGCTCGCATCGTTGTAGGTCCAGAGCAGGTCGTTCAAATGCTCGACCCGCTCGCTCGATCCGGCGATGACGACGATGCGGTGCCCGGCGGCGACGCCGCGCTCGAGGATGCTGGGCAGCGCCCGCTCGAGCGGCAGGCTGCGCAGATGGTAGAAGCCGATCTCGGCCATCAGCTCTCGTAATGCCCGGCGACCAGGCGGTCGAGCAGCCGCACGCCGAACGCGGTCGCCCCTTTGGGCACCGTCGGCGCGTCCTTCTTCGACCAGGTCGTGCCGGCAATGTCGAGATGCGCCCAGGGCACGCCGTTGACGAAACGCTGCAGGAACTGCGCCGCGGTGATGCTGCCGGCATCGCGCCCGCCACTGATGTTTTTGATGTCGGCGGCGTCGCTGTCCATCATCCGGTCATAGGCGTCGTTGAGCGGCAGGCGCCAGACCTTCTCGCCAACCGCGGCGCCGGCTTCGGCGAGACGGCCGGCGAGCTCGTCACTGTTGCTGAAGAGGCCGGCATGCTCGCCGCCGAGCGCGATGATGATCGCGCCGGTCAGGGTCGCGAGATCGACCATGAATTTCGGCTTGAAGCGGTCCTGGCAATACCACAGCGCATCGGCGAGGACGAGCCGGCCCTCGGCGTCGGTGTTGAGCACCTCGATGGTCTGTCCCGACAGCGAAGCGACGATGTCGCCGGGACGCTGCGCCGCGCCCGACGGCATGTTCTCGACCAGGCCGATGACGCCGACGGCATTGACCCTCGCCTTGCGCCCGGCGAGCGCGCGCATCAGGCCGATGACGACGCCGGCGCCGCCCATGTCCCACTTCATGTCCCACATGCCGTCGGCGGGCTTGATCGAGATGCCGCCGGTGTCGAAGGTGACACCCTTGCCGATGAAGGCCACCGGCTGCGCCGCTTTGCCGCGTCTGCCGCCCTTCCACTGCATGACGACAAGGCGCGGCGGACGGACGCTCCCCTGCCCGACGCCAAGCAGCGCGTTCATGCCGAGCTTCTTCATCTGCCGCTCGTCGAGCACTTCGACCTCGACCCCGAGCTTGGTCAGCGGCCGCGCCGCCGCCGCCAGCGTCTCGGGATAGATGACGTTGGCCGGCTCGGACACGAGATCGCGGGTGAGAAAAACGCCCTCCGCCACTTCCTTCAGCGGCGCGAAGGCGCGCCGCGCCGCGGCGGCATCGCGGCTCATCACGTCGAGCGTCTTGAGGCTCGGCTTCTGCTCGGGCTTTTCCTTGGTGCGATAGCGGTCGAAGCGATAGGCGCGCAAGGTCGCGCCGAAGGCGAAGTTGGCGGCGGCCTCGGCCGGCTTCAGCTTCATCTCGTCGAGCCGATCGAGCGCAACGGCGGCCGCGCTCTCGCCGACGCTGTTGAGCTGAGCCACGACATTGCCGCCGAGGCTCTGCATCGCCGCGGCATCGAGCGCCGAGGCCTTGCCGAGGCCCAGCAGCAGTACGCGGCCGAGCGAGAGCTGCGCCGGCGCGAGCACGCCGAGCATTTCGTCCTTGCGTCCGGTGAAGCGGCTGGCGGCGATGGCGCGCTTCAGCGCGCCGCCGGTCTCTTTGTCGAGCGCCGCCGCGGTCGGCGTGAGCTTTTGCTCCTCGAGCACGCCGACGACGATGGTGCCGGATTTGGGCCGGCTGGGCTCGGCAAAGGCGATTTTCATCATGGGTTCCCCTCGGCGGTCAGCTCTGCGCCGATAGACAGCGCCGCCGCCGCTGTCAACCCGCGGGCAAGCACAGCGGCGCGTCGGCAACGACATGCGACGGCCGCACCGGAAGATCGGCGGCGGGATAGGACCAGACTGCGACCGGCCGCCAGCGCGCATCGGCGCGCTCGAGCAAGGCGGCATGCGCCGGCGGCACCTCGGCAAGGCCGCCCGGGGCGCAGGACAGCAGCGCGAAGCGATAGCCCGCGGCGGCGAGCGACGCCAAGCTCGCTGCGGTCGCCTGATCGACCACCGTCAGCGCGGCATCAGGGTGGCGCGGCGGCGCAAAGCGGATCAAGGCGTCGAGCATGGTGGCGAGGCTGCCATTGTCGCCCGGCAGCACCAGGGCGAGACGCCGGTCCTGATCGAGCGCCGGCGCGGCCGACGCGGCGAGCAGCCAGGCGCGCTGCTGCGTCGCCTCGAGATCGAAGCGCAGAAAGGGGAAGAAAACGAGCGGACCCGCGAGCGCCGCGGCGATGATCGCCACCGGCACCGCCCGCCGCCAGACGCCGGCAAGCGTCCAGTCGCGCTCCGCGGCGAGCGAGCGCGCCAGCAAGGTCAGGGTCAGCATCAGCAGCGGCGCCAGATGCGTGTTGTAGCGGAAATAGGAATGCGCGGAATCGCTCGTCGTGCCGGGGAAATGCGCGATATAGGTGAAGACGATCGCGAGGTTGTACAGCACCGTCACGCCGGCGAACACGGCGGCGAGCCGCGCGGTGCGATCGAGCCCATGGCGCCGCCAATGCCACACCAGCCCGAGCACGGCCGCGACGACGGCGACAAAGAAATAGGCCTTCTCGACCACATCCGCGGCCATGCTGCGCAGGATGAGCGGGATGAGGGCGAAGTCCCACTGGCTGGGAGGCAGAAGCTTCAACTCGCCGACGGCGAAGTGGTCCAGAACGTACCAGCGCCAGGCAAGATAGAGGGCCGCCGCCGGCACGGCCGCGAGCAGCAAGGCGGCGATGCCGCGGCGGCGACCGCCGCGCTCCTGCAACAGCGCGAGCGCGAGGGACGACGCAACGACGCTGAGAGCGAGCGCGACGCTGTCCTGCTTGATGCTGACCAGCGCGGCAAGACCCAGCGCCAGCAGCGTGAGCGCGCGGCGCGCATCGCGTCCCGCGGCGAGCCGCTCGAGCGCGCTCACCGCGAACCAGCCGGCGAACCCCGTGGTGACGGCGACCGAGGCTTCGCTGTAATCGGACAAATGATAGCGCGGGACGAAGCCGGGATTGATCAAGGTGGCGAGCAGCAAGCCGAACGCCGCCGCCGTCCATGACGGCTCCTCTTCCTCCGCGCCGGCCACGAGCCGCGCCAGCAGCAGCGCCGTCGCCAGCTGCAGCACGAGGTTGAAGCCGATCATCGCATTCAAGGCGAGACGCCCGGTCAGCAACGAGACGAGATAGCCGACGAGCTGCATGTTGTAGGGCGCACCGGGCAGAAACGAATAGCTCGGCGGGCGGCTGTCGGCGGGAAAGAAGCCGTGATCCCAGAGATAGGCGGCGTTGGGCAGCAGATTGAGGAAGGTGTCGGGAAGGCTCGGCCGCGCGCTCGCCATCAGCAGCAGCAGCGGCAGGCTCACGGCGAGCATGCGGCCGATGGCGCGCCAGTCCGCGCCGGCAAGCGCCGTGCGCGGCAGCAGGCAGCCGATGGCACCAACCGCCATGACCAGCACGGCCGGGATGGCCATCGATGCGGCGGTGGCCACGCCCCAGCCGGTCAGCAGCAAAGAGGCGCCGCCCCAGCCGGCGATGAGAGCGGCTTCGGGCGTGGCGCGTCCCGCCGTGACGAGCCGGCCGCTGCCGATGAAGAGCAGCGTCACGACGAGCACGCCGCCCCACCCGGCAAGCTCGGCCCAACTCGGAATCAGCTGTTCCATCACGCGAGGCGGATCCGTGGCGCGGCAGCCGGGGCCGGTCTATCGGGCAAGGCGGGGAGCGTCAAGCGCGCCATCGCTGCCGGCGATGCGGAACAGCGCAAAGCGCGGCGCCGCAAAATCCGGGACGAGCGGCGGGGCGGCGGGAACGGTGAAGGGGGTGCGGCCGACGAAGACGACGTCGTCGTATTGCTGGAGCGCGGCACGCTCCGTCGGGTCGAGCGGCGGCCCACCCCCGACAAAGGCGGACCACAGCCGCTCCGGCGAGAGCCGGTCGGCCAGCGCCTCATAGCGGGGCGCGAGCGCCACCGGCTGCTGCGTCGGAAAGGCGAAGAGCGTCGGCACGAAAGCATCGCGCCGGACAATCGCGAGCGTCGGGAAATGGACGAGCGGCGTCGGCTGCGAATTGATCGCCTCCGGCGGATAGGCCACGGCGAGCCGGGCGCCGATCGGCAGCGCATCAAGCGCCGGCAGCAGCCGCGCATAGCTCCGGTCGCTCGCCTCCCAGCTGGCGCCGACCACGCCGAGGCGCAGCAGGAACAGCAGAAGCGCGCCGCCGAGGAAGAGCCGTCTCAGCCGGGGCTGAGGCGCGGTCCAGCGGCTCGATGCCACCAGCACCAGAGCCAGCAGCAAGGGGATCCGGTGATCGGCGCCCGAGGCGGTGGCGAGCTGGCTCGGCATGGCGATATAGACCAGCGCCAGGAGCAGAAGCGGCAGCGCCATCGACGGCTCGAGCCGCACCCAGCGCCGCTGGAAGGCAAGCCCGAGGGCGATCACCGCGAGCGCAAAGCCGGCGATGTCGAAGGGGCGGCTGTAATTGTCGAAGATGCTGAAGAGAAGATCGAATTTGCGCAGGATCGGGCCATAGGCGATGGCGCCGCCGGCGCTGCCCGGGGTGAGCAGCACGAGGATGGCGAGCGGCGGCAGGAAGGGGATGCCCGCGACCAGCAGCTCCGCCAGCGCCGAGCGCGGCGCGGCGCGGCGGCGCCACGCGACCGCGGCCGCGCGTCCCATGACCAGGACGCCATAGAGGCCGCAGGCGAGGAGATGCGCGAAGAACAGCGCCAAGGCCGACGCGGTGCCGACCGCGACGCGCAGGGCCGGCCTATGCCGCTCCAGGGCGAGCCACAGCGCCAGCGCCACCAGCGCAAGGCCGAGGCCGAAGAGGTAGTTGAGAAATCCCCAGAGCAGCGCGCGGCTATAGAGCAGCAGGAAGGCGAGGCACGGCCAGGCCGACCAGCTGCCGTACAGCACCCGGTGCAACAGCGCCGCGCCGCCGGCGAGCAGGAACAGGGTTGCGAGCACGAAGGCCTTGCCCGCCCAGGCCAGCGGCATCACCCGCGCCAGCGGCGGCACGACCAGATCCATGGCGAGATTGGGCAGCGGCCGCCAGACGATCTCGTAATAGCGCTGCAGCGGCTCGGACCCGGACCAGGCGGCGAGGATGTGCATGCGGGCGAGGTGATTGGGATAGTCGAACAGCGGCAAGGTGTCGCAGCAGATCACCGGCAGCGCCGCGACGGCGCAGAGAGCGGCAAAGAGCAGGGCGAATCGCCCAAAGCTCAGCCGCGCGGTATCCGCGATCCCATCCATCCTGCTCGGGCGTCCTTTCGCTGCCGCCGGCGCGGCAGAGTTCCATGCGCGGCGTCCGGCCGCAACCACATGATCGGCAATGAACTTCGCCCTATCCTCGGCCAACTCGTCGCTTCTATAATTGGGCCGCCATGAACGGGATCACCCGTTACGTCCTGCGCCAGACCCTGGGGGTCATGCTGTTCGTCACGCTGAGCTTCACCGCGGCGGTGTGGCTCGTCCAGTCGCTGCGCCTCATCGATCTCATCGTCAATCGCGGCCTGTCGCTCGGCCTCTTTCTCTACCTCGCCGTGCTCATCCTGCCGCGCTTCATCGACGTGGTGCTGCCGATCGCGGTCTTCATCGCGCTGCTCTTCACCTATAACCGGCTGCTGTCGGAAAGCGAGCTCATTGTCATGCGTGCGGCGGGCATGAGCCAGGCCGCCCTCGCCCGCCCCGGCCTCATCGCCGGCGGGTTGGGCTTCGCCCTGCTGATGTCGTTCTCGATCTATTTCCTGCCGGCGTCGCAGCGCGCCTTCAAGGATCTGCAGTTCGAGATCCGCAACCGCTTCGCCTCGGTGCTGCTGCAGGATGGCATCTTCAATACGCTGTCGGACGATCTGACGATCTATGTGCGCGGACGCGACACCAATGGCGAGCTGGTCGGGCTGCTGATCCACGAGACGCGCGACCCCGACAAGCCGGTCACCATCGTCGCCCAGCGCGGCACCTTCGTCGACACCGACAGCGGCCCGCGCGTGCTGATGGTGAACGGCAGCCGCCAGCAATACGACCGCACCACCGGCAAGCTGTCGGTGCTGACCTTCGACAAGTATACGCTCGACCTCTCCGACGCGCGCGACGCGCCGGGGTTGCGCGACCGCGAGCCCGACGAGCTCTACCTGCCGCAGCTGCTGTTCGGCCACACCCGGCCAGGCGATTTCAGCCACATCATCGAAGCCAATCTGCGCCTCATCAACCCGCTGAGCGCGCTCGCCTTCTGCATGATCCCGTTGGCCTGCCTGCTGACCGGCGAGTTCAACCGGCGCGGGCAGGCGCAGCGGGTGCTGCTGGCGATCATGGCCGCCTTCCTGTTCGAGACGCTCGATATCGCCTTCAAGAACCTCGCCGGCCGAACCGTCGCCGCCGTGCCGCTGCTCTATGTCAATGTGCTCGCGCCGATCGCCGTCACGATGTGGCTGCTGTGGCGTGATTCCCGGTACGTTGCGCCGCGCGGGCTCGTCGCGCCGCCTGCCCCAGCCGAATAGACATGTCGCCCTGGAAGACGCTCTTCCGCTACATCCTGGCGCAGTTCTTCCTGTGGTGCTCCGGCGTGTTCGTGGCCATGTCGGTCATCGTCTTCCTGCTCGACTATATCGAGCTCATCCGCCGCGGCGGCGCCCGGCCGGATGCGACCTTGCTCGTGCTGCTCGAGATGTCGCTGCTGAAGCAGCCGGAGATGGCGCAGCAGATCCTGCCTTTCGCCATCCTCTTCGGCACCATGATGGCGTTCTGGCGGATGACGCGGATGAACGAGCTGGTGGTCGCGCGCGCCGCCGGCGTCTCGGTCTGGCAGTTCCTCACCCCGCCGCTCGCCGGCGCGGCGTTCATCGGCGTCATCGTCATCACCCTGTTCAACCCGGTCGCCTCGGTGATGCAGGCGCGCTATGAAGCGCTCGAAAGCCGGATCCTGCGCGGCACCGGCGACCAGCTCAGCCTGTCGCGGCAGGGCCTGTGGCTGCGCCAAGGCGAGAACAACGGTGAGAACTCCGTCGTCCATGCCGAGCGGTTGGAGTCGAAGCACACCACGCTCGGAGACGTGATGATGCTGTCGTTCGACGGCATGCAGCTCGTCGGCCGCATCGACGCCAAGCAGGCGGTGCTGAGATCCGGCAAGTGGCAGGTGACCGACGGCAGCCGCTGGGTCCCGGGCAAGCCGCCCGAGTTCTTCCAGCATCTCGAAGTGCCGACCAACCTGACACCGACCAAGATCCAGGAGAGCTTCTCCTCGCCCGAGACGATGTCGTTCTGGGAGCTGCCGGGCTTCATCCAGCTGCTGGAGAGCTCCGGCTTCAGCGCGCAACGCCACCGCCTCTATTTCAACCGGCTGCTGTCGCTGCCCTTCCTGTTTTCCGCCATGGTGCTGATCGCGGCCACCTTCAGCCTGCGCATGCAGCGCCGCGGCGGCACCGCGCTGATGATCGCCGGCGGCCTCAGCAGCGGCTTCGTGCTCTACCTGCTCTCGAACATCATCTTCGCGCTCGGGCTCGCCTCGACCATCCCCGTATCGCTCGCCGCCTGGACACCAACCGGCGTGAGCTGGGCGCTCGGCGCCAGCATGCTGCTCCATCTCGAGGACGGCTGAACCTTATGCGCGGGGGGGCCGTGCTGTGCCTGGGGGCGCTGCTCGCGGCGGCGCCGCTGCGGCTGGCGGTGGCGCAGAACGCGCCCGCCACCGGGCAGCACCCGATGGTGCAGCCGCCGGCGGCGCCGAGCCCGCCGGCCGCCCCGCAGCAGCACCCGGCGCCGGCGGCTCAGAGCCCGCCCGGCGCCCAGAAGCGCCAGCCGGTGCTGTTCAGCGCCGACGAAGTGCAATACGAATCACAGCTCGGGCTCGTCATCGCCAAGGGGCATGTCGAGCTCAGCCAGGACCAGCAGATTCTGCTGGCCGACACCGTCACCTACAACGAGCGGACCGACACCGCGACGGCGTCAGGCCATGTGACCATGCTGCAACCGGGCGGCGTGGTCGTCTTCGCCGACTATGTCGAGCTCCGCGACAACATGCGCGAAGGCTTCCTCAAGAATGTGCGCATGCTGCTCAGCGATCGCTCGCGCCTCGCCGGCAATACCGCCCGCCGCGTCGCCGGCAATCGCACCGAGATCCGCCAGGGCGTCTATTCGCCCTGCGATCTCTGCCGCGAAGATCCGACGCGGGCGCCGATCTGGCAGATCCAAGCCGCCCAGATCGTCCACGACAAGCAAGAGCAGCTGATCGAATATCGCGACGCGACCATGGAGATCGATGGGATCCCGATGCTGTGGACGCCCTATTTCTCGATCCCCGATCCGTCCGTAAAGCGGGCCAGCGGCTTCCTCGCGCCGACGGGCGGCGAGTCAGCCGCGAACGGCTACCGTTTTGGGGTGCCGTACTATATGGTGCTCGGTCCCGACAAGGACGCGACAATCGAGCCGATTTACTACTCGACCGGCGGCGAGCAGGTCCGCGGCGAATACCGGCAGCGCTTTTCCAACGGCTACTGGAATACCGACGGCAGCGTCACCTTCGACAGCCAGCGCTTCACCAACATCGACACCGAACCGGTGAGCGGCACGCGCTGGGATTACGACACGGATGCCCAGTTCGATCTCAACCAGGACTGGCGCGCCGGGGTTAATTCATTCCGCGCCTCCGATCCGACCTATCTACTGCGCTACAGCCTGGGGGCGCCGGCCAACTTCCTCACCACCCACGCTTATGCCGAGAATTTCGGCGCGCGCAGCTACGGCAATATCAGCGCCTGGACCTTCCAGAGCCTGCAGACCGGCGTCGGCGACAGCGTTCAGCCGATCGTCGCTCCGATCGCCGACTATCAATGGGTGAGCGAGCCCGGCGCCCTCGGCAGCCGCCTTGCGCTCGATGGCAACTTCATGAACCTGTCGCGGATCAGCGGCATCGACACACGGCGCGTCTCGGTCGGCAGCGAGTGGCGACTGCCGTTCGACGACGTCATCGGCGGCCAATACTCGCTCGTCGCTGGCCTGAGGACCGATGGCTACCAGTCGGACAATCTTCAGCTCGTCGATAGCACCACGCAGAGTGCGACCGCCGGGCGCGTCTTTCCGCAGGTCGCCCTCACCTGGCGGTACCCCTGGGTGCGGCAAGGGACGGGCTACAGCCAGACGATCGCGCCCGTCGTCATGGTCGCGGCGGCGCCCGGCGGCCTCAATCCCGAGAAAATCCCGAACGAGGACAGCCAGGGTTTCGAGTTCGACGAAACCAGCCTGTTCCGGCCTAACCGCTTTCCCGGCTTCGACCGCGTCGACAGCGGCCAGCGCGTCGATTATGGCCTGACCACCGGCGTTTACGGGGATGCCGGCGGCAGCACGCGGCTGACCGTGGGCCAGAGCTATACGCCGGTGGTGAACCCCAACTTCCTCCCGGGCTCCGGCCTCGAACATCGCTTCTCGGACGTGGTCGGCAAGCTCACCGTGTCGCCGGTCCAGCAGCTGAGCTTCACTTACGGCTTCCGTCTCGGCTATGACGATTTGGCGAGCCACAATCAGACGATCGGCGCGACGGTCGGACCCAGCGCCTTGAATTTCGGCGTCTACTACCTGGACATCGCCACCATATCGGATGCCCCGACGCTGCAGAAGGTCAAGCAGATCAGCGGTGTCGTCAACACCACCCTCACGCCGTACTGGTCGCTCCAGCTGGTCGGCACGTTCGATTTCTCGCCGACTCCGAGTTCGATCGTGGGCCAGACCGTCGGCACGACCGAGCTGCTCTACAACGGCATCAATCTTACCTATCGCGACGAATGCATCGCTTTCGTCACCTCGCTCACCAAGTCGGGCATCCGCAGCGGCGACGCCATCCCCGGCA
>Ga0335075_10015926_pt1 | contig 11253 bp, 12 predicted proteins | sample Lox_Sample_24_FD_206723 | JGI IMG/M metagenome (GOLD analysis project Ga0335075, IMG submission 206723) | Soil microbial communities from Loxahatchee National Wildlife Refuge, Florida, United States - Lox_Sample_2.4 | ecosystem: Environmental > Terrestrial > Soil > Wetlands | place: USA... | reverse complement strand
CGCGGAGAAGATCTCCGGGCCGTCGCCGTAGAGCAACTGCGCCGGCGGCCTGGTGGCGTAGTAGGCGCTCACGTCGCTGACCGCCGCGGTGATCATCTGCCGCACGGACGGCGGATGCGAGGCCGTGATGCCGCGCGTCATGTGGCCGAGCACGTCACCAGGCGTCCAGGCGTCGGCCGCCGGGCACTCGCGCAGGATGTAGTGCAGCCTGCCAAGGAGCTCGCCGAGGACCGCGGGCGGGATCGCGTGCATCGACAGGCGACTGTCTTCCACGCGGCGCAGGACGGCCAGCACCCGCCCGGGCGCCAGTCGCACGTACAGCTCCCCGGCACGAGTGCGGACTGGTGCCCCCGTCGCGACGCCAGCCCGGTCGACCACCTCGCTGGCGCGCAGCCCGGCGGCGAAGTGCCAGGGCTCATCACGGGCGAGCTTGATGACATGGCTGTCCATCCACCAGGTTTGGCTGTCTGCCGCCCGCATCGGGTGAAGCTCTCCCAGCAGCCCCCAGTGCTCCCGCAGTGCCGCTCGCACCGCCGCTTCATGCTGCCAGGGCGAGCCCTGGGCGGCGGCCCCGTCCACGGTCAGCGCTTGCGTCCCACCGCGCACCGCCCGGCCGAGTGGCTGCCGGGAACGGCGTCCATCACCCGGGCCACGATCGCGTACGGGTCATCGGAGTCCGGCAGCGAGTGCAGGATGGCGAGCAGCGTGACGGCCACCGGCTTGGCGAAGTCCAGCAGCTCGCTGGCCCGGTCGAGGATCATGCCGGTGTCGCGCAGGTCCGTGTCGATGTGCTCGGTGGCGCTTTCCTCGCTGCTCCTCAGCAGCGCGCGGGCGTGGGCGAGCACGATCGGATCATAGTCCACGTACACCACCCGGGCCTCGGGTGTGATCGCCTGGGCGACCTGGTGGATGTTGCCTGCGGTCGGGATGCCGGTGCCGATGTCAAGGAACTGCCGGTAGGCATTTAATCAATAACGCGGAAGGACCAAATCTCGCTAGTAGCACCGATTGGGCCGCCGAACTGGTGACGAGCGTGCCGCGCTGAGAAATCGGGGCTTTTCGTCCAGGCGTTGAAGTCCGCCTCCGAGCGCCAGCGGGTCAGGACGAGAAAGACGTCACGTTTGTCGTCGGGCTGTAGCAGTTCGAAGCCCTCAAAGCCCTCAGCGTCAGGCATCTCCTCGGCGGGCGTACGGTACCGGCGCGCGAACTCGTCAAAATCTTCACGTGGCACGGTAATCGCATTGATTTTGACCACGCTCATCGGCCTGGCTCCATTTCGGCGATAATTCGTCGCAGCTCTTCGCCGCGCGTTGCCGATACCGGCAGGATCGCAGCCGTTGCAGCGGGTCGGGCGTGCTTGTCGTCAGGCACATGCATCTCCTGGAAATTCGGTCCCACAAGCGCCAATGAGCGTACCAGCCCGTGATCAACGAATCGATGCTCGGAGGTTTCCCAGCTGGGATTCTCCGAATTCCCAGACAGCCGGGTTAGCGTGACGGGGTGGATGAGCTGGCGGATTCCCGCGGCCTGGCCGGTGACCCGGTGGCGCTGAGGTCCCGGCTCGCCGACGACGGGTACGTGTTCCTGCGCGGATTGCTGCCGGCGGATCGGGTCCGTGCCGCGGGCGAGCGGGTGGCCGCGGCGCTGCGGGCGGGCGGCTGGACAGCGGCGGGGTCACCGCTGCTGGGCCGGGCAGCCGGACCGCGGGAGGCGGTAGCCGACCCGGCGTACCGTACGGCGGTGATGAGCCTGGCGTTCAACGCGCTCCCCTACCTGGCGCCGCTGCGCGAGACGGTCCGCCGCATCCTCGGCCTGGAGGCTTTCTCCTACCCGGTGAAGGTGCTGCGCGCGGTCGCGCCGGAGTCCCCGGCGGAGCGGACCCGCGGCCGGTACATCCACTGTGACTACATGGGGGCGGGAGTCCAGGACATGCTGACCAGCTGGCTCCCGCTGGCCGAGGTCCCGGTCGCGCTCGGCGGCCTCGCGGTGCGGCCCGGCGGCCACCAGGACGCGCCCCGGCGTCCGCGCCTGCTCAATGGCACCGAGCCTGGCTGGCGCACAACGGATTACCGCCCCGGGGATGTGATCATCTTTCACTGCCTGACCCCGCACGCGGCGCTCCCCAACACCGGTGACAAGCTGCGGCTGTCCGCCGATTTCCGCTGGCAGCAGCCCAGTCGCCCGGCGCCCTCGGAAATGATCCTGGGACCCGCGGGCCGGCGACCCGAGCTCTTCTGCCGGCTGCTGGGCCGCGAGCCGTGGTGGGAACCGGTCCCCGCGGGCCTGACGCTCCAGCCGAGCAGCGAGCTGAGAGCTCATCCCCCGGGCCCGTCACAGTTCTTCGCCATCGACTCCGCCTGGCAACGCTGGCAGCCCCCGCCTGGGCAAGTCCATTAGCCCGGGCACACTAGCCGTAGATTGCGATCTTCAGCAGTTGGCCGCTGGAGCCGTTGAAGATGTCCTGGTCGCCGGGGAACGTGCCCGCCGACGCGTACTGCCAGAACGTGTAGGTGCTCCAGCCGGCTGGCAGCGTGCCGGCAGTGGCGCCGTAGCGGGCGATCCAGAGCGGGTCCTGGCGGGCGAATCCGCCGTAGTTGCCGGTGCATTTCGCCCACCAGGCAGCGGTGGTGTAAATGACCGGCCAGACTGAGGTGAGGTCCCTATAGGTGTCATTGAAGCTGGCGATCCACGACACCATCGCGCTTTGACTGAGCCCGTAGCATTCGGCACCGCTCGGGTTGTACTCGATGTCTAGCGCTCCCGGCAGGGTCCTGCGATCGGCAGTCCAGCCGCCGCCGTGAGCGACGAAGTAGCTGGCTTGCGCCGCGCCGCTGGACTTGTTCGGCAGCGCGAAGTGGTAGGCGCCGCGGATCAGCCGGGCCTGGTACGCACCGTCGTACTGGGCGGCGAAGTCGGGATTGACGTACCCGGTGCCCTCGGTTGCCTTGACGTAGGCGAATTGGGCCCCGTCGGAGGCGACCCTGCTCCAGTCGACGCTGTGCTGATGATCGCTGACATCCAGGCCGAGCACCGCGGACTGAGCGGCCGCGGGACTGATCGCCACCTGTCCGACGGTGAATACGGCGATGACGCCGCAGCCCGCGGCGATGGCAACTGCGCGTGGCGCGTGCCGGGCAACTGAACGGCACCGCCTCAGAACTGACCGGATCAACGAGCCCCCCTTTTCCCGATTGCGCCTCTTGCGGGAGATCTTCGACGGCAGCCGCGAGAAACGCCCCAGCCTCGCAGTAGAAATGGCTTGGCCGCCGCTGGCAGACGTACAGCAAATCCCGGACAAGAGGTGGTTGCTGTTTAACGGCAGGACGGGCATTTCCCGTGTCTGAGCCGCACAAGGAATTCCGCAGGGCCGATAGCTGCCGAATGGCAGAGGTGATTTCCTTAACAGGCCCTCGAGAGATTTCGTTCAGTCGCCGTACACCTGATGGTTACGTTTGCCTCGCGGGATTTTGTAAGTTCCAGGTCCCATCTAGGCATCCCTGGTCGAGCATGTCAAGGCGCCCCAGAAGGCGTCCGGCGTTATTCGAGCGGCTGGCGGGCGATGCCGGCTGGATCGCGGCCGGCCAGCAGCCAGCCGAGGACCGTCGCGGCCAGCGGCATGCCCACCAGGATCACCAGCAGGTTGCTCACCGGAATGCTGGTCAGCGACGACAAGCCGTCGAGCGAGTTGCTCCGGAAGAAGCCGATCGCCGCGAGGTACCCGCCGATGATCCCGACCACGGCGCCGGTGAACGCGAGCGCGCCCGCGGTCGTCGCCGTGATCGTGCGGCGGGTCACGCCGCCCGCCCCGGTCGCGGCCAGCGTCCGCAGGTCACGGGCCGCCTCACTGCGGACCAGGCCGACGCTCATGCCGAGGATGCCGATCGCGAGCACTATCCCGAACAGCGTGGCCGCGTCGATGATCTGCGCCAGCGACGGGATGCTGTTGCGGGTCTCGACGCCCATGCCGGCCGCCGCGGCGGCCCGCTGGGCGTTGGTGACCTGCGCGGCGGTGAGGCCGTTGGACACCTGGATGAGCCACCCCGCGGTGCCGATCGACTTCTGCAGGTGCAGCGTGGTGATGGCGTGCTCGGTGACCACCGTGTTCGGCGCGGACGTGCCGGACGGGAGTTGGCTGATCTCCTGGATGGGCGGGTTGGCGATGCAGCTTCCCGGCGGGCAGGGCCACTGGTTGGTGCTGTTGGGCCCGTTCCCGCCGTTCCCCGGGCCGATCTGCTGGCCTCCCGGCTGGTTGCCGTAGGTGAGCTGCATCAGGCTCATCGTCGACAGCCCGGGCGCATCGTGAGGATGTCGGCGTCGGGGTTGATCTGCGACTGCTTGATGCCGAACGCGCTGAGCAGTTGCGGCGTCGCCACGTAGATCGGGCCGGACCAGGAGCGCCCGCCGGCGGCGTGCACCAGGTTCACGCTGGTGTTCTCCAGCGCGATCACGCTGGTCGTGCCGAGCTCGGCGGCGATGTCCCTGGCGACCTGCGGCGCGGCCGCGTTCTGGGCGGCGGTCGGGTTGTTGTCGGGAACCGCCGAGCGGCCGTCGCCGTTGCCTGGCGCGTAGACGATGAGCTGATGGGAGTTGAGGTTCGGGCCGGCGTAGTCGAGGTCGTCGCCGAACCGGGCGGCGCTCGCCACGCAGATGATGACCGCGATCAGCGTGCTGAGGCTGATCGCCGCCAGCGCCGGCCCGGACCGTGCCCGGTACCGTGCCAGGTCCCGCAGCGCGAGCCTTATCGCGAGTGGGCTCCGCCGCCCGGTGGCGGCGACCACCGACAGGCAGGCCGGGGCGAGCAGCACGATGGCCACGGCCAGCGCGATGAAGCCGACGGCGAGTTCGAGCATCCCGTTGTTCTTGCCTGAGCCGTTGCCAGCCGTGGCCCCGGCGGCGCCGAGCAGGAGGAACGCGCCGGCCAGGAAGACGAGACCGACCGGGATCGCCAGGTGGCGGGTCTTCTTCGGGGCGGGCGGGCGGCCGGCGAGCGCCGCCACGACCGGGACTTTCGCGATCGTCCTCGCCGGCCGGGAGGCGGCGAAGTAGGTCGCGATGATCGCCAGCACCACCGAGATGCCGATGACCGTCCACGGCAGCTGGAACAGGCCCATCACGTGATGCGCGCTGTTCTCGGCCTGCGGGCGGTAGGCGACCCAGACGAGGAAGCCGATCACCACGCCCGCGATCGCGCCCACGATGCCGGTGGCGGCGCCGTTGGCCCTGACGACGAGGCGGATGTGCCGCCCAGTCGCCCCCTGGGCGGCGAGCATGCCGATCGCCCGCAGGCGGCGCTGCGCGAGGACGGTGAAGCCGCCGATGCCGACGAGCGCGATCAGCAGCATGCCGAGGACGGCGGCGGCGATCGAGATCGTCTCGGGGTTGATCTCGTTGGTGTTCGCCACGGTCTGCGCGGTCGTCACGCTCATGGTGTTCGTGGTGAGGCTAGCCGCGCTCACCCCGGGCGCGTCGAACAGCACGGTGACGTTATCCGGATTCGTGACCTGGCCGGGGATGACCAGGGCGAACTCGTCGAGCAGGCTTTCCGGGTTCTGGACGATGCCCGTCACTGTCCTGGTGACGCCGTCCACGGTCCAGCTGCCGCCAACTCTCAGGTTGAAGTCACTCGCGACGCCGCTGGTCACGGCGACCTGGCTCGCCGTGGCGGGGTACTGGCCACTGACCAGGCTGAGCAGCGGACCGCCGTACGGCCCGTGCGGATCCTGCGCCCGCAGGTCGAACGTGTTCAGCGTGCCGGGGATCTGGACGCTCTCGTTCTCGATCACGTCGACCCTGCCCCAGCGGGTCTGGAGGTTCTTGATCTGGGCGTTGATGCTCGCCGGGGAACCGGCGAACGAGGCGGCGTCCTGCGCGGTGCCGAGCGCAGCGGCGGTCGGGGTCGGCGTGTTGGTCGCGACCGTCGAGGCCACGACGGTCGCGCCGACCGCGACCGTGATCAGCCCGAGGATCAGGAGCTGCTGCCGCCATTCGCGGCGCAGCAGCCGTACCGCCCAGTGGATGACCGCACGGCGGGCAGGCACCCCGCCGTTCGGCATCCTGCGCGCGGGCCGCTGCGTCACCGCCGTGGCACTCACTGGTTTCGCTCCGGGGTGAGGAGGGACTCCGGACCTGGCGCCACGGCGGTCTGGTCGGTCACCCGGCCGTCCCTCAGGAACACCACCCGGTCCGCCCAGGACGCGAGCTGCGCGTCGTGGGTCACCACCACCGCGGCCATCCCGCCTTCCTTGCACGCGTCGAGCAGGAGGCGCATAACCGCCTGCGCGTTGGCTGAGTCCAGCGCGCCCGAGGGCTCGTCGGCGAGCAGCAGCCTCCGCTCGCCCACCATCGCGCGCGCGATCGCCACCCGCTGCCGTTCCCCGCCCGAGAGCTGGTCGGGGTAGTGCCCGGCCCGCCCGTCCAGGCCGAGTCGTTCGAGCCCGCGCAGGCCAGGGACGCGCGCCTTGCGGGCGGACAGGCCGTCCAGCTCAAGCGGCAGCGAGACGTTCTCCGCCGCGGTCAGCCCGGGCAGCAGGTTGAAATCCTGGAACACATAGCCGATCACCCGCCGCCGCAGCCGCGCCTTGGCGTTGCGGGACACCGTGCTGATCGGCTGTCCGGCGACCAGCACCTCGCCGGAGGTCGGCTCCTCCAGCGTCCCGGCGATGGTCAGCAGCGTGCTCTTGCCAGAGCCGCTGGGTCCCATCACCGCGACCATCTCGCCTTCGTCTGCCGTCAGGCTGACCTCGCGCAGGGCGTGTACCTCGGCGCCGCCTTGCCCATAGGACTTGGACACGCCGCGAAGCTCCAGCATGCTCATCGCCGTACTCTCACTTCCCGCCGGTGCCGTGGCAGCGGCGCTCGGGTCTGGTTTCGCGTGCTCGCCTGGTCCCCCCACGGGGGCGTCCCGTCGCTTGCCGCGCGATTGACGCGGGCCTCGGCGGCGTCCAGCCACCTGGCCACCGAATCAAGCCGGAACAGCTCGGCGTCGATCGCCAGCACCGTGTTCAGGTCACCAGCGTCGTCTTCCCTGATCCGGGTCCATTGCTGCATCAGCTCCACGACGTAGCGCCGGTGCGCCTGGATCACCGCGTGCACGTCGGCGCTTGGCACATACAGCGCCACCAGCACCTTCATCACGAGTTCATCGCGTGGCGGCGAGCTCAGGTCCGGCGGCGTGCGCAGCCACCTGGCTAGCTCCTGCTCGCCGTCGGCGGTGATCCGGAAGCCCTTCTGCGGTCCCTCGTCGCTGGTCCCGTCGGACTCCACCAGCCCGTCGCGCTCCAGCCGCTGCAACGTCTGATAGACCTGCCCCACGTTCAGCGGCCAGACTTCGCCAGTGCGGGCCTCGAACTCCTCGCGAAGCTGCAGGCCGTACTTGGGACCCTCGCTGAGCAGCGCGAGCATCGCGTAGCGGACGCTCATGACCTGCTCCTACTCGACATCATGTCGAGTAACATACTGAGTATCGCGCTGGGATCGCAGTAGCCCTAAATACCCAATCGCAGGGTGAAGCTAGCCCCACCCCCGGGGAGCGCCCTACACGTCCAGGATGAACCGGGCGGCCGGGCTGAGCCTCGCGAGCGTCTCCGGGCGGACGTACTTCCGCTGGTCGAGCTGCTGAGGATTGCCGCGGCGGGTGAAGTAGGAGTGCACCCCCCGGCGCTGGCGGCTCGTGCGGTTGCGGGTGCCGCCATGCCACAGGTGGCTGTTGAAGACGACAACGGTCCCGGCCGGCCCGGTGAGCGTGACCTCATCGGGATGCGCGGCCGTCGGATCGGCCATGGTGTCACGCGCGGACGCCGTGAACCGGTGGGACCCAGGCACCACCCGGGTGGCGCCGTTGTCCATGGTGAAGTCGTCCAGCAGCCAGATCGAGTTGCACACCTGGTAGGGACCAAGCCCCACGGGGCCGCCCTCGGCGTGCAGTGCCTGGCGGCCCTCACCCGGCAGGGCCGCGCGGCTGTTGAGCGACGACAGCTTGAAGTCGCCAAGCACGTGAGCGACGCAGGCCAGCACGCGCGGATCGGTGAAGCAGACCTCGAAGACCGGGTCCTTGTTGACGAGATCGGCGAGCCGGTCAGTCCCGGCCTCCTGGTGCACCTCGAGCCCGGCCCGCTCGCCCTCGGCGGCCATCAGCTCGGCGAGCCTGGCTCGCATCCTCGTCACCTGCTCGTCCGACAGAACGCCGGCGAGCGGCGCGTATCCGTCCCGGTCGAGCCGTTCCTTCACGCCCGGGTCCAGCGTGCCGTCGGTGACGCCCAGCTCAGCAAGCGCGCTCGCCATGTCCATGCTGCCTCCAGATGACAGAGGTGTACTGAGAGGAAGGCTGGCTGATTACCCCGCAGAGGAGTTCCTCATGCTGTTCGGCGGCACCCTTCCCCCGGAGACCATCCCGCACACCACCGTCTTCCGGCAGCACGTCTACCACATGGTCGACGGCAACGTCGTCTGGCCGTCGGTGAACGGCCCCATCCCGGAGCGCTGGCCTGCACTGCCAGCGGGCGTGGCCGGGTTCTTCACCCTGTACCCGAACCCCGATGAGCTGCTCGCCGGGAAGCTGGACGAGAAACTGGAGGCCTACCTCGCCGGGGCACAGCCGGGCAGCATGATCACCGCCTACGCTGAGGCCGACGGGGAGCCGTCGGCGGGCGGCCAGTTCGCCCGGCTCGGGCTGACCGCGGCGAAGCTGCGGGATGTCCACGCGTACATGCAGGCCCTGTGCGCTAACGCGCATGTGCGGTACGGAGCGGTGGTTTGCGGGTTCGTCGCGCCGTCGCTGGCCTGGAGCGCTCCCGGGCTCGACTTCTACGGCCTGGACATCTACGAGCCGTGCCCGCCCGGCATCATGAACGCGCTGAACGAATGGCGGGAGAATGTCAGCGCCCTCCAGCCGGATCCGGTGTTGTGCATCGCCGAGACGAACACCAGCACCCCCGCCCGGCGCCCGTTCTGGTTCTCCGCCATCTTCGGCTGGCTGAAGGCCTACGAGCAGACGGGCGCCGGGGTGTCCGCGATGTGCACCTACTGGAACCCCGGCGGCCCCTTGTCCGGCCCCTGGCTCCCCGACGACGACGCCACCGTAGAAGTGCTGTCCTCGATCGCGCGGGCAGCCCCATAATGTCGCTAGCCGGATCGTGGCAGCTGCGGAAAAATCCGGCCAGCCGAAGCAACCCTTCCCCGCCCGCGTCGTCTCTCACTCGTGGACACACTGGACACCGGTACCTACGCGCGCGGCCGTCCTCCCGGCGGAACCCCCGGGGCCGACGCCGCGGCCGCCGTGACCGCGCTTTACGAGCAGCACGCGGTCAGCATGATCAGGATCGCGCTCATCATGCTCGGCGACCGCGCGGCAGCCGAAGATGTCGTCCAGGACGCGTTCTTCGGCCTGTACCGGCGCTGGGCCAGGCTCGAGGACCCGGACAGCGCGCTGACCTACGTGCGCTCGGCGGTGCTGAACGCCTGCCGTGACGCGCTCCGGCAGCGGACCAGGCGCGACCGGCGCGACCGCGCGGCGGCAACCGCCTGGCAGGCCCACCCGTCGGCCGAAGCGGTCGCCCTCATCAGCGAGGACCACCGGCGCATCCTGGCCGGAGTCAGGCTGCTGCCCGGCCGGCAGCGCGAGGCCCTGGTCTGCCGGTTCTTCCTCGGCTTGTCGGAAGACGAGACCGCCCGCGCCATGGGCATCAGCAAGGGCACCGTCAAGTCCGCCACGTCCCGCGCGGTCAGCGCGCTGCGCCGCCTGCTCAAGGAGGGGAAATGCTAGGCGATCACACGGACCTCGACGACTCGGCCCTGACCAGTGAGACGGCCGCCGCCATGCGCGAGCTCGCGAGCACCGTCACCGACGCCCCGCCCCTTCGCCTGTCGCCCCGCCTGCGCACCGCCCCGTCCCGCCGCCGCTGGGCCGCCTGGATCACTCCGCTCGCCGCCGCCGCGGCAGTCATCACGCTCGCCATCACGCTGGTGACGCTGAAAATTAGTCCGAACGGGCCCGTGGTTCCCGCGGCCAAGCCCGCTCCCGCCTCCGGCGGCGTGCCGACGTACTACGCGGAGCTGGTTCAGGAGCCCGGCAACCCGGACAACCCCGACCAGATCCAGGTGCGCCAGACCCTGACGGGCACGCTGATCGCCACGGTGAACCCGCCCGCCGGGACCACGTTCGCGGGCATCACCGGCACCGCCGACGACCGTACCTTCGTGGTGGACACCCAGCCCGGCGCCCTTCAGGGCCCGGACTCATCCCCGAACCAGCAGTCGGTCCAGCCCCGGACCTGGTACCTGCTGCGGCTCTCCCCCGGATCGGCGCGGCCCGCCTCCCTCACCCCGCTGAGGATCCCGCCGAGCCCCGCGGGCACCGCCGTGATGGGGATGGCGCTCTCCCCCGACGGCAGCAAGCTCGCCGCTGCCTTCGAGACTCCGGGGTGGGGAATCAGCCCGGCCGGATCGATGACGCTGCGGGTCTACTCGGTGCGGACCGGCGCCGTGGTGCGGTCGTGGACGGCGCCGTACGGCAAGGACCGGTACCTGTTTCCCCCCGCCGCGGGTTTCGCGGACGACAACCTGTCGCTGGCCTGGACCCGCGATGGCACGGCCCTGGCGTTCGGCGAGCTGACCCTCGCGCCTGGCCTGGTCAATGACGGCGCTCTCCCGCCGCCGCACGCCCTGACGCGAGTGGAGATCCTGGAGCTGCCCGCCGCCACGCCGTCCGGCCCGAACCTGCTGTCCGCCCCGGTCGCGTTCACCTTCCCGGGAGCGGCGCAGGACACCTCGGCTGACCTGTCGTGCGGGGAAGCGGCCACGACCGATCTCGTCTTCACCGCTGACGGCCAGTTGCTCTGCGGGGGCTCCGCCATGATCCGCGATCCTGGTTCGCTCAGCGGCAACTGCGCGTCCGGCCCGCCGTGGTACCGCTTCGGCCTGCTCGAGTACTCAACGTCCGGTGCGGCGCGCGCCCTGCGGCAGTACACGTCGAACTGCGAAGGCCAGGCGGCCCTGCTGCCCCTGTGGACCAGTCCGTCCGGCAGCACGCAGCTCGGCCTGCTAGGTCGGCAAGAGAGCGCCACGGAAAGCTCGTTGGCCTTCGGCATCGTCCGCGACGGCACGTTCACCGCGCTCCCCACGCCCGCGGCGCTCGACTCGCAGGAGGGCTTCCCGGTTCCCCTGTCTTACACCGCCTGGTAACAGCACCGACGTCGCCGGGTATCACTAGTGTTGTCGTGTGGTCACGCTGCGGGTTCCTTACCATCTCGACGAGTA
>Ga0335075_10015925_pt1 | contig 11253 bp, 9 predicted proteins | sample Lox_Sample_24_FD_206723 | JGI IMG/M metagenome (GOLD analysis project Ga0335075, IMG submission 206723) | Soil microbial communities from Loxahatchee National Wildlife Refuge, Florida, United States - Lox_Sample_2.4 | ecosystem: Environmental > Terrestrial > Soil > Wetlands | place: USA: Florida... | reverse complement strand
CGATGGGCTTTTCCAGCTCGTAGATTGTCATCATCCTCAAAGCGGCATGACTGATCTCGGCTGATTCAAGGACGGCGTTCGGAAGCAACGTCGCCCCAAAGGCTTCCTCCATCACCTTGAGAACCATACTCTGCGCGGGGTCATTCACATCATGCCGCGAGCAAATGATCCGAACAAAATCGTAGTTCGTCTCGAAGCCTGCTTCGCGTAGCTGAGCCAACACCTGGCTCATCATGGAAAGAAACTGCACCGTTGAGCAAAAGTCCGGTGTTGTGGCAGCGAGCGGAACAAGTATCGAGGTGGCAGCTTGCATGACCGCCAGACTGATGGTGCCGAGGGCAGGGGGCGGATCAAGAATGATGACGTCGTAGTTTTCCGCCGTTTTCCGGAGGCCCTCGCGGAGCTTTCTAAACCTAGCGGAGATGACGCTCTCGCCTGTGGCACCGGCGGCCGCTAGTTCGTATTCGACATCGAAAAGCTGGAGGCAACTGGGAATCAGATCCACGTTTGGCCACGGCGTATTGTGGATTGCATACTCCAGATCGTCTTGCGTCGCTTCCAGGGCGAGGTACGGATACAAGGTTGCGTCCTGCGGAATTTGAAAATGCGGGTTGAACCCGAACAATGTCGTCGTCGTCGCCTGGCTATCGCAGTCGACCACGAGGACCCGATAGCCCTGGATCGCTAGGTAATGGGCCAGGTGGGTGGTGATCGTGGACTTCCCGACGCCGCCCTTGAAGTTTTGGACCGCAATGATCGCCGGCTGGTCTTTCGGCCCGCGGCGAGGCGAAGCCTCCAGTACCTCTCTCATGTGGAGGATGTTTTCGATCGTGTAGCCGATGCGTCGTCCGGTTTCTCCCTCAGGAGGAGGGGCGAGACGCCCATCTTCCTCGGCCAACCTGATTCGATTCGGAGAGCAACCCAGCAGATGAGAGGCCTCCATGATCCCGAACTTGATGTCCAGCGCCTTCCTGCGGTCGGGAAGGAAGGCGAGCTTGCGCAGCCGCTCGACCATCCGTTCGCCGGAGTTGGCGAGCTGTGCGATCTGAGCGACTTCGGCGCCGGGTTCAGCCATAGAACTCTCAAAAAAGGTTAAGTGTAGCTGTTAAGCCGTTGGAGTCGGCCGGATTGAACACGATTTGGCAAAACAATGCAAGAAGATGTGCAATCCCGGTCCTCGGCACGGAAAAGAGCGCAGCCGAGCACCATTCCCTCCTGCCGCATCCCGCGCGAGTCGGTCCAACACCGTTTGAGTTCATTTTCCCTGGGATGGATGCCTCCACGCATCCGGAAGCCCGTCAAAGTTTGCAGCCTCGCCCCGAAAACCTGACGGGCGGAAAGTCAGAATGCCTGTCCCCAGGGTTGTCGGCATAGTTCGAACGCCCTGCCAGTCGGAGCATTGGGGCAAAGTCGCGCTGGTCTGCTCAGCCGCGCTGGCGCTAGGCATTGGCGGCGGCTCACTGGCCGCTCAGACCGATATTCGCGCAGGGTCGCACCGACGCCGCCGCGCCGCACGCAAGGGGTCACCTTCTCCCCGGCAACCGGTAGGCGAGCCAGACAGCGATGGGACCTCGGGTGGAAGGGGCAGACAACGAGGTGTTGGTCCGGACTGTACCGTCCAAACCCTAGACAAAACCGGACGAGGTCTCGCTCCTACGGGCACACAATGTTTGCCAAGCGTCGCCCCATGAAGACTTGTCGGCAACCAATAGCCCCACCACGTCGCCCGATGCGCGGCCAGCGGCGTCGGGCAGAAGCAAATGGGGCCCTAGCCCGACTGGCTACTCCTACGCGTGAACTCTCGGTCACCGCCTCACTCGTCGAGCCCCTGACAACTTACGGGTTGCGTGCAGTCGTAGTCGGTTCGGTCGCGATTCGCGGTCTCGAGATACACCTAACCTCGGCGAGGCGCAGTTAGCGCGGTGGTCGCGATCCTCGACCCCCTTTCCCGCATTCACGTCCCTGCCGAGCGCGAGTCCGGAACCTGCAAGGCACCGCGACGCGCTGCCCCCCGGCCCGCTAAGCTAATTCGCCTGCTAGGCGTTTCGTTGAACCGGGGCACGCTACGGCGGAGGCCTGGGCCACGAAGATCGCGGAACACAACGCAGAGTTCCGCAATAGGCGTCGGACGGACGCGTTGCTTGCGCGCCGAACCCCGGCCGACTTCACAACTGTTCCTTGCAGGGGAATCGTTCGGAGCCTCCGCGGGAGTTTCACGCGTGAAACTATCGACCACCTGTCCGCCCAGCCCCGAGTTTCACGCGTGAAACTCGCCGACGTAGTTCCAGCAGACCCACGTCGCCTGGTGAAGAAGCCAGTGAACTCGGACAGCAGACATATACGCGGCTTGGCCCCTTCAACTGGCTCTTCGCCTGTAACCCGCGCTGCGCGTGGGCTCAGTTGGCAGCGCCCCAACCTTGACTCACCCAATCCGCGCACGCCAACTGTGTTCTAAGCCTTTGTGCAAACGGGGGATTTTTGCCACGCGACGAGCTCCGGAAACCTGAGCCTGACGGGCTCCGCAAGGTGCGGTTCCGCGAGGCTGCGCGCGAGATTGTCGCCAAAGACCGCTACGACCGAAAACACGGCATGCCGGTCGACACCGCGGGGGCCATCGCGCGCGCCCTAGAGCGCGCCTACCGGCAAGGCTTCCTGGACGCTCAGGGCGGGTCGCCCGGCCCAATGGAAAACGAAGAGCATCCCGGGAATGAGATCGAGTGGGCCCTGATTCCGCCGCGTCCGCGCGCGGCCTTCTGGACGATCTGTCTGTTTACAATCGGCAAGGGTGAACGAAGGGCAGGGGAGGGGCATCTCCTGCCGGCAATCACCGAGCGGGGGACGCCGGGATGGAAGCTCACCTTGTCGGCCGGAGATTTTCGGGACAGGCCGTTCGGGGAAAAGACCCTTGCACCCTTGGTTCGCCTGGGGCTCCTGGAGCTGGCAAATCAGCCGTCCGAGCGCCTGATCGTCTCCGAGCGCGGAACCGCAACCTGGCTGCGCTTTCTCGAGCGCGGCGGCGACCACCCGGATGACCTGACCCAGATTTGAGGGCGACTCAGCCCTTGTAACGAGCGAAGGAACCAAGAAGGCGCGAGCGCAATGCACCGGCGAGACTGGACTCACTCCGGATCACAGCACGTCCTTGAGCGGGTGCCCCTCGAACAGATCGCCGAACTCGAGGTACTCTCCGAGCACGTCGAAACTCTTGTGGCGCCCGAGCCGCTTGAGCCTGGCGGGATGCTCGCCACGATCCATGCCGGTGGTGAGGGCACCGCGCTTCAGCGAGTGCCCGCCAAAATCCCGCCCCTTGAATCCGGCCGCGCCGGCGCGCTCCTTGACGATGGCGGCGACCGCCCAGGGCGTGATCGGCTGCGAGCCGAGGCGGGGCAGGGGAGGGGGCTCCCCTGGTGGGGCCTTCTTTGGCAGCCAGATGCGCCGGAACACCGGCCCGGTGGTGATGGTTGCAGCCTCCAGCCAGGCGGTCAGGGCGCGCACCGGACAGAGCTCGGTGTGGCCATAGGGCAGGGGAACGATCACCGCGTCGGCCTGCGAGCCCTTGGTCTGCGGCAGGGTCAGGCGGAGCCCGCGCTCGGTCTGCTCCAGCTGCTCGACCCGGATCGCCGCAAGCTCGGAGCGCCGCAGCGCCCCCGCGAATCCGACCAACAGCAACGCGCGGTCGCGCAGGCCGCGCAAATCGCCCGGGATCGGCGCGAGGATCTGGCGCAGGATGCCAGCGGTGGCGGCGACTTTCTTCTTCGGGGTGTAACCCGTGCGGGCGGCCTGGCGGCTGATGCCGGCCAGGGTTTCGGAGACGGCGACGTCGTCGGTCGGCACCGGGCAGCCGGCAGCGCGGTGCAGATAGCGGATCGCGGCGCGGCGCAGTTTCAGGGTCTCGGGCGTCAGACCACGGCCGCGCTCGGATGCGAGGAAGGCGGCCACGTCAGCGCCGGTGCCGGGCAGGGGAGGGAGGTTTCTACTCCGGCACCAGGTGCACCAGGCCCGCACCGCGGCACGGTAGGCCCGCCGCGTGTTCTCCGCCTTGGCCATGCGGGCGTAGGCCTCGGCAGCCTCGCGCTCGGCGGCCAGTGAGCCGTCCAGGACCGGCGTCTCGGCTTCGACCATCTCGTCGAACCAGGTGGCGACGGCGGCGGCATCGGCGCCGAGTGGCACCGGCAACTCGACGATGAGCGCCCGGGACGTCTCTTCTCCCGGCAGTCCCGGCTCGTCGACGGCGATGTCCGCGCTCAATTTTCCGGTCCTTGTACCATAAGCAGAGCCAGCGGCAGGGCAGGGGGTGATGCGCGCGTCAGGCCCGGCCGGCCTCGGGCCGGTCGAACAGGCGGGGCCGCCAGTCGGCCACCAGCTGCTCGAATTGGGGCCCGTAGCCATAGGCGGTCGGGTATTCGTGGCGGATCGAGATCAGCCGGGCAACGGTGAGAATGTCGTCGGCGATGGCGCGGTCGACCATCCAGAGATCGGTGAGATCGAAGCTGCCGCAGTCGCCGGCATTCCACAGAGCGAGCAGGAAATTCGCCACCCGGCGGGACTGGCCGGTATCGCTCTGGGCGATGATCACCAGGCGGTCGAGGGCGGCGATCGCGTCATCGTCGTCAAAAACCGGCATGAAACGGACTCCGGGGCAGAGATTTTGGCGGCCGCAGCGGCCCTGGACGGTAGCTTTGCACGCGTTTCGGGCTTTGGCAAGCTACCTTCGACAACCCAAATTATCGGATGTAGCAAAAGGGCAGGGGCCGCCGGGAAAATAAAACCCTTATTTGACGGGTCGGCCATATAGCCGTAAATGGTCGCGTATCCTATTGATATCCGGAGTACCGGTCCTGACGCCGCAGCCCGCCCCTCGCAACGCTGATCCCCCGCCCGTCGGGCGTCCGCTCTGATGGCCGCCGACGGTTTTAGCGACGCGCCGCTGGACCGGCTGACCCGCACCGAGGCAATGGACCCTATGCTGCTGGCCGGCGCCCTCGCCGGCGCGGCCGCCGCCATCGCCCGGCTCGACCAGGCGCTCGCCGGTCATCCCTTGGCGCAGGCGTTTCTCTACCGCGCCCGGCTCGAGTCGGTTCGCCAACAAGCGGCGGTCGACGGCCAACTTATCGACCCCTGGCACCTCGCGGCCACGATCGAGGGCTTGCGCCTGCGCATGGACCCCTATCTACGCATCATCGACCGCGGCGCTGTCTTGGACCGCGCCCGCGCGGCGCTTACGCTGCACCAATGGGTCGTCGAACCGGATTTTGACCAGGAGGGCGAGGTCCAGCGCGCCGAGGCGATGCTGGCGATGCAGCCGGCGTCGCTGCCGCCGCTGATCGCCGCGGCGCGGGGCTTTCGGCAGTGGATCGATGCCGGCGAAGCCCGCGCGCCCATGCGGTCGGCGATGATTCGCTTCTGGCGCAAGAGGCACCTTCTCCGGCTGCCCGTCCCGCTGACCGGCGCGGCGGCGCTGCGCCCCGGCCAACCCTGGGACGCGGACGACTGGCTGCCGGCGTTCCTCGGCGCCATCGAGCGCGAGGCGACCAAGGCCCTGGACCTGCTTTATGCGCTCGAGCGGGCCTGGTTCGACGCACGGCGGGCCATCGCCGGGCGGCGCAAGGATTCGCATGATGCGGCGGCGGTCGATGTGCTGGCCGCGGCGCCGGTGCTCTCCGCGACCACGCTCGCGCGCATCCTCGGCATCGCGGTGAAGAACGCGATCCGCATCCTCGATGCACTGGTGAAGGCCGAGATCGCCATCGAGGTCGCGCATCGCGCGAAGCGGCGGCTGTTCGCGCTGCAGGGCCTCGACCCGCTGCGGCACGTGGTCCAGCCGCCCTACCGCCCTGACGCAAACCGCGGCCGCGGCCGGCCGCGCCGCGAGATCGAAGAGGACGTGCCCGACGAGCTACCGCCGCTCGCCTCGCCGCCACTGACCCCGATCGAGCGCAAGACCTTCGACTACGCCGCCCTTGAGGAAGCGATGGCACATCTCGACGCCGTGGTTCGATCGTCCCGGATCGCCTTGCGGTCACTCGCCGAAGGCAGGACGAGCACTCGGGCAGAGCCAGCGGCAGACAGTGCCGAAGCGGCACCGAACTGCTAACGTCAACGCATGACCGAAACACGCCCGACACCACACACTGATCCGGAGGGGAGCGCGGCGTGAACGACGTCCCCCCCGCTCTCAGTACACCGCCTGCCGGCTATACCGATTGGCTGGCCGAACTGAAGGCGCGTATCCATGCCGCACAGCAGCGCGCCGCGCTCGCCGTCAACCGCGAACTCGTGCTGCTTTACTGGCAGATCGGCCGCGACATCCTCGGCCGACAAGCCGAACAGGGCTGGGGCGCCAAGGTCATCGACCGCCTGGCGGCGGACCTGCGTACGGCCTTCCCGGACATGAAGGGGTTTTCGCCGCGCAACCTGAAGTATATGCGCGCTTTTGCCGAGGCGTGGCCGGACGAGTCATTCGTGCAAGGGGTGCTTGCACAATTGCCCTGGTATCATCAGCTGGCCCTGCTGGACAAATTGCCCGGCCCCGAAACCAGGAGATGGTACGCCGCCCAGGCCATCGAACACAACTGGTCGCGCAATGTGCTGGTGATGCAGATCGAAAGCCGCCTGCTGGAGCGTAGCGGCATAGCCGTCACCAATTTTCCGGCCACACTGCCCGCGCCACACTCCGACCTGGCACGCGAATCCCTGAAAGACCCGTACCGTTTCGATTTTCTCGGCCTGACTGACGAAGCGCAGGAGCGCGAAATTGAGCACGCGCTGGTCAGGCATGTGACCGAATTTCTGCTGGAACTCGGCGCGGGCTTTGCCTTTGTCGGACGGCAGGTTCTGCTGGATGTGGGCGGCGAGGAGTTCTTCATCGACTTGCTGTTCTACCACCTCAAACTCCGCTGCTACGTCGTGGTTGAATTGAAGGCGGGCAAGTTCAAGCCGGAGCATCTGGGGCAACTGGGCTTTTACCTCACGGCGGTCGATCGCCAGGTCAGGAACGAGCATGACAATCCGACCATCGGTCTGCTGCTGTGTAAGAGCAGGAACAAAGTGGTGGCCGAATACGCACTGGGCGACAAATCACAGCCCATGGGCGTCGTCGAATACAAGCTGGCACAATCCCTGCCGGCCGAGCTGCAGACCAGCCTGCCTAGCATCGAGCAGATCGAGCGCGAACTGGCGGCAATGGATGATGAAGGGAACCATAGAGCATGAGTGGCGATCCCGAGGCGATGATCTTCCTTTGGCGCAAATGTCATCGGTTCCGCCGGCCGGCGGCTTGCCGCCAGGCGCCGGCAGTTTTGGCGCGACGCTGCGCGTGCTGAATGGGGCGGCGCATGGCGTGGATGTTTCAGCGGACGCGGCTGCCGCAGCCTTGGACGCGGGCACGCGGCTCCTCGACACGCTCCGGCGGCGATTGGAGGAGCCATGAGCGACAACGGTGGGCCGAGCGGCACCACGGTCTGCGAGGCGTGCGGCACGGCCGTCCCGGCCTACGATGTCGTGAGCTATGGCTCGATCGAGCGAGGCTACCGCGCGCTTTGCACACGCTGCTTCAACGCCGAGGTCGCCCGTGCTTTGGGGCTGGAGCACTTCGAGCACGTCCGGCTCGAACCGGTGGTGATGACGGACTGCGCCGGGGAGCAGCATGAATTCCATTTCCGGGCCAGGCTGCTCGGGGAGCTGATGGTAATCGAGGCTTTCGAACTCGAGGCCGGTGTACCGCGTGGCTACCAATTCGAAATCGTGGGCGAACCGGACGGCGAACCATTGGCGCTGCTCGGCAGCCTGATCGAGCGGATGCGCCGCAGCCTGTCCGTCCGGTATCTCGAAAGCGGCGAGGACGGCGCCCGTATCGCGGATCAGACGGTCTGTGGCCGGATCGAATGGGACGAGTCCGGAGACGGCCGGACGCCTCTGCTCGTCATCGACGGTCGTGAGGTATCGTGGGTCGAGTTCGGGCACATGCTGATGAGTTTCGAGGGGTGGCAGTTTCGGCTGGCAATCCGCGATCGGAGCGAGGACGTGTAGGGCCGGAAGGGGCCTACCTGCGATCATGAGTTTGAATTTTCCGAATCGCACGATGTGTTATCGAGTCGATCCGCCAGCGCGGCCGGACAATCGGGCGCAGGGCATCACGCTGCTACGCGACGTGGTGCATCCACCCGGCCGGAGCCGATCCTCGGCCGCGGGCGGTGTCGTTCGCCCCGAAACGATCGCCGGAGATCGTGTACTCTAGGTCACGAGGTGTTGGCCGCATGGCGGGTAGTCGCAAGATGCTCCGCCAATGCTTCAACACTGACCACGGTGACGCCGTACGCTTGCTCCAACCAGGCACGATGGCTGTGGTGAAGAATCGACCTGTCCCCCAGGTCTCCTCCGCCGTCAGCTGTGCAAAATAGATCGTGGCCATTGTCGTGATGCCGAAATCGAGGCTCTGCTTCAATCTCGGTGCAAATCTTATCCCTGCAACGGGAGCATCCGAGCGCGAAGCAGGTCGACGCCGGCGCGGCCATACATGGCGCGCTTGAGCGTCTTCAATCTGTTGATCTGACCCTCCGTCTGCCCATTGCTCCAGGGTTCGAGGACGGCATTGCGAACCGCCTCGATGTCCTGCCGCAATGTCCTGACAAAGCGTCGCATGCCATAGATGCCACTTGCGCGGGCGTCGTTCAGCGAGGTATCCAGCCGCTCCACCGTACCGCCGCGAAGTAGGCCCCGAAAGCGCATGGCCAACGCGCGCATCGTTGTGAAATCCGCCGACGCCGCCTTGAGCGCGTCGACGTTGACGATCTGCCGAGCCGTCATCTGGCCACGAGGCTTCACGCAGAGTGCCGCTGCGGTCAGTGGCGAGATCTGACGGCCCGTCATCGGGTCCAGCGTCCGCACCGGCGGCGGCGCGTGGGCTTCCTGGTCCAAGGCAGACGACTCGCTCGCATTCCCCGAGGGTGAGCTGTTGCGCCACGGCGCCAAGAAGCGAGCCAGGTGACTGTACGAGCCGGTGTAGCCGCGATGACGGATGTCAGAAAACAGATGCCGGACTTTGGTCGTCCCTTCGGCCCAACTGCGTGCCAGGAAAGCCCCGAAATAGGCCGGCGTGCAAGGTTTCGGTGCCATGGCACTCGGCTCCGGCAGGTCGATGCGACGCACCCAACGATAGACGCGCCGGGGACCGAGACCCAGCTTCCGCGCTATCTCCGTAACCGCATGGCCGGCGTCGTATAGGCCTCTGATCTGATCGAACATGGCCTGACGGGCGGCATCGCGACCGCGGCGCAGAAGGCGATCCTGCGTCGCGACCTCCGCGCAACCGTCTGACAGTTCGATCACCATTTGCTCCGGCGTGTCGGGATCATCTTCGACCTGGAGTGAAGATTCTCGGATCGGCGCCTCGAAGCGGCCCAGCTGCCGTTCAATGGCCTCCCGCAGGTTCTTCAGCAGATGAAAGCGATCCGCGATCTGCCGCGCCTGAGGCGCGCCCTCACGTGCGGCATCCGCATAGAGACCCGCGCGATCACGGCTGACAACTTCGATTTCCGGATGCCTCTTGAGCCAGTCAGCCGTGGTAGCGGCCGAGCGATCCGCCAGCAGCTCCACCACCTGACGACGCTCCAAATCGACGATGACCGTCCCGAAAGTCGTGCCCTTCCGCCAGGCCCATTCATCGACGCCCACGATACGGACCACGGCCCGGTTGGTCTGGGCTGCAACGCCTTTCTTCACACTCCGCAGGATCGTGGTATCGCTGACTGGCATGCCGAGACTGGCCATCAGTCGTTCCGCGGGCCGCCCACCCGCGCCGTGGCCAAACAGCTTGACGATTCCGGCCAACCGGGTCGTCCGGCGGGAGAACGGGGTTGCAAGCCTCGGAAGCCGCTCGGCAAAAATCCGGCGGTCGCACTGCTGGTTCCTGCATCGCCAGCGGGTCGACTGTGCCTGGATAATCACCGGCTTACCCTGAGCAGACAGATCCCGCAGCATCCGTATATAGGAACTGTGACGTGAACTCGATTGCGTGCCACAGACAGGACAACAGGCATGGCCCTGTTCGGCATCACGGCCATCGACCGAGACGATCCAGGCAGCCTCCCCAGGTTCAACGGCGGTGACGTTCAGATCCGGCGCTGGCGCCCAGGATGTCAACGTTTTCATCCCGCTTGATGTCGCCTATCGACAATCGACGCAAGCCCACCAACTTGCACCGAGATTGAAGCAGAGCCGCTCGACACCGGAACTAGACCGGCTCCGGGCACACCTGTCCGCTCTGATGACGTACCGGGTGAGCGCCGATCTACTGGAGCACATGTTTCCGGTCGACGCCGGCATCGACCCCAGAACCTTGCGCCGCCACACCCTCAAGGCTGGCGCGGCGCTGGCCGGCCGTGCCGCGGTCAAGCCTCCGGCAGCGGCGCCGGCGATCACGGTCACCGTGGATTCCACCTTCATAAGGAGCCGCGAGGACGGAGAAAGTCGGTTTGAGGTGCGAGTTGGCAATGTCGGAACGAAAGCCGGCGGCCGTCAGGTTTTCGGCTGCGTCGCGAAAGCCGGGACAGACATCGAAGGGCTGATAAGGAAGAACCTCGATGCGGTTGGCGGCACCAGCGACACCGCGCTGACGGCCTTCACCGATGGTTGTCCTGGACTCCGGGGTATTCTCGCCGATGCTGGCGTTCTGGAACCGCCGATTCTTGACTGGTTCCATATCGCGATGAGACTTCAACATCTCAAACAAATCGGCGATGGCGCTGGCGGCGGGTGATCCGGCGCGCGCAGCCGCGAAGGCGGTGATTGTAACCGAGGTCGAGCGATTGCGCTGGCGGATCTGGAATCGAAAAGCGAATAACGCGAGGAAGAGCATCGAACGTACCCGCGCAGTGATGCATCATTTCCGGGGTGATCGGGACAGCCGGAAATCGATCGCGCCGTCGCGAAAGCTTTGGACGGCCCTGCGGGCGCTGAACAGGTATCTGATCGGCCAGAGCGCGTGGCTGGTCAATTACGCCGAACGCCACCGCGCCAGGTTGAGGGTCGGGACCGCGATCACAGAAGGGACAGCCAATTTCCTGGTGAACCGCCGGATGAACAAAAATCAGCAAATGCGCTGGTCACGGCGCGGCGCCGACCTACTGCTTCAGGTTCGGTGCGCGGTCTATAATGGTACGCTCGGTTCCGAATTCGGACAGAAATTCCATCCAACCAACGACCCATGCCCGCCAACCGCTGTTGCCGCCTGACCCCCAGTTTTGCACCAGTCCC
>Ga0335075_10015921_pt1 | contig 11256 bp, 8 predicted proteins | sample Lox_Sample_24_FD_206723 | JGI IMG/M metagenome (GOLD analysis project Ga0335075, IMG submission 206723) | Soil microbial communities from Loxahatchee National Wildlife Refuge, Florida, United States - Lox_Sample_2.4 | ecosystem: Environmental > Terrestrial > Soil > Wetlands | place: USA: Florida... | reverse complement strand
ATTAATCGTTCTCGCCTTTGCCGGCGATTCAACAATCACAAGAGACTTCGCCATAAAACCATTTGCCTTTGATGCTCAGTCAGCGACCCGCGTTTCAGGGGTCCACTCCTCCTCCGCCGCCCCGCCATTGCCATTGGATGCTTGCTCGCAACGGGAATATTCAGCGATCACAGTATCATATGCCGGGCAAAGGTCTTGCACTACAGCTTACGAACGAAATTCATACCTGGCAACTGTTTGATCAGCCCGTTCATTTCCAGGGCTAACAGCGCTGCAAGCACACGACCTTGCGGAAGCGATACGGCGTTGCAAACAGAATCCACATACAACGCCTCATCCGCCCGCAGACTCTCGTAAACTATCTTCTCATCTCCGCCGAGCTCCATTGTTAACGGCAGCACGGCCCCGGGAGTGGCCGACGCTGCAGTATCCGATGCCCCAGCAGGCGTCAACAGTTGCATTCGGACGGCCGCCGGTAACTCCTCAACAACGTCCAACCATTGGTCTACAAGCTTTGCACCTTGTTTGATCAGAAGGTTGGGACCAAAACTCTGAGCCGAGGTGATATTCCCGGGCACAGCGAAAACCTCGCGGTTCTGCTCGAGCGCCAATCGCGCCGTGATCAAGGAGCCGCTATACTCCGCAGCCTCCACGATAACAGTTCCAAGCGACAATCCGCTGATCACGCGATTGCGAATCGGAAAGTTCTCTGGCGCCGGATGCGTCCCCAACGGAAACTCGGAGATGATCGCGCCGCTCTCAATGATCGCTTCCGAAAGGCGTTTGTTCTCGCGCGGATAAATCACATCAACGCCCGATCCAAGCACAGCGATCGTTTTCCCTCGCGCTTCGAGCGCGCCGCGGTGCGAAGCCGAATCAATGCCGCGCGCCATGCCGCTAACCACCACAAGCCCGCGCGGCGCCAGATCTCCCGCCAAACGGTGCGCCACCGAGCTTCCGTACGCCGAGGGACGGCGACTGCCTACGATGGCGATGGCGTGCTTTGACAGGAGGGAGTTGTCACCTTTGATATAGATCGCAAGAGGAGGATCCGATATCTGCTTCAATAACGGAGGATAGGCTTCAGACGAGAGTGAGAAGACTTGGCAGTCCAGCTTACGCGCTCCATCCAGTTCTCGCTCGGCTGCAGCCAATCCCTCGTGCGCGCGTATTGCCCGTGCAACTCGCGAAGACAGCCCGCACGCCTCGAGATCGCTCAGCGAAGCACTGTAAACGGCAGCAGGTGATGCAAAGCGCTTTACCAAGCTGAGAGCCCCGCGGGCGCCAAGTCCATCGACACGCCCCAGACCTACCCAGTAAATCGCGTCGTTACAGTCCAATTCGGATGCCAGGCGCTCCTTCACACTTTCCATACCTGTTTTGGCCAACCGCTCGGCTCACGGCACTGACATGGCGATACCGGCATCTCGCCTCGTGGCGAACGAGCCGAAAGAAACTCCAGCCCTATTATTAACTAAAAGTTCAATCTTTGTCTCTTTTTTCGAGCGGTCAGCCCGCGTGGAAGGTGGAACAGCGAAGCACGGCTAAAATCATCTTCAAGGTTCAACTTGCTGTAAAGAAGCTGTTTATAGGAATCTCGAACGCACTTTGCGCCGGACCTCATTTCCGGACCTATCCGTAAGCCACAATCCAATTTCCGCCGATGCCAGGAATAGCTGATTAAACATCGAGCGTGTAAGCCGCAGAAAGCCGTCCAGCAGCTTCACGCCTGTCCAGACCAGCAAGCGCTCTCCGGACCGTGCCGGCTCCGTCCAACGGAATCGCGGCTGATAACGAAGCCCTTCCGTAGCATAGGCTGTGAGCACGAGCCCCGTGTAGAGCAATAGCAGGGCTCCAACCAGCACCTTCACTGAATCCCTAACCACAGTCTGAAAAATGGCCGTCATAACCGCCTCCCTCAGGGAACGGTAACTGGTTTTTAGATGCGCTTTGGACTAGCGGAGATTTATTATGCCACATGTTGCTCACATAGTTAAGTGCCACCCAACTCGTGATAGGCCACGGCAAGGTCCTGCAAATGGAGCAGGCGCTTGCTTCCGCTTTCCAACCGGCATGTCGCCTCCGCCATAGCGCGCCGGCGAACGGGCGCGCCCAAAGCGGCGGCAAGCCAGGCAAGCCGCCGCACTCCAAACCGCTCTCGCCATGCCGCGAATCATACACTTCCAAGACTTTGACGTGACCGTGCAACTAGTGAATCCAGTTATGATCTTTTGACGACCTATGCGGCACGATTACACGCTGCACGCAAGATCCCCCTCCTAAATACTCACTTCGTCGCGAGTATCTGGTCCAGCCTGTCCGGTGTGCCCTCCACGCGTGATAGCTTTGGATACCTGAGACCTCGGTGATAGTCAACTTCAAGGCTCTGAAACTGATTACCCCGCTTGACCAGCAACTTGATAGGAGACGCATTCTTTTCCGCATCCCGAATAGCGTCGCGAAGCACGGCCACGGTGAATGCCTTCCCATTAACAGCCGCAATGTGCATGTCGGGCGTCACTCCTGCTTTGAACGCCGGGCTATCCCACCAGACGTTTCCGAGGTCGCCATTAGCTTTAACCGTGAATCCGAGTGAGGTAGCAAAGTTAACGTACGAGTCGGGCCTGTAGCTGTGTTTAAGCCAGTCCGGAGGAGTATCGCTATACGTCAACCGGTAACCTCCGCGGGTGATGCCGTCTTCCGGAGTGCGGGGATCTAACCCGTATACACGCGCACGCAGAAAGCTTGCCCAATCGTAAGGTTGAACTGCATTGAGAGCCGCCACCAAGTCCTTGAAAGTGTAAGTGCGAGTGATCATGCTACCATCGTCAACTCCAAAAAAGAGCCGAGCGAAATCATCGAGCGACCTCTTGCCGCCGCTCAATTCCCGGATCTTCGTGTCGGCGTCGAGCCAGATCAAAAGCCCTTCCATGTAGTAGTCCTCGTCTCGCACCCAACTGACCCAAGGCGCGGGGCGCCGCTCAGAAATCACGGGCTGATCTGTGGTGTCAATCAGCGGCCGCCAGGACTTGCCCGGGCTGACATCGAAATTGGCGGCAATCATAGCGATTAAGTCCCGAGTCTGCGCCGCAGTTCGCAGCCCGGAACGCGCCGTGAGCACATATCCAAAGTACTGCGTCAGTCCCTCATAAACCCAGAGCAGGTCGCCTTGCATGGGGACATTGAAGTTCGGAGTCCACAGATCTGCCGGCCTGCGGAATTTGCCATTCCACGAATGGGAGTATTCGTGGGCTAGCAGGTCGCGGTCAAAAACGCCAGCAGCCCAGTTGGTGAAGTAATTTGCGCTGGTGCCATCTTCGCTCGATTGATGGTGTTCCAGGCCCGTCCCCCCAACGGTATCGCTTATCGAGAATAGGAAATCATAGTGGCGGTAGTGGTGGGAATCAAAAAGCCTTTTCGCCTGTACCGCTAGATTCCGATGCAGCTTGAGCTCCTCCGGCGTAATCGCCAGGTCCTTCGGCGAATCAGCGAAGACGTCAAGGAAAACTCGGTTGCCAGGGTCTGTCGAGAGGTCCTCACGCCTGAAGTTGACGCCTGCGTAAAGGGGGGAATCAACCAATGTATTAAGAGGGGTGTCTTTGAACTGAACTCGACCACCCTGTTGGGCGCTGACCTCCAGCGCTGTAGCAAAGTGCCAACCTTGCGGAAGTCGGATGCTCGGCGCAAAGCTGATGTCCCGCGAGAAGTGGCCCGCCGGATAGAGCAGGACCTTGTTCCACGCGAGATCGAGAATATTCGAGGAGAAGCAGATGCGCCCCTCGTCCGGTCGAATCGGAGCCAGGTATTGGAAATGAAGATCGAGACTCCGAACTCCCGCTGGTATCTTGATGTGGAAGGCGTATACGTTCACGCGATCACGCACCCAGGGAATCCGATTACCATTGGCGGTTACGTTAAGAGCAGTAAACTCCGCAATCGGCCCAGTCGGAGAGTGGGTGCCAGGAATCCACTCAGGATAGAGCAGCGCCAACTCGCCCTGCCGAACCGGAATTACCTCGTGGACATCGATTACCCGATGTGTGACGTCGTCCACGTTCACAGCCAGGCGGATTGTGCCCGGGTAAGGCTCATCGACCGGCGCCTCGATCGGTCGCGGCAGCGGAGCGGGCTCGGGTCCGGCAGCGCGTTGTGAATAGCCAGCCGACGTGGACGCTAAAACGAAACTCGCGAACAGGATGGCGGCGCGCGCCCGCGCCGAAAGCATCAGTCCCACGCGATGAGAAACGATTTCATTGCCGTCCGTAATCACCATGCGATGCCTCCCCACAGAATGTTCTCTTGAGACCTGCAAACGGGTCTTTTGACGCAGGGATTATGTCATTGGCTATGCCCGCAATTCAAGGGCGCTCGGACTACCTCCTCGCTGGCCGAAGGAACGGCTAATACGCTGGCAACGCCAACCCTCCTTGCACTTTCTCGCATAGACAAATGGTGATATCTTGTACTGTCTGGGCGGGAGCCAGACACAACCGAGCCTTTCTGCACTTTTTTTTGAGACCGAAGTATCCTCTCCGACGCGAAGGAGTTCCGATGAAAAATAGAGACGAAGATGCGCCTCATCGTGGTCACGGCCCGGACGGCGTCAGTCGCCGTGACTTTTTGAGAGGGGCCGGAGTAGCAGTTTCAGGCAGTGTCATTATGAGCGAGGCGGCAGTTCTGCCTGCAGCCGCCGAAGGCTCTACGCAAATTCTGGGACCCGGCGAAACACAGGTTACATTGAGGATTAATGGTCAAACCAGACAACTAAATATTGAACCTCGTGTGACGCTCTTGGATGCGCTTCGCAACCGGCTGAATATCACAGGGTCGAAGCGGGTGTGTGACCGGGCGACCTGTGGAGCCTGTACCATGCTGCTCGACGACCGCCCTGTGTACAGTTGCACGGTTCTGGCGATCGAGGCTCAAGGGCATGAAGTCACGACCATTGAGCGCTTTTCGGAAGGCGGAAAACTGCACCCAGTGATGAGCGCATTCGTGGAGAACGACGCTCAGCAGTGTGGCTTTTGCACGCCGGGCTTTGTGATGGCTTGCATCGCCTTCCTGAAGGCGAACCCGAATCCAACTCGGGAGGAAATCGAAAAGGGCTTAGGGGGCAACCTGTGCCGGTGCGGCACTTACTGGGGCATTCGGCAAGCAGTGCTGGATGCGGCAAGAGTAATGATGGCCGAGAAGGGAGTCGAAGTCCATGCCTAGTTGCAAATATGACTGGCCGCCGGCCGCTGAAAGACATTTGATCGGGAAAAGCATATCTCGCATTGACGGACCTGCGAAATCAAGCGGACGCGCGAAATACACGCTGGACATCAACTTACCGAACATGCTCTTCGCGCGATGCCTTTGCTCTCCCTACGCGCACGCTAAGATCACGGCTCTCGACGCATCTGGAGCGAAGAATATGCCGGGAGTCAAGGCAGTTCACATATTCCAAGACGTCGGTTCGGAGGTGCAGTGGGCTGGCGATCAGATCGTGGAAGTCGCTGCTGTCACTGAGGAACAGGCCGAAGACGCGGCTCGCTCTATCAAGATCGAATACCAACAGCTTCCGTTCCTTGTGAATGAAGATGATCTGAACCAGGACAAGGCCGCCGGTCGCACTCAGGCAGCAGCAGAGGAAAAAGTGGGCGACCCAGACAAAGCCTTTGCCGATTCCGATACCGTTATCCACGAGGGCTACTATGGAATTCCGGTCATCAGTCACTGCTGCCTCGAACCCCACGGCCATGTGGCCCAGTGGGTCGGCCCGCAAAATCTGAGAACCTATTCCTCGTCGCAGGGAGTTTCCGTGCTCCCTAGTCAGTTTGCAGAGGCGTTGAATATTCCCTCCAACAATATAGAAGTGATTTGCCAATACATCGGCGCCGGCTTCGGAAGCAAGTTCCAGATGGACAAGTGGGGACAGATCACCGCGCAAATGGCTAAGTCATCGGGAAGGCCGGTGAAGTATCTCCTCGACCGGGCCGAGGAACTGGAAGTAGCGGGTTGCCGTCCTTCCGGATTTGCCCGGATCCGCGCAGCGGCGAAAAAGGACGGCACTTTGACGGCGTGGGAATCCGACTGCTGGGGTACCGGCGGTCCCGGCCCAAGCGGCGTTCTTCCGATTCCGTACGTCCTGGATGTTCCGAACCGCACACGGCGGCATACCTTCGTTCTTGCGAATATTGGTCCCGCTCGCGCCTGGCGGGCGCCGAATCACCCGCAAGCGGCCCTCCTGACCATGAGTGCTCTGGATGATTTAGCCGCTAAACTCAACATGGACGCGCTCGAGTTCTTCATCAAGAATGCCGACCTGGCCTCCGAAAACCGTGGCGGAGTCTATCGGCAAGAGTTGCAAATTGCGGGCGAGCTCGCTGAGTGGAAGAAATACTGTCATCCGCGCGGTGACAAGACTTCCAGCCCCATCAAGCGCGGTTTGGGCGTGAGTATCCACACCTGGGGCGGACGCGGACACGCGAGCAACTGCCAAGTGACTATTGAGGCCGATGGTTCCGTGACCACCGAACTTGGAAGTCAGGATCTGGGTACGGGAACGCGCACCGTCATTGCGATCGTGGCTGCAGAAACTTTTGGTCTTCCAGTGGACGCCGTGAAGGTTAAGATCGGGAACAGCCTCTATCCTTACGACGGCGCCTCGGGAGGCAGCACGACGGTTGGAGGGGTTTCGGGTTCCACGCGGCGCGGATCGGTAGATGCACTGGAACAGTTGTTCGCGGCGGTCGCTCCGAGCCTTGGAGTTCCAGCGGACCAGTTGGAAGCAGTCGAAGGGAGAATCCAGGCGAAAGGCGATTCCTCGAAAAGCCTCACCTGGAAGCAAGCGTGCCGGAAGCTTGGCGCCCGCAAGATTCAGACAACCGGGAGGAATCCCGGTCGATGCCCCCTTGGATCGAGCGGCGTAGGCGGAGCGCAGATTGCCGACGTCTCGGTCGACACTGAAACGGGTCTGGTGAAAGTCAACCGGATGGTAGCAGTGCAGGACTGCGGTTTGATTATCGACATGAAGACCGCGAAAAGCCAGGTCTACGGCGCTCTCATTATGGGTGTTGGCTATAGCCTGTTTGAAGAGAAAATCATGGACAATCTCACGGGCCGCATGCTCAATCGGAACATGGAGTTCTACAAGCTGGCTGGCATTGGTGATTTCGGCGAATTCGTCGTGCACATGATGACGGGTCAAGGCTATGACGAACGGGGTGTTATCGGATTAGGAGAACCACCTGTGATCTCACCCGGTGCGGCGATTTCTAATGCCGTTGCCAACGCGATCGGCGTGCGCGTGCCCAGCCTGCCCATCACGCCGGATAAAGTGCTGGCGGCCCTTGCCAAAGGAGGTATGGCCTGAATGGAACCGTTTGAATACGCAAGTCCAACGAGCCGCAAAGAGGTAGTAGGTCTGCTGGGCACGGATTGGCAAGAGGCTCAGCTGCTGGCAGGGGGAGTGGACATAATCAGCCTGATGAAGGACTACGTCGAGAAGCCGAGGCGAGTGGTCAGCCTGCACCAGGTTGCTGATCTTCGCGGGATCGAGAGCTCAGGCCGGGAGCTCCGCATCGGGTCCATGGTTACTATCCGAGAAGTCATGGAAAATGAAACCATCAAGCGGCATTACCCGATACTCGCCCAATTTGCGGATTACATCCGTAGCGAGCAACTGCGCAACATGGGAACCGCGGGGGGAAACCTTCTGCAAAGGCCGCGCTGCTGGTATTACCGGCTCGGCTATGGACTTTTGGCAGAGCAGGATGGTAAACCGCTGGTTCCGAACGGCGACAATCGATATCACGCGATCTTAGGTAATTCCGGTCCAGCCTACTTTGTGAGTCCGTCGACGATGGCGCCCGCGCTGATTGCAATGGATGCGCGCCTGAGAATTGAAGGACAGCACGGCGCGCGGGAAATAAGCGTTGAAAAGCTCTATACGGCGCCGACACAATCAGAAGAGCGAGAGCATACCATCAAGCCGAATGAAATCTTGACGGAGATCATCGTCCCCAGGCAAACGGGTTCACGTAGCGCGTACTACGAGGTGAAGCAGAGGCAATGTTTGGATTGGCCGCTGACCGGTGCCGCCGTCGTGTTACATATGAACGGAACCACGGTCAGGCGGGCCCGCGTGGTGCTGAGCCAAGTGGCTCCTGTGCCGTGGCCCTCGCCAGAGGCTGAGCAGGAGCTCGAAGGGAAGACCGTAACCGAGGAGGTAGCGGATGCAGCCGGTAAAGCCGCGGTGAGCCGGGCCACTCCGCTGAGCATGAACGGATATAAGGTGCAACTGACTCGCGTTGCGGTGAAGCGCGCGATCCTACAAGCCAGTCAAGGAGTAGCCTGATGGCTCAAGAAGCGAATCAATCCATCATAGCCGTAGAGTACTGTCAACGCCTTCGTTGTAAGGAAATGTTTGTTGATATGGGTGAGTCTTTCGACTTGAAGAACTCGGGCAGCGGGATCTATTGGTGCTCCCATACTCAGACGCCCCTTGGCCCTGACGGTCAGTTCGCCCATGTCGACCAGTGCAGAGCCGGCCGCGCATGCTATGAAGCGCCCTGAAGGTTCGAAGCTCTGCGCCAAGCGGCGGCGCCGCTTTACCAGCCGCGTCCGCTAAAGTTTCTACGGTCAGGGCCAGCTCCGCCGACCCCGGCCCGAGAACCAGAGAAGCCCGCGCGCTGCGGCCGAGCTTCACCCACGTTGACCCGCTTTTGTTCCAGAATTTGACCGTCCAACCCCCGAATGGCCTCCTGGAGGTCCTCACCTTCGGCCAGTTCAACGAATCCAAATCCCTTCGGATCGCCGGTCATCCTGTCACGGATCACCACCGCCGAAGTTACCTGAAAGCCTGCGCTTGTTACAAACTCAGCCAGGCTGCTGTCCGTAACTCCCCGAGGGATGTTGCCCACGAATAACTTCGAGGCCCCAGACGCCCCACTTGCAACTTTGTTGTAGTCCGCTCGATTCGGCGTCCTGCCCGTCTCCTCATACGTCTTAGCGAAGATGTCGGCCTGGTCGTTTGCCTCTTCGCCAGAGTTCAGTATGGCGCCGGTCGTCTCGATTTCAGCAAGATTCACGGGCTCGCCGTTCCCCGGCGCATCGAGAGATCGCGCCTGTTTCTTTTCGATATTCCTTTGCTGGCGCCGTTCGCGCTTTTGCTGTGCTTTTTCCCGCAGTTTGTTCTCGCGCTGGCGCTTCTGGAAGGTCTGGTTGCCTCTGGCCACGCTACACCTCTTTCTATAGAGTTCTTTAGGATAGGAGATTGAGTTCTAGAAATCGGTGAGCAACGCAAATTTCAAACTCGGCGCGGTAGCGCTCGACTTGAAGGATATGCTCTTCGTTTCCGGAGTTGTGATTCGAGGGCCTGGAGAACTTTAGCCTCAGATCCTAATCGTCTGCCCTATTAGGTTCGACGTTTTATTATAGCAGGAATCGGAGTAGCTTTAGCTTTGAGGCATTACGAAAGCGCCTGGCTTGGAGTAACATTGCTCCACGAAACTCATTCGGCAGCCTGCCTTGATCCGTTCTGCGGAAAGGTATCGCGCGTCTGCGAGGAGCCTCAACGACTCGCTAAATCAAAGTGATTCGAAACGTCTGGTCTCGGCAAGCTGGACAAGGGATTTCTTTAATGGCTGTTTATTGTTCTAGAAGCGCTCTGGCGACTACTGTGTGCATATTGGTGCTTGCTGGAGCGCGACATTACCCGGCTTGTCCACAAGGTAAAGGTGTCCTACAGGATTCGCCCGCGGATGTCACCGCTCTCGTCGAACTTGGCTCAATGTATGCAGAACAGGGAAAACCCGGGCTGGCGGAGCCGTTACTTGCGCGAGCCGTTCGCGCCGATCCTCATTCTGCCCTCGCCCGACTTGAATGGGCAACGGTCCTCTCGAAGCTTCACCGGTATCTGAAGGCCTCAGCCGCGCTGCAAGGAGCGCCTGCGCCCGCCGCTCGCGACAAGCACATCGCCTACGAACGCCTTAAGGCTTCCATCGATCTTGGCCTGGGGCATGCCGGCCCGGCCGCAGCCGATATGGAGCGAGCGTTAGAACTGGCCCCGGCGGATGCTGGCTTGCAATTTGCGACCGGCGTTGCAGAGAATCAGGCGGGTAACTGGCCCCGTGCGATTCAGCTTCTGGGACCCATTTTCCAAGCCACTCACAACGAGCAATGCGGCCTCCTTCTGATTGAGGCTCAGCTCAGCGCGCGACAGAGTTATCGCGCGACTCTGGCGGCCCTCCGGGCGGTGTCTTTGCCCCTACAACAGGAGTTTGCATTAAGGGTCGACATCTCGCGCATTCTTGCGGAGCATCGCCTTTACGCGGAAGCGGCAAAGGATCTCGACCGCGCAGTCTCGCTCGAACCAGGTTACGCAGAGCTGCTCTACGATCTCGCGCTCGTCGACTTTCGCGCTGGCGAAACCCGCAAGGCCCTTGCGGCTGCAGAGCGGGCAAAGACGATTCAGGACAACGCCAGCTTGGAGAGCCTGCTCGGCGAGATTCAGGAAGGTGATGGCGACAGCCTCGGCGCCGTCCGGAGCTTCCAATCCGCCGTGGCGCTCGACCCGCGCCGAGAGGAGTACCGGCTTGAACTTGGGTTGGAATTGCTTCGCCATGAAACGCTTAAGCCGGCGCTGTTGGTATTCCGGCAAGGCGCTCAACTTTTTCCCCGTTCTTACCGCATGCGCGTTGCTCTCGGACTCACCGAATATCTGCTCCAGGACTACAGACGCGCAACCCAGACGCTCCTGGGAGCGACAGCGCTGAACCCAAACCCTTCGCTCGCTGACGCTTACCTCGGAGCAACACAGCTTGAAGGACCGCTGGCGCCGGATCCAGGCGCGGTGAGGTACCTGTGCGGCTATGCCAGCGCTCACCAAGAGAACGCGACTGCCGAGGCCTACTGCGGCGCTGTGCTCGCTCGCATCGAGCATGATCGCGGCGCGCCTGCGCCCTCTTCGGAGGCCCTCAGGCGCCTTAGCGAGGCGGTGGCGCGCGCTCCGTCCAGTTCAATCGCTCGATGCCAGTTGGGGAAAACCCTCGAGTGGGCTCAACAATGGATTTTGGCGCAGAAACAACTTGAAGCGTGTATCAAGCTCGACCCCGATTCTCCGGACGCTTATTACCTCCTTGCTCAGGTCTACAAGCGCCTTGGAGAGAACCGGCGCGCGATGCAGGAAATCACGCTTCACCAACAGGCAGCTTTGCGCATGGCGCGTGCTAATGGCCACCGTGACCGCGCCGTGAAGAGATTTCTCTTCTC
>Ga0335075_10015920_pt1 | contig 11256 bp, 7 predicted proteins | sample Lox_Sample_24_FD_206723 | JGI IMG/M metagenome (GOLD analysis project Ga0335075, IMG submission 206723) | Soil microbial communities from Loxahatchee National Wildlife Refuge, Florida, United States - Lox_Sample_2.4 | ecosystem: Environmental > Terrestrial > Soil > Wetlands | place: USA: Florida... | reverse complement strand
CGGCCCCGGCCGGGATCCAGCTGACCCGCGGGTCACGGCGGAACCATGACTCCTGCCGCCTGACGAACCGGCGTGTTGCCGCGATCGTCTGTTCGAAGGCCGCCTCCTCGGTCCAGTCACCGGCAAGGAAACGGAGGACCTGGGCGTAACCAAGTGCCCGGCTGGCGGTAAACCCGTCACGCAATCCTGCCTGTTCGAGTCGTCGCACCTCTTCGACGAGGCCGAGCTGCCGCATCCGGTCAACCCGATCTGCGATGCGGCGGTCAAGTTCCGGTCGCGGCATCGCCAGGCCGAGCGGTATCACCTCGTAGACCGACTCGTACCCCGGCAGCGTGGCGCTGAACGGCTGCCCGGATAGTTCAATGACCTCAAGCGCACGGACGATGCGCCGTCCGTTGCCGGGCAGGATCGCCGCGGCTGCCGCAGGGTCCAGCGCGGCGAGTCGTGCGTGCATGACGGCCGCACCGACCCGGTCAAGTTCGCGTTCCAGGCCGCCCCGCAGTTCGAGGTCGGTGCCAGGGAACTGAAGCTTGTCGATGGCGGCCCTGACGTAGAGCCCGGAGCCGCCGACCAGGATCGGGGTTCGCCCGCGGTCGCGGATGTCGTCGATGACCCGCCTCGCGATCACCTGATATTCCGCCACGCTGGCAGTCTGCGTGACTGGCCAGATGTCGAGAAGGTGATGCGGTATCCCCGCCCGCTCGGCCTCTGTCAGCTTGGCTGTGCCGATGTCCATACCCTCATACAGCTGCATAGAGTCGGCGTTAACTACCTCGCCGTCGAGCGTACGAGCCAGGGTCAACGAGAGTTCGGACTTACCTGTCGCCGTCGGCCCCACGACCGCGATGACTGGCCGTAGCATTGCATCAGTCTGACAGGCGCAGGGTAGATCCCTGCACAGGCGAGGTGGCCGGAGGGCCACCCAGCGCTTGGGGGAAATATGACGTACGCCGATGACCTCGACACGCCCGCTGAGGCCGACGAACTCGACCTCGACGACGAGTTGGATGACGACGAACTCGACCTCGACGACGAATACGACGATGAGGACGACGACGACGAGTACGACTTCGACGAGGACGAGGACGACTACGACGATGAGGAAGAGGACGACGACGAGCCCGTGAGCTAGTAGCAGTCAGCTCAAGCGTCCGCTAGCAGTTCATCTGGCTCCGTGATCACGCAGGCTTAAGCTCGCCGCGCTTCAGTCTTGGTGCTCACGAGAAGGCCGGTCTCCGGGACGGCATGCCGAGCAGAACTGAGTCTCCGCCGGCCTTGGCTGCCTCAGGGTCAGCGCCAGGATCGCCCTGATCCGTGTGCCGTGCTTCCCACGCATCTCCGCCGCGCGTGCGCCGTACACTCGCCGGGCTGGCGTCAGCCAGCAGGTAGTGCGGTGCGGCCTCGGTCACGACCGTGGTAATCACGTCGCCCGGCCGCGGCGCGGGGTCCGCCGGAGTGAAATGCACGAGCCTGTTGTCCCGTGCCCGACCCGACATCCGGTGAGTGGCGTTGTCCTTGCGGCCCTCACCGTCGGCCACCAGGACCTCGACCTGGCGGCCAATCAGCTTCTGGTTCTCCTGCCACGCCACCTCGGTGACCAGCGCTGCTAGCCGCTCATAACGGTCGGCGACGACCTCAGCGGGGATCTGGTCGGGCATGTCAGCGGCCGGAGTGCCGGGGCGGATCGAGTACTGGAACGTGAACGCGCCGGCGAACCTCGCTTGCCGCACTAGGTCCAGGGTGTCGGCAAAGTCCTGCTCAGTCTCGCCGGGGAAGCCGACGATGATGTCGGTGGTGATCGCGGCATCCGCCATCGCCGAGCGGACCCGATCGAGGATTGCGAGGTACTTCTCCCGCCGGTAGGCACGCCGCATGGCGCGCAGCACGGCGTCCGAGCCAGACTGCAACGGCATGTGCAGTTGCGGCATCACGTTCGGCGTCTCGGCCATGGCGGCAATGACGTCATCAGTGAAATCACGCGGATGCGGCGAGGTGAACCGGACTCGCTCCAAGCCGGCCACGTTCCCGCAGGAGCGAAGCAGCTTCCCGAACGCGAGCCTGTCGCCGAACCCGACGCCGTAGGAGTTAACGTTCTGCCCCAGCAAAGTGATCTCGAGCACGCCCTCGGCCGCCACCGCCTCGATCTCGGCAAGGACATCGCCCGGACGGCGGTCCTCCTCCCGGCCGCGCAGGCTCGGCACGATGCAGAACGTGCAGGTGTTGTTGCAGCCTACCGAGATCGCCACCCAGGCTGAATACGGCGACTCACGACTGGCCGGCAGCACCGAGGGGAAACGCTCAAGCGACTCCAGGATCTCCACCTGAGCTTCCTGCCGCACTCGCGCCCGTTCCAGCAGGGCCGGCAGCGAGCCGATGTTGTGTGTGCCAAAGACAACATCCACCCACGGTGCGCGCTCTGTGATCGTGGCCCGGTCCTTCTGCGCCAGGCAGCCGCCGACCGCGATCTGCATTCCCGGGTGTGAGTTCTTGACCGGCAGCAGGTGGCCGAGGTTGCCGTAGAGTCGGTTATCGGCGTTCTCGCGGACCGCGCAGGTGTTGAAGACAACGACGTCAGCGTCAGCCCCAGCCGCCGCGCGACGGTAACCGGCAGCCTCCAGCAAGCCAGCCAGCCGCTCGGAGTCGTGCATGTTCATCTGGCACCCGTAGGTGCGGATTTCGAAGCTTCGCTCGACGGTTGCGCCAGCCATGCTCTCAAGGGTAGACGCCACCGCGGGCAGCGGCGGCGTCCCGACGGGCTGAGCAGGCCCGACTTGTGACCAAGGCTGACCCCCGGCCGTGCGGATTGGACCAGAGTCCCTATTCGGCGTTACCGGGGGTCGCCCGGTAGGGCACGATATGCGTATGACAGACAGCGGTAACGAAGCCGCCGTCGGCCCCACCGAGCCGACGGGCCACTCAGAAGATTACGTCGGTGCAGAAGCTGCGGTTCCCGCTGTCCCATTTGGCGAGTGGCCATCACCCATCGCCGCGGCGCAGGTCGCCAGCGGGCAGGTAAGGCTCTCGTCCCCGACGGTCATCGGCCGCGACGTGTGGTGGCAGCAGGGACTGCCGGACGAGGGCGGCCGCACCACTGTGATGCACAGCGACGGCGACGAGCAGGCCACGCTCCTGGCTGCGCCCTGGAATGCCAGGACCCGGGTGCACGAGTACGGCGGCCGGTCCTACCTGCCCGTCCCGCCTGCCGCGGCATCCGGGCAGGGTAGTGCGGCCTCTGGTGGCTACCAGCTCCTGTTCGCCAACTATGCCGACCAGCGCCTCTACCTCACCAGCCCCGGTGACGCCGAGCCGGTGCCGCTCACTCCGGATCCTGCCGAAGTACCGGCTGCCGGAGCAGGCGGCACGCTCGCCGGCGCGGGACTGCGCTACGCAGAGTTGGTCCTCTCGCCGGACCGGACCGAGGTCTGGTGCGTGCAGGAACGGCACGACGGCGGAAAGGTAAGCCGCGCGATCGTAGCGGTGCCGCTGGATGGCTCGGCAAGCCGCGACCCAGAGGCAATCCGCATCCTGGTCGATGGCTTCGATTTCTTCGCATTTCCGACACCGTCGCCGGACGGGAAGTGGCTGGCCTGGATCTGCTGGAACCATCCGCACATGCCCTGGGACGGCACAGAACTGCGAGTCGCCCCGGTCGAGAACGGAATGCCCGGCAGAGGCAGGCCGCTCACGGGCGGCCAGCGGGAGTCAGTGCTGGCACCCGCGTGGCGGGACAACACCAGCCTTTACGTGGCGACCGACTGGCCCGGCTGGTGGAACATCTACCAGGTCGGCCTAGCCGGCGAGCCGCCGCTGGCGCTGTTCCCGGCCGACGAGGAGTTCGCCGCGCCGCTCTGGCAGCTCGGCGCAAGGCCCTTCGCCTTGCTCGGTGACGGCCGTCTGGCCGTTGCACATGGCGCCGGCCCGGCGCGGCTGGGCATTCTGGATCCGGAGTCGTTTGAGCTCAAGGACCTGGACACGCCCTTCGCTGAGGTCACCTTCGACCTGTCCGCCGACGGCGAGTCGATCGCGGCGATCGGCGGCGGGCCGTCGACCTGGCCCGCCGTGATCCGGGTGGACGCAACCACCAGCAAGACTTCGGTGGTGCAGCGCGACGCCTCGGAGCTGCCAGATGCGGCGTACCTGCCCGCCCCGCAAGAGGTGGACTTTGAGGGCCCGTACGGCCAGGTGGTCCACGCCTTGCTCTATCCGCCGACCAACCCTGACGTGACCGGCCCGGATGGCGCGCGGCCGCCGTATGTCGTGTGGGTGCACGGCGGGCCGACCTCACGCGCTTCGGCAGTCCTCGATCTCGGCAAGGCGTACTTCACCAGCCGCGGGATCGGCATCATCGACGTGAACTACGGCGGCTCCACTGGCTATGGCCGGCAGTACCGTGAGCGTCTGCGCCGCTCCTGGGGCATCGTGGATGTGCAGGACGCGATTGCGGCCGCCCGGTGGGTAGCGGAATCGGCTGGCGCCGACCCAGCCAGGCTAGCCATCCGCGGCGGCTCCGCCGGCGGCTGGACCACGCTCGCAGCGGTAACCACCGGCACCAGCCGCGGCAGAGTATTCAGTGCGGCCGCCTCTTACTACGGCGTATCCGACCTGCGCGGCTTCGCCACCGCCACGCACGACTTCGAGTCCCGCTACCTGGACGGGCTGATCGGGCCGCTGCCGGGCTTCGAGGTCACCTATGAGGAGCGGGCGCCAGTCGGGCACGTCACCGAGGCGACCTGCCCGATCCTGCTGCTGCAGGGGCTCGACGACCCGGTCGTGCCGCCGGCCCAGGCCGAGAGCATTGCCGCCGACCTCGCGGCGCACGGGACCAGCTTTGCCTACATCGCGTTCGAGGGCGAGTCGCATGGCTTCCGCAGGGCAGAGACGGTGATCGCCGCGTACGAGGCTGAGCTCTCGTTCTATGGCCAGATCCTCGGCTTTAACCCGCCCGGGATCCCCCGGATCGAGGTCACGGCCGCCACGGACGGCGCGAAGTAGCAGAGACGTCCCCACTGCCGACCGGGCGACCGAGTGCGTACCGCGGTCGTTCGATGAGGGCGGAGGGCGTCGCGCAGGTCGGGCGGTAGCGGGTCTTCGGCGGTCAGTGATTGCCTGACGGGCGAGTCCCTGTCCCGCGTTTGCGGGTGCGGTGCGGGGTTGAATCTCCACCTGCTGGAGCTAGCAGACTGGCGGCATGGAGACCGACGATCCGCTGCTTTCCATTGGCGAGCTTGCCAGGCGTACAGGGCTGCCGGTGCGCACCATCCGGTTCTGGTCCGATGCCGGCGTGCTGCTCCCAGCGGCGCGGACCGAGGGCGGCCGACGGCTGTACAACGCGGCGTGCGTGGCTCAGCTGGAGCTGATCGCCACACTGCGCGAGCTGGGCCTTGGCCTGGCCGACGTGCGCCGGGTGCTAGCAGGCCAGGCGAGCGTCGCCGAGGTCGCCGCCGTCCACCGGGACGCGCTTGACGCGCAGATCCGCGTCCTGCAGCTACACCGCTCTGCACTGGCCATCGTCGTGAAGCGCGCGGCAGGCGATGCGGATCGGACCACGATGGACAAGCTTGCTCATATGTCGGCGGCCGAGCGCAGGCAGCTGATCGATGATTTTCTGGCCGAGGTATTCGAAGGCCTAGAGCCCAGTCCGGCACGCGCTCAGCGCTGGGCCGCGGCGCCGAACCTGCCGGACGACCCTTCTCCCGAGCAGGTCGACGCGTGGGTGGAACTGGCCGAACTGGTCAGTGACCGGGACTTCCGGCGCCGGACCCGGCAGGTGACGGAGTATGGCATTCAACTGGAGTCCAGCGGACTGGAAGACCTGGCGGGCTGGGCAACGCAGCACGCCGTGGCGGCACTGCTACGGGGGTGCCCGCCCGGTTCCGCCGAAGCCGCCAAGGTGGTGAAGCGGATCCTGGAGCCCTATGGATGGAGCGCGCGCCGCGAGGAGCTGCTCGCCGGGCTTCAGCTACTCAGCGATCCGCGGATGGAACGATACTGGCAGCTCACAGCAATCATTAACGGCTTGCCCCCCTTCCCGACTTACGCGCCCGCGGTCGAATGGCTGATCGCCGCGCTGCGTGCCCATAAGTGAGGGGTACGTTTTCTCGCCTCGGCAGCCAGGCGACGGCCGCCGCGTACGGCAGATCTCGTTCTCCGGCCGGATCCTCGGCTTAACCCGCCCGGAATCCCTCAGATCGAGGTCACGGCCGCCAATGCCAACCCGAAGTAGCAGAGACGTCCCGATTGCTACCGGGCGAACTCGATGGCCCGCGACTCGCGGATGACCGTGACCCGGATCTGGCCTGGATAGGTGAGCTCGTCTTCTACCCGCTTGGCTACATCGCGGGCGATGACCTGGGCTTGGATGTCGTCCACCTCGCCGGGCTTGACCATCACCCTGATCTCCCGGCCAGCCTGCATGGCGAATACTTTCTCGACCCCGTCCTGGGCCATCGCGATGTGCTCCAGCCTCTCAAGGCGCTTGACGTAGGCCTCGAGCGACTCGCGGCGAGCGCCTGGGCGGCTGCCGCTGATCGCGTCGGCCGCCTGGGTGAGGACAGCCTCAACCGTGCGCACCTCGACCTCGTTATGGTGCGCCTCGATTGCGTGCACGACGTCTTCTGGCTCACCGTACTTACGGGCGATCTCTGCGCCGATCAGCGCGTGGCTGCCCTGAACCTCGTGAGTAAGCGCCTTGCCGATGTCGTGCAGCAGCGTGCAGCGCTTCATCAGTACCGGATCCATGCCGAGCTCGGAGCCCATCATGCCAGCGATATGCGCCGACTCGATCAGGTGCCTGAGCACGTTCTGCCCGTAGGACGTGCGGTATCGCAGCCGGCCGAGCAAGTTCGTCAGCTCCGGGTGCATGTCGGTGATGCCGACGTCGACAAGCGCGTCCTCGCCTGCCCGTACGCACAGCGCCTCGATCTCCGCCTTGCTGCGCTCGTGAGCTTCTTCGATCCGCTGCGGATGGATCCGGCCGTCGAGCACCAGCCGCTCAAGTGTCAGCCGGCCAACTTCGCGCCGGACCGGATCGAAACAGGACAGCAGCACTGCCTCTGGGGTGTCATCGATAATCAGGTTCACACCAGTCACTGATTCGAAGGCACGGATGTTCCGGCCCTCCCTGCCGATGATCCGTCCCTTCATCTCGTCGCCGGGCAGGTGCAGCACCGAGACGACCGACTCGCTCGTTTGCTCGCTGGCAATGCGCTGGATCGCGAGGGTCACGATCTTGCGTGCGCGTTTGTTGCCTTCCCGTTGCGCGTCCGCTTCGATGTCCCGAACGATGCGCACCGCATCGCGCTTGGCCTGGTTCTCGATCGCGGCGACGAGCTCGGCCTTGGCTGCCTCCGTGGTCAGGCCTGCGACCCGCTCCAGCTCGGCCTGCCGGTCAGCACCAAGCCGGTCCAGTTCGGCCTTACGGGCGTCCAGGTCCGCCGAGCGCTCTTCAGCCTTCCTGGCAAGCTCGTCGATACGCTGCTCGCGTTGCCCGAGCCTGTCCTCACGCCGTTCGATATCCGCGCGCAGCCGCCTGACCTCATCCATGGCCGCCTTGGCCTCAGCCTCGGCGTCTCGTCTGGTCTCCGCTGCCGTCTCGGCTACCGCCGCAGCTTTGCCAAGGATCTCCGCAGCCGCACGCTCGGCATTGGCCTTGAGCTGGGCTGCGTGGGCATCTGCTTCAGCTTGCAGTCGCGCCGTGTCGGCATCGGAGAGGCCGACGTTGTCGGGTTGCGCGGCTGGCGCAGCGGGCACGCCCTGGCTACGGCGCTGGAATACGACCAGCACAGTTAGGGCGCCTACCGCGGCCAGGCAGGCGACTATCACTAGTGCAAGCCCCGCCCCGCTGCCACTCACGACTGCCCCTCTCCGCCATGGCCGCCTCTATCGCGAGCCGATCGTGCGCACAGCTGCCCGCAGCGAGGGGTACTGCCCGTGCAACTGCTTACCGGCCTGACGCAGCGTATGCAATGAACGCAACAGCTGCGACCTCGCCGGCGCGTAGCCCGTACGATGTGGCTATGGTCCTGCGCAGCTCCGGACCCGTGAAGCCCAGGTCCTGTGCAGGCTCCGACGCCACCAGCCAGCGTCCGCGGTTTGGCGGACTGCGTCCTGGCAAGCCATTGGAACTAGCATCGCCACTCCCTGACCGCCGTGCCGCGCTAACGCCACCTGCGGCACCAATCGCAGGTAGCGATCGCTAGCTCAGTGCCGTGCCCTCCTTCCGTCAGCCGGCCGGTCTGACCGCCGGTCTCGCCGCGCCGGGCCGACCCCGGCGCACTCGCTCATCCACCGCTGTCAAGGCCCTTCCAGCAGGTCAGCCGGACCTCGCCGCCGTCAGGCCATTCGTATCGTGAACGCCTTCACATGCCGAACTTGGTTGCACGGAGCAAAAAACCTCGCTGCCGTGAGGCTAAGCGCTTATAACGATTTGAGCAAGCACGTGCTAATGATCTTCCATACGGCGCCTCCGCGCCCTACGCGCCGGCCGTCTCCGGGTCGTCAGCGGGCTCACCTAGCACGTCAAGATCATCGAACGGAACGCGGCTGTCCCCGCCCTCCTGTTCGAGCGCCTCGCGGACTACCCGGTAAGCGAGCCCTGCGGCGTAGCCCTTGCGGGCCAGGACGCCGGTAAGACGCCGCATCCTGGCCGGAAGGGGCATGCCAGCAGTGGCCGCGAGCCGTCTGGCAACCAGCTCACGGGCCGTTGCCAGCTCCTGCTCGGGATCTAGCTCGCCGAGCGCTGCCTGGATGTCGTCCTGCGCCACGCCCCGCTGACGTAGCTCGGCACCGAGCGCCCGGCCCGCCAGGCCGCGACCGTGATGCCGCGAATCCACCCAGGCCCTCGCGAACATCGCGTCGTCGATCAGCCTGACCTCAGCGAACCGGTCCAGGACCACGGCCGCAGCCTCGTCCGGAATGCCACGGCGCCGCAACGCGGTCGCCAGCTGCGCCCGGGTGCGAGGCGCTGTCGTCAGCAACCGCAGGCAGATCAGCCGGGCGACCGCCTCGGGATCCGCCTCCGCCCGGCTGGCAGCCCCAGCTTCACCGCGCCTAATCGCGGCAGTGCTGGCACTCGCCTCGGCACCGGCGCTCGCCTCGCCATCCACATCCGATTCGGTGCCGACGGCCTGATTCGCGCTTCTCAGACCGTCGGCACCTGCTCTGGGGCGCGTGCCCTGGCGCCAGTCACCCTCGCTTCGGTTACTCCCCCGGCGAGTGGGCCGACCAGGCACGCGGCGTCCTACTGGCCGCGCAGGTTCGTCACTGACGCCAACCCCGGCGCCGCGGAACCTGGGCTTCCGCCAGCAGCCGGCGCGTCAGCGTCCAGCTTGGCGCCGACGCCGAGCTTCTCCTTGATCTTCTTCTCGATCTCGTTGCCTACATCCGGGTTGTCGCGCAAGAAGTTCCTGGCGTTCTCCTTGCCCTGACCAAGCTGGTCGCCGTCGTAGGTGTACCAGGCGCCGGACTTGCGCACGATGCCCTGCTCGACGCCAAGGTCGATGAGGCTGCCCTCGCGGCTAATTCCGTGGCCATACAGAATATCGAATTCCGCGACCTTGAAAGGCGGGCTTACCTTGTTCTTTACGACCTTTACCCGAGTCCTGTTTCCGACGGCATCCGTTCCGTCCTTCAGCGTCTCGATACGGCGGATATCCAGCCGAATTGAAGCGTAGAACTTAAGCGCCTTACCGCCGGAAGTGGTTTCGGGCGACCCGAACATCACACCGATTTTTTCCCTAAGCTGATTAATGAAAATGGCTGTGGTCTTTGTCTGATTCAGCGCGCCGGCAATCTTGCGGAGCGCCTGAGACATCAGCCGGGCCTGCAGGCCGACGTGACTGTCGCCCATCTCGCCCTCGATCTCGGCCTTCGGGACCAGCGCAGCGACCGAGTCGATCACGATGATGTCGATGGCGCCGGAGCGGATTAGCATGTCCGCGATCTCGAGTGCCTGCTCGCCGGTGTCGGGCTGCGAGACCAGCAGGGCGTCGGTGTCGACGCCGAGCTTCTTCGCGTAATCCGGGTCGAGCGCGTGCTCGGCGTCGATGATGGCCGCGATACCGCCAGCCTTCTGCGCATTAGCAATCGCATGGAGCGCCAGGGACGTTTTCCCGCTGCTCTCAGGTCCGTATATTTCCACGATGCGGCCTTTGGGAAATCCGCCGATCCCGAGCGCGACATCCAGCGCGATAGACCCAGTCGGGATTACCTCGACTGGCGCGCGGGCGTCATCGCCGAGTCGCATGATGGCGCCCCGGCCGAACTGCCGCTCGATCTGCGCGAGCGCGGTCTCCAGGGACTTCTCCCTGTCACCGCCAGCGCCCTTGCCGCTACCCGCTCTGTCGTTCGGTGCCATCTGAAGCTCCTGTTGGGGAAGAACCGAGGGCCTGCTGAGCCGCTCGCGTGCGCGTGGCCTGACCTCGCCGCGTAACCCGTGAGCCGGGCTCGCAGCCTCGTTCACCTGCTGGCGGAGACGTTACGCGACCCCTCTGACAGTTACTGCCTGCCTGTACTGCCTGCAGTCACTGCACGCCGAGGTCGCCTCGTCCCTTGTCGCCGGCAACGCAGACGAGCACCACCGAGCTCACTCTAACGAACAATTGTTCGATCATGAAGCGGACACGCCGGCTAAGCCGGAACCGGCTCACCACCACGGGAGCCGACTGGCTGCCCGACGCCAAGCAGGCGCCAGACCTCGGCCGCGACCTGCTGAACATTCACCGGCCCCGTCGTGTCAACAGTGATGACTGGCCCCCGTCCGATCGGCCTGGCGGACCTCGCGAATGTCTCCGCCGTCGCCCTGAGTTCGACTCCATCTGCGTGGACCGGGTGCCTGGACGGTGCCCGCTCGGCATATCGGCGCAGGCATTCATCAAGCGGGCACCGGCAGTGCACCTCAACCGGCACCGCGCCGAGCGCGCGCATCCGTGCCTCAAGGCGCGCATCATCAGGCCAGAAATTGGCTTCCAGCACTACCGCAGGCGCGTCCAGGGCAAGCGCCCACAGCAGCTCCATCGAAGCGGCGCCAAGCCGCTTCGACCAGGCAAGACCTGTATCGGCCACCAGGCCGAGAGCGTCATGCAGCGTTTCCTTGATCCGGTCCTTGGCGATCAGCGTGAAGCCAAGCTCCGCCGCCAGCGGGCCAGCGAGCGCGGACTTTCCGGCTGCGGGTGGCCCGGAGACGATGACGACCCGCCGCGCGGCGAGCCCGGCCAGCATCAGCGCCAGCCAGCTGCGCAGCAGGCCAGCAGGCGGGTA